>Ga0302320_10003591_pt1 | contig 35924 bp, 35 predicted proteins | sample Bog_T0_3_FD_202130 | JGI IMG/M metagenome (GOLD analysis project Ga0302320, IMG submission 202130) | Peat permafrost microbial communities from Stordalen Mire near Abisko, Sweden - Bog_T0_3 | ecosystem: Environmental > Terrestrial > Soil > Wetlands > Peat | place: Sweden: Abisko, Stordalen Mire...
GTTCGACGGCCGGCGCATGCAGGGCCAAGTGCTGTTGACCATGGCGGGCGGGAAGGTCGTGCATCAAGCGCGGGATTAGGCCCCTTCCCTCGCCCGGCTCCTCGTGAGATGACACGACGAAGAGAACAAAACGGGGGCGGCCTTGACTACCATTCAGCCTTGGGCGTTCGCCGTGCTGATCCTCGGCGGCTACCTGATGGGCTCCATCCCCTTCGGCGTGATCGCCACGCGGCTGGGCGGGATGGGCGACATCCGACAGGTGGGTTCGGGCAATATCGGCGCGACCAATGTGCTGCGCACCGGGCGCAAGGATCTGGCCTTTATCACCCTCGTCGGCGATGGCGGCAAGGGCGCGGCGGCGGTGGGCCTGGCCTGGCTGGCATTTGGCCGCATGGCTCCAGCCACCGCGCCGATGGCCTGCGCCCTTGCCGGCGGCGCGGCGTTCATTGGCCACCTGTTCCCGATCTGGCTGGGCTTCAAGGGCGGCAAGGGCGTGGCGACCTTCCTGGGTGTGCTTCTGGCCGCCGCCTGGCCTGTGGGCTTGGCCGCCTGCGCCACCTGGCTGGTCATGGCGAGGCTGGGAAAGATCTCCTCCCTCGCCGCCCTAACCGCGGCGGCCCTCGCACCGGTCTACGCCGCCCTGCTGCACCGACCGGCGCCCACCGTGATCCTGGCGGCTGCGCTGGCGGTTCTGGTCTTCGTTCGCCATCATCAGAACATCCGCCGACTGCTTAACGGGACCGAACCCCGCATCGGCGCCAACAAGGCCAAGACCCCGTGATCGCGCTCACCGATCCGGAACGACGCGACTGGTTGAGGCTGGCGCGCGCCGAGACGGTTGGACCCGTGGCCTTCCGCTACCTGATCGAGGCCTATGGCGATGCCGCTCGCGCGATCGGCGCCCTGCCGCGACTGGCCGAGCGCGCCGGCCGCGCTGGCCCGCCGCGCGTGCCCAGCCCCGCCGAAGCCCAGCGCGAAATCGACGCGGGCCTGGCGCTCGGCGCCCGACTGCTATGCGCAGGCGAGGCGGCGTTTGCGCCCCAGCTCGCGGCTATCGATCCGCCGCCGCCGGTGATCTGGGCCCTGGGCGACGCGGGCCTGCTGCACGGCCGCTCAGTGGCGGTGGTGGGCGCGCGCATCGCCAGCGCGGCGGGCCAGCGCTTCGCCCGCACCCTCGCGCGCGACCTGGGCCAAGGCGGCTTTGTCGTGGTTTCGGGCCTAGCCCGCGGCATCGACGCATCGGCGCATGAGGGATCCATGGAGACCGGCACCGTGGCGGTGTTGGCGGGAGGCATCGACGATGTCTATCCGCCCGAGCACGGCGAACTGTACCGCCGCATCGCCAAGCAAGGCTGCGTGATTTCCGAAAGCCCCATCGGTCATCGCGCCCAGGCGCGCGACTTTCCCCGCCGGAATCGGCTGATCTCGGGCCTGTCGCTGGGCGTGGTGGTAGTGGAGGCGGAATTGCGCTCGGGCTCGCTCATCACCGCGCGCCTGGCCGCCGAGCAGGGCCGCGAAGTGTTCGCCGTGCCGGGTTCGCCGCTTGACGCCCGCGCCAAGGGAACCAACGACCTGATCCGTCAGGGCGCGGCCCTGTGCGAGGGCGCCGAGGACGTGCTGCGGGCGCTGGAAGGCGTTCGCGGGGTAAGCGAGCCGCCGGCGTCGGAATTTGATCCGCGTTGGGAAGAACCCGATGCAGCCCTGCTGACTCAGGTCGCCGCGCTGCTGTCGCCCACGCCGGTGTCCTGGGATGAACTGGCGCGCGCGGCAGGCGCGCCTGGGCCGCTGGTCAATGCCGCGCTGGTGGAGTTATCCTTGGCCGGCCGAGCCGAGCTCTTGCCGGGCGCGATGGCGGTGAGCGCCTGACGTGCGCCGGCACAGCCTGCGATTGAACGATTAGGAGGTTAATGCGTTTGGCAGATGGCGTGTTTCGTCAGAATTGATGCCGAAGCCTCGCCATTCGGACAGAAGCCATGACCGACAAGCTGAGGGAATGGGCCACGCATCTCAGGACCGTTTGGATGGAGGCGCTCTCCTCCCTTCGATCAGGGGTATTCGGAACATCCGAGTTGCGCCACGGGCGGCGCGTCGACACCACGATGGAGACCATTGTCCAACGAAAAAGGGATTTGGCTGATCTGAACATAGCTATCATGCGCCACGACGAGGAACTCATGAAATTGGGCAAGCCGGATGTTGATGATCATCTCCTGCACTGACGCTGGCGCTATTGAGCCCTCAGGGGGGCCCGCCTGATGTTCAGTCCGAATGACACGGGTCGATGGCCAGGTCCGCGCGCCTAAGCCGCCCAACCATTCTGATTGTCGAGAGCGAGGCCATTATCGGCCTTGAGCTCGCGCATTGGGTCGCGAAATTGGGCTCAGTGGCGCTTTTGGCGAGCGACGCCGAAGAGGCGGTCGCGATCTTGGATGCGAACCCGGACATCCAGCTGCTGATCACCGATATAAGAATGCGCGGTTCAATGGACGGCGTCCGTTTTGCTCACCACGTTCGAAGCCAGTGGCCGATGATCAAGATCGTCGTCATATCCGGATTCATCAACACTCCGCCGTCCGCTCTTCCGACGCGCAGCGTGTTCATCGCAAAGCCCTACAAACCGCAGGATGTGTGGGCGGCCCTGTCTCACCTAGCGCCGGGTCGCGGAACACGCCCGCCGACCGATCAGGCGTTCCTGCCTTTTTAGGGTTCGCTCGATACTCTGAAATTTCGAGCGGTTTGGGGCGCAACGCCGCCCAATTTCCCGATCCCGCCCTATCCGAACCGGCCCGTCACATAGTCCTGGGTTCGCTTGGCCCGAGGGTTGGTGAACAGCTGCTCGGTGGACGTGAACTCGATCAGGCGGCCAAGGTACATGAAGCCGGTGTAATCGCTGATGCGCGCCGCCTGGCCCAGGTTATGGGTCACGATGACAATGGTGTGGTCGGTTTTCAGCTCCAGCAGGGTCTCCTCCAGCTTGGCGGTGGAGATCGGGTCGAGGGCCGAGGCCGGTTCATCCAATAACAGGACTTCCGGACGCACGGCCACGCCGCGCGCCACGCATAGACGCTGTTGCTGGCCGCCGGACAGGCCCAGGCCCGAGGCGCTCAGCTTGTCCTTGACCTCGTCCCACAGGGCCGCCCGGCGCAGGGATTCCTCGACCCGGACGTCCATGTCCGCCTTGTTCAGCCGCTCATACAGACGCACGCCATAGGCCACGTTGTCGTAAATCGACATGGGGAAAGGCGTGGGCTTCTGGAAAACCATGCCGATGCGCGCGCGCAGGGCGGCCAAATCCTCATTGCCGGTCAGGATATTGCGTCCATCGAATAGGATCTCGCCTTCCGCCCGCTGGCCCGGATAAAGAGCGTAGATGCGGTTCAAGGTTCGCAGAAGAGTGGACTTCCCGCAGCCGGAGGGACCGATCAGGGCGGTCACCTGTTTCTCGGCGAACCCGGTGGTCACCCCGAACAGGGACTGGGTCTTGCCGTAGAAGAAGTTCAGCTTGCGGATGTCGATCTTGGCCGTGCCGGGCGGGATCTGCTCGACGAAAGACTCATAGGTCTCGGCTTGGGGCTGGGCGTTCATGAGCGTCTGGACTCTCTGGCGAGGGTTCGGGCGATGATATTGACGAAGAGCACGGCGAAGGCGATCAACGCCGCGCCGACCCAAGCCAAGCGCTGCCAATCATCATAGGCGCTCAGGGCGTAGTTGAAAATCACAGTGGGCAGGTTGGCCGTGGGCTTGGTCAGGTTCCAGCTGAAGAACTGGTTATTCAGGGCGGTGAACAACAGCGGCGCGGTCTCACCCGAGATGCGGGCGAAGGCCAGCAGGCCTCCGGTGAGTATGCCCGTGCTGGACGCCCGCCACAGGATGCGGCGGATGGTTGAGGCCAAAGGCGACCCCAAGGCCACGCCCGCTTCGCGCAGGGCCGATGGCTGCAAGTTCATCACGTCCTCGGTGGTGCGGGTCACCACCGGCACGGCCAGAAGCGCCAGGGCCACGGCGCCGGCGATGCCGGAGAAGCCGTGGAAGGGCGCCACCAGGATCGTGTAGACGAACAGACCGATCAGGATCGACGGCGCCGAGAGCAGCACGTCGTTGACGAAGCGAACGACCTTTCCATAGAGGCTCTGGCCCGCGTATTCCGCCAGCCAGGTGCCCGCCAGGACGCCGATGGTCAAGGCCATGACCATGGCCAGGGCGCACATCATGATCGAGCCCAGGATGGCGTTGCGCAGACCGCCGGGCGATCCCGGCGCCGGGGTGTCCATGGTGAAGATCTTGATGTCGATCCCGCCCAGGCCCTTGGTGATGAGCGACAGCAGGATCAGGGCCAGGAAGGTCAGGGCCACGGCGGCGCCGAGCCAGCAAAAGGCCACGAAGATGCTGTTTCCGATCTTGCGGCGGGCGATGATGAGTTGCGAGGCCATGATCACACCGTCTTTGCCGGGCCCAGCAGCGCCCGCGCGGCGGCGAGCACAGCGAAGGTGATGAGGAACAGGACCAGCCCGAGCGCGATCAGGGCCGAGGTGTGCATGGCTCCGGTCGCCTCGTTGAACTCGTTGGCGATGGTCGAGGCGATGGTCGAGCCACTGTCGAACAGGCTTTTGGGAAAATCATGCGAATTGCCGATGATGAATGTCACCGCCATGGTTTCGCCCAGCGCCCGCCCCAAGCCCAGCATGACCGCGCCGATGGCGCTGCGCCGGACATAGGGCAAGGACACCGACAGGATGACCTCCATGGTCGTGGCGCCCAGGCCGTAGGCGCTTTCGCGCACCGGCGGCGGAACGGTCATCAAAAGGTCGCGCAGCACCGCCGCGATGAACGGCAGGATCATGATGGCCAGAACCAGGGAGGCGGTGAGGATATTGGCCCCGTTGGGGACGCCGGCGATCAGGTTCGCCAGCAGCGATCCGGGCGGCGCGGCGAGCATCAGGGGCAGCTGGATATGCAGGGCGAACCAGGGCGCCAGCACGAACAGGCCCCACATGCCGTAGACGATGGAAGGAATGCCTGCCAGGAGCTCGACCGCGACGCCGATGGGCCGGCGTAGGACGGAGGGGCAAAACTCAACCAGGAACACAGCCACGCCGAAGGCCACCGGCAGGGCCATGGCCAGGGCCAGCACCGAGGTGACCAGGGTGCCCACGACGGGCCCTGCCGCGCCGAACACCTCGGTCACGGGGTTCCAGTCGCTGGTGACGAAGAAGCCAAGGCCGAACTTCTGGAAAGCCGGCCAGCCGCCGATCAGAAGCGAAACAATGACGCCGATGAGCGCGGCCAACAGAGTCGTGGCGCTGATGGCGCAGAGGGCCTCGAACACAGGGTCCAGGGCGCCGCCCCGGCGCTTTTCCTTTGACGTGGCGTGGATCGCTAAGGTCATGGGGCCTTCCGGCAGACTGAGCACTGGCAGCTATAGGGTGCAAGTGAGACAGTACAAAGACAAACGGGGAGCGCCAATGCACGCTCCCCGCCTGTTTGGGAAACGGCTTACTTGGAGACGTAGACGGACTTGCCGTCCGGGCCCTTGATCTGGTCGGCCCATTCCTTGCGCATCATGGTCTTGATGGCGGGGGGCAGGGTCACATAGTCGAGGGACGCGGCGGCGGCGTCGCCGTTCTTGTAATCCCAGTCGAAGAAGCTCAGCACGGCCTTGCCGTTGGCCGGGTTGGACTGAGTCTTGTAAACCAGGATGAAGGTGGCGCCGCTGATCGGCCAGGAGGTCGCGCCCGGCTGATCGATGAGCAGCAGATAGTTGCCCGGCGCCTTGGTCCAGTCGCCGTACGCGGCGGCCGCGGCGAAGGCGGCGGCGGTCGGGGCCACGAAGGCGCCGGCCTTGTTCTGCATCAGGGCGTAGGTCATGTGGTTCTGCTTGGCGTAGGCGTATTCCACATAGCCAATCGAGCCGATGGTCTGCTTGGTGAAGGCCGCGACGCCGTCGTTGCCCTTGCCGCCCAGGCCCGTAGGCCAATCCACGGAGTCGTTGGCGCCGACCTTGGTCGCCCATGCCGCGTTCTTGGCGGACAGATAGCTGGTGAAGATGAAGCTGGTGCCCGAGCCGTCCGCGCGGTGAACCACCGTGATCGGCAGGCCCGGCAGCTTAACGCCCGGGTTCAGGGCGGCGATCTTGGGATCATTCCACACCTTGATGGCGCCCAGATAGATGTCGCCCAACACCGCGCCCGTCAGCTTCACTTGGCCGGGATTGATCCCCGGCAAATTCATCACAGGCACCACCCCGCCGATGACGGTGGGAAACTGCATCAGGCCGGCGGCCTGCAGGTCTGCCGGCTTCAGCGGCTTGTCCGAAGCGCCGAAATCGACGGTCTTGGCTTCGATCTGCTTGATGCCGCCGCCCGATCCGATCGCCTGATAGTTCAGACCGATCCCGGTGGACGCCTTATAAAGTTCCGCCCACTTGGCGTAGACCGGCGCGGGAAAGGTCGCGCCCGCCCCGGAAATGTCGGCAGCCTGGGCCTGCGCGGCGAGCCCGAGGACGACAGTCGCCACGGCGGCGACGGCGATGGATTTGAACATGAGGACCTCCCAGCAGGCGACTCCTGTCGCCATCAGCAGGGCCTCCGATAGCCTCGTGCAATAACAGTTTCGTGACAACCTCGGGCCGTCCTCGTGAAGCTTCCGTTCGTCGGAGGGAACGGCCAATCACCGGGAGGCGTTGACATTGCCCCCGCCCCGCCCCCACTTTCCCCGCCTTCGCGGCCCGGCCGCGTTCCTCCCAGAGCGTCTCCATCTCCTTATGAACGTCGTCGTCGTCGAAAGCCCGGCCAAAGCCAAGACCATCAATAAGTACCTGGGCTCCGATTACACGGTGCTGGCGAGCTACGGACACGTGCGCGATCTGCCGTCCAAGGACGGTTCGGTCCTGCCCGACCAGGACTTCGCCATGATCTGGGATGTGGATCCCAAATCGGCCAAGCGGTTGAGCGATATCGCCGACGCTCTCAAGGGGGCCAAGACCCTGATCCTGGCCACCGACCCGGATCGCGAGGGCGAGGCCATCTCCTGGCACGTGCTGGAGGTGCTCAACCGCAAGAAGGCGGTGAAGGACGCCAAAGTCCAGCGGGTGGTGTTCAACGCCATCACCAAGTCGGCCGTGACCGAGGCGATGAAGCACCCGCGCGACATCGACATGGAACTGGTGGACGCCTATCTCGCCCGCCGCGCCCTGGATTATCTGGTGGGCTTCACCCTCTCGCCGGTCCTGTGGCGCAAGCTGCCGGGCTCGCGCTCAGCCGGCAGGGTGCAGTCGGGCGCGCTGCGCCGGGTGGTCCAGCGCGAGATCGAGATCGAGGCTTTCAAGAGCCAGGAATACTGGGGCGTGGAAGCCGACGTCTCGGCCGGCTCGGACCCGTTCATGGCTCGCCTGGTCAAGCATCAGGGCAAGCGCCTAGCCAAGTTCGACCTTAACAACGAGGCCCTGGCCCACGACGCCCTGGCGGCGGTGAAGGCCGGCCAATTCAAAATCAGCGCGGTCGAAAAGAAACCGGCCAAGCGATCCCCCGCCCCGCCGTTCACCACCTCGACCCTGCAGCAGGAAGCCTCGCGAAAGCTCGGCTTCTCCGCCCAGCGCACCATGCAGGCGGCCCAGAAGCTGTACGAGGGCGTGGATATCGGCGGCGAGACCGTCGGCCTGATCACCTATATGCGGACGGACGGCGTGCAGGTGGCCCAGGAGGCCATCGACGAAGCCCGCAAGGTCATCGCCGGCCGCTACGGCCCCACCTACGTCCCAGAGCAGCCGCGCTACTACAAGACCAAGGCCAAGAACGCCCAGGAGGCGCACGAAGCCATCCGCCCCACCAGCCTTTCGCGCAACCCCGGCTCCCTGCGTTTGGATGGCGACCTCGGCCGGCTGTACGAGCTGGTGTGGAAGCGGATGATCGCCAGCCAGATGGAGCAGGCGCGCATCGAGCGCACCGTGATCGACCTGGAGACCGACGACGGCCGCACGGGCCTTAGAGCCAACGGCCAGGTGATCCTGTTCGACGGCTATCTGGCCGCCTATGAGGAAGGGCGCGACGATCCGACGCCGGGCGCGGACGGCGAGGACGACACCGGCCGCCTGCCCCAGGTGACGCAGGGCGCCGCCGCAAAGGTGCTCTCAGCCAAGGCGGAGCAACATTTCACCGAACCGCCCCCGCGCTATTCCGAAGCCAGCCTGGTCAAGAAGCTGGAGGAGTTGGGCATCGGCCGGCCCTCGACCTATGCCTCGATCCTCACGGTTCTGCGCGACCGCGCCTACGTCCACATGGACAAGAACCGCTTCATCCCCGACGACAAGGGCCGCCTGGTCACCGCCTTTCTCGAACAGTTCTTCCGCCGCTATGTGGAGTACGACTTCACTGCGGCCTTGGAGGAGAAGCTCGACCTCGTCTCGGCCGGCGAGCTCGACTACAAGCAGCTGCTGCGGGACTTCTGGAAGGATTTCCACGCCGCCGTGGGCGAGGCGGGCGAACTGCGCACCAGCCAGGTGCTGGACGCCCTGAACGAGACCCTGGGGCCGGCGATCTTCCCGCAACGCGCCGACGGGACCGATCCGCGCGCCTGCCCCACCTGCGGCACGGGACGCCTGAGCTTGAAGACCAGCCGGTTCGGCGCCTTCATCGGCTGCTCCAACTATCCGGAATGTCGCTATACCCGCCCCATCGCGGCGCCCGACGGCGAGCAGGAAGGCGAGGCCGGCGGCGACCGCGAACTGGGGCTGGATCCCAAGAGCAGCGAGAAGGTCTGGCTCAAGGCCGGACGCTTTGGGCCCTATGTTCAACTCGGCGAAGGCGACAAACCTAGGCGTTCAAGCCTGCCCAAGGGCTGGACCCCGGCCAGCCTTGACCTGGACCAGGCCCTGCGCCTGCTATCCCTGCCGCGCGAGGTGGGCAAGGACCCCGAGGACGGCAAGCCGATCCTGGCGGGTCTGGGCCGCTACGGCCCCTATGTGCAGCACGACAAGACCTACGCCAGCCTAGGCTCCATCGAGGAGGCCTTCGAGGTCGGCCTGAACCGCGCCGTGACCCTGATCGCCGAAAAGAAAGCCGGCGGCCCGCGAGGAGCGCGCGGCGCCAACGCCCCGGCGCTGAAGGACCTGGGCGCCCACCCCGCCGACGGCCAACCCATCCGCATCCTGTCCGGCCGCTTCGGTCCCTACATCAAGCACGGCGACACCAACGCCAACGTTCCGCGCGGCATGGACCCGCAGGAGGTGACGCTGGAGGAAGCGGTCGCCCTGCTGGCCGAACGCGCGGCGAAAGGCGGCGGCGGAAAGGCGAAACGGCCTGCGCCCAAGGCGGCGGCGGAAAAACCCGCGGCCAAGAAGAAGCCCGCCACGAAGAAAAAAGCGCCGGCGAAAAAGGCCGCCGCGAAGACGTAGGCCGACGCGTCAATACGGCTCGGTCAAGCTAACGCCACAATAGGTCCTCAGACGGCTATCGTCGGGCTGAATCGCGCCCGGCGATCGTGCGGCTTCTCAATGCGCCCACGGCTTGACCAGACAACACCAGGCAAGGTGATGCGCGTTCGGGGATGTTTGAACATGAAGCGGGCATCCGAACGCGGGGGTTCCACCCGGCTGGCTGAGTTGGCGGGATCGATCGTCACGGTGCTGGCGGTCGGCGCGGCCAGTTCGGCCCTGGCCCAAACCGCCATCCAACAGTCGCCTAACCCCACGGCGACTCCGGCGCCCGCAAAACCCAAGCCCGCGCCCAAAAAGCCCGATCCGGACGATGAATTGGTTATCCGGGCCACCCGGTCCGCCTATCAGGCCCTGCCCGGCGCGGTGGTTGGCGACATCGAGCCGGAGCTCGAGCTCAGTCCAGCCGACGTGCAGTCATACGGCGTCTCCACCGTGACGGACTTGCTGGACGAACTGGCGCCGCAAACACGCAGTGACCGCGGCCGGGGTGGCGAGAGCCCCGTCATCCTGCTGAACGGTCGTCGCATTTCCGGCTTCAACGAGATCCGCGACATCCCGGTGGAGGCCATCCTGCGGGTGGACATTCTACCGGAGGAGGTGTCGCTCAAATACGGCTACACCGCCGATCAGCGCGTGGTGAACATCGTGCTTCGGCCGCGCTTTCGCGCCCTCACCGGCGAAGCAACCGGCGGGGGCGACACCGAGGGCGGACAGGAAAGCGGCCAGGCCGAAGCCGACCTGTTCCGCGTGCGCGGCGACAACCGGATGAATTTCGACCTGAAGTATCAAGGCAGCTCGGACCTGACTGATTCGGCGCGAGGCATTATCGAGCCTTCGCCCCCGGCCCCCTACGCCATAGGCGGCAATGTCGTCTCGGTCACGCCTGGCGCCCAGATCGATCCGGCCTTCAGCGCCCTGTTCGGAGCACCGGTGACCGTGGCCGGCGTGCCGACCGTCGCCAAGCTTCGCGCCCTGGCCCTGACGGACTTTCTCACGACGGCGGGAACGGCCAACACCACCAATGTCGGAGACGACCGCACGCTGTCGCCGGCGACGCAATCCATCTCCGCCAACGGCGTAGTGAGCCGCACGCTGCCGTTCGGCCTGTCCGGCACGCTCAACGCAACCTTCGGCGCGACTAGCAGCCAGTCCCTTCAAGGCCTGCCCACGCTGGGCCTTACGGTCCCGGCGGGCGATCCGTTCACGCCGTTCGGCTCCAATGTGCAAATCGATCGATACATCACCGCCTTCGGTCCGCTGAGGCAGAACGTGACCGGCTGGACCGCGCATCTCGGCGGGACGTTGAATAGGGACGTAGGCTCCTGGCGGCTGTCGCTGACCGGCGCCTACGACCATGCGGATTCCCTGACGGAGACCAGCGGCGGCGTAAACGCCGCGCCGCTTCAAGCCCTGCTGACGGGCTTGTCGCCAACATTCAACCCATTCGCGCCGCTCTCGGCGTCATTGTTGGTCCAATCGGCGGCCAGCAAGGGTCGTTCGCTGTCGGATTCCGGCAATGTCCAGATCCTGGCGAACGGGCCTTTGCTGCCAACGCCCGCCGGCCCGCTCTACGCCAGCCTCAAGGTCGGCGACACCGAGAGCGCCTCGTTCTCGGACACGGAGCGGTTTGGGCTGACCCAGGCGCTGGACCTGGCGCGAAACGACTTCAACGCCCAGGGCAACTTCGATCTGCCGATCGCCAGCCGCCGACACAATTTCCTGCCCTGGTTCGGCGAGCTTTCGCTCAACGGCAACGTGGCCGTAGACCGGCTGTCGGATTTCGGTCTGCTGCAAACCCTTGGCTACGGCGTCAACTGGACCCCGATCACGGGGGTCAATCTGATCGTCTCGCACACCCAGGATCACCTGGCGCCCACGGTTCTGCAGCTTGACGGTCCGACTGTCCTGACGCCCGGGGTCAATCTTCTGGACTTCGCCACGGGCCAAACCGTGGATGTGACCCAGATCAGCGGCGGAAATCCCGCGCTCAAGAGCGACCGCCGAAACGTGTTCAAGGTCGGTCTGACCCTGAAGCCGATCTCGACGCAAAACCTGTCGATCACGGCGAGCTATATCGACAGCCATATCGACGACCCGATCTCCACCTTTCCCGCCGCTTCGGCTCAGATCGAAGCGGCGTTTGCCGACCGCTTCATCCGGGACGACGAAGGCGAACTGGAGGAGGTTGACGATCGCCCGGTCAACTTCGCCTGGCAGGAGCGGCGGGAAATCCGCTGGGGGGTCAATTTTACCCATCCGATCGGGCCGCAGCCTCCCCCCGCGGGCCTGCGCCGACGCATCGGCGCCAATGGCCAAGGCGGTCCCGGCGGACGGCCAGCTGGCGCCGCGCCGCGCGGAGCCGGTGGCGGTGCGACCGGCGCGGCTGCCGCGGGGACGGACGGCGCCCCCGCGCCCGATGGCGGCGGCGCGTCCACGGCGAACAGCGCCGGCGTTGGGAGCGCCGCTCCGGCCGGTCGGGCCGCCATTGGCGCGGGCGGCGGCGGCGGTGGAGGCGGAGGCCGGGGCTTCGGCGGTCGCGGATTCGGGGGCGGAGCGGCGCCGACGGGCGGTCAATTCCAGGTCGCCGTCTACCACACGATCTACTTCGCCGATCAGACGCTGGTGACAAGCGGCGGCCCGCTGTTGGACTTCCTCCACGGCGCGGCGGCGGGGACCAGCGGCGGCCAGGCGCAACAGCAAGTCGAGGCCCAGCTCGGCTATACCCGGGGCGGTTGGGGCGCACGGGCCAGCGCCAACTGGCTCAGTGGGACAACGGTTCTGGCGGGTCCGCTGTCCCCGACGGGAACCTTGAGTTTTTCCGACATCACCACGGTCAACCTTCGGCTGTTCGCCAACCTGGGCCAGATGCGCAACCTGGTCCGGCGACAACGTTGGCTGACCGGCGTGCGGGTCACCCTGTCGGCGACCAATCTGTTCGATCAACGGGTCCAGGTCCACGACGCCACCGGACAGACCCCGCTCAGCTATCAACCCGCCTATCTCAATCCGGCGGGACGCACGGTCAGCCTCAGCGTGAGGAAGCTGTTTTTCTAAAGGCCAAGCCGAACGCGCGGCCAAGGTGAAGGCCTAACCTTGCCCTAGTCGGCCTCGGGCTTGTCCTGAGGATCCCGCCGTCCGCAGCGCCGTGATATCGAGAAAAGTCGGCTGCACTGAACCATGGACTCTAGGCACAAGGCCTAGGGTGACGGGATAGTGGGGGCGACTCGGAGTTCACATTGCCCCGCCCTCCCCGCAACAAACCGCCCCGCACCGATCACCGCCGGCCGCCCCAAGGCTTGCCCGACCGCGAGACCCTGCTCGCGGCGCTGGCCGATGGGCAGGCGGATGTGGGCGATCTCGCGCAGCGGTTTGGGCTGAAGGGGGGCGAGCGGCGGGCGTTGCGGGAGATGCTCAAGGGGCTGGAGCAGGACGGCAAGCTCGGCAAGCGGGGGCGCAAGGGATTCGCTCAGGCCGGCGCCCTGCCGCCGGTGGGCGTGGCCGATGTAGTGGAGAAGGATGCGGACGGCGATTTGTATGTCCGCCTGACCAAGGCGGGGGAGGATGCGCCGCAGGTGCGCCTGGCGCCGGGCAAGGGCGATACGGGCGGGGCGCCCGGCCTGGGCGACCGGGTGCTGGTGCGGTTCGAAACCAATGAGGCGGGCGAGATCGAGGCGCGGCTGATCAAGCGGCTGGGCCAGAGCGCGCACAAGGTCCTGGGCGTGATCCGCAAATCCAAACACGAGACCCGCGTGGAGCCGGTGGACCGCAAGTCCAAGGAAAGCCTGATCTTGACGGAATCAGACGCGGCGAAGCTGAAGGACGGCGATCTGGTGCTGGCCGAGGTGGGCTCGGCGCCGCAGCGCTATGGCCCCAAGCGCGGGCGGGTGCTGGAGGTGGTGGGCCGCGAAGACCAGCCGCGCGCCGCATCCCTGATCGCCATCCACAGCCACGGCATTCCCACCGGCTTTTCACCCGCCGCCGAGGCCGAAGCCAAGGCCGCCAGGCCGCCGGAGCTGGGCAAGCGCACCGACCTGCGCCACATCCCCCTGCTGACCATCGATCCGCCCGACGCGCGCGACCACGACGACGCGGTGTACGCCGAGCCGGACACGGACCTCAGGAACCCCGGCGGCTGGATCGTGTGGGTCGCCATCGCCGATGTGTCGGCCTATGTGCGCCCTGGCTCGGCGCTGGACCGCGAGGCGCGCGACAAGGGCAATTCGGTCTATTTCCCCGACCGCGTCGAGCCCATGCTGCCCGAGGCCCTGTCGGCGGGCCTGTGCAGCCTGCGCGAAGGCGAAAACCGCGCGTGCCTGGCGGTGCGCATGGTGTTCGATGCGCGTGGGAAAAAGACCGGCCACCAGTTCGTCCGCGGCCTGATGCGCTCGGCCGCCAAGCTGTCCTATGAACAGGCGCAGAACGCGATCGACGGACTGCCCGACGACGCGACCGGACCTCTGCTGGAAAGCGTGCTCAAACCCCTGTGGGCCGCCTACGCCACGATGAAGATCGGCCGCGAGGCGCGCCAGCCGTTGGCCATTGAAAGCCTGGAACGTCGCATCGTGCTGGACGAGGACGGCAAGGTGGTCTCGATCACGCCGCGCGCCTCACTGGAGGCGCACAAGCTGATCGAGGAGATGATGATTCAGGCCAATGTCTGCGCCGCCCAGACCCTGGAGCAGCGCGGCTCGCCCCTGATCTATCGGGTGCACGATGCGCCCAGCCAGGAGAAGCTGCGGTCCCTCGCCGAGTTTCTGGGCACGATCGGCGTCGCCTGGACCAAGGGCGAGGCGGCGCGCACCGACCGATTCAATCGTCTTTTGGCGGACACGCACGAGGGGCCGCACGCCGATATCGTCAACGAGGTGGTCCTGCGCACCCAGATGCAGGCGCATTACAACACCGAAAACATTGGCCACTTCGGCCTCAACCTGGACCGCTACGCCCACTTCACCTCGCCTATCCGCCGCTACGCCGACCTGATCGTGCATCGGGCGCTGATCTCGGCGCTGAAGCTGGGCGATGACGGCCTGTCGGACTTCGACGTCACACGCATGAAGGACACCGCCGACCTGATCACCCAGGCCGAACGCCGGGCCATGGCGGCCGAGCGCGACGCAACCGACCGCTATGTGGCCGCCTTCCTGTCCGACCGCGTGGGGGCCGATTTCGAGGGACGCATCACCGGGGTGACGCGGTTCGGCCTGTTCGTGCGCCTGAGCGAGACCGGGGCGGACGGCCTGATCCCGGTGTCGAGCCTGGGCGATGAGTATTTCATCCACGACGACCGCGCCCACGCCCTGGTGGGCGAGCGCACCGGCCGGCGTTGGCCTCTGGGACGAATGGTGCAGGTGCGCCTCTTGGAAGCCACGCCGATCACCGGCGGCCTGTTGTTCGAGATGCTGAGCGAGGCGGACCCACGCGATCCCAAGGCCCCCGCCCCGCGCCTGGGCCTGAGAGGTCGCCCACCCGTGCCCCGGGGTCGCGGCGGGGCGAGCAAGAACGTGAAGCGACGAAGAGGCTAACGCCTCTCCCGTTCAACCGGCGAATTTGAGCTGCGTGGCATTGACAATACCGTCGGTGGCGCGGGCCAGAGCATCCAAATCCGCGATTGGGATGTCTTCCGAAGTAAACACCCGATAGCCACGCGCCATGGCGCCGCCCACCAGTGCAGTGAACTCCTTAGCGCGGGGACCGATGTCATGGAACTCGACAGCCGCCTGTCGGATTCGGTCAGGCCTGAAACTATCCGGTGTCAGAATTTCGAATTCAGAACCTTCGATATCGCATTTCAATAGATCGATCGGCTCGGACAAGAACCCGCTGAAGGGGACGGCTTCGACATGGATGGTGCAGAAGTCTTCTTCATCGGGATATCCTTCCATGGATCGCGCGGCGCTTCCCGAGACATGCGCCGGCTTGCTCCTGTGCATACGGAACGCCAACGTTCCAGGCTCGGCGGCGATCGCGGCCTGCCTCACCTCGACAGAAGCGTTGCCCTTCAGGCGGCTTAGGTTCGCCTTGAGCAGAGGTATCGTATTGGGATTGGCTTCAATCGCGGTAATTCTTGCACCATCCGACAAGGTCGAAGCGTAGATTGTAAAAAATCCGAGGTGCGCTCCCAGGTCTAAGATACGAGCGGCGGGCTTTAACGGTGAAATCGGCCTGTAGGTCTTCCGAATGAAGACTTCCTGATATACCGAAGAAGCTTCGCCGGGCAGCTCGATGACCTGTCCAATTCCCGGCAGATAAACAGACGAAAGGGTTGGGTTTAGCCTACGAATACCAGCCAAAATGGCCTTGTCCACGAAGAATGGAATCATCGAACGCACGCCTCCAACAACCCCGACAAGCGTTGCGTAGCGTAGCACAGGCCTAGAATGCTCCAACTGCTCATTCCCCCAGGCGGAAGCAAACGACATTGCCGCCTCCCGCTGACAGACGGATTGCTTTCAGCCAATCCATTGCGCAATCGCGTCTTTGACCTAGGCTGCATGCACGAGCGTCGCTAGCTGGGAAACTGCGCTTTGGGGGAAATTCGTCATGACGACCGAGCTCAAGTACCTCGCTTATACGGCCCTGCTCACGGCCTTGCTGTGGGTTCCCTATGTGGTTTGCCAGGTGAAGACCAACGGCTTCCTCAAGCCCGAGAATTACAAGGACCCCGCTATTCGTCCCATGCCCCAGTGGGGCCACCGGGCGCACCGGGCCTATCTGAATTCGGTGGAGACCTTCGCGCCCTTCGCGGTCCTGGTGATCATCGCCGAACTGGAGGGGAAAACCGGCGCCATGACCGCGTTTTGGGCCATGTCGTTTTTCTGGATTCGTCTGGTCTACGCCCTGGTTTACTGGGCGGGTGCGCCCTTTGTCAGAACCCTCTTGTTCACCCTCGGCGTGGTGTGCGTGGCGGGCCTGTTCGTGGAGGTGATCCGCTAGCCTGGGTGTTCAGTGCGTCAGCCCGGGCCGAACGCGTTGACTTTCGCCGATCCATGCGTATGGTCCGCGCCTCTCGGAATTCCCGGCTGGAGCGGCCGTTACCGCTCGCCCGCAAGGACCTTTAGCCATGGCCAAACCGGCATCCATCAAGATCCGCCTCAACTCCTCGGCGGACACAGGATTCTTCTACGTCACAAAGAAGAACGCCCGCACCAAGACCGACAAGATGGTGCTGAAGAAGTACGACCCCGTCGTGCGCAAGCACGTGGAGTTCAAGGAAGGCAAGATCAAATAGGCCTGGGCTTCAGCCCTGACGCCTGATCGCGCCCGGCCTCACCGCCGGGCGTTTTCGTTCGGGTCGAGTGTAAACGCTACGCCGCGTGCGAGATCACGCGGTTGCGGCCGGCGGCCTTGGCTTCGTAGAGGGCTTCGTCGGCGCGCTTGAGCAGGGCCTCGGGCGTATCGCTCTCGCCCAGGGTCACGGCCACGCCGATGGAAATGGTCACGGTCAGAAGCTCGCTGCCCGCCGCTACGCGGAAGGGCGAGCCGCCGATGTAGCGCCGGATCCGGTCGGCGATGCGCTCTGCGTCGGCGATCTGGGTGTCGGGCATCAGGGTGACGAACTCCTCGCCGCCGTATCGGCAAGGCAGATCGATGGCGCGCACATTGGTGGCCAGGCGCACGCCAAACTCGCGCAGCACCTCATCGCCCACGTCGTGGCCGAAGCTGTCGTTGATCTTTTTGAAGTGATCGATGTCGATCAGGAGGGCCGCCACCGGCGCGCCGCCGCGCACAGCGCGCTGGACCAGGGCGTCAAGCTGGCCGGTCATGTAGCGACGGTTGTGCAGGCCGGTGAGCTGGTCGGTGACCGCCAGCTCCAGGCTGTTGTCCAGGTTGTTGCGCAGGAAGTCGGTGTAGCGCTTGCGCTTGATCTGGGTGCGCGCGCGGGCCGCCAACTCCTGGGGATCGATGGGCTTGGCCAAAAGGTCATTGACGCCGATCTCCAGCGCCTTGACCGCGCGGGCGCGCTCATCCGGATCGTAGACCGCCAGGATCGGCAGTTGGCGCGTGGCTTCGTCCGAACGCAAGGTGGCGCAGAAGCGAAGGCCGTCGAAGGTGCGGGCGGTGACGTTGACGATCACCAGGTCCGCCGGCCCGCGGGCGGTGAGCAGCGCCTTTTCCGGATCGGCCTCGATGATCGGGCGATGCTCGATGGACAGCTCCGTCAGGATGCGCTGGGCCTGGCGCTCATTATCGTCGACGATCAGCACCCGTCCGCCGGCCCCGGCCAGGCGCGCGGCGGCGCCGGCGATTACGCCGATCCGACGGCCGGAGGCTTCGCGCTCCCGCAGTTCGTCGATCACCAGCTTCAGCCGCGTGAGGCTTCGCACACGGGCGAACATGATCACGTCGTCGATCGGCTTTGTCAGGAACTCGTCGGCGCCCGCCTCCAGCCCCGCGATACGGTCCGCGCGCCCGTCCAGGGCGGTGACGAGCACCACCGGAATATGGCGCGTCATGGGGTCGTCCTTCAGGCGGCGGCACACCTGGAATCCGTCCATGCCGGGCATCATCACGTCCAGCAGGATGATATCGGGCTTTTCGGCGGCGGCGACGGCCAGGGCGGTGGCGCCGTCGGTGGCGGTGATCACGTCGAAGTATTCCGCCGAAAGCTTGGCTTCCAGCAGCTTGACGTTGGCGTCTATGTCGTCGACGACCAGGATGCGCGCCGTCATCGCCTTACCTCACCCTAAAAAGCGACGGACTGTGTCGAGAAACAAACCCACCGATATGGGCTTGGACAGATAGGCTTCGCAGCCCCCCTCGCGGATCCGTTCCTCATCGCCCTTCATGGCGAAGGCGGTCACGGCGATCACCGGGATATGCGCCAGCTCCTCGTCTTCCTTGAGCCATTTGGTGACCTCCAGCCCCGAGATCTCGGGCAGCTGGATGTCCATGAGAATCAGGTCGGGACGATGCTGACGCGCGAGCGTGAGCGCTTGAAGCCCCTCGCGCGTCTCCAGGGTGGCATAACCCTGGGCGTCGAGAAGATCGTGAAAGAGCTTCATATTCAGCTCGTTATCCTCGACGATGAGGACGGTCTTGGCCATCGTTCAACCTGGTTTGAGCCCGGGAGGTTTCCCCGGCCCCGAGCGCCGGACCCACCATCCGCCGCCCCTCGTTGACCAGAGTTGTCCCACGATATCCTTACTTTGCCGTTAGCCCTCAGCGCGCGAGTTTAGATGGACTACGCGGTTGGGTTGTGTTCATGTTTTGTTCGGGGAGATTGGGGCGATTTTCATGCGTGGAGCGTTGGCGACTGCAGGATTGTTGGCGATGCTTTGTATGGGCGCGTCGGCCCAAGCCGCCTCCCCCCGCCTGTTCCGCCGCCAGTCGTCGTTGAGCCCGCACCCACCGGTGCCAACGCTCAATCGATTTCCCTCGTCAAAATCGTAAGCGACGTCCCTGTCGGAACGCCTTGGGCGAACTTTCGGACCAAGCCTCCGGCCTTTGGATTTAGTTGCGCTGTGCCCTTGAATTCAACCGGATTGTCGACGGCTTCAGCTTCATCCAGAGCGATGTGACGGTGAACCCGGGAAACAGCGGCGGGCCCCTGCTGGACGAAAAGGGCGAGGTTCTCGGCCTGACCGATTGGAAACTGCAATCGAGGGACAACGCCACGGGCCTGAACTTCTTCACGCCCATCGGCGACGCCCTGGCGTTCCTGTCGTTGGAGCCGCACTGAGGCGGTTTCGAACCTGTGTCTTGCGCCGGGCGCGGCCAGCCCCGATGGTCGGGCCATGATCCGGATCGGCGTGGACTTCGGCGGGACCAAGATCGAAGCGGCGGCCCTGGACGCGGGCGGCGGCGAGCGCGCGCGGCTGCGCCGGCCCAATCCGGGAAGCTATGAGGGCGCGATCGGCGTCGTCGCCGAGTTGGTGATCGGCGTGCGCCAACAATCCGGCGCGCCGCACGGTCCCGTAGGCGTGGGCGTTCCAGGCTCGGTCTCGCCGACCACCGGCCTGATGCGGGGCGCCAATTCGGTGTGGCTGAATGGACGCGATTTCAACGCTGATCTGACGCGCGCCCTGGGCGTTCCCGTGCGTCTGGCCAATGACGCCAACTGTCTAATCCTGTCGGAAGTCACGGACGGGGCGGCGGCCGGCGTGAAGGGCTCGGCCTTCGGAGCCATCCTAGGCACGGGCTGCGGCGGCGGGATCGCGGTGGACGGCAAGCTGCTTGAGGGCGCCAACGGCGTGGCAGGCGAATGGGGTCATACGCCGCTGCCCTGGCCTGTCGAGCAAGACAAGGCGCCGCGTTGCTGGTGCGGGCGCAAAGGGTGTCTGGAGACTTTCGTGTCAGGCACGGCGCTCGCCGCCGATCATGCCCGCGTGACCGGCCGCAGGATGAAGGCCGACGAGGTGATCGCCGCAGCGCGCACCGGCGATCGCTGGGCCGCGGAGGCGCTGGATCGCTACATCGAGCGGCTGGGCCGGGCCTTCGCGGTGGTGGTCGACTTGATCGACCCCTCGGTAATCGTTCTGGGCGGGGGCATGTCCAATGTCGCCGAACTCTACGAAGACCTGCCCGGAGCAATCGCGCCGCACGTGTTCAGCGACGTCTGGAGCGCCAGGATCGTCAAGGCGGCCCACGGGGATTCCTCGGGCGTGCGCGGCGCCGCGCGGCTGTGGCCGCTGGAGCCGGCGACGGCGACGGCGTAAGTCCGGCCGATGAGCGCCCTGTGCCGCGACTGCTTTTGGACCGGCGCCGAGCCCGCCGACCGGCGCTGCCCGCGTTGCCGCTCACCGCGGATGGTTCATCATGAGGCGCTGGACCGGCTGACCATTGCTCACATCGACTGCGACGCCTTCTACGCCTCGGTGGAAAAGCGCGACAGGCCCGAACTGCGCGACAGGCCAGTGATCGTGGGCGGGGGCAAGCGCGGGGTGGTGACCACCGCCTGCTACATCGCCCGCGTCTCCGGCGCCCGGTCGGCCATGCCCATGTTCAAGGCGTTGAAGCTGTGTCCAGAAGCCATTGTGATCAAACCTGATTTCGCCAAGTACAGGGCCGAGAGCGCGCGCATTATGGCCAAGCTGTCGGCGCTGACGCCCTTGGTGCAGCCCCTGTCGCTGGACGAGGCCTGGCTGGACCTGTCCGGCTGCGAACGGCTGCACGGTGCGTCCGCCGCCATGGTGATGGCCAGGGCGCAGCAGCAGATCGAGGCCGAGATCGGCATCACCGTGTCGGTCGGTCTGTCGGCCAACAAGTTCCTGGCCAAGATCGCCTCTGATCTCGATAAGCCGCGCGGTTTTTCGGTGATCGGCGGCGATGAGGCCCAGGCCTTCCTGGCGCCTCGCCCGGTCGGCATCCTGCCAGGCGTCGGCCCCGCGATGGCGCGGTCCTTGGAAACTGCCGGCTTCAGGACGGTGGGGGATCTGGCGCGGGCTGATCCCAGGACCCTGGCCGAACGCTTCGGCGCCTATGGCCTGCGTCTGTCCCAGCTGGCCCACGGCCAAGACGCGCGCGCTGTCGATCCCGACCTGGTTCGCAAGGGGATCAGCGCGGAGACAACCTTTGGGGAGGATCACGCGGCGCTCGAGGTGCTGGAGGACCGCCTGTGGCCCCTGTGTGAGCGTGTGGCGCGCACCTGCCGCAAGGAAGGCGTGGCCGGGCGGGCGGTGGTGCTCAAGCTGAAGACTCCGGACTTCCGGCTGATCACCCGCCGGCGCACCCTGGCCGTCCCCACCCAGACCGCCAAGGCCTTGTTCGCCGTGGCGCGTGATCTGCTGTCCGGCGAAGCCGACGGACGGGCCTTCCGCCTGATCGGCGTGGGTGTTCAGGATCTGGTCGAGGCGCAGGAGGGCGGCGATGATCTGTTCGGTTCGGGCGAAGCGCGCGCGCTGAAGAGCGAGAAGGCGGTCGACGCCCTGCGCGCGCGGTTCGGCGCGGCGGCCGTGCTGAGCGGCCGAGCGCTTAAACCCCGCGACAAGCAAGATTAGCCGTTCGGCGCTTTCGGCGGACCGGCGCGCGCGCTATTTCATTGAAGCAAGCTAAGGAGCGCTCATGTCCATTGAAAAACGCCTCGCGGACCTGGACATCGTCCTGCCGCAGCCCGTGGCGCCCGTGGCTAACTATGTCCCGTTCGCGAGGGTCGGGCCCCTGATCCATATCTCCGGCCAGATCTCGGTGGACGGCGCGGGCGGCATCAAGGGCGTCGTCGGGACGGAGGTCAGCTTGGAGGAGGCGATCAAGGCCGCGCGCCTGTGCGGAATCAATCTGATCGCCCAGATGAAATCCGCCGCCGGGGGCGATCTGACCCGCGTGGCGCGTATCGTCAAACTCAACGGCTTTGTTCAGGCCGGGCCGGATTTCTTCGACATTCCCAAGGTGGTCAATGGATGTTCTGATCTGATGGTCGCGGTGTTCGGCGAGATCGGCAAACACGCGCGATCAGCGGTCGGGGTCTACCGGCTGCCGCTCAATTTCGCCGTGGAGATCGATGCGGTGGTGGAGCTAAAGTGAGCCTTCCCGAGAGCCTGACCGGGCCGCCCATCGCCCATCGCGGTTTATGGCGCGGCGGCACGCGGCCGGAAAACTCCCTTTCAGCGTTCGATGCAGCCTGCGCCGCCGGATATGGCATTGAACTGGACGTGCGGCTGACCGCCGACGGCGAGGCGGTGGTCTATCACGACGATAGCCTGGAGCGCCTGACCGCCGAATCCGGTCTGGTCGAAGAGCGCACGCTGGATGAACTCAAGGCGATCACCCTGCTGGGCGGAGATCACCAGACCATTCCCTCCCTGTCACAGGCCCTTCAGGTCATCGCCGGACGGTCCCTTGTGCTGGTGGAGCTCAAGACGCCGCCCTGCCAGGAGGGTCTGCTTGAGGCCCAGGTGGCCGAACTGCTTACAGACTATGACGGCCCCAACGCCGTGCTCGGCTTCAACGCCGCCGCCCTGGGCTGGCTGGCCCGGCGCCACCCAGCCATCCCGCGCGGGCTGAACCTCGACGCCGCACCCGGCCCCGATGAATTGACATTAGCTGAACCAGATTTTCTTTCTATAAATCAAAAATTATCACAGATTTCCGAAGTCCAATTCTGGCGCACCCAAACCACGCCCGTCATCGCTTGGACCGTGCGGAGCCTCGATGAGTGGGCTCGCCTCGCAGGCCTGGTCGACAATGTCGTGTTCGAGGGCTTTTCACCTTGACCCTGGCGGGCGAAGTCAGCGTCCATCGGCGCATCGCCGAGATCGGCAAGACGGCCTGGGACGACTGCCTGGTAGCCCGAGATTATGCTGCTAATCCATTTGTCAGTTTCGATTTTTTGAATGCTCTTGAAGTGACGGACTGCGCCGTCGAACGCACCGGCTGGGGACCCAGTCACCTGTTGCTCAAGGACGAAACAGGCCGGGCCGCCGCGGTCATGCCGCTCTATCTGAAGAGCCACTCGCGTGGAGAATACGTCTTCGACCATGCCTGGGCGGAAGCCTATGAGCGCGCCGGCGGAGCCTATTATCCCAAGCTGCAGTCCTGCGCGCCCTTCTCGCCGGTGACGGGCCCACGCATGATCGTGCGGCCCGACGTCGACCGGCCAGAAGCTCAGCGCCGGCTTCTAGCGGGGGCGGTGGCCTTGTGCGAGCGCATTGGAGCCTCGGGCGTCAACGTCACCTTCCCCACCGAAGCGGAATGGGACCTGATGGGCGATCAGGGTCTCCTGCAGCGGCAGGACCAGCAATACCACTGGTTCAATCGGGGCTACGGCGACTTCGACGACTTCCTGGCAGTCCTGTCATCGGGGCGCCGCAAGACCATCCGGCGCGAGCGGCGCGACGCGCTGGCCGAAGTCGAGGTCGCCGCCCTGACGGGAAGCGACCTCAAGGAGGAACACTGGGACGCCTTCTTCGCCTTCTACATGGACACCGGCGCGCGCAAATGGGGCCGCCCTTATTTGAACCGGCAGTTCTTCTCGCAACTGTCTGAGTGCATGGCTGAAAAGGTCTTGCTTCTCATGGCAAGGCGCAACGGCCGCTGGATCGCCGGCGCCCTGAACCTGATCGGCGCGGACTGCCTTTACGGGCGCCACTGGGGCTGCATCGAGGACGTGCCCTTCCTGCATTTCGAGCTTTGCTACTACCAGGCCATCGAACATGCGATCCGCCTGGGCCTGCCGCGCGTGGAAGCCGGCGCACAGGGGCCGCACAAGATCGCCAGGGGCTATCTGCCCGCGCCGGTCTATTCGGCCCACTTCATCGCCGACCCGGCCCTGCGCGCGCCCGTGGCCCGCTATCTGGAGCAGGAGCGCCAGGCGGTGCGCGAGGAAATGGACTGGCTGGCGGAGGAGTACTCGCCTTTCAAAGCGGGGAGCTAGTTCAGTCGCCCCCGCACCGGTCCCAACAGACCGCGCAGCAAGGGGCGCACCAGCGACGCCAGAAGTATCAACGGGCTGATCGCCAGGGCGAGCAAGACCCTGGCTGGATTGTCGGCGCGCTTTAAGAAATAGCGGATCAGGCCGCGGGCCTTGTGATACTCGACCTTGATCCTCAGGCTTTGGCTGGTGGAGCCTACGTGCAGGACCTCGGCGCGGGGCTGGAACACCACCGATCCGCCCGCCCGGCGCGCGCGCCAGCACAGGTCGATATCTTCCACGTGTAGGAAATAGCCCTCGTCGAACCCGCCGATCGCGTTAAAATCGGCGTGGCTCATAAAGAAGCAGGAACCCGAAATGGTGGGCGTGGCGATAGGCCCGTCGGGCGTTGCGTCCCCGTCCTTGTGGATCTCGAATCGGCCCAGCTTCGGAACAGCCCGCGCCAGATGGCTCAAGCTAAGCAGGGTAGTCAGAGGTGTTACCTCTCCACGGCGCGCGCCGCGCTGCTCCGAACCATCGATATTGAGAACGCGGGCGCCCACCACGCAGGGCGAGGCAAAGCCCTTGGCGCCGTCGATCAGGGCGGCGATGCAGCCGGGCTGCAAGTAGGCGTCGGGATTGAGGATCACCAGCTGGCCGCCGCTCGTCGCGCGCGCGCCGAGATTGCAGCCGCGTGCGAAACCGACGTTGCCGTGCCCCTGCAGCAGGCGAAGGCGAGGCTCGGCGCGGGCCAGTTCGCCGAGCCGAGCGGCGTCCTCAGGCGTCGAGCCATTGTCGACCAGCACCAGTTCGTCCACCAGCGGCTCGGCCAGGACGTGGGCGATGGACTCGAACAGAACCGGTCCGGTTCGATAGACCACCATAATCACAGACACGTCCGGCGACGCGGCCGGGCGCTTTTGGCGCATGCCTTAGGCCGCCTCGGTGGAGGGCGCGGCAGGCGCGGGGCTGGCCAGGCGCTTGAGGTCCGGCGCCAGCGCCTCGTGCGCCAGGACGGACGCGGTCTCGGCCAAGCCCAGAATGGTCTGTCCGTCCGAGCCCAGACGACGCAGGGCCACCTGGCCGCTCTCGGCCTCCTTGCGCCCAACCACGGCGATCACCGGGGTCTTGGCCAGGCTGTGCTCGCGGATCTTGTAGTTGATCTTCTCGTTGCGCAGATCGGTTTCCACGCGCAGGCCCGCCGCGCGAAGCGCCGAGGCGACCTGCACGGCATAGTCGTCCGCGTCAGACGTGATGGTGGCGACCACCACCTGCACGGGCGCCAGCCACAGGGGGAAATGGCCGGCGTAGTTCTCGATCAGGATGCCGAGATAGCGCTCGAAGGTGCCCAGCACGGCGCGATGAAGCATCACGGGGCGCTGCTTGGAGCCGTCCTCGGCGACATACTCAGCGTCCAGCCGCTCGGGCAGGACGAAATCGAGCTGAAGCGTGCCGCACTGCCAGGTGCGGCCAATCGCGTCCTTCAAGTGGAACTCGAGCTTTGGGCCGTAGAAGGCGCCCTCGCCTGGCAGCTTCTCCACGTCCACCCCGGCCGCCAGAGCCGCGCGCTCCAGACGCGACTCCGCCAAATCCCAGGTCTCATCGCTGCCCGCGCGCAGATCCGGCCGCAGGGCCAGCTTGACGCTGTGCAGTTCGACGCCGAGGTCGGCGTAGATCGAATAGAGCAGCCGCACGAACTTGGTCGTCTCCGCCTCGATCTGGTCCTCGCGGCAGAAGATGTGGGCGTCGTCCTGGGTGAAGGCGCGCACACGCATGATGCCGTGCAGGCCGCCCGACGGCTCATATCGATGGCATGAGCCGAACTCGGCCATGCGCAGCGGCAGTTCGCGGTAGGAGCGCTGGCCGACGTTAAAAATCTGAACGTGGCCAGGACAGTTCATCGGCTTGACGGCCAGGGTCTCGCCCTCCTCCGTCTCACAGGAGAACATGGCGTGGCCGAACTTCTCCCAGTGACCGGACTTCTCCCACAGGCTGCGGTCGAGCAGCTGGGGCGTCTTGACCTCCTCGTAGCCGTCTTCCTCCAGGCGGCGGCGCATGTAGGCTTCCAGCGCCCGCCACAGGGTCCAGCCCTTGGCGTGCCAGAACACCATGCCTCGGCCCTCCTCCTGCATGTGGAACAGGTCCATGGCCCGGCCGATCTTGCGGTGATCGCGCCGCTCGGCCTCCTCCACGCGTTTGAGATAGGCCGCGAGGTCCGCCTCATTGGCCCAGGCCGTGCCATAAATGCGCTGTAGCTGGGCGTTCTTGGCGTCGCCGCGCCAGTAGGCGCCGGCCAGCTTGGTCAGCTTGAACGCCTTGCCCACATAGCGCGTGGACGGTAGGTGCGGGCCCAGGCACAGATCCTTCCACGGCCCCTGCCAATAGATTGAGATGGGCTCGTCCGCCGGCAGATCGCGGATGATCTGGGCCTTGTAAGTCTCGCCGATGGACTCGAAGTGCTTGATGGCCTCGTCGCGCGGCCACACCTCGCGGCGGATCGGCTCGTCGCGCTCGACGATCTGGCGCATGCGCTCCTCGATGCGCGGCAGATCCTCCAGACTGAAGGGCTCGGCGCGGGCGAAGTCGTAATAAAAGCCGTCCTCTATGGACGGGCCGATGGTCACCTGCGTGCCCGGAAACAGTTCCTGCACCGCCTGGGCCATGATGTGGGAGACATCGTGGCGCAGCACGTCCAGCGTCTCGGGCGATTGGGCGGTAAGAATTTCGAACGTGCCGCCGTGCGGCAGCGGCCGCTCCAGGTCGAGCAGCGCGCCGTCAAGCTTGACCAGCACCGCCCGCTTTTCCAGCGAGATGGCGATGGAGGCCGCGACCTGCCGCCCCGTCGTTCCATCGGGGAACGGACGCACGCTGCCGTCGGGAAATTGAAGATCGATCATCCTTGGCACTTCCACTGGCGCCGAACAGGCGCGGGCGGCGGCGGGTCGTACCCCCACTCCGCCCCCGGCCGGCATCGGCAAAGACGCTTCAGCGCCAGCCACGTGCCCCGGGCCGGACCGTGCTCGACCAGAACCTGGGCGGCGTATTCCGAACACGTGGGCGCGAAGCGGCACTGCCGACCGATGACGAGCGACAGGGTCAGCTTGTAAGTCCGCAAGGCGCCGTAGATCAGGCGGCTGTACAGATCAGCCATGGTCCGTCGTCCTTTCGGCCGAAGACAGGCCGACTAGCATGGGGAATCGCTTGGCGCCACCCGGCGGGCTTAAGCCCGCCCCCGCAGCGCCTGTCGCGCCGCCTCCGCCGCGGCCTCGAACGCCAGCATCGTCGAGGCGTGGCGGGCGGGGTAGTCCTTGACCACCTCCAGCAGGGCCAGATCGGCGAACCGGCCCTTCGGCGGCTCGGCGCCAGATTTGAGCATGGCCTTGAGCTGATCGCGCGCCTGCTCGATCTCCTCGACCTCGGCGCCCAGCACATGGGCGCCCAAGACCGCCGCGGCAGCCTGGCCTAGGGCGCAAGCCTTGACCTCCTGGGCGAAGGCGCTGACGCGGCCGTCGGTGACGCTGAGGTCGACCAATACGCGGCTACCGCACAGCTTTGACACCTTTTCAGAGCTGGCCTGAGGCGCGGCCAGGCGTCCGGCGTGGGGCATATTGGCCGCCAGGGTCAGCACCTTGGCGCTGTAAAGGTCGTCGATCATCGCCCGGCCTTGGCGGCCATCACCTTGGCCACGCGCTCGGCGCAGGCGGTGTTGAAGGCCTCGAAGCCCGCGCGCAGGCGTCGGCGAATGCGCTTGCCCACGCGCGAGCCGACCAGACCGTCGTAGATCTCGCCGTTGGACAGGATGCAGGCGGTGTCCTCGTCGTCGTACTGGTCGATCTCGATGTAGCGGACGCGCCGGACAAAGCCGCCCGCCTCCGACAGGGTCCACAGAATCTGGGCGTTTGGCACCCAGTCCACCACCGTGGGCCGAATCAGCTTGGGCGGCGCATCGGAAAAGGCCTCCAGCACTTCCAGCTTCTGGCCGATGCGCAGTGTTCCCGCGATCTTCGGATAGAGCGGATTCCACTCGGGCCAGCGGTCCAGGTCCGACAGCACCTCCCAGATGACCGTGGAGGGAGCGGGCACGCCCATGCGATGTTCGGTCTTGAAGCTCATGCCCGCTATGTAGGGTCCGATTCCCTCAGACGCCACGTGGCGCCATCGGCGTTGTCCATGACGATGACGTTCAGGGCGTTCAATTCGTCGCGGATGCGGTCGGCGACGGACCAGTCCTTGGCTTGGCGGGCTTCGATCCGCGCCGTGAGCAGGCGCTCCACCTTGGCCTTGAGCGCCGCGTCGGCCCCACCCTCGAACCAGGTTTCCGGATCGGCCTGCAGGAAGCCGACCAACCGGCCGGCGGCCAGTAGGGCCGATTTGGCCGCGCGGCGCTCATCGGCGTCGTTGGAGGTTTCCAAGATTTTAGCCTGAGCAAATAGCTCCGCCGTGGCGCGGGGCGTGTTCAGATCATCCAGCAGGGCGTCGAGGAACGCCGGCGGCGGCTCGGCCTCCGGATTGACGGGAACGTCCGAGGCGCGCCTCAGGGCCCCGTACAGCCGGTCCAGCGATTTGCGGCTCTGGGTGATCAGGTCTTCAGTCCAATCCAGCGGCGCGCGGTAATGACCCGACAGAAGGGCCCAGCGCAGGGCCTCGCCGGGCGCGCGTTTGACCAGTTCATGCACCAGTTTCACATTGCCCAAGCTCTTGGACATCTTCTCGGCGTCCATGGTGAGAAAGCCGTTATGCACCCAGTAGCGCGCCAGGACTGGCGCATGGTCGGCGCAGCGGCTCTGGGCGATCTCGTTCTCGTGGTGCGGAAAGATCAGATCGTGGCCGCCGCCATGGATATCGATGCTCTCGCCCAGGGTCTTCTCGATCATGGCCGAGCATTCCAGGTGCCAGCCAGGGCGCCCCGGACCCCAGGCGCTGTCCCACACCGGCTCGCCCGGCTTGGAGGGCTTCCACAGCACGAAATCGGCCGGATGACGCTTATAGGGAGCCACCTCCACGCGGGCGCCGGCGATCATGTCCTCCAGCGAGCGGCCCGACAGCATGCCGTAGTCGGCGAAGCTCTGGGTGTCGAACAGCACATGACCCTCGGCGGCGTAGGCCGAGCCAGCGTCGATCAGCCGGCCGATCATGGCCAGCATCTCGCCGACATGGGCCGTCGCGCGTGGCTCCAGCGTCGGGCGCAGCACGCCTAACGCGTCCATGTCCTGATGATAGATGGCGGTGAATCGGTCGGTGATGGTCCCGATCGGGACGCCCTGATCCATGGCCGCCTGGTTTATCTTGTCGTCCACGTCAGTGATGTTGCGGGCATAGACCACATGGTCTTCGCCGTAGAGCCGTCGCAGCAGACGGAACAGCAGATCGAACACCACCGCAGGGCGCGCGTTGCCGATGTGGGCATAGTTATAGACCGTGGGTCCGCACACATAGAGGGTCACCCGTCGCGGATCAGCGGGCTGAAATTCCCGCTTTTCGCGGGCCAGGGTATCGTGAAGATACAGAGTCATCGGAAAGTCACGATCATGCGGAAGAGTTGCTCGAGGTTGCGGTGGACGGGCTTTGCCCCATATACCCATGAGCCCGGCGCCTCACCAAGCCGTCCGGTGTAAGTTTGGGGTTAGGGATTTCTCACTGATGGACGGCTTTGCCAAACCACGGAAGTTTATTGACGCTAGCGCCGTGAACCAGGACGGCGTGGCGCGGCCTTCGCGCGAACAGGCGCTTGATGCCGTGCGCACCCTTCTGGCCTGGGCTGGCGACGATCCGAACCGGCCTGGCCTTGTGGAAACCCCCAAGCGGGTGGTCGACGCCTTCGGCGAATGGTTCGAGGGCTATGACGCCGATCCCGGCGTGGAACTGTCTCGCGTGTTCGAGGACGTGCAGGGCTACGACGACGTGGTCATGCTGCGCGACATCGAGGTGGAGAGCCACTGCGAGCACCACATGGCCCCGTTCCTGGGCAAGGCCTATGTGGCCTATATTCCGCGCGAAAAGGTGGTGGGCATCTCCAAGCTGGCGCGGGTCGTGGAAATCTTCGCCCGCCGGCTGCAGACCCAGGAAACCCTCACCCAGCAAGTGGCCCGGGCCATCAACGAGCATCTGGAGCCAGCAGGCGTGGCCGTGCTGATCGACGCGGAACACCAGTGCATGACCACCCGCGGGGTGCATCACCGGCACGTGTCAACCATCACCACCCAGTTCATCGGCGACTTCAAGACCGACCCGGCGCTGCAGGAGCGCTTCCTGGCTTTCTGCAGCCGCAAATAGCGAGCGCTCAGGCGGCGGGCAGATTCGGCCAGCGGACCCTGGACAAGACCCACAGGGCGATCAGATTGACGCCGGGTATAAAGAACAGCATCACCCGCCAGGGGGAGAATCCGACCCGTTTCAAGATCGTCGCCACCGGCGTCGCCAGAATGATCACGACGACGGCCAATACGATCAGATGGATAATCGACACAGCGGCCACGGCCTGATCCTCCCGATATTTGTTGGGCGAGCTTAGCCGCAAATCATCGTGGCGCGGAGTCGGGTGGTCTGTCGTTCGGGACGAAGTGAGGCTAAAGTCAGCCATGAACTCCAACCCCTTTCATTCCCCCGGCGACAAGGTCGATCTGGAGCAAGGCTCCGGGATCACGCCGCGGTTCGACTCGAGCGGCCTGATCGCCTGCGTGACGACGCACGCCCAGACCGGCGAGGTGCTCATGCTCGCCTGGATGAACGCCGAAGCCCTGCGGCTGACCCTGGACACAGGCCAAGCTCACTATTTCAGCCGCTCGCGCCAGACCCTGTGGAAGAAAGGCGAGACCTCCGGCCAGGTGCAGATCGTGCGCGAGCTGCGCATCGACTGCGACCAGGACGCCGTGTGGATCAAAGTCGAGCCGCAAGGCGACGGCGGGGCCTGCCACACCGGCGCGCGCTCGTGCTTCTACCGGGTATGGGAGGACGGCAAGCTGGTCGCGCGGCCTTGAATCCCGACCCCGAGCTCGAACACCCAGACCTTGAGGACGCCGACCGCGGATCGTCGCTGGAAGTCCTGATCGCGCCGGACGAGGCCGGTGAACGGTTGGACAAGGCCCTGGCCGCGCGCTGGCCGGAATTGTCCCGCGCCAGGCTGCAGGCCTTGATCGAGCAAGGGGCTCTGACGCACGACGGCGCGCCGGTAAAGAGCGGAGCGGCCAAGGTCCAGGCTGGACTTTATCGCTTGGCTGTCCCCGCCCCCGTCGCGGCCCAGCCGGCGCCAGAGGACATTCCGCTGACCGTCCTTTACGAGGACGAGCATCTGATCGTGATCGACAAGCCGGCGGGGATGGCGGCCCACCCCGCGCCGGGCTCGCACGGGGGCACGCTGGTGAACGCGCTGTTGCATCACTGCGCCGGCCAACTGTCGGGCATCGGCGGGGTCGCGCGGCCGGGGATCGTCCATCGGCTGGACAAGGACACCTCCGGCGTGATGGTCGCGGCCAAGAGCGATGCGGCGCATGCCGGACTGTCGGCCCTGTTCGCGGCCCACGACATCGAGCGTGCCTACATCGCCCTGGTGCGGGGCGCGCCCTCCCCTTCAAGTGGGACCATTCATACGCGCATCGGCCGCTCGCCGCACGATCGCAAAAAGATGGCGGTGCTGCGCCAGGAACAGGCCAGCGGGCGCGAGGCGATCACTCATTTTCGCACCCAGCGCGCCTTCGGCCCGCCGGAGCGGCCCTTGGCCGCGCGCGTGATGTGCAAACTGGAAACCGGCCGCACGCACCAGATCCGAGTGCATTTGGCGTCCAAGGGAAATCCCTGCCTAGGCGATCCTCTCTACGGCTCCGGCCCGCCCGCCGCATCGGTGCGCGACGCCATGGAAAAGGCCGGCCTGCATCGGCAGGCGCTGCACGCCGCGATCCTCGGCTTCGTCCATCCCGTCACCGGCCAGCCCGTTCGTTTCGAGACCGCGCCGCCGGCCGACATGGCGGCCTTGGAGGCCCTGCTCGCAAAGCTGTGATCAAAAAATACCTGACTTAGACAATCGGATATTCATTCGCCGTCGTATGACCCTACAAATGGGCGCAACGCTTCCTATCTAGAACCGTTGAAAGGGGAGATGCGGCGTTCAAATCGTTGCGTCTGAGAATAAGGGGACTGAAACCATGGCCGTCAATCAACTCGCCGTCATGACGCCGGAAGGCGGCCTGTCCCGCTATCTGACAGAAATCCGCAAGTTCCCAATGCTGACCAAGGACGAGGAGTTCATGCTGGCCAAGCGCTGGAAGGAGCATGAGGACCCCGAGGCCGCGCATCGCATGGTCACCTCGCATCTGCGCCTGGTGGCCAAGATCGCCATGGGCTATCGCGGCTACGGCCTGCCCATCGGCGAAGTGATCTCCGAGGGCAATGTCGGCCTGATGCAGGCGGTCAAGAAGTTTGAGCCCGACAAGGGTTTCCGCTTGGCGACCTACGCCATGTGGTGGATCCGCGCCTCGATCCAAGAGTACATCCTGCGTTCCTGGTCCCTAGTGAAGATCGGCACCACGGCCGCGCAAAAGAAGCTGTTCTTCAATCTGCGCCGGGCCAAGAGCGAGATCAGCGCCCTGGAAGAGGGCGATCTGCGGCCAGAGCATGTGAGCCAGATCGCCACCAAGCTGGGCGTGCTGAACGAGGAAGTCATCTCCATGAACCGGCGTCTGGCCGGCGGCGACGCCTCGCTCAACGCCCCCATGCGCGCGGACTCCGAAAGCGAGTGGCAGGACTGGCTGGTGGACGACTCAACGCCCAGCCAGGAAAGCGTCCTGGCCGAGGGCGAAGAGCATGACATCCGCATGTCGCTGCTGAATGAGGCCATGAAGGAGCTGACCGACCGGGAGCGCCGCATCTTGACCGAGCGCCGGCTTAAGGAAGACTCCACCACCCTGGAAGACCTCGCCGCCCAGTACGGCGTCAGCCGCGAACGCGTGCGCCAGATCGAAGTTCGGGCGTTCGAGAAGCTGCAGAAGGCCATGAAGGCGGCGGCGCTGGAACGGGAGCGGGTTGGGGCTTAGGGCGGCCCCGCCTAGGTTACCATTTTTGCATCGCTCGGCTCTGCAAAGGCGGAATTTGAAGGGCTCGAAAGGCCTAGCCCTTCAAATTCCCCTTCCCATCCACCGAAAACACATACTCCGTCACCGAATGGAACGTCTCGCCTGGCCGCAGCGTCGTGGTCGGGAAATTGGGCTTGTTGGGGGCGTCCGGGTAGTGCTGGGTTTCGAAGGACAGGCCGTCGCTCTGGCGGATCGGCCGGTTGTTCTGGCCCAGGGCGTTGCCCACGCCGTTTGAACTGTAAATCTGCACCCCCGGCTCAGTGGTGAAGACCGCCATACGCCTTCCGCTTTTGGGATCGTAAATCTTGGCGGCCAACACCGGGCCCTTGGCGCCCGGCGGCTTGTCGAGCACGAAGTTGTGGTCCAGCCCCTTGCCGATCATCATCTGCGGATCGTTGGAATAGAGGCGCTGCAAGAGCTCCGTCGGCTTGCGGAAATCGAACGGCGTGCCGGCCACTGGGGCGATTTCGCCCGTGGGCACCTGGGCGGCGTCGGTGGGGGTGTAGTGGCTGGCGAACACCTGCAGCACCTGATTGTAGACCGGCCCTGAGTCATAGCCGCCGATGTTGAAATTGGCGTGGTTGCTGAGGTTGATCACCGTGGGCTTGGTGGTGGTCGCCCAATATTCCAGCTTCAGCCGATTATGTTCATCCAGGCTATAGTTGACCTTGATGGTCAGCTCGCCGGGAAAGCCGCTTTCCCCATCCGGACTGACCAGGCTGAGCGTCGCACCGGCTTCGTCGCCGTGCTGAAAAGCCTCGCCTTTCCAGAGCTTATGGAAATAGTTGTCCGTGCCGCCATGGATCACGACGTTGGTTTTCGGATTGGGGCCCGATAGCTTGTAGAACGTCCCGTCCAGGGTGAAGCCGCCGCCGCCGATGCGGTTGGCGTAGCGTCCGAGGATGGCGTTGGCGCCGCTTTCCCAGCCGGCGAAGTCCGCCTTGCCGATCACCAGATTGTCCTCCACTCCCTTCCGGTCGGGGGCATCGATTTCGACGATGGAGCCGCCGCGGGTGGAGAATTTCACGGTCATGCCGTGGTGGTTCTTCAGGGTGAACAGATAGACCGTCTGACCGTCGGCCGCCGTGCCGAACACCGAGCGGGTCACCGTGGCCGCCTGAGCCGAACCGGCCGCCAGCATCGCCGCCGCCGCGCTGGCCACGCTCAGACGCACATAGGGACGCAGCCCCGAAATCACTTGCACCACTCTATCCTCCCACCCGTTTTCAACGGAAATTTCGAACACGTCAGCGCCTGACTTTCGGCGCCGTCATTCACTCTCAGGCTAAGCCCGCGGCACGGCGGGCGAAAACACATTGCGTCCGGTGTCGCCCAGCACCTGGCGCCGTTCGGCCTCGGTCAGCTGGGCGGTGGAGTCCTTGGCCATCCGCACCATCTCCGCATAGGTCCCGCCGGCGCTGCCCACGTCCGAGCCCCAGAAGATGCGGTGAGCCCCGATCCGGTTGACCGCGTCGCGCATGAACACCGCTGTCGGAATCTTGGCTTCCTCCAGGATGTAGAGGTTGGTGGTCGAGTACTTGAAATAGATGTTCGGCTGGCTGGTGTAGCCCTCCGGCGCGTGGGCGAATCCGGAGATCGGCGGCGCTTCCAGTGTAGGCCAGCCGAAATGGTCGACCACCAGTTTCACGCGCGGGAATTTTCGCGCCACGGCCACGATGGCCCGCAGGCACTCGGCGTTGAAGCGCTGGGGGGCGTAGAGCACGTTCATGGTTAGACCCAGCCGGTCCGCCTCGGCCCACGTCTTCATCGCCTGATCGGAGTCCAGCCATTCGTGCGGCACGGCCGGGCCGGTGATTCTCAAACCGCAGATGTGGTGGGCCTGGACCCAATCCCGCAGTTGGGCGGGGGTCTTGGGGTCCTCGCCATCGAGCACCACCACTGGTCGGAAGCGCGTGGGATGGGCGGCGGCGGAATCGAGGATGTAGCGGTTATCGAAGCCGTAGCTGCCGCGCCGCTGGACGGCGGCGATCTGGCCGACGCCCTGCTCGTCCATCCAGGCCAGGGCACGTCCGGCGTCGGGCTTCATGAGCGGCTTTCCCACCTGCAGGCTCTGTCCCGGCCCCGGAGGCGAGCCGGGCGGATCGGCGCCGGGTGAACTGGGGCCCGTGGCCTTGGGATACATCTTCTCGTCGTCCGAGATCAGGTGCATATGCCCGTCGAACATCTTGAAATCATTGGAGTCCGCGGCCTGGGCCGACGTCGCAGTCGCGGCGGCCAGGGCCAGGCCGGCCGATAGGACCTCGCGACGATCGGGAGATTGAGATTTTGTCATGGCGATCTCTGTCCCTGCTAATGGCCAAGGTGACGATCGAAGTACCGGATGATGATGTCGTAGACCTGACGGGATTCCGGGGTGGTCGAATCGAACCAGAAGGAATGCCGGCCGCCCTCGAACACGTGCAGCTCTGAGTTCACCCCCGCCCGGTCCAGGGCTTCGTGGGTGTAGACCGCCGAACTCATTTCCAGGCCGCGCGTGCCGGTGATCATCAGGGTCGGCGGGAACTTGGCGAGAATCTCGGGTGAATGTTCCGGCGCGCCCATGGGATCGTTCGGGTCGAGACCCAGCTTCGGATCGAGGCCGGGCGGACCCTTGGGAACCGAGCCGTTGCCCAGTTCGCTGCCGGTATAATAGGAATCGCCTTCCGCTCCCGGACCAGCGCTGGCGCATAGGATGCCGGCCGCGCCGGGCGTGGGCAGTTTCTGCTTTTGGAACCAGGCCAGGGAGCGTGACACCAAAAGACCCCCGCGCGAACAGCCGTAAAGGCCGATGTTCTGGCGTTTGTAAGTTTTCAGCAGCGCCTTGTAGACATCGGCCACCTGGCTGACCGCGTTGGGAAACGCAGGGTCCTGGTAATCCACCGCCACGACCTTGAACCTGCCGAGATAGGCGATGGGCTGAGCGCCCAGCGAGGCGCAGCCGGCCCAGCAATCGGCGTTGTGCAGCCAGATCAGGACGCGGTTCATGTTCTTCGTCGATACGCCGCCCTTGGGCGAGATAACCAGGACATGAACGCCGCCGACCTTTGTGTCGTCCTTGCGCACCGGAAACACCTTGTCCTGCACGTCCGCGTCTTCCTGGTGGATAAGCGTGGAGCCATCGGCGCGGGGGGTGGTGAATTTC
>Ga0302320_10003593_pt1 | contig 35896 bp, 23 predicted proteins | sample Bog_T0_3_FD_202130 | JGI IMG/M metagenome (GOLD analysis project Ga0302320, IMG submission 202130) | Peat permafrost microbial communities from Stordalen Mire near Abisko, Sweden - Bog_T0_3 | ecosystem: Environmental > Terrestrial > Soil > Wetlands > Peat | place: Sweden: Abisko, Stordalen Mire...
AACTAGAAGGCGAAGAGGAAATTGAATTCATCCTGTACGGAGCAAGAGAGAGATACTTTGGAACTTTTCTCTTCACCATCGGACAAAATCCAGAAGGAGACGAAGGCGACAAAGCTTACATCCTCAAACACGTGGACAATGACAACGTATTTACCTGGCTTCCAATCGGGAAAGGGCCAAAGCCAAAACGCCAGACCCGCGATTGTAGCAATTGTGGCGAGCAGTTCGAATCGTTGTACCGGATGAAATTCGAAGACGGCAAGGAAATCAGGCTGTGCCACGACTGTCATGTCGGCGTGTAACAGCGCAGACCGTGAAAGTGAATCGCGAAGAACCGACACATTGCTAGCATGTGCCGGTTTTTTTATTGGAAATCTTATGTAAATCGCAAGTTTTGGCTTGAAATGCCCCTTCGTTTTCGGGTATGAAGTAGTATATGAAGGACAATAGTTTTTTGCCCAAAAACGTCGGCATTTGGATTCGGGTTTCCACCGAAGACCAAGCTCGCGGCGATTCGCCGGAAGTGCATGAAACGCGCGCCCGCGCATACGCAAAACAACGCGGCTGGACTGTCCGCGAGGTGTATGATTTGGCCGGAACATCTGGCAAGGCCGTCATGTCGAATTCCGAAGCCAAGCGCATGATGGTGGACATCAAGCGTGGCCATATCACCGGCCTCGTTTTTTCAAAGCTTGCACGTCTCTCCCGTAATGCCCGCGAATTGCAGGATTTCGGCGACTTTTTCGCGGCCTGCAAAGCCGACCTCATTTCCTTGAGCGAATCAATAGATACCACCACCGCAGGCGGACGCATGTTTTTCAATCTGCTTGGCGTGTTCGCGCAATGGGAGCGTGAGGAAATATCCGACCGAGTGAATTCCTCATTTAAGACCCGCGCCAGTATGGGCAAGCTCCTCAACAATCAATGCCCTTACGGATACAAAGTCGTTGACGCAAAGCTGGTGCTTCATCCGGAGGAAGCGCCAATCCGCAGACAGGCGTATGAATTGTTCCTCATACACCGCAGAAAGCACGCGGTTGCGCGAATGCTCAACGAGAAGGGCTATCGCACCCGAAAAAACCGCCTTTGGGCATGGGCGCAGATTAAAACCATGCTTGCAGACCCGTCAGCAAAAGGCGTCCATTTCTTCAATCGCGGCAAGCGCGTCGGCTCGTGGAAAAAAAGCCCGAAGCCGGAATCCGAATGGGGACGGATTGAATGCGACCCCATCGTCTCCGAAAATCTTTGGAATCAGGTGAACAAGATTCTTGAGGAACAGGGCAAGGCATGGAAAAAGCCGGGACGATTGCCGACGCAGACGTTTAGCCGGCTCGCATGGTGCTCATGCGGCGGAAAAATGTATGCCCGACACGATTCGCCCAAATACCTGTGCCGGAAGTGCAACAACAAGCTACCCATCACCGACCTTGAAGGCATCTTCCATGAGCAATTGAAGGGTTTCCTTTCCGACCCGAAGCGCCTCACCGCCGACATCAATCAGGCCAAAAAGAACCTGTCGGAAAAGGAACAACTGTTGGCAAACCACCAGCAGGCCGTCCAGAAAGTTCGGGACGAAATACGGAAGATGCGCGAGTTGTTTCTGGCGGGCGAGATTACCCCCCAAGGCCACGGCGAATTTTACAAGCCAGCCGAAGAACGCCTCAATCAGCTTGTGGCTGAATTGCCCAGGCTCCAGGCCGACATTGACGTCCTTAAAGTGAACCAGCTTTCAGCCGAGGACATCATGGCCGAGGCCAGCTCCCTGTATGACCGTTGGCCAAAACTGCCGATTGACGACCGGCGCAAAATCGCCGAAGCGGTGTGCGAAAAGATCGTGATTGGCAAGGACGACGTTGACATAACCCTTTCGTGCATACCCTCTTCCGAAGAACTGTGTAAAAATCAAACGCTCCTATCCGCGCGTTGCAAGTAATTTTCGGCTTGCCGGCAAAGCGTGCGTGTTGAGCTTGACGGGCGGCAACGACGCGTTCGCGGATTTGCGCGGAGGTCTCGCTGGGCTGCACATTTGACATCTCGCGGAATTTCACCTGCGGCACCTCGGTGTGCAAATCAATGCGGTCAAGCAACGGGCCGGAAACCCGGCCCAAATAATTCTGGATTTCACGCGGTGAACTCCTGCTCTCGCTGGGCATTTTCCCGTCTGGTGCCGGATTCATGGCCGCCACCAACATAATTTGGCTTGGGAACGTCATGGTGCCGGCCGCACGTGAGATCGTGACGGTGCCTTCTTCCAACGGTTGGCGCATCGTTTCCAGAACGCTGCGTTTGAATTCTGGCAGTTCGTCGAGAAACAACACTCCGTTGTGCGCGAGCGAAATCTCACCCGGAGTGGGATTGATGTTGCCGCCAAGCAGACCGGCGTCGCTTGCGGTGTGGTGTGGCGCACGGAATGGACGTTGCGTCACCAAAGCCTGGCCGGGTTTCAGCAGGCCCACGATGCTGTGAATTTTCGTCGTCTCCAGCGCCTCCTCAAGCGTAAGCGGCGGGAGGATCGTCGCAAGCCGTTTCGCCAACATTGATTTGCCCGTACCCGGCGGGCCGATGAGAAGGACGTTGTGTCCACCGGCCGCCGCGATTTCAAGGGCACGCTTCACGCTTTCCTGTCCTTTCACTTCGGAAAAGTCCGCATCGGCCCCCTGCGGTGACTCGAAAATCTTCGCGGCATCCACCCGGACCGGCGTAATACGGATCCCGCCTGCAAGAAACTCCGCAGCTTCACGGAGGTTTTGAACGGGAATGACGTTCAATCCCTTCACCACGGCGGCTTCCGCGGCGTTTTCAACGGGAACCAAAATGCCCGTTTTCTTGTCGGCCTTGGCACGCAAGGCGATCGGCAAAACTCCTTTCACTGGACGCACGCCACCCGTGAGCGCGAGCTCCCCTACGATGACAAAATTGTCAAGTTGGTCGGTTTCAAGCTGCTCGCTTGCGGCAAGTATGGTTATGGCGATGGGCAGGTCAAAGCTCGGTCCCTCCTTGCGAATATCGGCAGGCGCAAGGTTGATGGTGGTTTTGCCCATCGGAAATTTGTAACCGGAATTTGTGAGCGCTGTGGAAACGCGATCCCTGGATTCCTTAACCGCCGCATCCGGTAAACCCAAGACTACAATTAAAGAATCGCCGTAGCCACAATTGGCTTCCACCTCGATGGCATAGGCGTCAATGCCGTTGACCGCCGCAGAACAGGCGCGCGAAAGCATGGATTTTTATCGCCGAAATTGAGGACAACAACAATGCTAATCTGAGCTTTCCGGGTATTATCCAAGTTCTTGACATTGACACCACCGCGTTCCGTCAAGGTTTTCGCTACATTCAAGACGATGCGAGAGCCAAATTAACCATATGATCCCAATTCAAATAAGCAATATTTTGCATTTCCTTGCTCCACAGTGCCGTTCCCAATCGTCGGACAGACAAGGTCTACCGAGGATTGCCGATAACCAGACACGGTTCGATTTTTGTCTATTTTGGTCTTGACACTGAAGACTCATTTTTGTCATAAGCTGATTGTCTCAACAAAGAGACCATGAAAATGGCTATTGCAAGTTGGGTATGGGCGAGTCAAACGAGTTCGGGCGTTCATGTGCCACGGGGCAAACCAAAGTGCGCACTGAATTGTCGCCGATATGCTCGCGTGCTCAATTCGACCAATAGGCGGTTAGCGGAGGGCTATCCAACAATTCAGACAAGGACATTGAGTAGGCGGGAGATTGCGGAGGAAACCGCGTTTGTGGTGTATTCAGTCGATCTTTACCGGTTTCACACTAATGGGTTCAGTTGGACTGCCCCCAATGTCGTTGTAACATTAAAAAAAAGTCAGTCAGAGTTCAATCTACTGGACTTACTTTTAAAGACGCGATGCTTATTTCAAGACTGTGGACGACATGAGGATTAGAACAATATCTCGAGCTTATGCCAGTTCGTAAAACAGAAAGCCGCATCCCGGCTGGTTTGGCAGCTACTGACCTCGGGGAAGCGGTGGTGGCTGCAGACGGGCGGTGCGCGTTGGTCTCGTTTATTACCTCACCTTTGGCGGTTAGCCGTGAGAATACATACGTCGTTTTTGTGACGGACACCACATTGGCAGCGGCGACACAGTCGTTTGAATGGACATTCACGCCAAGCGACGGGACAGCACCGAATGTTCAAACTACCGATGAAGGAGAGACGACCTTCACGCCGGCCTCAGAAGGAACCGTCGACCTCGTCGTCCGGCTACTGGACAGCAGCTCCACGGAGCAAGCACGCCTCGAACTCGTGCAAGATGTGAGCCAGCCCAACCCAACGATTGAGGCGATGATCGCCAACACAGCCGATGGCCCGGGTCCCGGAATGGGCAATACCGATGTTTTAACCGAATTGGTGAATGATCACACTCCTTACTATTTAGACGTAAAATTAGCCACGCCTGAGGCAGGCGATGCATTTACCCAATTTCTTTTCAGCACAATCACCGGGGGCATATTGGAACGCACATCGGATAAACGCAGTTACCTGCTTGACCAGGTTGCCGATTCTCTAAATACAGGAAATACAGATTATATTTCTGCAACGAGTCCCGGCATTGGTGTTGCCGGAATCCGATTGGTTCTGGTCGCGATGATGCTTCCCCCGATGGCCATCCCGTATACGGAATTGCCCCAAGCCAGCGACGCCAACGCAGCTGGTGATGAAGCGCTCCGAAAACAACTGGCAGCGATGAATGAGTCCGACCGAATCGATCTATTTAACCTTGTCCGCTTTCCCAAGTCCAATATTACTCTGTGCGGTAAACTTCTTCAGGCGCTGCGGGATAAGCTGTTTCCTGGTGTAACCTTTGATGATATTATGACGAAAATGTCCGGAACGATGGGGGTCTGGGTCACACGCAGTTACAAAAATGGACCGCTGATACGAACTTGAGACTCATACAAGGAACACCGATTATTTTCAGATCATTATGTGTCAATCTTGCAGCCCACAACCTCCGGTTGTTCCCAACCCAAAGGATCCAAGACTCAACAAACCAATACCAACGCCTACTTTGTCCCTAAAACAAGCGCTGGACAACGCCTACAAGGTGGAACAAGCAAATTTGGAACCCGTGACCAATGCAATCAATGGATTTGCATTAAAGGATAAAAAGGCGGCGATTTCGATCTGGGCTATCGATAATGACGACAATCATTTCTATGGTGCGCGTAACGACGCTGACATGGATTTTTCTGCCAGCTTGCTGAAAATGGCCGCAATGTATGCCGCTTATGATTTGCGTTGTGCTGCCATCCAATTCATCAAGGACAACAATGATAGCTTCACGGACCAAAATTCTTTTTCAACGGCGTTTAGCAATTCTATAGACACAAGCAATGCGGTCACGCTATTACAAAAGTTTACCAAAGGTTTGAAGCCAAACGTAAAATCAATATTCAAAGGGTTTAATTCTTCCGGTCCAAACAAGCTGGATTTTATAAAAAACCCGACTCAAATTCACACGCCAAGCCAGGGTTTTGGCCTGGATATGGACGATATGATTATCGTCAGTGACGATGAGGCTGCGAGTAGATGCATCCAGGCCATTGGATATAGCTATATCAATGTCTCTCTTATGAAAGGAGATTTTTTTAATTCTTCTACTATGAAGGGAATATGGCTTGCGGGTGATTATGAATCAGCCTTGCAATATTTTCGAGTCCCGTGCGATAATGATACTGTAGCCGGCGGTAGCGCGCAGGCTACAACCACTTATGCAATGGGGTGGTTAATTTTATTAATCGATAATTTGGAAGCGTTGCCACAAGTAACGGATAATGGAGAAAGAAGCAGCAGCAACATGGAAATGCGCACAAGATTTCGGCAAGCGGCTTCATGGTTTTCAAACGGGGGCAGTGTGGTTCATGTTACAGAAGCGCTTAAGTTTTCAGTGCTCGGTGCAAAAGTGGGAGTGGCCGGTCTTGGGGTCGGTGGCAATGGCCCTCCAGTGATATCCGAGGGTTCTATTGTGAACTGGACAGATCCCGATTCACCGGTGACAACGTTTAACACAAAGTTTCAAACGAACCTTTCAGGAAGGTTTTGCTTTTGTTGGCAAAATATGTATAAACCAGGTTCGACTAATGATTTTCATTGTTTCGACAGCCTAGTAAGAGTCTTAAACGCTACGGTAACTAGTTTTTTAACCCAATAACACTTACTGTATTACGATGGCCGACGCGTTGCAATCCATTCTTACTCAAGCTGGACTTGCTATTGGTCCGTTGCGCTCGATCACGACGCCAACGCAGGCAGTGGCTTTTTTCCAGAAATTGGGATATCAGATCCCATCTGCGGCGTTCGGTAGTGCATTATCAACGTTGGCAGCACAAGCAGAGGGGCTTGTCACGAATGTACAAAAACTCGTTAATACTACTGACGAATCGGATATCGTCGCTGAAATTGCCAGCACGCTTGAATGTCTGGTGGGAACCGTCAATGCCATCAGCCAGTTGCATGCGGAGATACAGGCAGGTGGCGGAGGCGCCATTCCCAATCTGAGTGATCTGCCGCGTCGCCTCACGGACTTCCTGATCTTGGATTATTTCGACTTAATTCGACCCGACGTGCATGAAATGCTGCTGGTGGTTGGACTGATCGAGTACAACGCAAATCCCTCGCCAACGCAACCAATGCGGCTGGTTAACTGGGACCGGTTCGGCCAGGTGTTTACGACTCCGGGACAGATCTTTGATGATGTCTATAAGTGGTCGACTGCGTTTGATGCCGACACATTTCTAGCCCGCCTCCAAGGTTTGATGCGTTCAGTTGCACTGCCGGGAGGCATGTATCCGCAAACTGCGACGACCCAGAACATCCTGGGAAATGTATCAACAAACCTGCAAGAGTTGCGCTTCCCCCTCCTGCAGAATGGCCTCACGCCTCAGACATATAGTCAATTTGGCATCACATTCTCGCCGGCTGAAGCTCAGGGAGGCGCAAAGGCGGGCATCGCCCTGCTGCCTTACCTGATGGGCACGTCAGATTTTCAATTTAGCGTCTGCGATCAGGGAGAACTGGTATTCCAGTCGAGCGCTGATATCAAAGGCGTGGGGATCGTTATTCGTCCTCCGCTGGACGTGAAGGGAATTCTAAATCTTACAGGCGCATTCGACATGAGTCTGTCGATTGAGCAGACACCGGCCGCTGCGCAGGAAATTATAATTGTCGGATCTCCGGGCGGCAGCCGGTTATCGGTGCAAGGGCTCGGCGTCAAATGGTACCTCCAGAACCCCCAAGGCCAGCTTGATCTCGGGGTGGATGCTCAACTGCAAGCGCTTCACCTTGTTATCAATGGCGATGAGGGTGATGGATTTCTCCAGGAGCTTCTCTCCGGTGTGAATGTCGATGCGCAGGTGAGTCTCACATTCGGCATGTCCTTGCAGACGGGATTCACTTTCCAAGCTGGAGGCCAACTCGCCATTGAGCTAGGTACGCATATTGATCTGGGACCGATCCAAATCCAAGGATTAAGATTCGTTTTGGAGCCAGCTGGAGACCACATAAACTTGGACGCTGGGGCAAATATGTCGGCCAGTCTGGGTCCTTTACAGGCCTCAGTCGAAAACATTGGAATAACCGCCGCGCTGAGCTTCCAACAAGGAAATCTCGGCCCTGCGGATTTGGAAGTTTCCTTTATGCCGCCGGACGGTGCCGGCCTTTCGATTGATGCTGCCGTCGTCTCTGGCGGCGGCTACGTCTCCTTTGACAGCCAAACGGGCGAATACACGGGTATCTTGCAACTGAGCATTTTGGATTTTGTCTCCGTGACTGCCATCGGCCTGATCGATACAAAAATGCCGGATGGCTCCAGTGGATTTTCGCTGCTTATTATCATCACCGCTGATTTCGGAGCGGGAATTCAACTTGGCTTTGGCTTTACCCTGCTGGCGGTTGGCGGCCTGCTCGGCTTGAACCGTAGCGCTCAGATGGAGGCGCTGGCCGCTGGTGTCCAGAGTAACGCGGTCGCCAGCGTCATGTTTCCGACTGATGTCATTGCCAATGCCTCGCGCATCATCAGCGACTTGAAGACCTTCTTCCCTCCGCAGCGGGGCACCTTCCTGATCGGCCCGATGGCCAAGCTCGGTTGGGGCGAACCCACGCTGGTCAGTCTGTCGCTCGGCATCATCGTCGAAATCCCGCCGGGAGACATTGCAATCCTTGGGATTCTGCAAATTGAGTTGCCAGCTGAGGAAGCGGCGATCCTGGTGTTGCAGGTCAATTTCATCGGCGTGTTCGAGCCGGACAAACAACGCTTTTATTTCTTCGCGTCGTTGTTCGATTCGCATCTGCTCTTCATCACCATCGGCGGCCAGATGGGCGTGCTGTTCGCCTATGGGGATAACGCCAATTTTGTCCTGTCCGTCGGTGGCTTTCACCCGCAGTTCAACCCGCCACCGCTTCCTTTCCCGGCGCCGCAACGCATCCAGATCAGCATCATTAACGAGTCGTTTGCGAGAATTCAGTGCCAGGGCTATTTCGCAGTTACGACAAACACTGTCCAATTCGGTACAAATTCGAGTTACTATTTCGGCTTTTCTGCCCTGTCGATGCAGGGAAGCTCGAGCTTCGATGCGCTGATACAGTTTTCGCCGTTCTACTTTACCGTGGACATGTCGATGTCGTTTTCCGTCGAGGTGTTTGGCCTGGGCGTTTACGGGATAAATGTCGATCTTTCACTCTCCGGACCCACGCCGTGGCATGCGCATGGAACGGCGTCGATCTCTTTCCTGTTCTTCTCGATTGGAATTGGCGTCGACTTTACCTGGGGTGACAGCCAGAACACCACCTTCCCGCCAATTGCAGTCATGCCCATACTGGCCGCAGAATTCGAGAAACGCAGCAACTGGCGGGCATTGCCACCCACTAATTCAAACCTGCTGGTGTCGTTGCGCAAGCTCGATCCGTCCGACACAGGATTTGTGCTGCACCCGGTCGGCACGCTGCAAATCAGCCAGCGCGCGGCACCCCTCGATTTGACGCTCGACAAGTACGGCAGCCAGACACCCAGCGACGCGAACCGCTTCTCGCTGGCCGTCGGCACTGGGGCGCTGGGCAAAATCGACAACCTACAGGATCAGTTTGCACCCGCGCAGTTCCAGAACATGGACGATGCCGACAAGCTTTCCTCGGCCGCATTCGTTCCCTTGGACAGCGGGATCGAACTGGCGGCCGCCGGCAAAGCCTATGCCACCGGCAATGCGCTCACGCGTATCGTCCGCTATGATGTAACCATCATTGACAAAAATTTGCTGCGTTTGACCTCACGCTTCTTCAATTTTGCCGGTTCGCTCTTTCAGCATCTGCTCCTCGGATCGAGCGTGGCGCGGTCACCGCTGTCGGCCTATCAGAAGTCTTTGGCCCAGCCCTACGCCCCGAAGGTAACAGTTCAGCCGGAGACCTTTGCTGTAGCGTTTGCGGCCAACAATCGGGTATATCGTGCGGAAGCTGCCAATTTCTCCAGCCAGGCCGCTGCGAATGATTACCTTGCGCGTGCGGTTTCCACCGACCCATCGCTCGCGGGCACATTGCACGTATTGCCACAATTTGAGCTGGCTCTTGCCGCATGAACCCGATCGCTAGCTATTCATTTCTTCCCTGGCTCCGCCAGGGAATCGCCAACACGATTACTGCCAAGGATCATGATCCCTCAGTCAAGTTAAGGGCTTCTATTCATGTCGAATTGACACTACAGGGCGATCCGACGACGGATGGCCCGGAACTGAAACAAACCATTAGCCAGGACATAGCACTATATGGGCCGGGCGATATCATTGGTGTCGACCAGCGAGCTATTTTCCGCACGGAACCGCGGAACTGGGTAACCAACTTCGAGTCCAATTACCTCGCGGCCATCGACTTCTACGATGAAGATTTCCCGTGGCGATACACCCCCGCAGCGCCCGACTCTTCCGGCCGCAAACTGCGGCCATGGTTAACCCTGATAGTCCTACAGGCCAGTGAATTCACCACGGGAGCAACCGGCACCACCCAACCGCTTCCATTCATCACAGTTACCGGGACGGATGTATACCCCCCGGCGGATGATTTATGGGCTTGGGCGCATGTCCATTTTAACAAGAGCCTCGGCGCCACACCGGCAGAAATTGTTTCCACCGATGTAAATTCGCTCCTACAGCGAGTTTCGTCCGTGCTCGCTGCAAACCCTGATGATGGTTATTCCCGGATTATCTGCCCGCGCAGGCTCGCGGACAACACAAGCTATCACGCTTTCCTCATCCCAACTTTCGAGACAGGCCGGCTTGCTGGTCTCGGCGTGGACCCCGGTGGAGCGCCATCAGCGACCACAGCTGCCTGGGAGGCATATAACGGCAAGCCCAGCACGACCAGCATGCCCTACTACTATCGCTGGGATTTCTCCACTGGCTCGAAGGGTGATTTTGAATACCTGGTCTCGCTGCTCACACCCCAGCCCGTCGACTCACGTGTCGGCACACGTGACATGGATGTGCAGAACCCCGGTTCGAACTTGCCGGGTATCACCGACCCGGCCTTGGGCGGTGTGCTCAAACTCGGCGGCGCATTCCGCGTGCCGGATGCGGATTTGTCTGCGGCCGATTTGACACTCCGCCAGAAATACGAGAACTGGGACCAGCCCTACCCGACGGCGTTTCAGAACGCCCTGGCCGCCTTCATCAACCTGCCCGACGACTACGCGGTACAAGCCTCGGCAACCGCGAATGCTGCCAGCGGCCTAGGCCCCGGAATTAACGACGATCCCGATCCACTCATCACCGCGCCGCTCTATGGGTGCTGGCATGCGCTGACACAGAGGCTTCTGACCAACCGCGACGGCACACCCGCGCCGAATAATTCCAATTGGGTGCACCAGTTGAATCTCGATCCCCGGTACCGGGTCGCGGCCGCTTTGGGCGCGGGTGTAGTCGAAGCCAATGTCGAAGCTTATATGAACGATGCGTGGCAGCAGATTGGCGACGTACTGGCGGCCAATGCGCGTATTCGGACACTGCAACTCGCGACGGAAGTGTCGGCACAGTGGTACGTGGCGCATCTCAATCCATTAAACATTGTAAATCCCGAGCGCGCGCTCGCTTGGCTGGCGCCGGTCTCGCGCCGCGTGCTGCTTAATGGCTCGACAGTCACGACGACACGGGCGGCCAGCCTGGTTCCGTTGGCCCTTACCTCCACCGCGATGCGGCGCGTCGTTCGGCCCGGTTCGAGACTAATGCGCAACCTGCCATTCACCACAACGGTAAACCCGGATAATTTGATCGCACGGGTCAACAGCGGGATAGTGAGCGCCGCGCCACCGAAATCGGTGCCTACTGGACTGCCGATGGTGGACGCTGCTGCTGCGGCTGCACAACCTGCCGGCGAGCCTGCTTGGGTCAAGAACTTGCTCGCGCAATTCCCCTGGCTGACGAATGCGTTGCTGATCGCGTTTTTGATTGTTGCGATCGTCCTTTTGTTCGCCGGGGCACTGTTGGCGCTCGGGATTGTTGCGGTTATTTTGGGCTATATCTGGTGGCAGATCCAGCAATGGAAATCGGCCAGCACGGTGGCTGCGGACATCGACGAGGCCAACCAGACGCCGGCGGCCGTGGCGCAATTGCCATCTAATCCCAATTTCGTTTTGAGCGCACCGGGATCAAATTTCCAGCCGGTGACCGGCGCGGTGGACAGCCCCACGGCCGTACGCTTCAAGACCGCGCTCGTTGACTGGTACACGTTGCTGCAAGCCAGCATCACGGTTGGAGAGCGCCCGGCGCCTGCTGTCTTGGACCTCACCACATTGACCCAGACCATGGTCAGCGCGGTCAATCCGCGGGTGACGATTCCGCGACGTGGGATCTCGCTGGTAGGCATTCCCGACTGGATTCGGGCGCAGATTGGCAACGACTTCAACGAGGTGATGGCGTACCCGAAAATCGATTTGCCAATGTACGAGCCGCTCAAGGCAATGTCGAACGAACTGCTTTTACCAAGCATGACCCTCATCGCCCGGAACAGCATCACGCTGATGGAGACCAACCAGCCGTTTATTGAGGCCTATATGGTGGGACTGAACCACGAGTTCGCGCGCAAACTCCTTTGGCGTGAGTACCCAACTGACCAGCGTGGCAGTTATTTCCGTCAGTTCTGGGATGTGCGCGCATACCTTGACAGCGCGGCGCTCAGCCAGGACGCATTGAAGGAGAAACTTTACGACATCCCACCACTGCATCTCTGGCCCGCCAACTCGACACTCGGCCAGCATAATAACCGGCTACCAGCGGGGACCACCAGTGAGCAGGCGGTGCTGGTCATTCGTGGTGAGTTGCTAAAGAAGTATCCGACCGCGGTGATCTTCGCCCAAAGGGCCGTCTGGGTGCTAAAGTCCGACGGCACGATCGACCTGACACAACCGCGTTCACTGGTGACACTCAGCCAAAGTGAGGAGGCGAATCCGCCGATCGACAAGCTGCGAACTCCTCTCTATGAAGCGAAAGCAGATCCCGACATTTATTTTTTCGGTTTCGACCTGACCGTCGCTGAGGCCAAGGGCGGCCCGGGAACTAATAAAAATGACGACCCCGGCTGGTTCTTCGTGATCCAAGAGCGCCCCGGGGAGCCGCGTTTTGGTCTCGAGCTCGATCGGACCGGAGCATTCAACGTATTCGACGAGTTGACTTGGAATGACGCCCTGCCCGGTGGCGGTGCGGGCTCATTTCTGGCCGCGAATAGCCTCAGTGCCGTGCCGTTGGTCGCCCCGCCAACGAATAATCCGGAACATAGTCAGTATCTGGACGACAAAGCAGCGAATGTCAGCGCATCCAGCGCTGCACGTTGGGCCTACATGTTGTTCCGGGCACCGGTGATGATCGCCGTGCACGCCTCCAAACTGCTAACCTAGAGAACACTATTCATTATTATGCCAGACTTTAGCTCCGCCCAAGCGCAGCTGATAAAAAGTATCCAAGCACGCAAAGACGCGTTGGCAGTCGAGGCTCAGGCGACTGCCAAGCTGAAGGCGACGCAAGCTGCGCAAACAAGTCTTTCTCGTAGCGCAAGCACAACCAACACTACTGCCGCAAATGAGCGGACGCGTCTTGCCGCGCAGAATTCGATTGCCACCGCCGAGCTTAATGCGGCCCGCGATAAATCGCAGAGTGCAGCAGCAGAAGTCCTGGCCGCCAGCGCTGCCTTTGCTGAGTTTAGCGATCCCCGGCGCAACTTGGGCCGGCTTTCCGATGACGCACCCTTTGCGTTGTTCCCCGTGCGTTTGGAGACACGTTTCATGACGGTCGGGAGTGGTCCAATAGCAAAACAACAGCTGTGGGTGCGCATTTTCCCAGACGATTGCTCGATTGATACCTTCGAGGCAGATCTTTCCACAACTGAGTTGATGAACGCGAAGCTTTATTGGCAGGCCATCTGGCGCGCCGGCGGAGTCGAGGCCGATGAACGCGCCGCCTGGTCCAGCCTCGTCAGTGCTCACGGGTCCGGAAGGGCGGGCTATATTGTTGATACGTATCAGCCGTTGAATTTGTCGGACAAGCCGGTCAAAGCGAACGCCTCAGACGAAATACTTGCTATTCCGACGCAGACGCCGTTGATCTCCAACCAGGCCACGGCCATTTCAGTTTATTGGAAGGCCATTTGGCTCGCGGGGGGCGATTTGGCGGGCGGCCAGGCTGCCGGGGCGGCCCTTACAGCATCAGTCGGTAGCGCCCTCGCAACCCAACTGGTCACAGGTTATGTTCCGTATAATCTCGCCGACACCCCAGTAGCGCCGCTGACCAAGGCCAGCATTGCTGTATCTGTCGCTTTTGTGATATTCCCGGAAGATCCTCCCACGCGTCAGGCTACCTGGACCCAGGCTCCTGTGGTCGCTCAATTTCCCGAAAGATTTGTAGTGCTTGGCTACAACAATGGAGCCCAAACTCTTGAAGCAATCGGAAACCTCATTACCTCTCCGCTCTACGTCGGACCTAACCCTTCGGCGGACCCAACTGTCGATCCCACATCGGCTATTCACCCTGCGGGCGCTGATTTGTTCATTCCAAACGAGCTCAACTGGATGATGGACTTCAACGCCGCCGTAGCTGCGGGAATGGGAATCATAATCGACCTGACGGCAGAGCAGGCGCGACTCGGCTTCGACCGCGTGTTGGTTTTAGGGGTACAAATGAGCACCACATCTGCCACTGGAAAAACCGGACTGGAGACTTTGCTCCACCATCACGCGGTTGGCCGGAGCGGCCTGACATTGGTGCCACAAGGCACTCCTACCCACAACACCAGCGGCACGAGTTCGGGCTATACAGTTGTTGACGATGCCGATGAGAGCTTCGATGACCGCATGAACAGTCCGCTGTTTACGCCCAGTGCCAACACGCTTGACATGCGCGACGGCCAATGGCTCGGCCTGCTCTTAGGCATAGATCCCACGTTGTTCCAGACGATTCACGGGGCTGGCGGCTCCGACCAGTTGCAGGCGCGCGCGATGCAGCGAGCTTTGTGGCCGGCGACCATGGGCTACTGGATGGACAAGCTGCTGACGCCTGTATTCGATGATACTGCCGTAACGAACACTCGCACCTTTTTTACCGAGTACGTCAGCGGACGTGGCCCGCTGCCAGCGATCCGAATCGGACGCCAGCCGTACGGCATCTTGCCAACCACCGCGTTCTCCCGAATTAAATGGCTCGATCCCCAGCCCGCCGGTCAACTCGGTTCATTTGGCAAGTATTTGAGCGCGCTTTACCCGGTGCTACAAGCGGTCGGTCGAGACTGGGCCACCATGAGCGCAAACTGCTCTCACTTGGGTGGCGCGACAGACGATGCCCAGCAACAATTACTGGATATTGTAGGACTCCATCCTGCCTCAGTGGAATTCTATTCGCGTTACGCGGAGAGCCTAAGTCAGCTCTTCAATACCATAAACTTGGGGGGACGCGGACCTCAATTCTTCCAAGCAATAAGTGCACTGGTACAAAGCGACGTGTCGGCGGTTCTGCTGGCAAGCCTTGGTTACAAAGGTGGCGTTCCGCCCGACATATTAAGCCATTACTTCATGCGCGATGCCCAGAAAATTACCCAGGTGATCGACGATCGACCACTGTCAGAGACAGCCCCAATCCGCGCCTATACCGACGATCAGCGAAACTATATTCAATGGCTTATCGACGCCGCCAATACTTCTCTCGACGCGGTCCGGGAGGAGCAAGGCTTCACCAATAACGCTAGCCCCCAGACGCTGCTCTACCTCTATCTGCGGCACGCGTTGTTGCTCGCGCACTACGACACCTGCTGCAATTTAAACCTTACGGCCGGCGCGATGACTGCCGCCCAGCTTGCAGCATTGAAGGCGGAACCGCCGTTCGTCCACGTCGCTGAAAACCCGGCGCCGAGCGAAAGCCGGTTTGCCCTGCTGTACAAGGCCGAACCAACCATTACTGGAAGTCCGTCGCAATTGGTGACCGACTACATTACGCAGAATCTTCACACGTTGCCGGCGGCTGGCAGCCTGGCAGACCAGCTTGAAGCGCTGGGGCGGCTGGCGGAAGCGCCGACAGCGCAACTGGAACGAGCGTTCGTCGAGCACATCGACCTGTGTAGTTACAGGTTGGACGCTTGGCTGCTCGGCCTGGTCAATTATCAGTTGCGTGAGATGCGAGGGACGCGCGATAAGTCGCGTGACGGAATCTATCTGGGTGCTTATAGCTGGCTCGAAGATTTGCGCCCCTCCCAAGTTCAACTGCAAGCCGCACAATTGCCTGCTGATATCAACGGGAATTTCGCAGGTGGCACGCCCCTGCTCCAAGATCCCACCAACGGAGGCTATATTCATGCGCCGTCGATGGTACACGCTCGGACCGCGGCCATTCTGCGCGCCGGCTATCTGGCGAACGCCACCCCGGCAAACCCGGACACCATGGCCGTTAACCTTTCCTCCAGCCGCGTACGCAATGCGTTGTCGCTGCTGGAGGGCATCCGTAACGGCCAGCCGCTCGGCGCCCTGCTGGGCTACCAGTTCGAGCGCGGATTGCACGATGCCTATTCGCTGGTCGAGGTAGACAAGTTCATCTACCCATTGCGCAAGGCCTTCCCGCTCGTCGCGGATTCACTTGAATCCACCAAGACGCCGGCGAACGTTCCCATCCAAGCCATCGAAGCCAGCAACGTGTTCGATGGGCGCAAGATGTTGGCGCAAATCAATTCCAGTGGCATCAAAACCTATCCTTTTGGGCTGACAACCCTGCCGGCCGCCACCGCAAACGAACTGACCGCGTTAAATGCTCAAACTGGCATTCTGCTCGACGCCTGTGATGCCATCTCTGATCTCGCGCTGGCCGAGGGCGTACATCAGGCGGGGCAGGGCAACTTCGATCGGATCGCCGCGACGCTCAATGCCTACACGACAGGCAATTTCCCGCCCGAGCCCCAGATAGTTAAAACGCCGCCGGACGGCATCGGTCTGACTCACCGGGTGGCCTTGCATCTGCAATCAGGCCTCACTCCCGGTCCCACCGCCACACCTCGGGCCCAGGCGCAACCGGCACTCGACTTATGGGTGGGCAGCATGCTGCCGCCGTTCAGCCAGATCGGTTGCGGGGTTGACTGGGCCGACCCGGCCGGTAATCCAGTTCATCTGGATGTAACTTGCGACAACTTGCTGATTGGGCCGCTCGATCTGATTGGGCTGCTCAATCCGAACCAGTCCAAGGCGATGACCGAGATGGATGACCGCATCATTCGTTACGTCATGGCCACCAGCAACCCGCGCCCGGATGCCAACCTTAGAATCGCTTACATGACTGCCCCGGCCGGCAAGTTCAGTATCTTTGAAGTTGGAGCGCTGGCCCGCTCAATAGCCGGGCTTCTGCGCGCCGCGCGCCCGCTCAAGGCCAGCGACGTGACGCTTAGCCAAGCGGCGACCCTGGACACTGACGCGGATGTGTTTATTGACCTCACCCGGCTGTCAACACCCAAAGCTACGCTTGATACGCTGAGTGGCGACATGGGCGCTTTCCTCGCTGCCCTCGCACCGCAGCTCGCCGACCCGGTTGCGAACCGCACATCACTCATCAATGGCATCGACACCGCCATCGACACGCTTGTGGGTCTGCTTGAACGCTGCGCCAGGTTCGGCCTGCCTGCCAGTGGCTGGGGCTTCGCCTACGGCTGGCGTCACGATGCGGTTACGGATCTATTTGCCCTAGTGACTGACCTGATAACGCGCTGGCAGGCCAAGCTCGCCAATTTTGATGCCATGATCGCGGCCTATGACGCGTTGCCAGCACCGACGACCGACGATGTCCGCTTCGCCGCCCTGCGCGCGGCGGAGTTGGTGATCTCCACGCAACTGGCTCCGCTGCCCGCGACGCCGGCACTGCTGCGGAGTCTGCTCACTGCGAAGCGCACCACCTTCGATACACGCCGTGGTCAGTTTGCATCTTTGCTGACCTCCCCAGGCACGCAGTTCTCGGGTTTCTTTAATGCGGTTAACGCCCTTCTGCCCGTGTCAGATTTTGATGTGGCAGCATTTGATACCACTCCGCTCGGCGATCGCGCAGTTAACTTTTCACAAAGCATTTCGGTCAACATCACGGGGCACAAGGCCGACATTGATAAGTGTTCGGGAAACGTGCAGGCGCAACTCGTCGCACATGACGCCGCGGCAACGGCCGCTCTGCAAGCGGCCGCGCTTCAGGCCGGCGGGAAGTCACTATTTGGCGATGACTTTGTTCTTATACCGGAGTTCAGGATTACTCCCGCCCAAGGCGCGGAATGGGCCAATGCGCTGTCTGCCTCTACCGGCGGCATGCTGCTATCCTACCTGACGACGACGCAGCAAATGGATTTTCCGGTCCAAGAATGGTTGTGTGCCGCGGCGCGTGTGCGCCCGGGACTGCACGCTTGGGAAACAACGGTCGCGCTATGCGGCGCTCTGGGCGGGACCGAGCCTCAAATGACGCCTATCCAGTTTCCTTACGAGCCAAATGCGCCATGGCTTGCGATGCAGTTCCCGCCGGCCTATCAAGTCAATAGTGATCGACTGCTATACACTGCGTGCTACACCACGCCATTCAATAGCGCAATTAGGCAGTGCGGCCTGTTGCTCGACGACTGGAGTGAAATTATCCCCGCTGCCACCCACACGACCGGCCTGACGTTCAATTTTAAGCGTCCCGACAACGAAGCACCTCAGGCGATTCTCATGGTCACTCCGGCAACCAACAGCGGCCAGTGGGTGTGGGCCGACTTGGTCGGGGCCCTTAATGAAACGCTTGATCTCGCAAAAAAACGGGCCGTTGAACCATCGCAACTCGATTCTACTCCCTACGCGCCGCTGCTACCGGCCACCGTTATGGCAGCGACGCTTTACGGGATTACCATTTCCACCTGCCTCAGCGCCGCCAACGGCGTAATGAACAACACGGAAAAAACCAAACATGGCTAGTTCACTCCCCATTCCAGAAATCTCAAAGGCGATCCAGGAACGTCTGTTTCCAACCGTCACAACATGGAATCGCCTCGAGGCACGTCCACGCACCATTAATTTTGACCGGGCCTTGCGCGCCGAGGTTCGTGATGCCCTATGGATGTTGACCAAGCAGTGGCAGATGGGTGAGTACAATGGTAGCGACGCGGGCTCACCAATATTCGCTAAGACGCAGCTCGATGTGACCCGGCTGACCAAGTATTGCCCAGCAGGACTCGCTCCGCAGTTATTTGAATATAATGAACCGTTCGACACCAGGGTTGAGCATCGGCCCGTGCCGCTGACGCAGGCTGGCCGCCCCATGGCGTTGGATTTGCGCGTCGCGATCGGCCGTTACTGGCTTGCTTTAATTCAGGGAATCAACCCGGCTTATCGCGCTGCGTTTATCACCTCATATCCTATTGCCAAGCCCGATCCAACCAAGCCAGCAGACGCGGATGTTTGCGCCATACCGACAGTATGGCAGTCCTTCGCCGCATTCGCCGGACGTGCATTGGACGGTGGTGCGCTGGTCGCGCACTTGCTCGCGAGTCAAACCAACCATGTATATGACGGGGTGGCTGGTATCGCGGCGGGCGATTTTGCTGCGCTGGACCAGTGCTCTACACGGCTGTTGGCTTGGTTCGACCGATTGATTGAACAACCTGCAGAAAGCGACGATGCTTGGAACCCTTCCCAACTTGAATACCAATTCGCGGCTTCGGCGCCGTTGCCGAACAATGGCGAAAAGGTTTACCTGGCCGATGCCTATTACCAAGAGGAACTTGACTGGTACAGTATGGATATCGATCCGAGCGTGACGACGCTAGGCACAGTCGCTGGTTCTGGAACGACCGGTCTGCCCGCAAACACAATAGGCACGACGATTCCCGTGCCGGTGTCCTTCTCCGGGATGCCCAACACCCGCTGGTGGGCGTTTGAAGACCAGAAGACCAATTTTGGTGATATCGATGCCGCAACAACTGACTTGGCGAAACTCCTGTTTATCGAATTCGCGCTCGTTTACTCAAATGACTGGTTTGTGATTCCGATCACACTCCCATCCGGCTCAATTGCGACTGCGCGGGGATTGGTCGTCACGAATGTATTCGGCGAACGTTTTTTGATCAATGCGGCCAGTGCCGGTGCCGAGTCCAACTGGCAGCATTGGAGCATGTTCACAGTCGACGTGCGTGGACGGACGGACATACCGGCTGATACCAGTCTGCTGTTGCTGCCCACGGCTGCGAAGCGTATCGAAAGCCCGCTTACCGAGGATGTGATGCTGGTGCGCGACGAGTCCTCCAACATGGTGTGGGGGATTGAAACGACGGTACCCCTTGCCAATGGCGACACTACGCGTGGTATTGAAGCCGCACGGCAGACCCTTACGTATTTCGAAGCGCTGCTCGCGGCTAGCGGCGTTACCCCACCGGCAGTTATTCCTCCCGCTGCGCCAATTGGATACCAAGTCATGAGCACAGTTCCAGAGAACTGGATTCCGTTCATTCCGGTCCACGTAGACGGCAGTAACCGAGAGGTCCAGCTTCAGCGGGCAGCTCTGCCGCGGATTCTCGAGGGTGATCCCGCCCCGCCCGTGAAGGTCAAGCCGCGAACCGTCCTGCTGCGTCAGGGCCTCGACCAGACACCACCAGTGACCTATTTCGTTTTTGACGAGGAAGTGCCACGCGCCGGCGCAAGGCTGATGCAGGCATTTGAGCGAACCCGTTGGACGGATGGGCGAGTCTTTACTTGGTTGCGCGTTCGCAAACAGACTGGCCGGGGCGAAGGTTCTAGTGGGCTGGTGTTTGACGAACTGGTCAACGTGCCGCCGCCAGCTAAGTAACTCATCATGGTTGGTTTATACCCGGTTGAATTGGATCATGGAAAGCAAAATAGAAAGATAAAGGAACTTTGTCGAGAGAGGCTATAGCAAAAGCAAACGTCGGGAAACGTGAGCGAGGTCGCCAAAGCCAGATCAAGCAGGGCCTTGGATGATTACTCTGCGACCCATTTGCGATTCACTCATTTTCTCACTCTGTCAGCGGTCACTCAAAACCAGCCAGCGAGGGTCGAATGAAAACCAGCCACTTTGAGGGAAGCATTGCGTATTGGGCAGCGAAAGCTGCTCATGGGCGCAATGAACGAACTCACAGTGAACATACAGCATTCGATTTTAACTTTGGCGGGCAATGGCTGGTCCAACCGGCGGATTGCGCGTGAACTGGGCATCAACCGGGAGACAGTGGGCAAGTATCTGGTGCTGGCGCGGTCAAAACCGGCCATTTCGACCCCCGGCTCCGAGACTGACCCAAATTCAAAACCAGCCATTCCGATCTCCGGCTCTGAACCAGCTCCAGATTCAAAACCAGCCATTCCGACCGCCGGGTCAGCCGCCGGTCGCCAGAGCCTTTGCCAGCCGCACTCAACCCAGATCGTGGCGGCGGTGGCAGTGGGGTTGAGCGCCCAACGCATCTACCAGGATTTGGTTTGCGAGCAAGGTTTTGCGGGCAGCTATCAGGCCGTCAAACGATTCGTACGGCATTTGCGGCAGACGCAGCCGATCCCTTTTGTGCGGATGGAAGTGGAACCAGGCGCCGAAGCTCAGGTGGATTTTGGACAGGGTGCGTGGGTTGTGGTAGACGGCAAACGTAAGCGCCCGCATTTATTTCGCGTGGTCTTGAGCCACTCGCGCAAAGGCTACAGCGAGGTGGTCTGGCGCCAAACCACGGAGAGCTTCATCCGCTGCCTGGAGAACAGCTATCGCCACTTTGGCGGCGTTCCCAAGACCACGGTCATCGATAATTTAAGAGCGGCAGTCACGCAGGCGGATTGGTTTGATCCGGAGATTAACCCGAAGGTGGACGAGTTTTGCCGGCATTATGGCACGGTGATGATGCCCACCCGTCCGGCCATGCCCCGCCACAAAGGAAAAGTCGAAGCCGGCGTCAAGTATGGCCAGAACAACGCGGTCAAAGGGCGGCTGTTCACGAGTCTGGCTGAGCAAAACGTGTTCTTGGCGGAGTGGGAATGCACCGTGGCCGACACGCGCATTCATGGCACGACCCGGCAGCAGGTCATCAAAGTGTTCAACGAGGTGGAGCGGGTCAAGCTATTGCCGCTGCCATCCAGTTTGTTTCCAGTCTTTGAAGAAGCCCCACGCAGTGTCCACCGGGATGGCTACGTTGAGTTCCAGCGGTCTTATTATTCAGTGCCCTCGGAGTACGTCGGACGTCAGGTGTGGGTGCGGTTGGAGTCCCAGTTGGTCCGCGTCTTGAACCAGCGCAGGGAATAAATCGCCCTGCACGCCCGGGCCGAACCGGGCAAATTCACGACCGACCCACTGCACCAGCATTCACCGTATCGGCACGTCATTCAGCATAATTTGGATTACCTGCTGGATCGCGCCCGGCTGATTGGCAAACAGACCGGAACGTGGGCCGAAGGCATGATTCAGCAACGCGGTCCCATCGGCATCCGAGTCTTGCATGGTCTATTGTCCTTGGCGGGCAAACACCCCGTGACGGCATTGGAAGATGCGACGGGGAAGGCCCTGCATCACGGCACCTGGCGTTTAAGGGACTTGCGCACGTTGCTGGACCGGACCGGGCCATCGCCGCAACTTGATTTTCTGGACACTCACCCCTTGATCCGGTCGTTGGATGCGTATGAGGTACTGACGCCGGATTGTTTTAACCCTCAACCCAAATCCTGTATATGAGCACACTGCAAACCACCCTGAAACAACTCCGCCTCTCCGGCTTGATGCAAACCTTGGACGTGCGCCTGCAAGAAGCCGTCGCCAACCGGTTGGGCCACGCCGAGTTCCTGGAACTGATCTGCCAGGACGAAATCAACGTGCGTCAGCAGCGACTGATGGAACGCCGCACCAAGGCCGCTGATTTCCGCGGCCTGAAAACGCTGGAAGAATTCGACTGGAGTTTCAATCCAGCCGTCCATCGGAAGGAGATTTATGATCTCGCCACTGGCAACTTCATCCGGCAAGCCAAGGACGTCCTTTTTCTTGGCCCGCCCGGCGTCGGTAAAACGCATTTAGCTCAAGCCATTGGGTATGAAGCTATCAAAATGAACTTCCAGGTGCTGTACCGTTCCATCTTCGACTTGGTGCGCGACTTCATGAAAGACGAAGCCTTCAACCAGCAAGACCGAACCCTGCGCCGTTACCTCAGCCCAGAGCTTTTGATAATTGACGATTTTGGGCTTAAACAACTGCCCAAGAACTCCGGCGAGCATCTGTTTGAGGTGATCATGCGCCGGTATGAAAACCGGTCCACCATCATGACCAGCAACCGGCCATTGGAGGAATGGGGCAAACTTTTGGGCGACGTGCCCACGGCTGGCGCAATCTTGGATCGTTTCCTGCACCACGCCCAAACCATCGCCATTACCGGCAGGAGCTATCGGCTCAAAGACCTCGCCACCGTTGCCGGAAGAGAGGACAAAAACAAAAAGCCAAAATCCAAGCCTGACGAACCTTCGACCGCAGAACCGGCGAGCTGAATGGCTCGCTTTCCGGTTCTGCTCGTTTTACTTTGCTGCTTAGCATTACGACCGTGAAAATTGATTATCTCAAAGATGGTTCTGATGACTGTCCTCTGGTTCGGCTCTACGATTTTAACAGCGAAGAGGCACAGCGCTTGCGCAGGATGTTTCAAGCCCTGGCAGAGGGATCGACAGCGCGAGTCTGTCTTGAGGCTGTTGAATCGGTCGACGGCACACACCTAACATTCGTTCGGAGCGCACGAGACGGAGGGGTGACGGAGAGCGGATCAAAAAACTTCGAGGTCGCCCTTACGTTCGTCCTCGTCAGCCGTGTCGCGCCTCGTCCTGAATCCATGCGTTCGCATTATCGCTGCCAAAAGACTTTTCGGCATCTCTACGCTTGGCTGCGCGGCAAAGGCGTCACGGCCAACAAACCACTTCACGAACTGCGCAAGGAACTTGGGGCGCTGATCACCAGCGAACATGGCATTTATTCCGCCAGCCGTTTCCTCCGGCATTCCGACATCGCCACCACCGCCCGCCACTATGCTGATCAGAAAACGCGAATCACCGTAGGGCTCGGCAAATACCTTGGCGCGCCGCCGGTCCCGGAAGTTCCCAAAGTGTCGAAAGCCAAAGGAACTGGGAGGGCAAAACGTCTACCATCCCAATCACCGTCTGACCAAGTGTCGGCTTCAATCTGATTTACCCGCCCGCACGTCGTCACGCTTTCGCTGACGTGGTCGCCCAGCCTTGCGACTTGCGCTGGGTGTCTCTGTTGCGCCGTAGATGTAATTCACCATTGCCAACCCAATTTCATTGCTTGTTTTTGAGATGAATGATTCGGCAGCCTCTATACTCTCTTTTAACTTCTGCTCGCCTCGGGCATCACGCAAATGTGCTTCGGCAATCTGAGCACCATGAATCCTCACCACCGTCGCTTCAATGGTTGAAAGTTTTAGCAGAACCGCTGTCCTGAATTTTCGTTGTGTTTCTTCAATGGCTATCATGGCCAGTGCCTGACTTTGCAGTAGTTCATTCATCATGCGAACCCGTTCCGATATGACCTTTGTCTCCATGGCCGCCATATCCGCAACGGAGTCCTCTGATGACCTTGATTTGCGATGTCTTTTCATGTCGGACGGATATCACGTCTGGCGTAGCTCGCCCAGTATATTTGCAATACTCCGCCACTTTCACTTTCAAGGTTGGAAAAGCTCTATGAAAACACCGATTCAAATTGTTCGCGGCTTCCCCGCCCGCAATACCCGCAGGGTAAATCCCCGCCCGTTCTCAAACGGCTCCACCGTCGCGGTGACTTCCAGAACGGGATACCGCACCGTCGCCAGCCCGTAATTCTTGTACGTTTGCGCAAACAATTCCGTTTCCATCATGCCCGTCCAGTCGGCCAGAGTGAGGAACTTCATCGGCTCTCCGGTAATCTGATGATGCGTGCGCTGCTCCACCACCAGGCCGCATGTGGTAACAGTATCGCCAATGTGTTCGCCCAAGCGCACGACCGGGCAATAGGTGTCCCAAGCCACTTGATCATGCAGTTCCAATGAGTGCCCGCTCACGGCGTAGCCAAATGAGTCGGTTTCGGCTTCAAGCCGCTCCCGCCGCGTCGGCTCCCGCACTGGCACGTCCGGAAACCGCTCCAACGACGGCGGCGGCAACAGCCAGCTTTGACCCTCATCGTGCCCGGTGCCATAGGCCCGGTGCAGATATTGCGCTTCCCAGAACTGCCGTGTCCGCGTCGCCCCGAATTCATCAAAGGCACCCACACGAATCATGGCTTCCAGTTCTTCCGGCAGTGGCTTCACCCGGCGATGAAAATCCGCCAGCGAGGCAAATGTTCCACGTGGTCGCTCGGCCAACAGCCGTTTAATGGTTCGTTCCGTCAACCCCTTGGCGCGTGTCAGTGGAACCCGAATCGCGTTGCCATGCACGGCAAACGACGGGCCCGGTTCATTAACGGATGGCGGCAGGAACTTCAATCCAAGCCGGTAGCTTTCCAACACATAAACCAGCGGGTCATAAAAGCCCTTGCCGTTGGTCAGCACCGCCGCCATGAATTCCGCCGGGTAATTCCGTTTGAGCCATGCCGATTGATACGCTTCCACACCATACGCCGTAGAATGCGCCTTGCAAAAGGCATACCCGGCGAAGCCAGTCACCAGCCCCCAAACTTCCACAATCTTCGCCTCGTCATGCCCACGCGCCCGCGCCGACGCGAAGAATTCCAGGCGGATTTCCTCAATGACGACCTGCTTGTATTTGTTTAAGGCCCGGCGCAGGAAATCCGCGCGCCCCGGCGGCAATCCCGCGAACGCCTCACAGATTTGCAGAATGTGTTCCTCATAAACCACCAGCCCAAAGGTGTCCTTCAACACGAGTTCCAAGGACGGATGTGGGTATGTGATGGGTTCAAGTCCCTGATAACGGCGCGTAAAGGCCAGTTTCTTCCCTTCATTGGCGGCACCAGGCCGGATGACGCTTACAATGGCAATCAGCGTGTCAATGTCCCGGACGTTGCACTGGCGGCACAGGCTGGTCATTGCCGGGCTTTCAATGTGATGCACCGCCCTGGCACCACCGGAAATCATGTCCCACACGTGCTTGTCCTGCCACGGTTCCAGCGCACCCAAGTCCACGGTGATGCCGCGTTGTGCGAGAGATACCTTTACATCCCGCATCACGGCCAGCCCGCCTTGCGCCAGCACGTCAATCTTCACCAGGCCGATGACTTCCACCGCATCCATGTCAAAATGCGTCGTGGGATAACCCTTGTTGGCGATGAACGTCGGCGTGAGTTCATGTAACGGCTGACGCGACACCACCACGCCGCACGGGTGCATCTTGGGATATCGTGGAAACTGGTCAAGAAACTGCGCCGTTTCAATCGCGGTTTTATACGGTTCCTCCATCAAGGGCAAATCGCGGCATTCGGGCATGGTCTTTAACCGCTCCACCAGATTGGCACCGAGAAATTCCGGGCGGGCCTTTTCCTCAAAACTGCTGCCAAAGCTCCACGGGAAAGCATGGGTGATTTGGCGCACGTCGCGTTCGGCAACGCCCAACACCTTGGCCACGTCCGCAAAAGCACTCCGTAATTGAAATGTGGAGAAGCCGCCAACCACGGCGCAATGGTCCCGGCCGTATTTGGCGAAGAGAATGTCCACCACGTCATCCTTGCGATCATGGGGAAAATCAACGTCAATGTCCGGCAGCTTGTTCAATGCCATGCGTTCCTCGTTCAGGAAGCGCCGGAAGTAGAGGCCAAAGCGGATGGGGCACACGTCCGAAATGCCCAAGCAATAGCACACCAGCGAATCCGCCGCGCTGCCACGGGTAATCCATTCAATGCCGTGCGCCCGGCAGTCTTGGAGGATATTCCACACGACGAGAAAGTATTCTTCGTAACCCACGGCACAAATGATGCGCAACTCCTGTTCTATCTGCGGCTGCATGGCCGGAGCACGCTCCCCGTACCGCCGCCGCAGGCCGTCCCTGACGAGCTTGTGCAGAAATTCATGCGCCGTTGAACCATCCGGCGGCATGAAGGCGGGAAACTGCGGTTTGCCGAACGGCAGTTCAAAGTTGCACCTTGCAGCAATTTCAAGCGAGTGCGCCAGCCATTCAGGATGGTCTTTGCAACCAGCCACCATCTCCGCTGACGAGCGAAAGTGCAAGCGTCCGTCCAGCCGTTTCTCCGGGTGTGCCTGGCGGAGCAAGGTCAGCGTGCGGATAGATTGCACGATGTCATACTTCATCCGGTCATCCGGCACCGCATAATGAATCGCCGGACAGGCTACGACGGGCAACCGGCTGGCAACAGGTCGTTTCGTGGCCAACTGATAGAACCTACCCGGAAACGCTTCTGCAACGCCCACGTCTGAACTGACTGCAATCAACCCATCCGTGAAGCCGTTCAATCGTTCCAACGGAATAGGCCGACGTTCCTGATCGGCCACCGCACCTTCATCATCACTCGCGGCTTTGGCCTTGGCGGACAGGATGCGGTTCAAATTGTGATAACCCCGTGCCGATTCAACGTACAACAGCAGCGGATACCCGCCCGTGATCAATTCCGCCCCGAAAATCGGTTTGATGTCCGCCTGCTTGGCCACTTGTGCGAATTCCACCGCGCCATGCAAATTGCCCATGTCCGTCAAGGCGACTGCACCCATGCCGTTTTGTTTGGCCAGATTTACCAAAGCGGTTGGCGAAAGCGTGGAGTCAAGGAACGTGTAGTAGCTGCGGCAATGCAGTGGAACGTATGTCGTGACCGGCTTTGCCGTAATACGTGGCGGGAACACCTTCACCGTGATTTTGAGCCGGGGCGGCGGGCGTTCATTCACGATGTCCCTGGGCGCACCACGCAGCCGCAAATCATGCCCGCGCATCACCGCCGACCAGCCTTTGTTACGCCGCAGTTCATCCAGCACCACCGCAAGCCGTTCGCGGGCTTCGTGATTGCGCGCCTTGCTTTCAAGCGCCAATTCGCTGCGGAAAACGTCGTCATACACGTTGGATAGCTTCAAGGACACCATCCGCAAGCTCACCCGGCGTTGCCACGCCTGCCGCAACATCCCACGCAAGCGCCCGTACACGTCCGTTTCCAAGTCCGTAGGCTCCCGCAAGCTCTCCGCCCGCTGGTTTTCATCCCGGTCGTTGTAGCGCACCTTCACCGTCAACGTCCGCACGCTCCGGCGTTCTTCCCGCACCTGGGCAAACAGATGGTCGGCCATGCGCCGCAACACCGCCTCCACATATTCTTCGTCGGTCACGTCCTCATTGAATGTCTCCTGCTTGCTGAATGACTTCTGCGGTTCGCTGGCGGGCAGCAGCGGGCGTTCGTCAATCCCGTTGGCAAACTGCCGCAGGAGCGGTGCCTGACGGCCCAGCAGCAGCGCCAGCAGGTCCGTGGGCGTGGCGGCAATCTGCCCGATGTCCGCCAGTCCTGCCGCGTTCAGGCGCAGGGCGGTCTTTGGCCCGATACCCGGCAGCCACTTGTTCGGCAACGGATGCAGGAATTGCTTTTCTTGTCCGCCGGGCACGGTTTGAAAGGCAGCAGGTTTGTTCAGTTTGGAGGCAATCTGGCTGATGAGCTTGTTCGAGGCGATGCCTTCGCTGACGTTGATCTTCAAGGACTGCCGGATGGCCTTGCTGATCGTCAGCGCAATTTCAATGGACGGTTTGCTCCGGTTGGCCGTGATGTCGAAGTAGCCTTCGTCAATCGAAGTTCGTTCCACGTCCGGGGTGAAGTCATAGGCGTAGCCGAACATCCAGTTGGAAAACTGCTCGTACCGTTCGTAATCCCCCGGCACCACGATGAGCTTGGGGCATAGTTTACGCGCCCGCGCTGTGGGCATGGGTGTGTAAACCCCAAACTTCCGGGCTTCATAGGAGGCCGACGCGATGATGCCCCGGCTTTCACCGCCCACGGCAATGGGCTTGCCGCGCAACCGCGCATCAGCCGACTGCTCCACGCTGGCGAAGAAGGCATCGGCGTCAAGGTGAACGATTGTCCGCATGGCATTAGCTGTATCAAAGCGGCTGGGACAACGGCTGTCCAAGCGGGCTATTCCTTCGCCCGGCGGATGAGTGCTTTGAACACGCCTTGAATCATCAACTCCTGTGCCGGGACGAGGTTGGGATACTTCGGGTTCTCCGCTTTGAGGTACGGCTTGCCGCCTTTCAGGACAAAAGTTTTGAGCGTACTGGCACCATCAATGAGCGCGGCGACAATCTGGCCGTTACGCGGCTCCGGCCCATGTTCCAAAACCACAAAATCCCCGTCGAGGATGTGCTTTCCAATCATCGAATCACCCGTCACCCGCAGTGCGAACGCATTACGCGTGGGCTTGTAGCCGATGCTTTCCACGTCCACCGAAACGCAACCTTCGGCATCCTGCACGCGGTCTTGGGGAAATCCAGCAGGGATTGAGCCGTACAGGGGAATGTCCACGACGCTGCCACGCAGCTTTGCCAGCGGGGACGTGATGCGCAGTGAGCGGGCCTTACCCGGCTGGCTGGTGATAACGCCCTTCTTCCGCAACAAACGAAGATGTTCGGGCACCGCGTTGCGGCTGCGGAAGCCAAAATGCTCGGTGATTTCCTGCATCGAGGGCATGACCCCCGCTGCCTGCTGGTGTTTCAGAAGGAAATCAACAATCTGTTGCTGTCTGCGGGTCAGGGCGGTCATACTGTGCATTGACACAGTATAGTGAACCGAGCGGCTGTCAAACGGAACTTGTCCACAATTCCACAGCCCCGCATGAAATACCTGTCAGGGGTTATTTTCTTGACCCAAACGCCCGCCCGGCTATAAGTGTTTCAATATACGACGGCCCGTTGGATATTAAACGGAAGTTGTATTGATTCTAAACGACTTGCGACAAATTTTTATGGCTGAAAATCCATTTCAATATACGATCCGGGCGTTGTTCAACCACAGTTGGGCATCCCCGTTCAGAATATGAATCGCTTTCGTTCTCCTCTATTTTTGGCACTCGGGCTCGCAATCGGTTTACCTGTTGGCTGGTGTTTGCGCGGTCGCTCGGTAGCCGCCAAGGAGGCCTTGCTTCACAGCCTCGTGGAGATCGAGAAAGCCAGGCAGACGACCGCTTCGCCTTCGCATGATGCACGCCCGAAAACCACGCCGTTTGATTACAGTCCAATACTTAGCGCCATCTACCTGCAAGCATTCGACGAGGGGTATGACAATGGATTGCGTGGAGAGACAAGCATGGAAGAGTTTCTTGGCCTGCCACCAGCACCGCCTGACGTTTCAGCTAGGCTAAAGGGCATTCGTGCTGGCGAGATAGCAGGTGACCAGGCTAGGCGCGCCAACAAAAATAAAACGCACATGTGAAATTGAAGAATATCTCGCCCAACCAATCCCCGGAACCATCCGCCGTCACTGCCACCAGTTCCGCTGCGCGGTTCACGCCACGAGTCGGCGATGGTTCAGGTCCTTGGCGTTAGGCGGCTACGCATGAGCTTTTTGAGACAACTAAAGCCAGGAGAAAGCCAGCGTTGGGCTGGCATATTCTTCATTATAGGCGTTTTCTTTGGATTGGGATTCTTATCCATTAAATATGCCAAGCATTTCTGGGATTCTGCGAGCAGGCTTAGTCTCACAGCCGCCACAGCCGCAGTCGTTTTTATGTTGTTTTTTGGAGCATTATCTTGGGGGAAGCATGTGCCTGAAAAAGTTTCGTGGTGGCTTGGAGGCATTGTTTGGGCTCTACTTTTTTTATTGGCTTTGACAGGCCACATTGAATGAGATCGATGCCGCCTAACCATCAAAGGATGGAATTGACCGGAGCGCAGCGGAGCGTCAACTCCATCCGTTGTTGAACCAGCCCGTCGAAGTTGCTGAAGTTATCGCTCCTGCCTTTTGCTTTTTCCCCGGCTCCCTGACCAAGGCGAACTTACCTGTACTTTCGGCCGATAATTCTGGCGCCGCTTTTGCGTGCTGTCTTTCAACCTGACCTTCGGCCCTCTTTTGGGCGCCGCGCACGAGTGCCAGGCGGCCTTATTCCACGGTTTTTCCGGGTCCCGGCAACACCGCTCCGTCAGCACGCGACCCGCGCGCTTTTTCGGTTGCTTAGGCTCTGACTGGCCACCGCCTTTCGGTCGGCGCGCGCGGCAGCGTGCCGAGCAGGAACATGGGCTTGCCGCAGGCCGGGCAGCGGGGTGCGGGTGCGGCTTCGGGTTTCATCCACTCCGGACACTTCCAATCCAGCAAGGCCAGAATGCGCGCCCACTTGTTCTTGGCGGCGGCTCCGCGCCAGCCATAGTGGCGCACGCGTTGGAAGCCCTTGGGCAGGACGTGTTGCAGAAAGCGGCGCACGAACTCGCCGCCGCTGACGGTGCAGTTCTTTTGCGTGCCGCCGTTCTCGCGGTAACGGAACGTCACGTTCCGCGCATCCCAGTGTTCAATCTGGCTTTCGTGCAGCGGCGGCTTGACCAGGTAGTTGGCCAGATATTTCAAGGCCGCCTCGCCGCTGCCCACCGGTTGAACGTCGGCCACCCACTTAAGCCACCAGACTTTGGCGGGCACCTGCTGGTACAGTTTCGGCGCGTGTTGTTTTAACCAAGCCTGGAGGCGGCCCTTGAACCGGGCGGCCAGCTTTACCTGCGGCAGAAAGAACTCGGGATCTGGGACGCGCATCCAGCGCAGCCGGTTGGACGTCAGTCCGCCGCCGGGCACCAGCACGTGTACGTGCGGATGGTAACGCAGATCCCGGGTCCAGGTTTGCAACAGGGCGGTCGGCCCCAGTTCGGCGCCCAGATGTTTGGGTTGACTGGCGAGGTCTTGCAAGGCCCCGGCACTTTCTTTCAACAAGGCGCCGTACCAGGGTTTCATGGCGGCGCGCACGGGTTCGCGCAGTTGTTCGGGCAGCGTGAAAGTGACCAGGAAGTATGGCACCGGCAGCAGGCGGGCGCGTTGTTTGGCCAGCCACTCCGCCGCGTCATCCCGGCCGCAGCGGGGACAGGCCCGGTGATTGCACGAATGATACGCGAAATGTTCCCGGCCGCAGGCACAGCGGTAGCGCTGCCCGCCCAGCGCCGGAGTCCGGCACCGCAGGATGGCCCGCACGGCGGCGTGTTGTTCGGCGGGGATCAACCGGCCGAATTTCGCCACATACGCCGGCCAGTGCGCCGACAAAATCTCCGCCAGCACGGCGGAGTTACGCCACGGCCCGATGCAACACTTCCAGCGCCGCGCGCGTGCGCGCCTCGTTGAGCGGGGTCAGATGGGTGTAGATCACCGTCGTGTCCAGCGAGACGTGCCCGAGATACTGGGCGATCAGCCGCAGACTCACGCCCTCTTCCAGCAGATGCGTGGCGTAGCAATGGCGCAGGGTATGCACGGTGGCTTCGGCGGGCAGACCGCTGGCCGCCCGCGCCAGCCGGAAGGTGGTTTGCACGGCCGAGACGCTCAAGTGCGTGTCCGCCCGTGCCGCCGCGTCCGCCGGTTGCCCGCGCTCGCGCCCGCCCGCCGTCGGCCCCGGAAAAAGGAAGGTCGGATGCTTGTGGGTTTTCCACCAATCGCGCAGTTCCTTCACCATCGCCGCCGACAAGGGCACGAAACGATCCTTGCCGCCCTTGCCGCAACGGACGTGCAAACGCGGATGGCCGGTATGCGTCTCGCGCAGATCGCGCAGTTCAATGCGGACCGCCTCGCCGACGCGCAGCCCGGTGTGATAGATCAACCCCAGGGCGGTGCGATAACGCGGGAGTTGCACGGCCTTAAGCAAGGTGGCGACCTGTTCGCGGGTGAGCACCAGCGGCAGCGTCTGAGGCGGGGCGATCCGGAGATCCTCAAACACCGTCCAGGTCAGGCCCAGCTTGAGGTGCTCGCGGTAGAAGCAGCGCAGGGCGCACTTGGCGATCTTCATGGCGGAGCCGCCGAACTTCCGCACCTGGCGCAGCTCGAGGTAATAGGCCCGGATTTGATCCTCGGAGAGCGTGGCCGGGTCGCAGTCGTAATGGTCGCCGAGCCGGCGGACGTAGCGGACGTATTCTTTCTTGGTGGGTTGCCGGTAATCTTTGAGTTGGACAAAGGCGGCAAATGTTGCGATGGATGGGACGGTAGAATTAATCATAAGCGGGCAGCGTGCCGGTGAGTGCCGGCCAACGCTGCCCGCAAATTAAAAATAATCAGCCGCCAGAACCGGTGAAATCGCCAGGCCCGTCATGCTTCCGCCAGGCCCGCCGCGCAGCGGCTGGGTTCAACAAGTCGCCGGAGCCAACGCCGATTAGCGCTGGCAGTTCCGCTTCGCGGTTGACGATTTTGGCGGCGTGGCTCAGCTTTTTTCGTTAGGCATCATTGCGCGCCATGAGGTTTTTAGCCGTTATTATTTTGCTGGGTTCGCTTGCTGCGAGTTTTGGCGGCGACGATATGACTACTCAGCGGATCGTCGGCACATGGCTGCACGATGGCAATGTTAGTCCCAGCATTACGATTTTGGCAGATGGTAGCTTTATTTCGAGTTTTGGAAGCACCAATCATACAGTGATGCTGACCTATCAAGGTACATGGCAGGTTAAAGATAGTGAGTTGATGATGACCATCACGAATGTTGTCGGCTCGATTCGGCATGAGTCGGTCGGCAGCATTGACCATTTGAGGATTATTGAGCTAGACAGCCATCACATGACATTTACATACCAAGCAGCCTCAAACTATGTCGCAACCAACACATATGTCAGGAGACCATGATGCCTAACAAGTCGCCGAAGCCAACCGCCGTTGGCGCGGTCAGTTCCGCTGTCGCGGTTCACGTCGCAGGTCGGCGGTGGTGCGCGTCGGGCGTTAGCCAGCACAAATCATAATATGCTTTGCGAGAAATGCCATAAAAACAAAGCCACCTGTTATGTTTACACGATTGATGGTGGGAACTCACAATCTACAAAATTGTGTATTGGGTGCCACGAGGCAGCTTCGCCAGAGGCACGAGCGTTTGCAAGTGCACGGCGCAATGCGCGTTGCCAGTATTGTGGTGGTCAGCCGTGCGCTGGTGGCACTGATATTCTTGCTTCAATGACCGGCGATCAGAAGTTGAAGTTTATGTGTCTGCCATGTTCGGCGGAACACAACAGATTCATTCAATCGCGGTTGAAGCCGAGTGCCGCTGGCCTTTCGCAGCAGGAGCAGTTGGCATTGATTCGGAAAGTCAACGTGCACGCAGACCGGCACATGAAACAGTGGGTATTAGATGGAGGTTCACGATGATGACGCCCGATCAGTCGCCGATGCTGCTTGCCGTTTACCTGTCGAAGCTCACATCCAGAGCCAGCAGTGAACGACGGTGTCAGTCCGCATTGCTTTCCAGTATCGCGCTGATCGTTTCAAGCGCATTGCCTTCCAGCCGGTTATGCCGCCTCCAACCTTATGCCGCGTGGATGGGTTGGAGGCGCATGTTTCTGGCTATTCCTGCGTTAACCTGTGTCAACGCGAGGCATAATTAAAGGCTCTCCAGAAAGGCAAGTACGTGATCAGTTGGACGGTAACGCTTCGGTATCACTTTGCTTTTCGTTGTCCGAGCCAGAGCCCGTTCCTTCATCGCCATATCAGCGTGCAGATAGATCTGAGTAGTTTGGATTGATTCATGGCCCAACCAGCTTGTCCCTTAGCGGGCACGGGCGCACCAAGGAAGAAGCTGCACTGAAAGTCCGTGCTAAATACGATGAATACGCAAAAAGAGACAAGTTGTGACTCTGGTTTGTGATTATGGCCAAAATAAAACAAGACAAAGAGCGACTGCGGAGCGTGGCGGAACAGATAACCACAGCCTTGCAGGAGCGAGGCCACGGTCGCCATTTTCGCCAGAATTATGTTGCTCGACCAGGAAAGACCAACACTGACGGTTGGTATTACAATCTTGGGCGGCTTGGGCGTGGCAAACCATCCTTGGAAGTTTGGTTGGACAGGTATCCAGCGCGAAACCGCAGACGTTTCTGGTGGGGCTTCTTCTCAACAAATCCAAAATCCAACTCGTCCCACTTATGGTTGATGAAAAGGTTGCCGCTTTTGCTCAAACCAACATTACCCATGCGGACAGTTGATGATTTTACGGAAATCGGACGATTTAGTTGCTTGAAACAACCCCTCAAACGTCAGGAGTTTTCTCAACCCATCGAAGAGCGTTATAAAATTGAACGCTTTTATGGGATTTATGACAACACCCCGGCCAGTGACAAAATCATCGTGAAGCGCGCGGTTGACTTCTTTGGACGGGTTTTGTGTCACTTGTACGGAACTGCGCCGGTCGCTAGCGACATTGATTCCGACGGCTTGCCAGCCCGTGTCAAGCAAACCATTAACCGGATAGTGAGGGATACAAAAATGTCATTGGCAATCAAGCAGCTTTACGGCAATCGGTGTCAGGTTTGCGGGAAACGGTTGGAAATTGAGCCGGGAGAATTCTACGCGGAAGGGCACCACCTCAAACCACTCGGTGGTGAGCATCAAGGCCCGGACCTGCGGGGTAACCTCCTGTGCCTCTGCCCAAACCACCACGCGCTATTCGACTACTTCGCCATGCCGCTTAACCCAGCGCGCCTCAAGCTAAACAAGCACAAGCTGGGGCAATCATTCATTGACTACCACAACTCACGGGTTTCAATGCTCTGATTTGATGTTGAATGGCGGAGCAAAGCGGGCGCACAGGGACATCTCAAGCACGTCCCGGTTGGCGCAATTGGCCGGGCCATCCAACACAAAATATAGAATCCGGGCGTTGGCACGAAGGGCACGGAGGGCCGTTTCTACATCGTGGTAGAGGCCGCAATCAACCAGCCCGAATTTTACCTGGCCGCCATCCTTGCGTTGGCCCCGGCTGAAATGCCCGCGCCAACGTTGCAACAGATTTGATGTGCGGCCAAAGTAAACGACGCCGAAGCCGCCATCAGTGACTGACTCGACAGTAAACTCATACGGAATCTTCTCACCTTTGTGACTGTGCGGCGCATGGAGCGGAATAGTTGTCGGCTTTGAAAACCATGACACAGGAAGCAGAATTGCATACACGCCACCCATTTTGTCCACACCCTCTGCGGCTCGCCAGTTGGAGTGGATTTGATCGCCCCGGTCGGCGATGAAAATCCGCGCATCAATGCTTCGCCACTCACCATTTGGAAACGCGCTGGTGATCTGATGTGCCTTTTCAAGATTGAGAGTGGCCTTGAACGGGTTCGGCATAAGGCCCCACCAGTTTGGCGGAAAGGCCATAATTATTCAAATGGATTGATTTGCGCGGCCCATTGGAGCAGGTAGATGCGCGTTCGCAGTTGTCGCGGCATTTGCGCCGCCGATGAAATCTGTATAATCTCCTTTTGTTGATTCGTTTTCCGCGAGCCAATCAGTCTAGTCACCTCGTCCCGCCTGCCACGACC
>Ga0302320_10003594_pt1 | contig 35893 bp, 32 predicted proteins | sample Bog_T0_3_FD_202130 | JGI IMG/M metagenome (GOLD analysis project Ga0302320, IMG submission 202130) | Peat permafrost microbial communities from Stordalen Mire near Abisko, Sweden - Bog_T0_3 | ecosystem: Environmental > Terrestrial > Soil > Wetlands > Peat | place: Sweden: Abisko, Stordalen Mire...
GACTTGTGACGAATTTGGGCGGTCAAGGCGAGGATTTTGAGGGTTGCGCCAAGAAACAGATGTCCGCCCAAGGCCCCTGTCGGCCATTTTTTTTGTCCTCATGCGCTTAGGCGAGGATTTGGGTTGGTATCCAGCCCCTTGACGCCAGCCCGCTCTACCCGTAATGTTACACATGTGCGGGGAGCCTGTCGCCCGAAGGCGCTGGCTGAGAGTTTTGCAATGCAAATGACCCGTTGAACCTGATCCAGGTAATGCTGGCGAAGGGAAGCACCTCTCCGGGCTTTCTTCCGCCGTGAAAGTTTAAAATGAATGCGCCAAAAGCCCTGACCAAACAGCAACGGAACGGTTCCCCGCCCCGTTCCACGAAAATCTATCTCCCCGGACGCCTCCACCCCGGTCTTCGCGTGCCCTTCCGCCAAATCACACTCAGTCCAACCCAGTCCTTCAACGGCAAATTGGAGCCAAACGAACCGGTTCGCGTTTATGATTGCAGCGGCCTTTGGGGAGACCCGTCCTTTCACGGCGACGTCCAACACGGCCTGCCCCAGTTGCGTCGCGACTGGGTCCTGCGCCGCGGCGATGTCGAAGAAGTCCCCTCGCCCTCGGCTGGCCGGCGCGCAACGCCCGCTCTTGAACATCGTCCCCTCCGCGCCCGCCCCGGCCAAGTCGTCACCCAACTGAGCTATGCCCGCAAGGGCATCATTACGCCGGAGATGGAATACGTCGCCATCCGCGAAAACATGGGGCGCGAATTCACCGCCTCCAAGAATCCCGGCCAAGACCCTCTCCTTTTCCAGCATCCCGGCCAATCCTTCGGCGCGGCCATTCCCGCCGAAATCACCCCCGAATTTGTCCGCGCCGAAGTCGCGCGCGGCCGCGCCATCATCCCCTGCAACATCAACCACCCCGAATTGGAGCCGATGATCATCGGCCGCAATTTCCTCGTCAAAATCAACGCCAACATCGGCAATTCCGCCGTCGCTTCCACTATTGAGCAGGAAGTCGAGAAAATGCGCTGGGCCGTCCAATGGGGCGCCGACACCGTCATGGATCTCTCCACCGGCGCCAACATCCACGCCACCCGGGAATGGATTCTGCGCAACTCACCCGTCCCCATCGGCACCGTCCCCATATATCAGGCCCTCGAAAAAGTCGGCGGCAAAGCCGAGGAACTGACCTGGGAGATCTTCCGCGACACGCTCATCGAACAATGCGAACAGGGCGTGGATTACTTCACCATCCATGCCGGTGTCCTGCTCCGTTTCATCCCGATGACCGCGCGCCGCGCGACTGGCATAGTCAGCCGCGGCGGCTCCATTCTGGCCAAGTGGTGCCTGGCCCACCACCAGGAAAACTTCACTTTCACCCACTGGGACGAAATCTGCGAAATCATGGCCGCCTACGATGTGAGCTTCTCCATCGGCGATGGCCTCCGCCCCGGCTCCATTGCCGACGCCAACGACGAAGCTCAATTCGCCGAACTACAGACCCAGGGCGGCCTCACCGCTCGCGCCTGGGACCATGGCGTCCAAGTCATGAATGAAGGCCCCGGCCACATTCCGATGCACCTCATCCAGGAAAACATGGCCAAACAACTCGACTGGTGCCACGAAGCCCCCTTCTACACCCTCGGCCCCCTCACCACCGACATTGCCCCCGCCTACGACCACATCACCAGCGCCATTGGCGCGGCCATGATCGGCTGGTACGGTTGCGCCCTCCTTTGCTACGTCACCCCCAAGGAACACCTCGGCTTGCCCGACAAGGACGACGTCAAAGCCGGCGTCATCGCCTACAAAATCGCCGCCCATGCCGCCGACCTGGCCAAGGGCCATCCCGGCGCTCAATACCGCGACAACGCCCTCAGCAAGGCACGTTTTGAATTCCGCTGGGAAGACCAGTTCAACCTCTCCCTCGACCCGGACACCGCCCGCGAATTCCACGACGAGACCCTGCCGCAGGAGGGCGCCAAGACCGCCCATTTTTGCAGCATGTGCGGCCCTCATTTTTGCAGCATGAAAATCACCGAAGACGTCCGTAAATACGCCGCCGAGCAAGGTATCGCCGCCGAAGAGGCCCTGAAAAAGGGCATGGTGGAAAAGGCCAAAGAGTTTGTCGAGAAAGGGGCGGAAGTTTACACCCGGGCTTGAACGTGCTATTCACTTTGCATGATTCAGCCCGAACAACTGGTCGGAGATGAGTGGGCCGAGTGGTATCGGCTCACGCCGGTGCAACGCTGGCAGGAAAGCGAAAAACTCTGGCAAACCTATCTCGCCCTCGGAGGCTCTCTTGATCCCGAACCCGATACTCAAAGTCCTTTCTTCGATGCGCGCACACCGCGTCCGCGCCCTGCTCATGGGCGGCCAGGCCTGCGTGTTCTACGGCGCGGCCGAGTTTAGCCGCGACACGGACCTGGCTATCGTGGCCGACTCGGCCAACTTGGCGCGGCTGCGCCGGGCGCTGGACGATTTGCGGGCCGAAGTCATCGCCGTCCCGCCCTGCGAGTTGAAATATCTGCGCCGCGGCCATGCCATTCACTTCCGGTGCAGGCATCCGGCAGCCTTGCGGATGCGCGTGGATGTCATGGCGAAGATGCGCGGGGTGGATGCGTTTGCCAAACTTTGGAAACGCCGCGTCACCGTTGAACTTGCCGATGGAATACGTTGCGACCTGCTTTCGTTGCCCGATCTGGTGCGAGCCAAGAAAACCCAGCGCGACAAAGACTGGCCCATGATCCGCCGTTTGGTTGAAGCCCATTATTTTCAGAACATCGCCAAACCCAATCCGGCGCAAATCCGTTTCTGGCTTCGGGAACTTCGCACGCCGGAACTCCTCCTCGATCTCGCCCGGCGTCACGCCGCAACCTGCCGGCGTCTGATCCCGGCGCGTGCCCTCCTCGCCCATGCTGCGCTCGGAAAGGCCGGGGAATTGGAACGGGCGTTGATCGCCGAGGAATCCGCCGAACGCGAGCAGGACCGGAGTTATTGGTTGCCGTTGCGCGCGGAATTGGAGAAACTGCGCCACGCGCAATAGAAATCGTCTTATGCCCATCTACGAATTCGCATGTCCCAAGTGCCGGAAGATTTTCAACTTCCTGTCCAAGAAAGTCGCTCCTGACAACCGGCCTTCCTGTCCCAAATGCGGCCATCGCAAACTGACCCGCCAAGTCAGCGCCTTCGCCCATCCCCGCGGCCTCAAGGAGCCGTCCGCCGCCGCCGACAGCGGCCCAGGCGAACCAGGCGGCCCACCCATGCCCGACCCGGATGACCCGCGCATGATGCGCGCCATGGCCGAGATGGAACGCGACATGGAACACCTGGACGAAAACAACCCGCGCCACATGGCCATCATGATGAAAAAAATGAAGGACCTCATGCCAGCCGGCGCCGTGCCCAAGGAATTTGATGTCGCCATCAAGCGCCTCGAAGCCGGCGAAGACCCCGAAAAAATCGAGGAAGACATGGGTGACATCCTGGGTGGCTTGATGGGCGGCGAAGAAGACGGCGCCGGCAGCCCCGGCGGCGGCGGCTACACCCACGACAGCGGCCTCTACGACATGTAACGCCATGCTCTCCCCGGGGGAGGCGCGGGTTGTCTCGACCGCCGCGTTCGGTGTCCCGCCGAACGCTCCTGAGGGGCAGCGCCACCGATTCCAGCGTGGATCAGGGTTCCTGCCCACTATTGCCAAGCCCCGCCTAAAACCGCTAACCTTTGGGAAGCAAGAGATGCGATGAGAACGTCATGAAAGATGTTCCTCATCCTGAACCCGACATGGCTCACATTCACGAGAAAATTGATTTCACGGTCGCCATATTTGTCGTCCACGACGGCAAGGTGCTCGTCGTTCATCATCGCAATCTGAAAAAATGGCTGCCGCTCGGAGGACACATTGAATTGGACGAAGACCCGGAAACAGCCGCCTTGCGCGAGGCGAGCGAGGAAAGCGGCCTGGAAGTCGAACTGCTCGGCCAGCGCCCGCCCACCACCGAACCCGGCACCCGCGCCCTCATCGCCCCCCGTTTTCTTGACATCCACAGAATCACCCCAACTCACGAGCACATCGGCATGATGTATTGGGCGCGCCCCAAAAACGGCACACTCACCCTCGCTGCCGCCGAACATCTGGCCATCCGCTGGTGTTCCCCCGCCGAGTTGGAATCGCTGCAACCGCCAATGTCCGCCGCCGTCCTCTGGTATTGCCGCCAGGCCATTGCGGAAATCTCCCGCGCCGCCGCTCCTTCCAGCCCATGACCGCGGCCGTCCAATCCTCCCGTCGAGTCCATCGCGGCGTCGCTTCTCCGCGTCTCAAGACGTGCGTTTTTGCGCTGGCCGGATCAAACTCTCTGTCCACGACCTGGTTCTTTTATTACCTCTATTTTTACACGCGCGACACGTTCGGTTTCAGTCAACTGCAAAATTTCGAACTGGCGGCGCTGCTGGGGGCGGTCTATGCCGTTTTTGCTTATTTCGCCGGCCGCTTTGCCCAGAAGGCCGGTTATTTCTGCGCCCTTCGGCTGGGCCTGGGCATCATGATCGCCGCCCTTCTCCTCGGCAGCCACGCCGGGGCGATGTGGGTCGTATTGGCGTTGGTCATCCTCGCCAACATCGGCATGTGTTTCACCTGGCCGTCCTTGGAGAGCCTGATGAGCGAAGGGGAAACCCGCGAGCGGTTGCGCAGCCTCGTCGGCATATACAATTTCACTTGGGCCGTGGCCAGCGGACTCGCCTATGCCACTAGCGGCGCGATGCAAAGCAAATGGGGGCCTCGGACCATGTTTTACGCTCCGATCGCATTACTGTCTCTGGAAATGATCCTCTCCTTTTGGCTTGAAAAGCAGGTCAACAACCAACCGCCCGCGCCGGCGAGCAACACCTCCCCAGGCATCGCGCCCGCCGCCGAACACCGCCGCTCGCCGGTGCCGCCCGGCACCTTCCTGAAAATGGGCTGGATTGCCAATCCAATGGCCTATCTGGCCATCAACACCATCGTTGCCACCATTCCCACCCTTGCCCTCCATTTCAAACTCACCGGGACCCTGGCGGTCATGGTCTGCTCCGTCTGGCTCTTCTCCCGCGCGGGGGCCTTCATCCTGCTCTGGCTATGGACCGGGTGGCACTACCGGTTCCGTTTCCTGGCCGGCGCATTTGCCGCCATGGTCGTCTCTTTCGGCTCCATGCTGCTGGCGACCACCCTTTGGATGTTGGTCCTTTCGCAGGCCGTTTTGGGATTCTCCTTTGCGCTAATGTATTACTCCGCCCTGTTTTACTCCATGGACGTTGGTGAAACCAAAGGCGAGCACAGCGGCATTCACGAAGCCGTCATTGGCGCCGGCAACTGCTCCGGCCCGGCCATTGCCGCCGCCGCCCTCCTCCTTTTTCCCGCGCATCCCGCAAGCGGCACACTCGCTGTCTGCCTGTTGCTGGCCTGCGCCCTGGCCGTCCTCTTCTGGCTTCGTTTCAAGCCTGCCGCAACACAATCCCGCTCCTAATCTTAATCCTAATCCCCTCCTTCCCCCCGCGCCAAACGACAGCCGGGGCTTGACAACCCGGCGCGGGACAACTCAATTGTCACAACTTATGTCATTACTTGCTGGAAAAATCGGCCTCGTGTTTGGCGTGGCCAATCAACGCTCCATCGCTTGGGCCATCGCCCAGGCCTGGCACGACGCTGGCGCCACACTCGCCTTCACCTACCAGGGCGAACGCCTCAAGGCCAATGTCGAGGAACTCGCCGCCGCCTTCGGCCCCGACAGTCTGATTCTGCCCTGCGATGTCACCAGAGACGCCGACATCGCCGCCGTCTTTTCCCAAACCGCCCAAAAATTCGGACGCCTTGACCTCCTCCTCCACTCCGTCGCCTTCACCCCGAAGGAGTCGCTCGAAGGCCAGTTCATCAACACCAGCCGGGACGCCTTCCGCATCGCGCATGATGTCAGCGCCTATTCGCTCGTCGCCCTCGTCCGCGCCGCCGCCCCTCTGATGACCGGCGGCGGAAGCATCGTTGCCATGACCTACTACGGCTCACGGAAAGTCGTCCCCCATTACAATGTCATGGGTGTGGCCAAAGCCGCCCTCGAATCCAGCGCCCGCTACCTGGCCTACGACCTCGGCCCGCAAAAAATCCGCGTCAACTGCATCAGCGCCGGGCCTGTCAACACTCTGGCCGCTCGCGGCATCGCCGGCTTCGGCGACATCCTCAAACACTACGAAGAACACGCTCCCTTGAAGCGCAACGTCCTCCCCGAAGAACTCGGCGCCACCGGCCTTTTCCTCGCCAGCGACGGCGCCGCTGCCATCACCGGCCAGGTCCTCTACGTGGATTGCGGCTACCAGATCATGGGGATGTAGGCGGGATGTGTTGCGGCCAACGAGTCAACAATCCGCTTGCCACCTGCCTTTCCTCATGCTAACCTGCCGGTATGGATAGACCAGAGCGCATTACCAGGGATCCGGCGATTATGTCCGGCAAGCCATGCATTCGAGGCACGCGGGTCACGGTCGAGAACGTCCTCAGACTATTGGCTGGGGGTCACGACATGGCGCGCATCTTGAAAGCTTATCCGTATCTTGAAATGGAAGACATCAAGGCTTGTTTGAACTTCGCAGCGGCCGGCGGCAAAGAAGGGGCGGCACCGGTGCCCGTTGCGTGAAGCTCTTGGTGGACATGAACCTCAGCCCGGAGTGGCTGGATGTTTTGGATCGCGCTGGTTGGGAATCCCGCCATTGGACATCGGTTGGCCCGCCGGATGCCTCGGATGCTGAATTGCTCCATTGGGCGCAGGAGCATGGGTACACCGTCCTGACTCAAGACCTGGATTTTACACAGCTTCTCTTCCATCTTCGCTCCAGAGGCCCCAGCGTGGTTCTCTTGCGGGTTGCTGATGAATTGAGCCAATTCCAACAGGAACGGGTTTGCGTCGCGATCAAATCCTCGACCCAAGCACTCGAAACGGGGGCTGTTTTGGTGATTGACGAGCACCGGGCGCGCGTCCGCCGCCTCCCAATCCACCCCGGAGAGAACCCTTCTGGAGACCTGTCTTGATCTCCCATCACAACGTGTCATTGTCAATCAACCGCGTCTTCCCCACAAAAACCGCCAGCGCCATTCGCGTTCCGCGCTTGACGGTTCGGACCGGCTCCAGCGTTTCCGGGTCGAAAAACTCCACATAATCCAGCCGCGCCTCGGTCTGCGCCGCGACCAGCAGGGCCGTTTCCCGCCGCAGTTGCGCCGCCATCGCCGGCCGCCGGGCCACCGCCTCCTGCGCGCCCAGGATTGCCCGCCGCAGCACCGTCGCCTGATCCCGCTGCGAGGGCGAAAGATATTTGTTGCGCGAACTCATCGCCAGCCCGTCCGCCTCCCGCAAAGTCGGCGCGACCACGATCCTGATCGGGAAATTCAAGTCCCGCGTCATCCGCCGGATCACCGACGCCTGCTGAAAGTCCTTCGCCCCGAAAACTGCCGCCGTCGGCAACACCGCGTTGAACAACTTCGCCACAACCGTAGTCACACCCCGAAAATGTCCGGGCCGCGCCACCCCCTCCATCCCGCCCGCCAGCCTCTCCTCCTGCACAAACGTGCTGAAATCCGCCGGGTACATCTCCGCGTCCTCCGGCGCGAAAAAGACATTTACGCCGGCCGCGCGGCAAAGCCACTGATCCCCCTCCAAATCCCGCGGATACCGGGAAAAATCCTCATTCGGCCCGAACTGCGTCGGGTTCACAAAAACGCTCACCACCACGCGCCCCTTGTGTCCCGCCAATTTCCGCGCCCGCTCCATGAGACTCGCATGGCCGCGATGCAAGAACCCCATCGTCGGCACGAACACCACCGTCTTTCCGCCCCGTTGCCACTGCCGCCCCAACCGCTGCATGGCATTGATTTTGGTAACAATTCGCACACCGCAACCTTCGTCAAAACCGCCCCGCTGGCAATTCTATTCTGCTTCACGGATTCCTTATCTCCACATGCCCTGTCCCGGACCAGTCATTATGGCCGCCAGGAATGCTGTGAAACTTCGCCTGCGCGATGCTGCCGGCCAGTTTTCTCGCGTGCTCTACGGGTATCACGTCGTCCCGCTCGGCGCCAAAAATCTCCACTGGACCCCCATATGCCGATAGCGAATGAACATTGTCCCAACTCCCTCGCAAAATGAGACCCGTGGGAAGAACTGGAACATGATCCGCCGCCACGCTCTTAAGTGTGTCGAATGGAACGACCAGCACTATCTTGTCCGGCGGCGGTGTTTGGCCGGCAAGCACGCAGGCGGGGCCGCTTCCAAGGGATTCCCCGATGACGCACACCGGGGTTTTCGGGAACGTCTCCCTCAGCACCAGATACGCCTCCTTCGCGGCCGCATCGAAAGACGCCCTCGACGGCTTCCCCGGGCGCGCTCCAAAACCCGGATATTCCAGGACAAAAACCGAATCACCATCCGAAAAACATCGAATCGCATACGTCCGGTCAACGGCCTGTCCGCCGTTGCCGTGAAACATCAGCCAGACATTTTGCGGCTCCGGCACTTGCCGGGAGTATCCAATGACCCTTCCCTCCTTTTTCCATTCTGCCAGTCCGTTGTTGCCCGCATGATGGCTGGGAAAAAACAGAAACTCCCGCTGAATGGCCCCGCACCCCGCGAGCAACAGCACGGAAGCGCACAGAAGCAGGACTGGCAGCAAACAGAAGCGGTCAGGGGATATTTTCATTTCTCACATCCGAAATTCAAACGCAAAGAGAGGCGCTGGTCAAATACTTCCCCATCAGTCGCGCATTACAAAGAAATGTCTCTTGCAGATGTAACAGGCGGGCATACTGTATATATCAAGATGAAAACGGTCGAAGCGATCATTGAACCCGGTGGCGGGGTGCGGTTGGTGGAACCGGTGCAAGTGCAGTCACCACGACGCGCCCTTGTAACGATCCTTGACGAAGAGCCGATCCTCCACGAGACCGCGCTCTTAAGCGAGACCGCATTAGCCGAGGATTGGAATCGCCCTGAGGAGGATGCCGCATGGTCGCATTTACAGCCGGGCAAGTGACCTCTCAATTCAGCAGCCGATACCAATTGTCCCTTTGATGGGCTTCATACCCCGCGTCCCGGATCAGCCGCTGCATGTCCGCAACGCTCATCCGGTGCGTCGTTCCGGCCTGCGACACCACATTTTCCTCGATCATGATGCTGCCCAGGTCGTTCGCGCCAAACTTCAGCGCCACCTGCCCGATCTCCGGCCCCTGCGTCACCCACGAACTTTGGATGTTGGGGATATTATCCAGATAAATCCGGTTCACCGCCTGCGTTCGCAAATAATCATGCCCGCCCGACGTCGGCGCTTTCAGCCGCGTGTGCTCCGCCTGAAACGTCCACGCGATAAATGCCGTGAACCCCTTCGACTTGTCCTGTTGCGCGCGCACCCGTTCCAGATGCTCGATCCGGTCCTCCAAAGTCTCCACATGCCCGAACATCATCGTCGCCGTCGTGGCCAGCCCCAGCCGGTGCGCCACATCCATCACCTCCAGCCATTCATCGCTCATCGCCTTCAGCGGCGAAATCTGCCGTCGCACCCGGTCCGCCAAAATCTCCCCGCCGCCGCCGGGGATCGAGCCAAGCCCCGCCTTGACAAACTGCGAAATAATTTCCTCCAGCGGCATTTGGAAAACCTCCCGAAAATGCACAAACTCGCTCGGACTGAACCCGTGTATGTTGATTTGCGGATACTTCCCTTTGATGTGCGACAATAAATCCAGATACCATTGCAGCGAAAGCTTCGGGTGATGCCCTCCTTGCAGCAAAAGCTGCGTTCCCCCCAGCGCGAGCGTTTCCTCAATTTTGCGGTCCATCTCATCGAGCGTGATGATGTAGGCGTCCGCGTCCTTCTCCGTGCGATAGAAAGCGCAGAACTTGCAATACACATTGCAGACATTCGTATAATTGACGTTCCGGTCCACGATATACGTCACAATGTCATTGCCCCGGCCCTGATGCGTTTTGGCCTGGGCCAATTGCCGCCGCCGGTCCGCCAGCGCGCCCAGTTCCTCCAGCGGCAGGTCAAAAAGCCGTCGTGCCTCCCCCCGGTCAATGCGTCCCCCCGCCCAGACCTTCTCCAACAAAGATGTGTCGTCACTCATGCCCTGCCAGTCTAACGCCAATCCCTCAAAGTTCAATCCACGCCGTGGAACCGCCTTCCGGCAAGGATCAGGGAGAAATTGCCGATGACAAATTCTCAATTTTCAATTCTCAATCGCCTTCAAACCTCCTAATTGCCTCCCAGACTGCGTATCCAGGTCGCGCTGCGGGAGTACTCCGTGTAAGCCCGGTCGCCCAGGGTCTCGCGCGTGGCCCGCTCGGCCTCCGCTTGGATGGCGTTGAGGGCGGCGGCGCGGCGGTCCTCGGGAAGGTTCTGATTGGACAGGAGCTGGCGGCGCGCGTCTTCGGCAAGCTGGCGCATCTGCAAGACGGTTTGCGAGACATCGGGCGGCAGGTCAAACCGCGCGGCCAGGAGGGTGAGGCTTTGGAAATCCGAGTTCCGTGCCCCGTCGAATTGAGCGGCCCGGTCGGAGCCGAGGGCCGCCTTTATCTCCTCGGTCATTTTCTGTTCGTCGGCCGCCTTGGCCGCGCGGACCGTTCCGTCATTGGCGTCCTCGTAGGCGTAAGCGGCATCGAGAGCCTGCTCGCGGGAGAAAATTTCTCTGAACTCCGCTTCGGTGGGATCGAAGCCAATCAATTCACGGCGCATCCGGTCGGCGGTCGGGGATGATGTGAGGTCAAACTCATACTTCTGCTCCGGGGTCATGGCGCCGCCGAGGGCGGCTTCCTGCTCGCGGTCAATTTGCCGCAATTGTTCGATCTGGCCGGGGGTGGGTTTTCCGTCCGGGGCCTGGCTGAGCACCTGTTCGCGGCGGCCCTCGAATTGGTCGCGCAGTGCCAGGACCTGCGCGCGCTGGTCTTCGGACAAAAAGGCGAGGCGGCGGTTATCCTCGTCGGCGTCCACAAAATACTTGTTGACTTCCCGCTCGTAATTGATGCCGAGCAGTTCGCGCAGGACGGCGGGGAGTTCCTTGTCAATCTGGGCCAGTTGGGCCTCGCGCTCCTCGAGTTGGGTTTGCTTCAGTTTCCGTTTTTCGTCCGTCTCCCAGTATTTGAAGGGCCGGCCGTTCCGGTAGAATTGGCCGCGGCGGGCGGCATAGAGGCGCATCACGTCGGTGATGATTATATCGCGCACGGTGGGTTCCGGGCAGCCGATGGCGCGGAGCTTGGCAATGTACTCGCGGTAGTCGGTGGATTCGATCTGGGACCATTGGAATTGGTTGGTCTTGTAAATTACAACCGGCGGGGTGGGGAGCACGCTCGCGGCGGCGGGGGCAGGCGAGACATGCGACTGCAATGCGCGAGGCTGCGGCACCTCTGCCGGCCGGTCTTGGGCCAACTGGCTGTTGGAATGGACGCCGCGCCAATAATATCCGGCCCCGAACAACATGAGGTTGAGCAGGCAGACAAGTGCGGCGAGCCTGAGTTTCATCCGCGCTTATGTTAGAATGCAGCGCGGGCCGGGGCAAGGGGGGAGTTGAGCGTGGCTCCTGACCTCAATCATAATCTTAATCCTAATCCTAATCTCCTTCGCGCTAAAGGACTGAGCTTAAGATTATGACTAAGAAATGGAAGCGGCCCGTCAACCGAATCACCGGGCCAGTTCGTAGATGTAGCCTTTGAGGTATTCGGTTTCCTTGACAGCGGGAAGGATGGGATGATCCGGCGACTGGCTGCAAGAAGCGACACGGCGGAGGATGCGTCGGGCGTCGTAGGCGGCTTCCATGATGATCGCCTCGAACATCATGGCGTCCACATGATGGGAACAGCAGAAAGTCGCCAGCGTGCCACCCGGTCGCAGGAGTTTGAGCGCGCGCAAGTGGATTTCCTTGTAGCCGCGCATGGCGTCGGGGATGGCCGCGCGGGTGCGGGTGAAGCTGGGGGGATCGAGAATGATGAGATCGAACTTGGGGATGACTCTCTCGTGCGGCTTGACGGCCGTCTGGGCTTTGAGCCAGTCGAAGACGTTGGCCGCTTCGAAGGTGCATTTATCAGAAAGCCCGTTGCGTTCGGCGTTGCGCTGCGCGGCGGCAACGGCCTCCTGGCTCTGGTCCAATCCGTGGACATGGGCCGCGCCGCCCCGGGCGCAGTGAAGCGCGAATCCGCCGAGGAAACAGAAACAATCCAGAACCTGGCATCCGCCGGCCAGGGCGGCGACGAGCGGGTAGTTCTTTTGCTGGTCAAGGTAGAGTCCGGTCTTGTGCCCGGCGAGGATGTCCGCCTCGAATTTGAGGCCGTTGAGTTCCACAGGGACTGGACCATCAAGCGAGCCGGCGAGGAGCCCGCTGACGTCGGTCATGCCCTCAAATTTGCGGAAGGACATCTCGTTCTTTTCCACGATGGCACGCGGATTGAAGACGGTCTGCAATGCTTCGACTATCATGGCCTTGCGCTGGTCCATGCCGAGGGAGGAAATTTGGATGACGAGAACATCGGCGTATTTGTCCACGATAAGGCCGCTGAGGAAATCGCTTTCCGCGTTGACGACGCGGAAGGAGGCGGCGTTGGGAAGATGCTCTTGGCGGATGGCCAGCGCGGTGCGGATGCGCTCGATGAAAAACTCGCGGTTGATCTCAACTCGCTCGGGGGCGAGGACGCGGACGCGGATTTTGGATTGCGCGTTGTAGAAGCCAACGCCGAGGAGCCGCTGGCGGTGGTCCTTGATTTGCACCAGCGCGCCATCGGCGGCCGGCGCAGTGAGGCGGAGAACGGAGGCTGCGTAAATCCAGGGATGGCCGGCCAGGATGCGGTCAGCATCCCCGGGACGAAGCAGCACTGTGGGCAATTGGGGCGAGTTCAACATGCAAATTCAACATTCAAGAACAGGGACATCGAGCCGGAAAGCCGGCCAACAGAACTTCCATAGTAGCCGTATTCAGCGCAAACACCAGACTTTCCGCCGCCGAAAATTTGCGTTTGGCATTTTCTTATTTCTGGCATAAGTTGCTGGCATCATGACAACCAGCGGAATCATCAGCACTCTCCTCCACCACAAAGGTTCGGCGGTCTGGACCATTTCCGACAACACCACGGTCTTCGAAGCCATTAAATTCCTGGCGGAAAAAAACATCGGCGCCCTGCCGGTCATGGACGGCGACCGGCTGGTCGGCATATTCTCCGAGCGCGATTATACGCGCAAGATAGCGCTGGCGGGCAAATCATCTAAGAACACCCTTGTGCGCGAGATCATTTCCAGTCCGGTCCTCACCATCACTCCCCACAATACCATCGAAGAGGCGATGCGCCTGATGACCGACAAACACATCCGCCATCTGCCGGTGGTTGACGGCGGCAAGATGGTGGGGCTGGTTTCCATCGGCGACATGGTGAATTGGATCATTTTGGCCCAAAGCGCGACCATTGACCAGATGCAGTCCTATCTTGCCGGGCGCTAACCACAACCATCTCCCGCACTGCCATTCAAGCCGCGCGCCGGGCATTGACAGCCGCGCTGTCAGCCATTATTTTTCAGTCGCAAGTCGTTGTCGTGCAATGACTTGCGCGAATTCAGCAACGAAAGTCAATTATTTTGCTTGCATTTTCGGATGGTTGTGTCATTTTGAACGGCAGATTAGATGATTGTTCGAATCCGCCATGGGAATTCTCCAAGTGAACTTTGTTCAGTGGTGATTGAGACCCGATCGTCGGGAACCGTTCTGGAAGCGCAGTAATCTTAATCTATCTGAGTTAAGTAAAAAGTAGAAGTATGAATACCAAATTATATGTCGGGAACCTTTCCTTTGACACCACCGAAAACGACCTGCAAGACCTGTTCGCGGCTTGCGGCCCCGTCTCGGAAGTCAATCTGGTGATGGATCGTTCCACCAACCGTCCCCGCGGATTCGCGTTCGTTACCATGGCCACGCCTGAAGGCGCCCAGGCCGCGATTACCCAAATCAACGGCAAAAACGTCCAGGGCCGTGACCTTACCGTCAATGAAGCCCGCCCGCGCGAAGAGCGCTCCGGTGGCGGCGGCGGCGGCGGTGGCGGCCGCGGCGGTTATGGCGGCGGTGGCGGCGGCGGCGGACGCAGCCGTCAATATTCGCGTTAATTTCTCGCGATCCAACTTTTCGCGAACCCAGTTTCGCTGAAACGTCAGGGCGGAATCCAAAGGGTTCCGCCCTTTATTGTTTCCTCGATGCGTTCGGTGGACAAACCAGGACCGTCCATCCTCAATCCCGAAGGGATTGAATCATCCAGCCCAGGGTTGGCCGATTCAGAGAGGCCTACCCTGGGTGCGAACATAGAAGTTGATCAACCCTGAAAGGGTTGAATCCCAACGCGTTACAACTCCTCATTCCGCCGAAAACGCCGAGGCGCCTTTTTTCGTCAGAATCTCCTGTTCCACTCCTCCCCTGCGTACTTCTGCTGGAGCGCGTCAGGGATGACCGGCAGATCTTCCGTGGCTTCCTCCGCACCCCAAGCTTCGCGCAACGCGCCCTTGATGACCGAAGCCGGCACATCCAGATTGGTGACGAATTGTCCGTGCGCCCGGTTCTGGCGGTAATCCGGCTGCCGCGACGGCATCGGCAGCAACTTCGCCATCATGGAAATGTCGAACCGCAACAGAAAGACCCCGTGAAAGAGCAGCGCCCGACGTTTGCGCCGCTGCGCGTTCCCGGAGAATTTCTTGCCCTCCAGCGACAAATCAGTGATGCCGGAGACGCTGACCATCCGCCCCAATACGCCCGCCACCGCCTGCCGCTGGCGCTCCATGATATGCCGGCCCGCCGACGCGATGGTCTCAAGCGCCGGGTTTTCTTCCATGTTGAGGATGAGCGAATAATTCAGACAACCCGGTCCTTGCAGCACCGTCCCGCCGCCGCTGCACCGCCGATAGACTCCTATATTTTCCTCCCCGCAAGCCGCCAGATTCACCTCCAACTCCGCGCGGTTGCCGTAGCCGAGCACGACGAAATAATGCCGCGGCTCCCAGAACCGGAGCATCTCCGCGCCGGGACCGGCATCGCAGCCATCCAGCAACGCCTCATCGCACGCCAAATTGGCCGCCGGCGCAGGCAAAGTCAGATCAACATATTTCATGTGGGGGGCGCAAGGCGTCTCCTGGACGGTAGGGCAAGACTCTGTCGAGCCTAAACTCGATTTCGCAGCGAAATGTCGCGGCCGGACGGAGTCTCCCCCTACCGTTGTCGACCATCACCGACGGATTACTGCCGACGATGCTCTCCGGCCACCCCAACCGCCGTCTCATCATTACCGGCCCACAGGTGAATTTCAACCCAACAATCTCACGCAGCCCAACCCTCTCGGTCGCCTCAATTCCCCAGTGGGGTTCGGCTGTTCGACTCGGGGTTTTTCGGCAATGTGAAGTCATCAATCAGGTCAGGACGCGAGGGATCAAAACCGGCAAAGTCATCCACGATGTCCCGGGTGAGGTCCAATTTGTTTTGCTGGATGCCCAGCAGAACACACTTGGCAACCTCATAGCTACCGTAGTCGCCGTGGTGGGTATCTTCGGTAATGGTCGCAAAGGCGCGGTGGGAGCCGGCCTCGCCCAGGGCTTCGTAGAAGGCTGCCGTCATTTGCTGAAGATCTATCAGCGGGACCGTTTTTTCCCTCGCGACACTGCGGACGGCGTCGGGGTAGCCGTTGAAGGAATTGGAAATCCTGCCGTTAGCCGCAAAGGTGCGGCGGCTGACGGAGGTGCAGAGGACGGGGAAGCCGCCGAGGCTGCGGGCCTTGTCCACGACGCCGCCCAGATTGTCATGATAGCTTTGCAGCGCATCGGCGGCGGTGCTTTTCATGTCGTTGTGCCCGTATTGAATGAACAGGTAGTCGCCCTTCTTCATCAGACTCCAGATCTTGTCGAAGCGTCTTGCGCCCAGGCTGCTGGCGATGGTCTCGCCGGACTCGGCGTGATTGGCCACGGCGACAACGGGCTTGAGGAAGCGGGGGAGCATCTGACCCCAACTGTCGTAAGGCTCGGTGGACTGATCGCAGACGGTGGAATCGCCGGTAACGAAGACCGTAGGGACATCCACAGGCTCAATCTCGACTTTGGCGACGGAGGGATCGGTGCCGAGGAATTCAAGGGTTAGTTTGTCGTCCCAGGCCCAGGCTTCGGTGGTGGTTTCGCGGGGTGCCTTGAGCTTCACCTGGCCGCCGGTGGAGATGGCGGCCTGGCGGACATTGACGATAAAGGAACGGGTCAGGAATTGGTTGGCCTTGGTGTGGATTTGCTGAAGCATGAGGCGCCGCAACTCGGCATTGACGGTGGTTTCGGAGGCGGCGGCTGGATTGCCAAGGGTGACGGTGACCTTGTAATTGCCTTCCGGCACCGCGGCGGAAAAGCAGAACAATTTGTCGCTGGCCACGGCACCGATGGGCTTGGCCCCGGTGGCGCCACCCAGGACCACCTTCACGGACGCTCCGGGTTCAAATCCGAATCCGGTATCCTTGGAGTAGGTCATTTTGGGTGTGATCAGCGTGTAGCCGGGCACTGGCAAGCCGAACGTGAAATTGAGTGGGGGCGGATTCGTTTGTGCCTGCGCCGCCAGGGTTGCCAACGCCAGTCCCAACAAGGGCAGGCGCGCGGCGATCCACCCGGAGAAGTGATCGTTTGGCGAATGAGTTTTCTTCATTGATTCTGGTGTCTTAGGGTTCCTGGCGAAAAAACAGGCTAAGCGGCCCCTGCGAAATTGCAATTTGCAGCTTTCAGCGCAGGAGGAGCAAACTATTTTCAATTTTGTATATGTGTAAAATCTGTACCCACCCCTCCTAACCCGCGTATTCACAACGGTTTAGCTGGGGTCCAAACGCCATTTTTCACCCAAAAAATCATCCGTACCGTACGGAGACGTCTTTTCCCAGACCGTGCTACAATCGCGCCATGAAGAATAGTGAAGTTAGAATAGACCCTGTAGCGGCGGTCTGCGACCGCCGCCGAATGAATTCTAACCACCCAGCCAAGTATTGGAGCGCAGCGGCTTCCGTGAGAAAGCCGCAAATAAAACCAGTCACCCCAATGCTCCATTCACCCCGTCAATCAAGCCTAATCAAGCCTAATCAAGCTATTTTCACATTCTTCGACATGACTATTGACCCAAAACCGCGAAATTTCGCAACTGCCAACCGCCGTGATCAGTACGATCCGACCAATACGACCGATCAGGTAATCCACAATTTGTCGCGTCGAAACCCTGCGAAGGCGGAAACGAAGCGAAATCGGCCCACCTCCTGCAACGTTACAGTTTCGCCAAATAAACCCCAATAAAGGTGGATAAAGGTGAATAAAGCTCAATAAAGGTATAAAAAAGGAGTTTTCTATGAAGTTGGCATCTGACCCAATGAAGGTCTCAGGCGCTCTCATCCGCTTCGCTGTCGGCGAGTTGGCGGAAGGGGTGCGCCCAAGGGTCTATGCGGCAGATGCCTTGATAGACGCAGTGGTCGCAAGCGCGCTGGGTGCCTTTCTGGTAGGGGTTGAGTTGGATGTCTCCGGCGAAGATGGCGCGACCCATGCGGACGAGGTTCTCTTCCACCTGATTGAGCATTTGCACGAAGGCGGCGTGGTCCAAAGGGTCGGGGACGTTCGCGTAGGGCTGGCCGTCTTTTTTGAGGCGGTAGTTGAACTGGGTGCCGCTGGATTGGCCACGGTTGTCAAGATGCGGAAGGGAGGCAAGATCAAACCGGCCGGAATGTTTGTAGGCGGCCTGCCAGGCGGGTTCGGCACTTTTCAGGACATCGCGGCGGTTTTCGCCGGGTTTGAAATTGCCGCGCAGGTTGATGTAGAAAACGCCGGCCGGGATCAGCGGCGCCGCGCCGAAAATCTTCTCTGGATGCTCCAGACGGCGCAGGACATCGAGGTAAGCCGGCAGTTGCAGTTGCACGCCGTGCCGGAGAAGCACGGCATCCAGCTTGTGAAGACTGGACTTGTAGTCCATTACGACCGCCAGCGCGCCGGGGCCGTCCGGACAGAGGTCTATCCGGTCAATGCGCCCGCGAAAGACCAGTCGGCGGCCGGAGCCGAGGTCCAGTTCCCAGGCGGGCAGGCCTCCCTTGTCCGGCGGACCGCCGAATTCGATCTCGGCGGCGCGGGGTTCAAAATCGTATTGACGCATCCACTCGACCATCGCGGCCACGAAGTCCTCCAGGGCGCGCGCCATGCCGCGCGCGGCGAAGCGGGAGGGCGCCTCGGCGGCGAGCAGCCCGCCCTGGAATTGCGGGATGAGGGCGGCGCAAATGGCGGCCATGCGGCGTCGGGCCTCGGCTGGAGACAATTCGTGCCAGGTCTTGCCCTCTTCTTGAAGCTGCGTGTGGAAGCGGGCCAGGGCCTCGTGGTGGAAGGAGCCTTTCTGCCGGGCGTCCAATTCAAACAGAATGCGCTCCTCCGCCTGCAAACCGGAATTGACGAAATAGCGGAACGCACAGGCCGCGAATTGTTCGATGCGGCTGACGGAGGAGCGCAAGACCGGCCCGTAGAGTCTTTCGGCCAGCGCGGGCGAAAGGCGCTCCGCCGCCGGACGCGCCGCGAAGAATTCCAATTGTTGACGCAAAGCGGCGAACCCGGGCAGCGCCAGAAGTCTGTCCAATCCGCCCCCGCCATTGCCAAGGCGGAGCAGCCTGGGGAACAACTCGCAGGGATGCACGGGCGCGGTTTCATCGGGACCGGCGAAGGTCTCGATTTCGAGCTGCGGGAAAAGCTTCTTGAGATGGAAAAAAAACGGCGACGGATTGAGCGGCTGATCGGCGGCGTCGCGTTGCGAACAGGAGGCCACAAGCCGTCGCCGGGCGCGCGTGCAGGCGATGTAGCCGAGGAAACGTTCGCGGCTGAGGATTTGGCGGATGCCGCTGCCAAGCGCAAGGCCGCTCCCTTCCAGTTCGTCGCAGTCGGACTCGCTGAGCAGGTTGCGCGGCGGCGGCGGGGCAGGAAAGACCGATTCGTTCAAGCCGAGGACTACGGCGAGTTGGAGATCGGGATTGCGCGAGCGGTCCACCGCGCCGATCAGGACCTGGTCCAGCGCGGGCGGGATGACGCCGACCGTCATCCCCGCCAGGCCGGCTTCCAGGATGACCAGCCATTCCGTCAGAGGCAGCAGCTGCCCCGCGAACGCCAGCGCGACGTCATCGAGCCAGGCGTTCATTTGCTGCCAGACCGTGGCGTGGAATTGGGGATGGGGAAGCGCGCCGGACGGAGCGTCCTGAAGTTTGGCAAGGGTATCCTGGACTTCCAGCGCGCGCCACAATTCGCGCAGTGCGGCGGCCAATCGCGGGCCGTCGGGGCGAAGCTGGCCTTTGACGGCAAGGTCTTCCTTGAGCCGCAAAAAAGGAGCGGTCCATTGCCGGCGCAAACGCTCCGCGTCATGCGGTTTGCCGTCTTCGTTCGGAAGTGCATTGGTCCAGGTTTGGCCGGTCCAGCCCTTGGCCAGGGCCTGGTTTTCCAGGTGGTCAATGGCCTCTTCGTCGCCGGAGACCAGGCCGGTCTTGAGGGCGCTGAACCAGTCGTCGTGCCGCCAGTCGAAGGCTGTCAATCGTATGGCGTTGCGCGTCAACTCCGCCAGCGGATGGTGCGCGGACGGCTCGCGGCGATCCAGGAAGAACGGAATCCCGTACCGCGAAAAAACGCGCCGCAATACGTCGTGGTAGCCTTCCATCGTGCGCAACAAAACAGCGGTCTGGCGAAAGCGTCCGCCCGCATGGACAAATTGGAGAATCTCGCGGGCGGCGAGCACGGCTTCGGCTTCGGGATTGGCGCAAATGGCGGCGCGCAAGGATGCCGTCAGCCTGGGGCCGGATTGGGCTTCGGGAGGGACCAATTTCAGGAATCCCTGCTCATGAACCCGCATGGAAACCTCCTCTCCCCAACCCTCCCCTCCACAATTGTGTGGAGGGGAGGGAGAAGAGGACGGCGCAGAGGTTTGTCCTGCGCCCGAATCGGGGAAGGGCGCGGGCTGCGGCCAGTGTGCTTCGAGGTGGCGGAAGACCGGATTTTGCGCGAAGCGGCCGGAGTCGGCGCGGCGTGTGAGGATTTCGGTTTCCAAGAAGAGACCCGGCACGGCGGAGAGTTTCTTCCAGCAATTTTGCCGGGTTTGGGCGATGTCGGACCAAATGGAAAGCCAGGAGTCCGCGCCGGCGGGCTGCTCGGCATCCACGCAAAAGGCGAGAGTCATTTGTTGACAGCAGGGTGCGAGGGCGGCGAGCAGGCTCAGTTCCTGCGGAGTCAGTTCGCCGAACCCATCGAGCCAGAGGGCCGAGATCGAGATTGGGGATTGGGTATTGGCGATTGCGGATTGCGGATTGCGGATTGCGGATTTTTGAACAGTCCCGATTCCGAATCGGGATGTTCCCTCTGTTTGTTCCTGTTCAAGAGCTTTCATTCCCTCAGTTGTCGCCTTGCGCAAGGCGGCGGCAGCGAGATCAAGCAGGCAATCGGCGTCTTGAAGTTCTTTTTCCGCGAGCCAGTCAAGATAACTGCGCTGAAGGAGGGCGAGATCGCGGAGCTTGCGGCGCAATGGCTCGGTGAATTCAGAGCGCGAGCCGAGTTCTGCCAGCAATTCGGGCGAGAATTCGCGCCGCTGCAATTCGCGCAGTTCCAGGCTGAGTTGGCGGGCAAACCCCGCCATGCCGGCGCTCCCGTGGAAGATTTGAAGGGCGGCGCGGTGCCATGCCAGCAGGGCGCGGAGCACCATGACTCGTCCTTCTTCGGAGAGCAGCGAAGGCCGGGGCCGGCGCAATTGTTTGAGCACATAAGCCGCGAGGCGCTCGAAGGAGAGAATCTGCAGGCGCGTGTAGCCGGCCAAGTTGGGGTCGCCAAGGAGCTGGCGTTCCAATTGGAAAGTGGCCTGCTTGGGAGCGAGGAAAATGAGGGGCGGCCCCTGCGGGTTGTCGCGGAGCGCGGCGCGAATTTCCGCCAGGCACCGGAAAGTTTTCCCGGAGCCGGCCGGACCGAGGAGGAATCGCGCTCGCACATCCCATTAGTCGCGCAAAACCCCGTCGCGGAAAAGGAAAATCAGGAAGTGGGATGGAGAAGCGGAGTGGCGGGGTGGTGGGCGGCAATATTGAAAAGTCATGGTTCGACACCCGCGTCGCTTCTCCAGCTTTCGACAATCATAACGATATTGTCCTTGTTGACGCCGACATTGGCCTTCTTCGAGCGGTCGGCCTTTCCATCCGGACCGAGCGACCACGCCATGACTATGCCCCGCGCTTCAAAGGAATCTCGGGCTTCAGATGATTGCCCAGGCAAGGAAGCCCGTCGTGTGAGTCCGTTCAAGCCTTGTGCGCTGGAATCTTGTTCTGAAACACTGGCGAGCCGGTAAAAAGTGTCGCGGCATCTGTTGTCCCCATTCAAGTCCAGAGTGACGATATAAGGGTTGCCCCAGGGATCCCGGAGCACGCCATCAGCCCCGACTCCCGGGAATTTATATCTGGCGCTGGTGACATGGAGGAAATCAGGGCAATTGGTCCAAGCCAGCAAGATTGCTATGATTGCCGAGTTATTGGCCTGAGAGCCTGTCGCGTTGGTAATTCCGAGCGCCGATAAACTCGTGTTCCATGTTCCGAAGGTGAAATCGTTGGAGTTAAGATTGAGGAGATTCGCAGGAATTGGAAGATGGCCAAACTCTTCTTTGTATTCAATGATGGCATTTTCCAAGTGTTGCATTTGCGCCCTGGCCTCGAATGCTCGAGGGCGATTTTCTACAGGGTGCGTCAACATGAAGGCTGCTGGAAAAACTGCGACACCTGCCACCACAACCAGCATCGTCACCGTGATCCAAGATATATGGGAATCTCGTTTTCGAATAAGCAACCACCCCGCCCAAATTAAAGCCACAAAGCAAAGTCCAAGAACCAACGTCCCACCGCCGGCGGCGCCCCAAGCGAAAAATACCCCCAACGCAACAAACCCGGCTGGAAGCGCGGCGACCAGACAGGTGACCCCGAGGATGATCTTAAGAATCCGCATTACAAAATCTCACTTCAAAAATGAAGTGATAGTAAACCTAACACGACAAATCCACGACGCGACCGGCGGCGATGTCTGCCATGCCTTGTTTGAACTCCTCCGGAATCCAAGAGTCATCGGATTCGAGGACGAATTGAGTCACCCGCGCCCGCTTTTCCGACGGCAAAGCTCTAATCTGCTCAATAATTTCCTGTGCGCTCATGTTCCAAATTTCCCACAGACATGCGCATTGAGCAAGCGGCAATCGCACAACAGAAGAGCGCTGGGCGCAGGACAAGAACCTTCACCTTCCTGAATTTGAGTTGAAAATCCAGTCAGGGCTCGACGGAGTCTCGCCCTACCGTGAAGAAATTTCTCCGGCGCCCAGAGCGTTTCAAGGCTCAGTCAGGTCCAATCGGACATTGAAGGTGGCGCCTTTTCCCGGGGAGCTGCCCACTTCGATGGCGCCGGCGTGCAGCTTGACAATCACATTGCAAAGGGGCAGGCCGAGGCCGGTGCCGGTTTCGCTGCCCGATTTGGATTGGAAGGGGTCGAAGAGTGTGGCCAGGTCCTCAGCGGGGATGCCGTGCCCGGTGTCCGCCACCCGGACGATGATCTGTCGGGCCGTGGCTTGGGCGGAGACGTTGAGGCGGCCGCCGTCGGGCATGGCGTGGAGGGCGTTGAGGAAGAGGTTCATGAAGACTTGTTGAAGGAGTTGCGCATCGCCCTGGACGAAGGCGGGGGCATCGGGAAGTCGGGACTGGACGGTGATGTTCTGGATGTGGGCTTGTTCGGCGATGAGGGCGAGGGTGTCTTTGAGCACGACGAGGAGGTCGAGCTTGAGGAGAGAGCGGCGCTCGCAAGGGCGCATAAATTTCAGCAGGTGATCAATGATGGCAAAGGCGCGCTTAACGCCTTGCTGGACTTTTTGGACGCACTCGCGCCGGAATTCGGGGGTGATTTGCTCCTGCTTGAGAAACTGGGCGGCGGAGGAACAGATTGTCAGAGGGTTGCGCAACTCGTGGGCGATGCCGCCGGCCATGACGCCGACGGCGGCGAGCTTTTGGGCCTGAAGCAGTTGGGCCTCCAGGCGGCGGTTGTCCTCTCCCAAACGCTCCCGTTCCGTGGCGTCCTCCATGACGAGGATGGCGAACTCGACATTGTCGCGGTCCGCCAAGGGCAGCACGCGGTAGTAGTAAATGCGCGTCAGGCCGCCCGGGGCGGGAAAGGTGATCCTCTCGCCGGTGACCGGTTTCTTGGTTTCAAAAACGCTGCGAATGTGCCGGACGATCTCCGTGTGATCCACAATCGTGGGGGGAAGGACTTCCGGGAGCCGGCGGTCGAGCGTTTCTTCCCTGGTGCGGCGGCTTCGTTCCAAGAAGTCGCGGTTGGCCAGCGAGATGCGCAAATCCCGGCCCACGAGCAACACCGACGATGGGATCGCGTTCAGCAGCATTTCGTAACGGCTGTCATGACCCTTCACATTCACCTGGTTTCCTCTCATAATTCCCTCCTGTCATACTCGTTCCTGTTTTGTGCCTATTCCGTACTGCTTGAGCTTTGTCTGAACCGTCTTGTAATCCACTTGCAGCAGGCGGGCGGCCCTGGCTTTGTTGCCGCCGGTCTGGCGCAAAGTCTGGGACAACACCTCCCGCTCGACGACCGATTTGCTTTGGGCCACGATTTCCCGGAGCGAAAGTCCGCCCGGGTACGCGGCTGCCTGTCTGACAGGCAACGGGAAGCGGCGCAACGCATCATGGGTGTCCTGGTAAATATCCAGATGCTGTTCGGTCACCATTTCGCCGGCCAGCAGCACCGCCCGCCGAATGGTCGAGCGCAGTTGCCGCACATTCCCCGGCCACGGATGACTCAGCAGCGCCTGGATGGCTGGCTCGGAAAACCCCGCCACCGTTTTTTGCAGTTCCTGGTTGGTTGCATCCAGGAACCGCTTGGCCAGGAAAACCAAGTCCTCCTTGCGCTCGCGCAGCGGCGGAATACGCAGCGTGAATTCGTTGAGCCGGTAGAACAGGTCCGCCCGCAGCCGCCCCGCCGTGACCTCCGCTTGCAAGTCCTGGTTGCCCGCCGCCAGCATCCGCACGTCGGTTTGGATCGGCTCGGTGCCGCCGACGCGACAAAAGGACTTTTCCTGGAGCGCCCGCAGCACTTTGGCCTGCGCAATGAGGGGCATGTTGAGGATTTCGTCCAGGAACAGTGTGCCGCCGTTAGCCTGTTCAAACCGGCCCGCCCTGCGCCCGGTCGCGCCGGTGAACGCACCCTTTTCGTGCCCGAACAATTCCGCCTCAAAAAGCGTTTCCGGGATTGCGCCCGCATCCACGGGCACAAACGGGCCTTTGGCGCGCGGGCCGCTGGCGTGTATGGCTTGGGCGACCACTTCCTTGCCCGATCCGGTTTCGCCGATGATAACGACGCTGAAGTTGGATTTGGCGACGCGGTTCACGTCGCTGATCAGCCGCCCGATCGCTTCGCTGGGTCCCATCATCTGCGCCAGATCATGGCTGGCGCCGGGCTGGCGGGAATGTTGATTGATCTGGAGGCTTTGCTGGCGATGGGCCAAAGCGCGGTGGACGACCTGGACCAGTTCCTGATGGTCGTAGGGTTTTTGGAGATAATCGAAAGCCGCGGCGCGCATGGCCTCGACCGCGCCTTGGATTTTCGCATGAGCGGTCAGGATCACCACCGGCAGGTCTTCGTACAAAGCCTTGGCTTGCCGGAGGATTTCCATGCCGTCGAAATCTGGCAATTTCAGGTCCAAGATCATCGTGTCGGGCGACGCGGCGCGAAGTTGCTGAAGCGCGGTCTTTCCGTCATGCGCCACGATTGGGAGGAAGCCCTCCTGGTCGAACAAGTGGGCGAGCAATTTGCAGATCGGCGCCTCGTCGTCAACAATCAGGACGCGGCTCTTTGCGATGGATTCAGTCATGGATGTCCCTTCTGTGCCTGTTTGTGGAGTAGTTGGAAGTGAACATAAGGGCACCCTGCCGCGTCCCGACCCTCCGATCCGGACGATCCTTCCATAGCCAAACCCGCCATACAGTCATCAAATATTTGCACCAATAAACCCTTTCCCGGGAACCAACTTCCGGGAGTTGGGTCCGAAATGCAAGGAAAATCGGCGGGAAAATGCGGGTGGTCATTGGCCAATAATACAACATCCAACAACCACCGCCTGGCAATGGGGAGAAGTCGCGACTTCTTGTCAGACGAATCCTACAGTGGCAGGTGCTCGATCAGGTGGTGTTCGAGGCAGTAGCGGACCAACTCGACGTTATTTGGGAGGCGGAGTTTCCCCATAAGTCGGGTGTGAAACGTGCTGATGGTCTTTGGGCTTAACGCCAAGTCAGCGGCGATCTCCTTGACGTGCTTGCCAGCCGCGAGCATGAGCATGACTTGGAATTCCCGGTCTGAGAGCTGCTCGTGCGGTGCGCTGGACGGGTGGGCCAGGTCGCCGGCCAGTTTCTCGCCCAGGCGGGCGCTGGCGTAGGTTCCGCCTGCGGCAACCTTCTTCACCGCGCGGGCCAACTCTTCCGGCGCGGCCCGTTTGTTGAGATAGCCGGCGGCGCCGGCGCGCAACACCCGAGGCGCCATTTGTTCTTCCGGCGCGCTGCTGAGAATCAATACAGGCAATTCAGGTTTGATCACCTCGATTTCCCGAAGCACGTCCAGGCCGCTTCGCCCCGGCAGGAAAATATCCAGCACCAGCACGTCCCAGAGTTCCTTGTCAATCTGCGCCAGGGTCTCCTGATAGCTGCCCGCTTCGCCAAATATCGCCTCGGGACACTCCAGGGCCAGGATTTGCCTCAATCCTGCGCGCAGCATGACGTGGTCGTCTGCAATGAGAATTCTCATAATAGCCTGTCTTCTGAATTGCCTTCTCCTGGCAGCGGAATCCGCGCTTCGACCGTGGTTCCTTCGCCCGGGCGGCCGCGGATTTCGCAACTGCCTCCCAACAACGTGGCGCGCTCGCGCAATCCCTGCAAGCCCGATGCCTCAGGCGCATTGGCTTCGGATTCTTGTATGCCCCGGCCGTTGTCCTGGATAGTCAGCGTGACATATCCCGCTTCGCACTTCAAGTGAACCTCCACCTGAGTGGCCTCGGCGTGGCGGGCGACATTGGTCAGGCTTTCCTGCAAAATTCGAAACAGGGCCGTCGAATATTGGCTTTCCAGAAGTAGGTCCTTGGAGGGCAGATGCAATTGGCACGGAATCGCGGTGCGCGCCTGAAATTCCTCGGTCTGCCATTCCATGGCGGCGCCCAAGCCCAGGCTGTCCAGCACCGCAGGACGCAGCTCGGCGGCAATTTTCTGGACGGACTGGATGGCGATGTCGGTCGTGATGGTCATGGCTGCCAGTTTTTCGCGGATCAAAATCCGCTCCAATTCGCCGGGAGGCTGCGCAAGATGGCGGGCGAGCAATACAACATCTATCTTGAGGCGGGTCAATTCCTGTGCCAGCACGTCGTGGATTTCTCGGGCGACGTGCGTGCGCTCTTCCTCGCGGACGGCTTGGATGCGCGCGGCCAGGGCGCGGAGTTCCTGGTGGGAGGCTCGCAACTCCTCTTCCGCGCGCTTGCGCTCGGTGATGTCGCGGACGGTCGCCTGGAGAAACCGTTTGCCATCCAGTTCCATCGCACTGAGCAGCACATCGGCCGCAAAGACCGCGCCGGTATCGGCCCGCTTATGCATCCACTCGAAGTGGTTGCTGCCCTTTTCCAGCGCTATGGCGATTTGCCGGTTGGCCAGCGTCAGGGAATCCGTGCCGTCGGGCTGTACCGGCGGCGACAAATCGGCAGGGTGTTTCGAGCGGAACTCCTCCCGGGACGCGCAGCCAAAGATCCCCAAGGCCACCGGATTGCAGTCCAGAAAGCCTTTCTCGTCCATCATCAGCACCGCGTCGCTGGTCGAATAGTAAAGCGTGCGGAATTTCGTCTCCGACCGGCGCAGAGCCTCCTCGGCCTGCCTGCGGGCGGTGAGGTCGTGGACCACGGCGACACCCACCTCGCGCCCGTGGAGGTGAAAAAAGTTGCGAGTAATCTCGACTGGAAAAACGGAGCCGTCTTTCTTGCGCTGCCAGCGCAACGGGATGAAAGTCTGGCGTTGAGCCAGAGCCTGAAACGTCTTGACAGGCTCAGCGGTGATGTCACTGATCTTCAATGAGAGGAATTCTTGCCGGGAGTAACCGTACAATTTCAACACGGCGGCATTGGCGTCAATGAACCGTCCAGTTTCCGCGTCTGCCAGGGCCATGGCGTCGGCCTCCACTTCAAAGAGCTGGCGATATTTCTCCTCACTCTCCCTTAATGCCAGCTCTGCCCACTTGCGCTCGAGGATTTCCCTTTGAAGGGCTTCGTTCGTCTTTTCGAGCGCGAGTGTCCGCTCTTTGACCCTTTGCTCCAGATAAGGCCAAAGCCCCCAACGGTTTGTGGTTGCTTCGCTCCCGCTCGCCTGGCCCATCTCCCTCCTCCCTGCCAGCAGCGCAAAGAGAAAATAGACGCTCCCAAGATACTGCGCGCTTCTGCCCACCCAGCCCAACGCTCCCCCCACCGACTTCTGAAGAAATATCCCGGCCAATCCGGTGGCGAAGAGCAATAACGCCAGTCCATACCAATAGGCGAACTGCGTCTTCGCCGTGAAATAAATGCCGACGAACATCGAGCCGGAAAGCGCGAACATCCACAAGGCGCCCCCCAATACAAATTGCCGGAGCATGCTCGCTCCGACACCCGGCACAAAAAACGCCGGCAGCCTGCCCTGGACCTCCAGTACCGCGACCACACAAAGAAACACCAAAATCCCGCCATAAGGGATCGCCACATGGCGCGAGCGGGTCACCGACGGATGCGTCCCCACCAGGTCGGCCAGCAGATAATGCGCGCTGGCGAGATGACAGAAGCCTGCGAACAAGCAACCGATGTTGTGCAGCGTTACGACGGAATTAGGGTTGCCCGTCATTGGCAACGTCCAACCCGCCATCAGGCTGCCGAGACCAACAAACAACGCACCGCATCCCATCATGAGAAATGCCAGCGAGCCGGAAGCCTGGTAGCTCTTCGTTGCCATGCAGAGCACGGCCAGCAAAATGCCTCCGACGAAGAGCGTGTTCAGCGACGCCATCAAAAGGGGCGACTCCAGCGTGCGGCCTGAATCGTGCCCGGCCAGGAGTGCCAAGAGGATTACAAAAATCCCAACCGGTGTTGCCCCCGCGATTTTCCAGAACCCGGATGTGCGCCGACTAACGCAGTTTTTTGCGGGCACATTAATGATGCTAATCACAAAGACGGGTCTAGACCGGTCGGGGAAAACAGAATCTCTGTGCCAGGGAATTCCCTTACGCTAACGGCCCGACAGAGCAGGTGCGGATTACGGATTGTTGAACAGGAGACAACATTCATAATTCAAAATTCACAATTCTTCAGTGGTATTCCTGCAGCGTCTTGACGCTGTAACCGTTTTTCTTGAGGGCGGCGATGGCCAGGGCGGCGGCGCGGGCGCCGCTCAAAGTGGTCATGATGCTCGTGCCGGTATAGACGGCGGTCGTGCGGATTTTGACCTCGTCGGCGCGCGGGGTCTGGCCGGTGGGGGTGTTGATGACGAGCTGGATTTCGCGGTTCTTCAGAAGGTCGAGCGTGTTGGGGCGGCCTTCAGCGAGTTTGTGTACGCGGGCGACTTTTAGGCCGGCGTCTTCCAGGACTTTGGCCGTGCCAGCGGTGGAGACGATTTCAAATCCGAGGTCAACAAATTGCCTGGCGACGGCGGCGACACGGGGTTTGTCGGCGTCGTTGACGCTGATGAAAACGCGGCCGCTGAGGGGAAGAGGCGCGTTTGCGGCCATCTGGGATTTGGCGTAAGCGATGCCGAGATCGGCGTCCAGGCCCATGACTTCGCCGGTGGAGCGCATTTCCGGGGAGAGAAGGATGTCCTGGCCAAGAAAGCGGTTGAAGGGGAAGACGGATTCCTTGACGGCCCAATAGTCAGACCAGATTTCGCGGGTGAAACCCAGTTGAGCCAGTGTCTTGCCGGCCATGACTTTGGCGGCGAGTTTGGCGAGGGGGACGCCGATGGCCTTGCTGACAAAGGGGATGGTGCGCGAGGCGCGCGGGTTGACTTCGAGGACGTAAACGGTATCACCCTTGACGGCGTATTGGGCGTTCATGAGGCCGATGACGCGGAGTTCGCGGGCCATGGCATGGGTGTACTCGCGCATGGTCTGGATAACCTTTTTGGAAAGGGTGTGCGGCGGCAGGACCATGGCGGCATCGCCGGAGTGAACCCCGGCAAATTCGATGTGTTCCAGAAAACCGCCGATGACCACCAGACCGCCGTTGGGATCGGAGAAATGGCCGACATCGGCGATGCAGTCCACATCCACCTCGGTCGCGTCTTCGAGGAATTTGTCCACCAGGACCGGGCGTTCTGAGGAGGCTTCGACTGCGAAGCGCATGTAATGGTCCAGTTCGGCGTCGGAAAAGACGATTTGCATCGCGCGTCCGCCGAGGACAAAGGAAGGGCGGACGAGCACCGGGTAGCCGAGTTTGTGCGCGGCGAGCAGGGCTTCGGCCTGGTTGGTGGCGAGGCCGTTGGGAGGCTGCGGGATGCGCAACTTGTCCAGCATGGCGGAGAAGAGCTTGCGGTCCTCGGCGATCTCGATGCCCTGGGGCGAGGTGCCGATGATGTTGACGCCGTTTTTTTGCAGGGCGAGGGCGAGGTTCAGAGGGGTCTGGCCGCCGAATTGGGCGATGGCGCCCCAGCACTTTTCGCGCTCGTAAATGTGGAGGACGTCTTCGAGGGTGAGCGGCTCGAAGTAAAGTTTGTCGCTGGTGTCGTAATCGGTCGAGACAGTTTCCGGGTTGGAATTGACCATGAGCGTCTCAAAGCCGTCCTCCTTCAAGGCGAAGGCGGCGTGGACGCAGCAGTAATCGAACTCGATCCCCTGGCCGATGCGGTTGGGGCCGCCGCCCAGGATCATGACCTTGCGTTTGGCGCCGGGGATGGTTTCGTCGTCGCCGCGATCGTAGGTGGAGTAATAGTAAGGCGTGTAGGCCTCGAATTCGGCGGCGCAGGTGTCCACCAATCGGTAGCTGGGCACGAGGCCGGATTTCTTGCGCAAGGCGCGGACATCGTCCTCGGTCTGGCCGGTGAGATGGGCGATCTGGCGGTCGGAAAAGCCGAGCGACTTGGCTTTGGCAAGGAGTTCGTGGTTCATCAGTTGCAAAAAACGTTGCGGAAGTTAGCGGTGGGTGGGGTAAAGATTCAAGGAGAAACAACTAATGAGCCGGGAGAATTGAAGACGGCGCATGGATGGGTTAACCGTCAACGCATGGCGGCGAGGCGGCTCCTATCCTCCTCATTCAAATCAGGGAAGACTTTCAGCCTGCACACCGCCGCCAGGGCGCGGGCATTGCTGCCGGTGTCGAAGCTGTAAAACCAATCGCATCCCGCCGCGAGCGCCGAGGCAACAATCAGCGAATCCATCGCGCCGATCGCGGCTTTGTGAGCGTATTTGTCCAACAATTCAGCGCCCATTCTCTCCATCACACTCCAATCCAACGGATGGAAAACAACTCTAACGTCGAAGTCCGATATGAGTTTGGCCAGGGCCGCCGGGTTGGCGTGGCGAGCCAAACGCGGGAACACGCTCTTGGCCTCATAAAGCACCGGCGGGGAAATATGAAGAGGGACGTCGTATCGCTCGTTTTGGCGGCGACAAACCTCATGCAGCGGTCCTGATTGGAAATAACATTGCGCCAGCCAGTTGGTATCTGCCAACGGTTTCATCGGCGGTTTTTCCGGAACCAGTCAAGGATCTCCTCGCCGCTCACCCTTACGGTTTGGGTGGCGAGCCATTTCTCATGCTTGGCCCAATAACCCGGCGAAGGCGGGCGAATCTGCGCTTGGATCAACCCTCTGACATATTTGCTGACCCCCGTTCTTCCAGCCAGTTTTTTCACGGCTTTCTTCTCCGCGGGATCAAGACGGACTGTGAGCACCTCGGTCATACACGGATAGTATCACATTAAGGAGCTGCCTTTTCAAGGCAGCATTTCGCCGCATAGCCTACGCCCTTGGCGGGAGTTTGCACGGAAGGCGGCGCTTGGGCAGAACGGCAAACAGGGGCAGTCCGCCCTGCGCCGGCACTTTGACTTCGCCCTCGATGAGCGGGCGCGCGTATTCGACAAATTTTTCGTTGGGCGAAAAACCGTCGGCGCTGATCCATTCGCGCGGGATGAAATGCTCGACGTTGGCAATGTCTTCCAGCGGCTGCAGGCCGGTGGTCCAGCGGTATGGGTTGGTCTGGGTGCGGACGATCTTAACCATCAGGCCGCTCTTGCCTTCAATGGCGGCGCGGACAGCCGCCTGGCCGCAAGCGACCGCCTCGGCGGCGTCCGTGGCGCTGGCGTAATGGGCGGCGCAACGCTGCGCGTAACCGAGTTTGATCGAGCGGGTCTTGGTGTTCAGCTTGCCGGAGATCAGTTCGGCCAGGCGCTCGCCCGCGCCGGAAAGAACCGGGTGGCCGAAAGCATCCAGCCGCGTGGTGTCGGCGCCCAGTTCGGTGCCGTCGGCCTTTTTCAGTCCTTCGCCGACGACAACCACACAATAGCGCAAGGCGTCCACTGTCGCCTTGACTTTGGCGAGGAAGGCCGGTTCGTCGAAGGGAATCTCGGGCAAGAGAATAATGTGCGGGGCGTCGGTCGGAGCGCGGCGGGCGAGGATGCAGGCGGCGGCGATCCAGCCGGCGCTGCGGCCCATGACTTCAATGACCGCGCAAGCGCCATCGTCGGTCGCCATGCTGCCAACATCAATGGCAACCTCCATGACGGTGCAGGCGTTGTATTTTGCGACGGAGCCGAAACCGGGGCAGTGGTCGGTGTGGGGCAAATCGTTGTCAATGGTCTTCGGCACGCCGATGACGCGCATGTCCAGGCCGCGTTTGACCGCTTCGAGATGGATTTTGTGCGCGGTGTCCTGCGAGTCGTTGCCGCCCGCGTAGAAAAAGTAGCGGATGTCATGGGCCTTGAAAACCTGGAAAAGCCGGTCCATGTCCTGGGCGGCCTTGGCGGGTTTCTTCTTGAAGTCAATTTTGTAGCGGCAGGTGCCCAGAGCCGCGCCGGGGGTGTGTTTGAGGGCCTCAATGAGGGCGGCGTTTTCGAGCCGGAGATCAGTGATCTCCTCTTTGAGAATGCCGAGGATGCCGTTGAGACCGCCGTAAATTCCGCGGATGCAGCCATGTGAACGGGCTTCCTGAATGACGCCGGCGATGCTGGCGTTGATGACAGCGGTGGGACCGCCGGATTGCGCAACCAAAAGATTTCCAATGAGTTCGGGCATAGTTTTTTTGCCAAAAAGGCGTGGATACTATTATGAAATGCGGCATGGCGTGTAAAGGGGAAATTGCGGATTGCGGATTGCGAATTGCGGATTTTCTCCGCTGTCGTTTTGGTCCTATTCGTCCTATATGTCCTATTAGTCCAATCCGCAGCGCGCGCAACCATCTCACGGGATCTTCACCACCGCGCCGTTTTTCAGTTCGGCCGCGAACGGGACGGTGTCGCGCTGGAGGGCAAAAGGAACATCGTCGCGCAATTCAGGGTTGGCCAGAAGGCGGCAGCCGTTGCGGGAATGCTGCCGCACGGCGGCGGACAGGTCGTTCGCGCCTGCGCGGTAGATTTCGCGGGCGATTTGGGCGGAGTCGGCTTGGCGGCTGAATTGGCCCCACATCAATTCGCACAAGGCGCCAACGGCCAGGGTGTCTTCGTAAGCGGCTTCCTCGAACGTGCCCGCGCCGACCAGGAGCAGGTTGGATGGGGGCTGATTCTTTATCCAGTCGGCCAGGGCGGCGAGATTCAGGAACGCCCCGGCCAGAATGCGCCGCGCGCCCAGACAGGCCTGCAAGGCGCAGGTGCCGTTGGTGGTGGTCATGATTATGGCGCGACCCGCGACGCGCTCCGGTGTGAATTCGCGCGGCGAGTTGCCCAGGTCAAAATCTACGCCGCCGGATTGCGCGGCGCGGATGCGCACGCCGTCGCGTTCCCCCGCGAGCAGGGCCGCCGGCCCAAGACTGCGCCGCAAGGCGAGCGCCTCGGAAATCTCTTTGACTGGGAAAACTTGCGTCGCGCCGCAGCGCAGCGCGGTGAGCATGGAGGTTGTGGCGCGCAGGACATCGAACACGACGCAGACCGTGTTCGACAGGTCGCGGTTCTTCAGCGCGTCAAATTCCGCCGGCGTAAAAAGCACTTCCAAATTTGATTCCATCCCCGCGAATCTATCAAAAAACCGGCGATTGGCGACAGGCGAGTTTTTAGAAAGAGGTCGCCGCGGGTGCATCTTACCTTTGGCGCTCCAAGCGACCGTCCAGCCAGAAGGAAAGCTCGATATAGCAGAGTGACCCCAGAGCCGCCCAAAATTCCAATTTTGGCTCGACATTGGACAAAGCACAATTTATTCTACCCGCATTACGGCATTTCAATGCGGGTAGAATAAATTCAGCACAAGCATACCGGGAGCGGTGCATCTTGCCTTTATCGGGATATTCTGTCGCGATCTTCTTTCATCAGGGCCTTCCCCGGGGCGTGGTTTTGATTATTACTATTTTGTTCCCCGCGCGTTTTCAATGACACGCATGTAATGGAACAAATACTGCTGGGCGTAGCCGGCGCGCGGGCCGAAATGGGAGCGGATGAACCGCCGCAACCGTGCCGGCGTCACGCTCCGGCGCGGAAAATAATGGCGGCGCAACGCCTTCATAATCCAAACATCCACGGGAAACGCCTCCGGGAAGCCATAGCCGAACAGCAAAACGCAGTCCGCGATCTTCATGCCCACGCCGGGGAGCTTAAGGAGTTCCGCCCGCGCCTCGTCCAGCGAGAGTTTGGCGAGACGGCCCAAATCCCCCTCGCCCGCGGCGAGTTTTTGCGCCGTCCCGCGCAGGTAAGGCGCGCGAAAGCCGAGCTTGCATTCCCGCAAGTCCGATTCGGAAACATCCGCCAGCCGTGCAAAGCCGGGAAACGAATACGCCGGCTCCTCACCGGGCGGAACGGGCAGAGGCTCGCCGAACCGCCGGGAAAGCAGCGCGGTGATCTGTTGGATTTGCACAATTTGTTTGCTGGAGGAACATATAAAGCAGGCCAGGCATTCCCACGGTTCCTGCCGCAACAGCCGCAGCCCGGGGCAGGCGCGCACGGCGGCTTGAAGGGCCGCGTCATCGCTTGGAAAGGCGGCCAAGATTTCCGGGAGGTTGACGTCCAACTGGAGATAATGGCGCAGCCATTGCCAATCAGCCGCCGGCGCGGCTGTTTCGGCCGCGATCCGGCCTCCCCCGGCGCGCAACCGCACCCAGCGCCCGTTGACCACGCCAGTCCATCCCTGCGGGCCGCATCGCCAGCCAAAAGCCTGGCCGGACCCCAGCGTGGCGGGCAAATCGTAGTTTTCAACCGCAAAATCAGCATGGACAATGTTCATATTCCCTGGCGTTCCGGCGGGCAGGCCGTTCCGGGCGGCATGCCGGGAAAACGAAAACCGGGCTAAAAGGTCAGGGGATGACCTTGAAGCCCGGGGAATTTTCGAATTTAGTACAACTGTAGTCTTAGGGGTTTTCCGGCAGCAGCCTGTACAAAACCGCCACCGAAATCTGTCGGGCAATAAAGAACAATTTTATATTTGCCCCAAAAATTCTTTCTAAAACCTGTGCCAATTAAACACGCCTTGGCACTAATGTCAAGACCCCTGACGCATTTATTTTGTTCAAACAAAAATCGTGATTTTTTTTCAAATTTCTGTTTACTTGCCGCCACGGATGGTTAATATCGCCCGTGCGGTGGTTAGCAGCCACCGGCAAAACAAAATGCCCATGAAAAAAATCGAAGCCATCATCAAGCCCTTTAAGCTCGAAGAAGTCAAAGAAGCCCTGGCCGGCGTGGGTGTGCAAGGCCTCACCGTGACCGAAGTGAAGGGTTTTGGCCGCCAGAAAGGCCACACCGAAATTTACCGCGGCAGCGAATACACCGTTGATTTTCTGCCTAAAATAAAAATCGAAGTCGTCCTCGCCGACGCCATCGAGAAGCAGGCCGTCGAGGCCATTGTGCGCGCCGCCAAAACAGGCAAGATCGGCGACGGCAAGGTTTTCGTCAGCAACATTGAAAGCGCGGTTCGCATCCGAACCGAAGAGTCGGGTGAAGAGGCGCTCTGATTTCCGCTCCTGGCCGCGCCGCGCGCGGATGGGGCTGCCGGTCTCCCTTAACTCCCAACAACTCACATTATTCCATGAAGAACAGTCCCAAAACCGTTTTGGCCCTGGCGAAAAAACAGGGCGCAAGGATGATTGATGTCAAGTTTGTTGACACCTTCGGCACCTGGCAGCATTTCAGCCTTCCCATTGGCGAACTGAACGAGGAGGTATTCGTTGACGGCTTCGGCTTCGACGGCTCCTCCATTCGCGGCTGGAAGTCCATCGAGGCCTCCGACATGCTGGCCATGCCCGACCCGGACACCGCGTTCATTGACCCGTTCTGCGCCGTGCCCACCCTCTCGCTGACCTGCGACATCACGGAGACGGGGACCAAGGAGCCTTACACGCGCGATCCGCGCGGGATGGCCAAGCGGGCGGAGAAGTATCTGGAATCCACAGGGCTTGCCGACGCGGCGGTGTTCGGGCCGGAGGCGGAGTTTTTCATTTTCGACAACGTGCAGTTTGACTCCAAGTGCAACGGGACCTTTTACACGGTGGATTCGGAGGAGGCGATCTGGAACAGCGGGCGGGACGAGGCGCCGAACACGGGCTACAAGATCCGGCACAAGGAGGGGTATTTCCCGGTCGCGCCCCACGACACGCAGCAGGATATCCGGACGGAGATGTGCCTGATCATGGAGGAGCTGGGGATCAAGATCGAGCGGCAGCA
>Ga0302320_10003595_pt1 | contig 35892 bp, 19 predicted proteins | sample Bog_T0_3_FD_202130 | JGI IMG/M metagenome (GOLD analysis project Ga0302320, IMG submission 202130) | Peat permafrost microbial communities from Stordalen Mire near Abisko, Sweden - Bog_T0_3 | ecosystem: Environmental > Terrestrial > Soil > Wetlands > Peat | place: Sweden: Abisko, Stordalen Mire...
CCAACAGGTTGAACACCACCGAAAAGACGAGCAGCAACCCCCACCCGCACCGGGCGGCCCGCCGCCACTCGTGCCGATCCGCCAGCGCGCTCTCCAACGCAAGCATCCCAACCGCCCCCATCAACACGAGCGGCGACGCATACTCCACCTCGTAGCGCAGACACATCGAATCGTGGAAGACCAGCGGCAGCGCGCACATCCCGAACAGAACCGCCATTGCCCCAAAAAACAAGCGCAACACCCTCCGCTCCGCCTCGGGCCGGTTCCGCCAGCCAATCGGCCCGGCCAGCGCCAGCCATACCAGCGGGATATTGGTCAGAATGCCAAAGGAATGATCAACATCCCAATAACCCGCCGGCTTCATAGGCAGCGCAGTGTCATGGGCGTAGGGAAAATGCCCAGTCCAGCGCGCCGGCTCCAGAAAGCCAACCACGAAATTGTACCAGACGAAGCGCGGCCTGAACTGCTGATGAACGGTCATCGGCATCTGGGTGGCCTGTCCGAATTCCAACGGATTGTCGAACCGCATCGCGTTGTAAATCATCAGCCCAACTCCGATCAACACTATCGGCCCCCCCGCCGCAGCCAGCAACGGCCACACCCGCCCCTTCTCACGCCACGCCTGGAACACAGGAACCAGCAAAATGACCGCTCCCAACAACAGCGATGGCCGCGCCCCCACGGCCAATCCATACGCCAGGCTGGACGCCGCCAGCCACCGCCACCGGCTTCCTGCATCGTGCAACGCTCGCCAAATCCCCGCCAGCGCCAGCATGGTGAACGCCTGCCCGCAACTGATCGCCACTTCATAAACATCACACCGCCCCAAAATCGCCGGCGCGAAATTGCACAGCCCAAGAGCTAGCGTCCCGGCCACCACCACCCAGAACCCGCTCTTCTTGAAATACCGCCGCCACACCGCCCACAGCAATCCCACCCCCGCCAGAAAACCCGCCGAGAAAAAAAGCACCGTGGCGTCCTTGTGAAGCAGGTAGTGGCCGGTCAGCGCCGCGTAAGGCAAGAACAGCACCAGGGCCGGTGTCACCCCAAAATACAAATACAGCTTCCCCTTGTAATAACTCAGGTCATGCAATCCATGAGCGTCCAGCCAGGCCTCATCGTTGACGTGTTGAGCGAGCGCCGGGGGCGCCTCTCGTTTCACGCTCAGATGCCCGTCGCGAAAACCCCGCACCTGCAGATTGTAATAGCTTTCCTGCGCGCCGGATCCGAGCGACTCAAACGCTCCCGAATTCGCGCTCCAGGCGTAAAGCCCGACGATCAGCGCGCAGATCGCTCCCAACACGGCGCAACACCTCCACCGTGCCGTGCCTTCGTTTGCCGCCGCTTCTTTCTCTTTTGACGCGCTATTTTCCATCCGGTTGATGACTTTGCTGTTTTTGTTCCGGGCTATGGAATGGACTGCCTGCCCGGTAGAGTTTCAATTCGGATTGAAGCGTCCCGGCCTGCATGGTATTGGATTTCGCCTCGGCCAGGCGCAATGCGTGCTGAGCCGCTTCCACCGCTTCGGGAAACCGCCCCGCTTCCGCGTACGCGGCACCAAGGATGTGCAGGATGGTTGGATTCTCCAGGCCGGTCTCCTGGTTCGCCTGCCATGCCAGTTCCACCGCTTTGCGGCCGTCGCGCAGCGATGGCTCCGGGGCCGTCGCTAAAAGCCATGCCAAAACACTCTGGATTGCCGGATCCGCCGGTTTGAGTTCCAGGGCCTTTTGGTATAGAGGAATCGCCTGCGCCACCGCTCCCTCCTGCACAAAAGCCTTGCCGAGATCAAGGCTCGTCTTCTCGTCCTCCGGATCGAGCTGAAGCGCCTTTTGGAGATGAGCGATCCCTTCGTCCATCCTCCCCTTTTGCAGCAGCACAGTGCCGAGGTTGCCCTGGGCGTGCGCGTAGCCAGGGTTGATTTGCAGCGCCAGTTGGTACTCGCTGATCGCCTCGTCCAGTTTTCCTTCTTGCAGCAGGGCATTGCCGAGATTGTTATGAGCTTCCGAGACGTTGGGATTGACCAGCAGGACCTGCCGATACTGGATGATCCCTTCGTCCACTCTGCCCTTCTGCACCAGGGCGTTGCCCAGGTTGTTGCGGGCCTGCACCGAGTTTGTCTCCAGTTGCAACACCTTTTCGAAAGCAATGATCGCCTCGTCCACTCTGCCCTTTTGCAGAAGCGCATTGCCGAGATTGTCCTGCACGAGCGCGTTGTTCGGGCCTGTTTGCAGGGCCTCTTGGAATTGGAGGATCGCTTCGTCCACCCTGCCTGCCAGCACAAGCGCCTTGCCGAGATTGTTGTGGGCCGCTTGGCCGTATGGCCTAAGTTGCACGGTCTTCTGAAACTGGGCGATCGCCTCGTCCAATCTGCCCGTTTTCAGAAGGGCGGATCCAAAATTCTCGTGGTCATCCGCGTTCAATTTATAGCTGGCAAACAGGTTAAACGCCAACGTAAAGGCCAGCAACAATCCCCACCCGCAGCGGGCAGCCCGCCGCCACGCCGGCAGGCCCGCCAACGCGCGTTCCACCCCAAGCACTCCAACCGCCGCCAGCAGCACGAGCGGCGAGGCATACTCCAGCTCGTAGCGCAAACACATCGAATCGTGGAAGACCATCGGCAGCGCGCACATCCCGAACAGCAACGCCACCGCCCACAAAAACATCCGCAATACCCTCCGCCCCTCCTCCTCCCGGACCCGCCATGCCGCCGGCGCCGCCAGCGCCAGCCATACCAGCGGGATATTCGTCAGAACCCCAAACGGGTCAACAAGCTGACAATAACCCTTCGGCTGCTCAGGCGCCGCGATGTTGTCCACATAGGGAAAATGTCCGCCCCAGCGCGCCGGCTGCAAAAAGCCAACCCGGATGTCGTACCACAAATAGCGCAAATTAAACTGCTCGTGCGCCACCAGCGGCAACTGGTAGCGCTGCCCGAATTCCAGCGGATTATCGAACCGCATCGCGTTGTAAATCATCAGCCCAAACCCGATCAAAACTATCGGCCCGCACGCTGCCGCCAGCAAGGGCCACACCCGTCCCTTCTCTCGCCATCCCTGACTTACCGGTGCCAGCAGAATGACCGCCCCCAGCAACAGCGACGGCCGCGCCCCCAGAGCCAATCCATACGCCAGGCTGGACGCCGCCAGCCACCGCCACCGGTGTTGCCCATCGTGCAACGCCCGCCAAATCCCACAAAGCGCCACCATCGTCAGCGCATACCCGCAACTGACCGCCACCTCATAAACATCGCACTGCTCCAAAATTGCTGGCGCAAAATTCCCCAGCCCCAGGGCCAGCGTTCCCGTCGCCACCACCCAGAACCCGATCTCCTTGAAATACCGCCGCCACACCGCCCACAGCAAACCCGCCCCCGCCAGAAAACCCGCCGAGAAGAAAATCACAGCGGCGTCCTTGTGCAGCAGGTAATGGCCGGTCAGCGCCGCATAAGGCCAGAACAGCAACAACGCCGGTGTCACCCCAAAATACAAATACAGCTTCCCCTTGTAATAACTCAGGTCATCCAATCCGTAATTCCCGTCCCATACCATATCGGGAGGGTCCCCATATCCCGCCGGCACCTGCCGTTCGAGGTTCAAATGGCCCTCCCGAAAGGCCTGCACCAGCAGATTGTAATAGCTGTCGCGGGCCCCAGAACCCATCAGCTCCAGCACTCCCGAATTGGCCTGCCATGCGTAAAACCCGATCACCAGCGTACAAACCATCCCCAAAGCGGCACACTGCAACCATCGGGTTCTGCCTTTGGCTGCCACTCCTTTCTGCTCTCCTGACACGCTATCCAACATCTGGTTGAAAAATCTAAAACCCGCACATTCCAGTTGATTTTAAGTTCTCTTTCTGCTTAAGTCCATCGGAAAGGAGGACAATCATGCGCCCCGACAATTTAACCGATGCGGAAATTGACATCACCGTCGTCATTTCCTGCTACAATGAACAAGCTTTCATCACCAACACCATCGAAAATGTCATCCGCGCGCTCAAAACCACCCCTCACTCCTTTGAAATCATCGTCGTTGACGATGTCTCCCGCGACAATTCCGTCCGAAAAATTCAGGACTATATAAAATCTCATCCGGACCTGCCCATCAGACTCGTCCAAAACAAAACTAATCTCGGCCTGGCCAACACCTACATTGAAGCCGCGTTTCTGGGCACGGGAAAATACTATCGCCTCTGCTGCGGAGACGACTCCGAGGCGCCGGAGGCCCTCATGCACATCTTCAAACACATCGGCGTGGCCGACATCGTCATCCCCTGGCAAAACCAGGACAAAATCTATGGGAAGAGCTTCGAGAGAAGAATCCTGTCAAAAACATTCACTTTCCTCGTCAATCTCATCAGCGGCTACAATATCAAGTACTACAACGGAATGGCGGTTCACCTCAGATACAACGTGATGCGATGGCACCCGAGCAGCTACGGATTTGGTTTCCAGGCCGACATCCTCACTCGCCTGCTCGATGAAGGAGCCAGCTTCGTGCAAATCGAGTCCTTTGGGACCGACCGCAAGGGTGACGATTCGACCGCCATCCACTTCAGGAACTTCCTCTCCGTCGGCCATACTCTCCTCGAGTTGGCGATCCGCAGACTCCGCCGCCTCCTCTATGGCCGCTCCATGAACAAACCGGTCGAATATCCGGCAATCCCCTCGCCCTCCAGGCAGGAAAAAGCCGGTTCCCACAAATGAACTTGCCGCCGACATTTCTTGGGCCATAATAATTACCGTTGCCCGCTTGCCTCGGCAGGAGCGGCAAGAGCGGCACTTTCGGACACCGGCTTCCAAGTGCCGGTTCATAAATGTGTGGAAGGGTGGCAGAGTGGTTGAATGTACCTGACTCGAAATCAGGCTTAGGCGAAAGCCTAACGTGGGTTCGAATCCCACCCCTTCCGCCAATTCATCTAATACAATTTGCACGCCCTGGCCCGCTGGATGTCCCACGGCCACCGGCGTCCGCGCCAATGCCCTCTTTCTCCTCCTCGCAGACGCGCCCGGTGGACGCGCGATCTGGCTTCAGATTCCCGGCGCCTGGGTCTGGATGGAATACAGCGATGACCGGGCGCCGATGAACAATGTCCGTTTGTCCGCTCCGCCGAACGTCAGGCCGGAAGCGCGCTCCGGTGTTTCCAGCGTGCCGGTCTGCCTGCCGTTTTTGTCATAGACAGAAACATTGCCGTCGGCGATGTAAACGTTGCCGTCAGCATCGGTCACGACGGCGTTGCCCCCGCGGTCGGCGAAGAGTCTCGCGGTGAGTTTGTAATCCTTTTCGAGAGTGGCGGTCCAGGTGCGGCAGTCGTCTTCGGATGTCAAGTAGAAGCTTTGGCCGGGTCCAACAACGGCCATTTGGGAACTTTGCATTATCGGCCGTCCCGTGCCGCCGGCCATAAGGGCCACGTTGGAGTCGGGGACGTAGAAGTAACCGCGGTGCTCGTTGGTGACAGAGGCGATGATGCTCGTGTTGCTTCCCGAGCGATACCGGTAGCCGCGGTGCTGCATGTATTCCTGCATGATGTCCATACGGTTATGAAGACCGCCGGGGAGCAGGAGCGCGGTGCCGGGTTTCAGATCCGCGGCTTCGGTGAGCGGCTGCAGTTGGCCACTGATGATGTTGACGGTGCCGATGGCTCCGACCTGCCTGGCCCCTGGCGCGAAAGCCGCGACCAACAACGTGGACGGTTTGACAAATCCCATGACCTGGGGCTGGTTGGCGCCCGTTATCGTCGCCAGAACATCCGCCTTCTTGTCGGCATCGTTCCAACGAAGGATATTGCCGCTGACGGCGTCCGTGAAGTAGATGCGACCCGCATCATCGGCCGTCAGACTGGTGGCATTGCTGAATCCGCCGGCCAGTTTCTCCAGTTTGGCGTCCTTGGCGAAAGCCGCGGGCAGCGGCAGAGGCTCGCCCTTCTTCATCGCCTTGCTCACGACCAGGTGTGTGAAGTTGTTGGCGCGAACTGCCACGCCGCTGCCTTCCTCCAGCACCGCGTTGTCAAATGGCAGCCGCGCCTGGCTGAATATGTGCATGTTGTCAAAGGCGATATTGTCCGAGTTCCGGACAAGCGCCGCGTAAGTCTTCGGCTGGGATGTGCGCGACACGCGATACATGTATGTGTTGGCGAACAGCAGGTTTTGGCAGTCCTGGATATCCAGCGAATAGGTGTTTTGGTTTCCCGCTTCCTCCTCGGTCTGCAAGCAGTGGACCTCCCAGTTCTGCACATTCCGAAATACCACTTCAACACGATTGTGGTGCTCGTTGGAAAGTTGATAAATCCTGCCGGGTGTGGACGTGTCCTCGACACGCAGTCCCGTGGGGAGGCCCCCGCCTTCCACCCAGACGTTGCGGATTACGCCGCCGCCGCCGTTAGTGACCAGCAGGTATGGCGGGGGCTGCCCGCCGGCAGCGCCCGCGCCTCCGCCGCCACGACCGAAGCCACCGCCGCCGAAGGCTATGTCATCCATCACCGACTTTTCGCCGGACATCCACAGTATGTTGGGCGACTGCCCGCCGCCACTGAATCCCAGCCCGCTGACGAGGTTCGAGCCGCCCTTGGGCGAGACGATTGCGCTGACCGTCGTTCTCGAGCAGTGCAAGCCAATCAGCACCGTGTCCGCTTTGAGCAACAAGGGCGAGTTCGCCCGGTAGGTGCCCATGGGAAAGTAGAGCACGCGATGTTCGTTGATCGCAGCCTGCACATCCGTTCCACTGCGGACCGTGAACCACTGGTCCATCGGAGGCAGTTGCGGGACATCGGATGGAACAAGAGGGGCGGCCGACTCAAACGCCCGCTCCGAATGTCCCCTAACGATGCCGGTCTCGCGCCCATCCGCTCCGATTGCCAGCCCGGCGGACAAACTATACACGACGTAGTACTTGCCCGGGGCCTCGATTTTGTCGAGGGCGTTGCCGAGGAATTGGGGCACATCGGTGCATGCCGTGTTCACCAGCGTAACCTGATGCTTGAAGTGCTTCGCGTCGCCGAACTGGACGCCTGCCTTCGTGATGCCCTCAAAACGCAGGTCGCGCCCATAAATCTGATCGGTCTCATCTTCCGGAATCTCGATGGCCACGGGCATCTGGCTGAAGTTGCAGCGGATCAGCGAAAAACCCACGTCCTGGGTCTTGACACCCGCGACGCTCTGATTTTCAAAAACGGAGTCCAGCAGGATGAATTGCCAGTTCGGGCTGGTGCGCGTCGAAATGATCCCGTACTTGCCGCCAGTGATCCGCAGGTTGGAGGCCTGGTTGCCGATGTCTTCCAGCGCCGCCAGCGCCGTGCCCAGCTTGAAGTTCATATAGCTCAGATAACTGTGCTGGGCCACATGGAAACGCACGCCCACGGCGCTTGGGTTGCCCTCGCCCACCTCAAAATCTATGTTGCACATCGCGCTGTTGAAATCCAGTTCGCTGGCGTCAACGACCGTTCCATCCGCCTCCCGGCTCTGCGCAAAGTGGACCATGTACTTGCCGTCGCCGTAAGGCCAGCCGTGGCCCGGTTCCTGGAAACCGGGCGTATTCGGCGCCAGCAAAAAAACCGGGCGATTCTTCCCATACCCAAACACCCGCGTGCCCGTCGCGACATATAGGGTCTTGGTCAGCCGATAGCGCCCTTCGGGGATCAACACGATGCCCCCGCGACTCCGGTTCATGGCCTGTTGCAGGGCATCCGTGTCATCGGCGATGCCGTCCGCCTTCACCGGGAACTGATCCGGCGTGACCACCACAGCGCCGGGGTCGTCCGGCTTCTGCGTCAAAAGCGATTGCGCGCGAAGCGGCCCGCCCCAAAAGCAGGCCATCAGCGCAATCGCCATAAGGAGTCGCGCCGAAATAACTTTTGCGACTATGACGCCGTCTTTGAGATCTTCGGTCAGGAATGAAATACAAGAGTGTGGTTTCAAATTTTTCATGTAGCTCAAAGTGATCATAGCCTCTTCCCATGCCCGGTCAAGCCGAAGAGTCGGCTGGCCCGCAGTCTTCTCCCGGCCCTCCACCCACTTGTGGGGGGCAGGCGTAGCGGCGAACTGGCGTTCGCTGCATCCTCCCTCGACCCACTTGCGAGGGTTGGGGAGAAGAGGCTCTTGTGGTGGATGTGTCAAGATGCTCCTGGCACAATTCGCCCCCCAATTATCCAATTCCATCCCCAAGACTGCGGATGCCCGTTGTTGTATATTTGCAGAATGAAGATTGTCAAAATGACCTTTGGCACCGCTGCATTCTGCGCGGTGTTGAATATGAATCTGGCATTGGCCCAGACGGCTGCGCCTGCACCGCCAGCCGCAGCGCGTCCGGGGCCAGCCGTACGCGATCCGAATACGCCAGGGTATGTCCCAGCCAAAGAGCTGCCCGACGGCGCCAATCCGCAGCCCGATGCGGATGGAAACTTCATCATTGGGCCGACTTACAAGCGCGCGCCGGAAATGACTGTCCACGAAGGTGTGCCGCAGGGAACGGTCTATGACATCACGATGAGTTCCGCGGACAGCAAGATTTATCCCGGCATAACGCGTGAGCCACGTACTTCTGGCACGGTGGATCCCGCCAACCCAGGGAAATTGGTGGTGACCACCAGCCATCCGGCTCCCTACACACGCCGCCTGGCGGTTTACGTCCCCAAGCAATATGTCCCCGGCACGGCCGCGCCTTTCATCGTCGGGGCCGATGGACCCGACCGGGCCTTGTTCACGGCTTTGGACAACCTGATCACCAGCAATCGCGTGCCGGTGATGATTGGCATCTCCATCGGCAATGGCGGTGGCGACGCCCAGGGCAGCGAGCGCGGCCTGGAATACGACACCATGTCTGGCCTCTATGCGGAGTTTGTTGAGAAAGAGGTCCTGCCGCTGGTGGAAAGCAAATGCAACGTGAAGTTGACGAAGGACCCCGACAGCCGCGCGACGATGGGCGGCAGTTCCGGCGGTTCCGCCGCGTTCATCATGGCGTGGTATCATCCTGACCTCTACCACCGCGTTCTGACCTATTCCGGCACCTATGTGAACCAGCAATGGCCATACAATTCCGAAACCCCGGGTGGCGCCTGGGAATTTCACCAGCGCCTCATCCCCGACAACCCGCCCAAGCCCCTGCGAATCTGGATGGAAGTCGGCGACCGCGACCTTTTGAATCCGAATGTCATGCGCGACAACATGCACGACTGGGTCCTCGCGAACGAGAACATGGCGAAAGTCCTGGCGGCAAAGGGCTATCATTACCAGTTTGTCTTCGCCCGCAACGCCGGGCACACCGACAACGCCGTCAAACAACAAACCCTGCCCGAAGCCCTCGAATGGCTGTGGAACGACTACAAGCCCGCTGCCAAGTGATCAGCGGCTGGATCCGTCCCATTCCCTCGACGGTAGGGCGGTGCTGCCGCGGCGCCCAAATACCAACTGCCATCGCCGAAAGGCAATCGCATTGGGAGCGCGACCATCCCGGCCTCCAACGCTCCAATGCGCCGGGGGGAAACCGGCGGCACACCCGTTACACCGTTACATTACCTATGAGAAACGGCGCTTTCGGACCCGTTACATAACGGTTACATGCCGTTACACGCGACCACGGACCACGGCACTATTGCGACCGCCGTTGCGCCGGCGGGAAACCGGCGGCACACCCGTTACACCGTTACATTACCTATGAGAAACGCCACTTTTCGACCCGTTACGTAACCGCTACATGCCGTTACACCGGATTACGGATTACAGGACTGCGGACCACGGGACTGCTGCGCCCGGCCTTGCGCCGGGGGAAACCGCCGTAACACCCGCTACACCGCTACACCCGTTGAATACCAACGACTTACAACTTGCCGACCCGCTACATTGTAGCGCCTCTACCCGTTACAATTTGAGTCCCGCCCCTGTTCCTGCCGCCTCTATCGTGAAGAATCTTGTGGTTCCTCGACATCTTCAGTGGAGAAACGAGCACCAAGAGGCAACGGCGCTTTGAAGGTTTCGACCAGGCGATCATCAGCTTGTATTCACGCGGTCTGACAACGCGCGAAATTGAAGGGCACTTGTTGGAAATATACGGGGTGGAAGTCTCGCCGGGCCTGGTGTCGCAGGTGACCGAGGCGGTGTATGCTGATGTGCAAATCTGGCAGAACCGGCCATTGGAGGAGGTTTATCCGATCATCTATTTTGACGCGCTGTGGGGCAAGGTGCGGGACGCTGGGGAGTGGTCAAAGTGGCGGTGTATCTGGCGCTGGGGATCACGATGACGGGGCAGATGGAAGTGCTGGGCATGTGGGCGGCGCCCAGTGAAGGGGCCAAGTTCTGGCTGCATGTTTTGACGGAGCTGCAGAGCGGGGGGTGTGCGACATTTCTATTGGCTGCGTGGACGGGCAAGGGTTTTCCCGAGGCGATGGAAGCGGTTTTTCCGGCGACCCAGGTGCAATTGTGCCTGGTGCATCGGGTGCGTCATTCGCTGAGCTATGTGGGCTGGAAGGAACGCAAGGAAGTGGCCCAGGATTTGAAGGCGATCTATCGGGCGGCCACGAAGGCGGAGGCCGAGAGGGCGTTGCGGGCCTTTGAACAGAAGTGGGACCGCAAGTATCCGTCGATCAGCAAGAGCTGGCGGACGCATTGGCCGGAGCTGATCACGTTCTTGAAGTACCCGGCGGAGATTCGCAAAGCCATTTATACGACCAACGCCATTGAATCGTTGAACCGGTCGCTGCGCAAGATCAGCAAGAACCGTGGCGTCTTTCCCAACCAGGAATTGCTGCTCAAGCTCTATTATCTGGCCTTGGAGCGGATTGCCAAAAAATGGACGATGCCGATTCACAACTGGAGCGAGGCGCTGAACCGATTCGCCGTCGAATTTGGCGATCGGATGCCGCCCCTAAACTGAACCCTATGAACCCGGGAGCTGTCAAACATTCGACCGCAGGGGGCGCGAGCAAGGGCTTGCGGCTCGCCCCCTGCTCGTATTAACTAGCTGCTGACAGCCAAAAAAAATCACGACAGAAAAACAAAACAAAAACCATTTACACAAATTCCTTTACAAAGCCAATGGGCCAAGAGGCCACCGAGTCAGATGGAGTGCTCAACAAAGCTGAGAGCCCCCGAGAGCCGCCCCAAAATCCATTTTTTGGCTCGACATTTGACAAAGCCGAATTTATTCTACCGCACATTGCGGCTTTCAATGCGGGTAGAATAGATTCAAGGCAAGCATACCGGGAGCGGTGCATCTCACCTTTATTGGGATTTTCTGTCGCAATCGTCTGCGATCTTCTTTCCTCGGGGCGTTGATTTGACTGTAATCATTTTGATCTTCACGCCGGGCGAAAAGGCAGGCTCGACAAAGGTGAGATGCGCCCGTCGCACTAGGCTGCATCTTGACACAACCACCAGCAGAGCCTCCTCTCCCCGGCCCTCTCCTCCACAAGTATGTGGAGGAGAGGGAGGAGATGCCGCGCGGGGGCGCAAAGCGCGTGGTGGTGGTTGCAAGATGCGCCCGTCGCACTATCGGGGTGATTTTTCGGCTTTGTCTCGGGGACGTACGGGGGCATATTGTGGGAAATGTCGAAGTCCACGGCCTATTTTGTGCTTGTGATGCTGGTCTGCTGGACGGCGGTGATTGCCGCGGCGGACTACTTTGTGCTGGGCACGACGGTGCGGCAGTATCTGTCCGGCAGCTTCGCGCAGACCCGTTGCGAGATTGTGAAAAGCGAGGTGACAACCCATGAAGGATCGCTGCACTCGGGCCTGACCGTCGAGTATGCGTATGCCGTGAACGGGAAGGATTACCGCGGCTGGCGCTACCGGTATGACGATGCGTATTCCAGCATCGCCGGAGCGGATGTCGCGCAGCATATTCGGAAGTGGACGGAGCACACGGCTTATTACGATCCCAAGAACCCGGCCAACTCGGTTCTGGCAACGGGTGTGGATGGAGGGGATTTGATGCTGATTTTGTTTGCCGTTCCGGTTAACGCCGTGATGGTCCTGCTGTGGAGTTGGGGCGGGGCATGGCTGCGGGAGAGTTGGCGCGTGCCGGCGGCGGGCGGAGTGCGAATCCGGCGGCGGGATGGGAAGATACGGGTGCGCCTGGGCGGGCTGTCGGCCCCGGCGGCGGGAGTTGCGGCGATGGGCGGCGCGGCGTTCGTGGCGACTTTTCCTGTTGTGGCGCTGATCGGGCTTTCGCCCAGCATGGAGGCGATGGAGTGGATTTGGATGGCGGTGATCGCGGTGGCGGCGGCGGCCTTCTGTTGGACGACGGTGCGGAATGCTTCCGGCAAGTACGACATGTTGATTGACGAGCAATCGCAAGCCATCACGCTGCCGCAGACGGCCAGGCGGCGGCAGCCCGTTACTTTTTCACGCGGGGAGATGGCGGGGGTGTGTCTGCAGCGTCGGGTGAGCCGGCTGTCGAGCGGGAGTTTCTATAGTTTTCTGCCGGCTTTGGAGCGACGGGAGGCCGGGGCGGGCATAAAGCGGGAGGCAGTGGCGCCTTGCGGCTGGACGGAGGAGAAAGGGCGGGCGTTCAGCGAATGGCTGGCGGGACAGTTGGGAGTGGAATTCGCGGGGGTGGTGGAGGAAGAAGCAAGATCGGTTGGTTAATACGCAGGGGGTTGGGGCTTGAAAGGCCTGTTCGCGCTGCGCATCCGGTAGAGACGCTCTGTGAAACCCCCATGCTCCAGAAATGCTCTGTCCAAACTGGACAACTGGCGGTCCAGCAAGGCGGATGCTACTGCTATAAGAGCCAGCGCGCCGTTGGCGGAAATCTCGGCATAGGTGGACGGAGTGGACGGAGTGGACGAAGTGGACGAGGTGGACGATGACGCGGATTTGTCGCGGCCACATTGTCCACGCTGTCCACATTGTCCACGCTGTCCACATTGTCCACTTTGTCCACCAGGGACAGCCAGTCGGACGAAGGACCGTTGGCGGGTGTCGCGCGCCCACTGGGCCACGTCGTCCACAGTAGCTGGACGCCGCGCGATAAGTTCCTGTCTTCGGGGGTCATTGCGGGGCCAGCATGCCAAATCCCGCTGCCGCAGAAAATCCTCATAATCGAGGCGAAGCTCTTCGAGGCTGGCGCGTGCCACGCTGGTCAACTTGAGTTCGGTTTTCTTCGAGGTGCCGGAGGCTTGGCTCCCCTCCGCAATATTCTGGACTCCCGAACGCGCGGCCTGGATCATTTGATCGCAGGTGCGGCTGCGTTTCTCGATGTACTTGCCGCAGAAACGGACGGCAACATCGTAAGCCAATTGAGCCACTTGAAAACTCTTCAAGCGCCGGTAACCCCCGTGCTTTGGAATCAACCTCTCCGGCTCAGGCATGCATCCTTGCTCCTACAGGGCCTTAACTTCGGTGATCAGTTCCTGGACGGCTTTTTTGGCGTCGCCAAATAACATGCGGGTCTTGGGGTCGTAAAATAAATCGTTCTCAATGCCGGCGAAGCCGGTGCCGCGGCCACGCTTGATGACGACGATGTTTTTGGCCTTGTCGGCCTGGAGAATGGGCATGCCGAAAATCGGGCTGCCAGGATTGGTGCGGGCGGCGGGGTTGACAACGTCGTTGGCCCCGATGATGAGGACGACGTCTGTGGTGTCGAATTCGGGGTTGATTTCCTCCATGTCGAAAAGTTTGGGATAGGGAACGTCGGCTTCGGCGAGGAGGACGTTCATGTGGCCGGGCATGCGGCCGGCGACGGGATGAATCGCGTATTTGACTTCGACGCCGCGCTTTTCGAGGAGTTGGTCCAGTTCACGAACGAGGCGCTGGGCCTGGGCGACTGCGAGGCCATAGCCCGGAATGATGATGACTTTGCGCGCGTAGCCCATCATGATGGCGCATTCGGAGGCGGCGATTTCGCGCTGGGTTCGGTCGGATTGGCCGGCGGCGGCGTGGCCTTTGGCCGCGCCCGCGCCGAAGGAGCCGAAGATGACTTTTACCAGCGAACGATTCATCGCCTTGCACATCAAGACGGTGAGGAGGGAGCCAGCCGCGCCGACCAATGTGCCGGCGATAATCATGGCCATGTTCTGCATGGCAAAACCTGTGACGGCCGCGGCCAGGCCAGTGCAGGAATTCAAGACGGAAATGACGACCGGCATGTCCGCGCCGCCGATGGGGAGGACTTGCAGGACGCCGAGGATCAAGGCAAGCAGGACGAGGACGATGATCCAAATCACCGCCGCGTGATCAGGGAGAGAAGCAGAAAAGGCAGAACCTCCGGCTGAGAGGATGATGCCCAAAACAACCACCACGTTGATCGGTTTCTGGAGGGGCCAGCGCACTGATTTTTCGCTGATCAATCCCTGCAACTTGCCAAAGGCAATAAGGCTGCCAGTGAAACTTATCGCTCCGAGGACAATTCCCAACAGCATGGGAAATGAGATGGCCAACTCGTGATGAAATCTGTGAGGCGAAAAAGTCGGCGGATGGTCCGCCATCTGAACGGTTATGTCGTCGTAAATCTGGTGCAGCCATTCACCCAGCGAAATGAAGAGGGCGCACGCGCCGCCCATGCCGTTGAAGAGGGAGACCATTTGGGGCATGGCGGTCATCTTCACGGTTTTGGCCCGCAGCCAACCTGGAATGGTACCAATGACAATGGCAAGAATGATCCATCCAAAATTGCCCATGCCCGGCTGGAGGAAAGTTCCGCCCAGGGCCAGCGCCATGCCAATCGCTGCCAGTATGTTGCCGGAGCGGGCGGTGCGCGGGGAACTCAGCCGCTTCAATCCGAAGATGAAGAGGAGCGAGGCGAGGAGATAGGCGGCTTCGGGGATGTTGAAGCTGTTCATTTGGCGTCTTTGTCTTTTGGCTTGGCTTTGAACATTTCCAACATGCGGTCGGTGACGACAAATCCGCCGACCACGTTCAAGGTGCCGAAAACCACGGCGATGAAACCGAGGGTGAAGAGAAGCGCGCTGTCGCCAGCCCTGCCGAGGACGATGACGCCGCCAATGAGGACGATGCCGTGGATGGCGTTCGCGCCGGACATCAGCGGGGTGTGAAGGACGGTCGGCACGCGCGCGATCACTTCCACGCCGGTGAAGATGGCGAGGATGAATATGTAAATCATGGCCAGTGTGCTCATGGGGCCTTTCGGGTTATTTCGCCGTCGTGCGTGACGCAGGTGGCGGCGAAGATTTCATTTTTCCAGTCCATCGTGAAGCCTTTTTCGCTGGTAATTTCGAGGATGAAGTTGGCCAGGTTTCGCGCCAACATGCGGCTGGCGTCAAGGGGCATCCGGGCCGGGAGATTGACAGGGCCGATGATCGTGACGCCGTTTTCGGAAACGGTCTGGCCGGCCTTGGTCAGCTCGCAATTGCCGCCGCTTTCCGCCGCGAGGTCAACAATGACGGAGCCGGGTTTCATGTCGGCAACCATTTCCTTGGTGATGAGGCGCGGGGCCGGCTTGCCGGGGACTTGGGCGGTGGTGATAATGAAGTCGGCGACTTTGGCGCGCTCGTGGAGGAGCTGGCGCTGCTTGGCGAGCGTTTCCGGTGAGGCTTGTTTGGCGTAACCGCCTTTGTCCTCGAGATTTTCCTGGTTGGGGATTTCCAGGAACGTTGCGCCGAGGCTCTGAATTTGCTCCTTGACGGCGGCGCGCACGTCGAAGGCCTCGACGACCGCGCCCATGCGGCGTGCGGTGGCGATGGCTTGCAAGCCGGCCACGCCCGCGCCGAGGATAAGAGCTTGCGAGGGGCGGATGGTGCCGGCGGCGGTGGTGAGCATGGGGAGAAATTTGGGAAGCGCATCGGCGGCCAGCAGCACGGCTTTGTAGCCGGCGATGGCGGCCATGCTGGAAAGGGTGTCCATGCTTTGGGCGCGCGAAATTCGGGGGATGGAATCGAGGCTGAAGCTGGTGACGCGCCGCTTGGCCAGCGCGGCGACGAGTTCGGGATTTCGCAACGGCGCCAGGAAGCCTATCAGCGCCTTGCCTTCTGGGATGCCCGCCACTTGGTCCTGCGTGACCGGGCGGACGAGCAGGAGGCAATCGGCGGCGGCGGCGAGTTCGGCGGCATTGGCGGCCAATTGCGCCCCGGCGGCGGTGAACTGGGCATCGGGAATGGACGCGGCCCGGCCCGCGCCGCATTGCACCGAGACGGTGTGCTGCTTTTTGAGCAGCATCTTGACCGCATCGGGAACGAGCGCGACCCGGGTTTCACCACCCGTGGTTTCATCAAAAACAGCAAATCGCATGAGTCATTCCTAATAAACCGAAAATTAGTCGGCCATGATAACCGGGAAAAATCGCTTTTCAATTCAATTGTTGCGCGGTGGCGGGGTATTAGGGATTTTGGTGAGGGTGCATGAGGACTGCTAATCTGGTAACGGGAGGGCGGGTTCCGGGTTTCCAGGGCACTGGAGGCGCGACCTATCGCGAACCGGCGTAAATGAAAGGACGTAAAGGACGCAAAGGACGCAAGGGACCGATGGGAAGAATGGGAAGTCTGGGAATTATGGGGCTGATAGGAGCGGTCAGTTATCCTGGCAGGGGAAAATGAAGGGTTAATTCACAGAATCGTTTCCAGTTCGACGCGAGGTTGTAACATGGGATGTGTAGCCTGTCCCCCGTGTGGCCAGCAACAGAGACTAGGAACCGTCAAACCCTCTTCGGAAGCAGGGCGATCTTCCGCGCGAGCACGGTTTTTGAGAACCAACCGTCCTGCCGGCCTCTTTAACATTTCAGCATTATGATTCCATTTCACCCCGATCTCTCCTTGGTCACACATACCTTGAATTCCGTCATAGGAAACATGGCGTTCCTGGCGGACGCGGCCCCTCCCGCCCCGCCGCACGTCAATGCCTTGAAGTTTGCCATTGACAGGGCGACGCCTGAAGGCAAAACGACGATGGGGGCGCTGCTGATACTGTCGCTGTTCAGTTGGACGATCATCATCACCAAGGCGCGTCAGATTCTCATTGCGCGGAAATGGACCAAGAAATTCCTGGACGTTTATGCCTCCACGCGCGATCCGATGGACATCAAGCGGAGGGGAGAGGAGTTTGAGGGAGCACCGGCCTATCAGCTTTACATCCGGGGCGCCGATGAACTGGATTACCACTTAAAGAACAACCCCGTGACGGTCAAGACTATCAAACCGGTCAACGATGATCCCACCCTTGGGCATGGGAACACCGATCACCTTGCGCGCGCGATGACCACCAAGGTAAGCACGGCGTCCTTCGAGGCGATGAAGGTGGTGATGGAAGAGGCGGCGGCCGGGGAGGCGATGGGGCTGGAGAAAGGGATGATCGTGCTTTCGACGGCGGTGGCAGGGGGGCCGTTTATAGGATTGCTGGGGACGGTATGGGGCGTGATGGAGACGTTTTCCGGGATAGCGAACGCGGGCGGGGCGAGCATCACGGCGATGGCGCCGGGCGTGGCTGGGGCGCTGATCTGCACGGTCATTGGACTGCTGGTGGCGATTCCGGCGATGTTCAGTTACAACTTCATGGTGACGAGCATCCGGCACCTGACGCAGGAGTTGGACGGGTTTGGGGCCCGCTACGCCAACCAAATTGAACACCGCTACGTGGACACCCGGTCGCTGTCGGAGGAAATGAAGGAATCCAACGACACACTGGCGCGGCACATCATGGAGGCGCTGAATCGCAGCGGGAGCGAGGCGCGGGAGATGTCCGAATACAGGGCGGGCGTCTAGCCGGAGAGCAGGCATGAAAAAGTGCTCCCATAGCGCGCATGAAACGCTGACGGAGTTGAACATCACTCCGCTGCTGGACCTGGCGTTCGTGCTGCTGGTGATATTCATCTTGACCACGACGACGGTGGCCGATGACATCCCGATAAAAATGCCCTCCGCCTCGAAGAGCAAGAAGGATCCGCCGCACAGCGTCACTTACATAACCGTGCGGAAAGATGGAGCGGTGTATGTGGACAATAAGCATATGGAGGACATGCCGGCGCTGCACGCGTGGTTGGTGGACTTGCGCATGAAGGACACGAACTTGAGCGTGATTGTGCGGGGCGATGCCAAGACCCAGTACCGCCAAGTCCGCGCCGTGCTGGATCAGTGCCAGAAGTCCGCCCTTGTGAAAGTGGACCTGGCCACCGAGGTGGCGGACAAAAAATAAAGAGGAGCAACTCCGAGCCAGCGGCTCCACAAGCGATGAAAAAAACCACCCGGCGCGGGCACAGCACATTGACGGAGTTGAACATCACACCGCTATTGGATCTGGTGTTTGTGCTGCTCGTCATTTTCATCATCACGACGCCGCAGATGATCAACTCCCTGAAGATGGTGCTGCCTTCCGGCGACAACAAGCCCAAGCCTCAGAATACAAATGACCTGCCCAAAATCAACCGAATCCAGGTGGACGACGAGGGCAAGGTATTCCTGAACTCGAATTTCGTGTCCGACGACCAAATCAGCAACAGCCTGTATGCATTGAAACTGACGGAGGACGCTCCCAAAGTCGTTGTCAAAGGCACCGACGTGGTGGAATACCAGAACGTCGTCAAGGTTCTGGACGCGCTGCAACAATCGGGGATCACAAACGTCGGCCTGGCAACGCAATAGTGTTTTGGTTACGGCTGCAACCGGAGAGAACCGGCGTTGGTGGGGGTGAGGAAAAAGCCTCCGGCATTCGTGGTGTCCTGAAGGATTGCTCCCCTTGCCTGGGTTGGCTTGCCGTTGTTGTCGGAGAAGGTAAGAGTCAAAAGGCCGGTTTGCGGAGTGACGGCGGCGGTCAGGGAATTTGTCGGGAGCGCGCCGGAATTCTTAAGTGTGTTGTTGCTCACGAGGATGTTGGTATAGGTGAGGAGCAAACCGGTGTTGGAGATGACCAGCTCGCCATTGGTCAATGAAATGGCGGAGTTGGAGCCGGGCGGGTTTGTCCAAAGAGAGCCTTGCACCGATAAGGTGCTGGCAAAACCATTGGTATAACGAGTCGGAGACCGGAGCGGGTTCTTTATCCATGTCAATGTGCCAGGCGGGGCGGCGGCCTGGAGATTTGTAAGATTGATCCACCCCAGCAACATGCCGGCGGAAGCGCCGGTTGTGTAGAGTCTGGAAAAAAGAGGAATGTCGCCGGCCTGGGATACTGCAACGGACTGATTATAGCCGGTCCCATCTGCCAATTCGCCTTTGAGAGTGGCGACCCCGGCATGGTTGGTGAGGAGGAGGTATCCGTCGCCAGGAGGGGAAGCGGCAGAATCCGCCGGAGTTGGTGAAAGAAGGATGGTGTACCGGGCCGACGGCAGGGCGTCGGAAGCCAAATTGGCGATCAGCGAGGAGGAGCCAACAGTCCCTGTAATTTGGGAGGCGGCGGTGTCCAGGGTCAAGGAAACCGAAAACTGGCCGGCATTGAAGCTGGCTTGGCCGGAAGCGTCGAACTTGCTGGAGAATGAGTGGTTCGTGGCGGCCATTAACAACTGGCCGCTGAACGCGCCTGTTTTCCGAAGTCCGAGGTTGTAGAGCATCCCGGCGTTTGCCCCACTGACGGCGCCACGGGGAAGGAAGAGGCCGTTGTAAGTTCCGGCCAGGGGCGTGAAAAAATTGGTGATGAAGGTAACTGTCAGTACCAAGTTTGACTGCATGACAAACGGCAAAGCCGGGGTGAAGGAGACGGCATCGGCGCTGACCCAATTGCTGAAGAGGGAAGAGGAGTCCGGCACGGCGGTGATCGTGTAGCTCTCGCCGAGGTTGAGCATCGCGCCATCGGCGGGCACGGCGTCGCCGGCGACGGAAGCCGCGCCCTTGTAGGTTCCGTGGCCGGGTCCGGCGTTGGTCACGGTCAGACGGGACTGAACTTTGCGAAAGAACGCGCTGGAAACCGCGGGGGATTGGTTGCCGCCAACATCCTCACAATATACTGTCAAGATGTTGGGGCCGGGCGGGGGAGCGAGGGTGACGGACCAATTGGAGACATTGCCAGCGCCCGCCGCCAACATGGCGGAGCCGCTGGAGAAGGAGCCGGTGAAATTGTTCTGCAAAGCCCAGATGACATTGGTGATAGTGAAATGGCCCGATGCGGTGCCAGCGGCTTGGAAATTAGTGCCGCTGTAGCGCACATTGGCCTTTGGGGTGGAAATGGCCACGACAGGAGGAATCTCCATGAATTTCGCCGTCAAAACGAAGTTTGCTGTCATGGTGAACAATACAGTCGGAGAGGAGGGATTGCCGGGAATGCCCTGCCATTGGATGAAGCGGGAGAACTGACCCGGGTTGGCGGTTATTGAGTAGCGCTCTCCGATGTTGAGCGTTGCGCCGTTCGTGGGAGGGACATCGCCGGGCACATGGGAGGCAGCCGTGAATGTGCCGGCTCCATTCCCGATTTTCACGAGCGTAAAAGCAGCCGGCACTTTGTAAAAGAAGGTCCGGGACACAACTGGCGAGAGGCCGCCAGAGAAATCCTGGCTTTGCACGGACAGGGTGTTGGTGCCGGGCATGGGAGTGACCGGGATGGACCAATTGGAGACCGAGCCGCCGCCGGTGAGAGCCGCGAAACCGCTCCTGACGGAGCCGGTGGTGACATTGGTCAGCCAATACTCCACGTTGGTCAGCCGGACATAGCCGGGGTTGGCACCAGGCAACAGCGGCGAACTGGCCGCGGTCCCGGTGAAGCCCGTGAAGTCCGCGGAACCGACGCGAACGTGGTTGGTTGGGGAAGAGATGGAAACGGAGGGATGTTGCCGCGACATTAATTTAGCTGTCAACACGAGGTTTGACTGCATGATGAACGGATAAGTCAGATCGTAGCTTATATTAGCCCCGGCGACCCCGATGACCGCAGCGGTCCAAGTGCTGAACAGGGATGAAATTGGACTGACGGTGATGGAGTAGCTCTGGCCGACATCAAGCATCGCGCCATTGGTGATGGTGAAGCCGCCAGCACCGCTCCCCGTTGTGAGAACGGTCAATTGACTTTGCCGCTCGAAGAAAAAGGCGCGTGAAGCGACGGGCGAGACGTTGCCGGAAACATCCACGCACTGCACAGACAGGATGTTCGAGCCGGGGAAAGGAGTCGCGGAGAACGACCAATTGGAGCCCCCCCCGGCGCCCGGGGTGATGGCCGCCACCAGACCGGTGACGGCGAAACCGCTGAAGGTGTTGCTGATGGTGTAAATTATGTTTGTCGGCCGGACTTCGTTGGAATAGGCAACGGCGAACAAGGGCGCGTTGGTGGCAGTTCCGGAGAATACCGGCGCATTGGTGCGGGCGCCAGGCTCCGGAGAGGAAATGAAAATCTCCGGGGGCTTAACCGTCAAAACCGTCATCGAACTGGTCAAAGCACCCCAAGAGTTGCTGATGAGGAGGCTGTAGCTGCCGATATCACGGGGGAAAACGGGGTTGATCGTCAGGGTGCCAGTCAGACAGCCTGAGAGGTCGCCGCCATCCGCCAAGAAATTCGATCCATTCCGCAGCCATTGATAGCTCACGGACGTTGGATCTTGGGCGGAATAGGCGAGGGTTATGGAAGCGCCGACCAGGGTGTTGGTCAAAGCCGGGGGCGGGTTGGCCGGTGACTGAAAAGAGGGCGGATCAAACTCGGAGGCGATGATTTGAAAGATGACGCCGGAACCACCGGTTCCACCGGCGGAGCAAGTGCCATAGAAGGCGCCGCCGGCGCCAGCTGTCAAAGCGGCGGACGGATTGGCGCCGGCGGCATTGTCCGAATTGGCGTCCAATGGGCTGAAGAAGAAAGCGCTGAAATCGCCTGACGGAGTGAGTCTGAACATTGTGCCTTCGCTGTTCAAACCGTTGGCCGCGGTTGTGCCATAGAACGTGCCGTCCGCGCCGAGGGTCAAGGAAGCGCCGGCTCCCGCGTTGAGCTGAGGGAATGAATGGAGGACGGTCGCGCCGCCGGCGGCCGTGATTTCGAAAATGCATCCACCGCCCTGCGAGCCGCCGAAAGCGCTTGTCCCGTAAAAATTTCCGTTGGCGCCCTGCGCCAGCGCGGAGTTTGGAGTGAGCGGGTTGTTGGCGGGCGCCTGGCCATTGAACGAATATAACTGCGTAAAGCCGGCTGCCAGGGTGAATTTGAAGAAAGTGCCCGCATTGTCCAGTCCGCCTTGCTGTGTGGTGCCGTAGAAAATGCCATCGTTTCCCAGAATCAGAGCGTTGGGAACGGCGCCTTTGGCGGAAGTGGAGCCGGCGGCCGATGGGCTGAATGAATACAAGCTGGTGAAAGCGCCCGCAGAGGTGACGCGAAAGATGGTGCCTGTGCCATTGGAACCTCCATATTGAGTCGTCCCATAAAAATTACCGTCGGTCCCCTGCACCAGGGCGCCGACCGGCATCGCGCCTTCGGCGCTGATCGCGTGACCCTTCGTGTTGATGGTTTCCGCGGCGAAGGTGTGAAGGTCTGTGAAGGAACCGGAGGGGGAAATCGAAAAAATCGTGCCGGTGAAATTGGAGCCGCCAAACCGGGTTGTGCCATAGAAATTTCCATCAGTTCCCTGCACCAAATCGTTCGGCTGCAGATCGTAATTGGTCGCGTAATTGGTCTTCCCACTGTCTGCAACCGCCTGAAAAGAAGCCTGGAAAGAAAAGAGGTTGGAGAAATTTGCACCATTGGTTAAGATGCGGAAGATGGAACCCGCGCCGTTGGCGCCGCCATGCGAAGCGGTGCCGTACAGATATCCACTGGTGGTGAGCACCAGCGCGGACGCGGGGGCCTGCCCGTCGCTGTTGATCGCAAGGGACGGAGTGGGGAAACTCGGGGCGGAGAAGGAGTAAAGCAGCGTCGGAGCTGCGACGGTGACAGCCGGGAAGGCCACCCAGCAAGCCGCAAGAGCGGCAAGCGGCGCCAGCCCCGTCCGGCAACATTGAAAAAGCAATCGGAGCATGAATGTGCGAATACCGGCAGTCCTCATACAAGTTAAGACAAGTAAAGAACTGGGACTCTCTTCGAGGCACTCCCTTAAGTCAAGGCATTGTGAGCCGATACGCTCAAATAAACCGATTGTCACACGATTGTCACACAATCTCCTTTGAGCTGTCACAAAAAGACGGTATCACAGAGCAACATTTAAGAACCAATTTATAATGAATCTACTACAAAGGATAGCGGCAATAACGGCCGGGACGGCGGGGTGCCTGGCGTTGGCCACAACGGCGACGGCCCAAGTCTCTGCGGATGCGTTACTGGACAAGTTGGTGGCCAAGGGAGTTCTCACGACGAACGAGGCGGCGGATCTAAAAGAGGAGGTTAGCACCAACAACACAGGTGGGATAAAGTTCAAGTTGAGCGGGGCCATCAAGAGCATGGAGTTGTTCGGCGATCTGCGGATGCGCTACGAATACCGCTCCGCGCAACTGGGTCAGGAAGCGGGACCGTACGCGAAAAGTTACGATACGGCCGACCGGTGGCGCTACGCGTTGCGGATTGGGGTGCGCGGTGACTTGGTGGATGACTTTTATTACGGACTCCGGCTGGAAACTTCGCCAAACGAGCGGTCCACTTGGAACACGTTAGGCGGCGCCGGCACATCCCCATACAATGGGCCTTTCAGCAAGAGCAGCTACAGCCTTTATATCGGCCAGGCGTATCTTGGTTGGCGCCCGGCTTCGTGGGTGGACATTTCAGTGGGCAGAGTGCCGCAGCCACTCTACACGACCTCAATGGTGTGGGATTCGGACTACACCCCGGAAGGGCTGGTGGAGAAATTCAAGTACACCTACGGCCCGGCGGACTTCTTCGCAACGCTGGGACAGTATATATACCAGGACGTAACCCCGGCAAATGCTGAAGCGGTGGAAGGATCAACCTCGGCGTACTATCTGGGGGATTTCTCCGACCAAAATGCTTATCTGCTGGCCTGGCAAGTGGGGGTGAACTATCATGTGGATACCAATTTATCGGTCAAAGTGGCGCCTGTTTTCTATAGTTATGTGGGACATGGGAACGCGAGCGCGGGGTTTTATGGTCCGTTCGTGGGGCAAGGAATCGGCGGCTTCACCTTCAATCCGGACCCGCTGGTCGCAGGCGGCACGACCTCCAGCACTGTGCCTGGGGGGTATGGCGCAATCTCCAGCTACAACCAAACGGGAATCAATGATCTGTCCATCCTTGAATTTCCCATGGAGGTCAATTTCAAAATTGGGTCCCTGGATGCCAGAGTATTTGGCGATTACAGCCTCAATTTGGAGGGGGATGACCGCGCCCGTTCTGCTTACTATGCTGCACCGAAAGCCTTCCCCGGTGGCCTGCAACTGAACCAGAATCAGGCCATGCAATTTGGCGTGGCCGTCGGGAATAATCTGGATTTGGTCTATGGCTCAAGGCCGAAAAAGGGGACATGGGAGGCGCGGGCCTATTGGCAGCATGTCGAACAATATGCGCTGGACCCCAACCTGCTGGATTCGGACTTCTTTGAAGGCCGCGGCAATTTGCAAGGACTTTATGCTGCCTTCGCCTACAGCTTCACCGACGCGATCATCGGGACCTTGCGTTATGGTGTGGCCGAGCGAATTAACAATCAATTAGGCACAGGCGGCTACAACGCCGACTTGCCCCTGCCGAATCCAATCAACCGGTACCAAATCCTGCAGGTGGACGCGACTTGGAAGTTTTAAGTTAGGCGGGGGAAATGAATAAAGGTGGCAACCTGCCTTGTTCTTTTGCCGCCCAGCTTCGTTATTCACTCGTTGCAGATCGCGGGGATATGCGTCTCGTTCACGCCTCGCTGGGCCGCAAAATCCCGGCCGCATCTTGCCACCAGTCTTCATTTCCACCGCCTTACTCCGGCAGGAGCACTGTCACCCGGCCAACGTACTCCTTTATCAGTGGCTTTCTTCCCGGATGCAGCGGGTCATCGCCATCTCCAGAGATGCTTGCAACATCGGTGTTAGACTGCGCTGGATTCAATTGCTGTGGCTCCACGGGATTGGCAGAAGGGGGAGTCGGGGCAGTGGGGGTCGCCGCCGAACCGGGCGCAGCGCCCACAGCATTGACAAGGGTTGAAGAAAAAGCTGAGGCGACATCCTTCCCTCCGGTCACGCTTACGACCCCTGTACCCACGTCGGTCCCGCTGACCGTCCCCCCCGCACTCACGGTAGCTGCGCCTTGAGACAGAACCGTCGCGTTGACATTTTGCAGGGCACTCACACTCGCGCTGACGCTGGCCACCACAAGGCCATTGATATTTCCCGTGGCGGTGATATCCACCTGACTGCCGACAACGCCGGAGCCGGCAGCGTCCACATTGCCGACGTAAGCGACTGTGCCGTCGCTGTTCTTGCTGCCGGCATTCAAATTGATGGTAGCATCGTTCCGTGCAACCCCCAAAACGAGTTGAACAATCCCGCCCTTGCTGGCCGTGATGTCGCCCTGGGGGGTCTGGACGGTAATATTCCCGACTTGAGAAGAAGACTCGCCATAAACCAATTCAGGAAAACTGGTTGCCAGAATGCCACTGCCCGGAATGACATCGGTGAGGCTTGCCGCGTTACCCTCTTGATTCAAGTAAGGCTTGGAAACGGCGACAAGCCCTTCGCCACCGGTGCCCGCATTGACATTCCCACGCAACGACTCCACGAAGATGTTGCCGCCATCATAGGCGGCGATGCGCGAGCCATCCACATTCACGTCCCCGTCCGCAATCACGCTGATGTTGCCTTGCCATACACTGATGATGCCCACATAGCCCGTGGCTGGAACAAGTGCCGAGCCGAGGTCAATTGCGCCGCCGCTGACGACGTTAATTTCCCCTCCGTACTGGGAGCTGATGGACGAAGAAAGCATCGTGAGGTCTCCGCTCAAGGAAATGTCAATATTTGCGCCGCGAGGAGTATAGGGCGCCAGCGCCGCATCATTATTAAATCCCTGCGAAATCACGCCAACGCTGTTCCCCAAGTTCATCGAAGCCGCGTTGATCCGCAATGTTCCCGGCCCGGCAATCAGATAACCAGGGAGCGGTTGAGTCGCATCAGGCTGGCTTTGGGAGTAGATTTGTTCAATGGAGGCCGCAGTCAGAAAACGGGTTGTCATAGAGAGCAAGGCCTGCTCCACGGCAGGCGACATAACCCCATAATACACCAAGCTACCTGAAGCGGGAAAGTACTTGAACGAACCATCCTGGCCGTTCAGAACGGGATTGTAATTGGGATTGGGAAGTGTCAGAATGCCATTGTTATTCGGCGCCGGAGCGAGGGTAAACGCGTTGAGGAAGGGATAGGAAACCTGGTCCAAAGCGCTGAAATTAGGCGTCTCCCCAGCAGGCAGAGTGAGGATCACGTAATCGCTGTGATCGAGGATCTCTCCACCCGCCGAGATGACGCTCGTGTCGGTGGGATGCAGATTCTGAATGGTCGCGCTGGAGTCAACAATGTTGCCCGTGACGTGCATCTCGAGCGGTTTGGGGATGTCGAGAGCAATGTCGGAAACCGATCCGCTGATATTGATCCGCGCCGGGTTCGGGTCGTTCAAATGCAGCAGCACGTTTTGATTATTGTCCGCGGAGGTGAAGGAAATCCCACCCTGCCATTGAGATGACTGGGAGTCGGACAAACAGATGCCTGCTGTAATTCCCGGAGTGGCGCTGCTGAGGCTGCCGCCGCCGGTGGTGGCCAGGTTTAAGGTTCCCTGCGGGGAAGGAAACAAACTGATACCGGTGTCAAGGGTAATACCGCCCGGTCCGGCATTGATCGTTAGAATAGGCGGAAAAATAAGTCCTTCACCATCATTTACACTGCTAATTCGTGGCAGGTTCTGGCCGGTGATGGTAACGCCATTTCCGGCGTTCAAGACCACAGCGGCGAGGGGATCGTAATTGAACAGGAATTGTGTGGGAGCGGAAGCCCCTCGGATGGTACTGTTGTTGAACATTCCGTTCGGGTTGCGCACTTCCTGAAGTGAAATGTTGCCGGTGGCGTTGACCACCCATTCGCCTTTGATGAGATCCAGAGCAAGATCCCGGCTGCTGATGCCCGCGTTGACCAGGCCTGGCGAAATATCCTGGCTGTTGTCGCCCGCATTGACGGCCGAGATGCTGCCCGTGCCGTTAGCCACGACATAATGGCCGATTACATCGCCGCCCGCGATCAGGGTCACGTTGCCCGGAGCGGCGCCGAAAGCCCCAGAGCCAGGGTCTTCCTGTCTTCCTCCAAGTGTGGTTACCGGCAGCACGGACACGATGCTGCCGCCGGCTTGAATCGTGACATTCCCGCCGCTGGCGGTGCTGATGCCGCTTAACGAGGGGTCCACCGTATAGCCTGCGCCGGTGGACGAGAAGCGAAAACCTGCCGGGCCGGAACCGCAATTGACATTTCCAGCCAGCGCCTGGACACTGATATTGCCGCCGCCGCCGCTGATCACCCTGCCGTTCGCAATTCCGGTCACAATTCCCCCGGATTCCAGCGAGACATCATTCCCGGCTACTGCCGTGATGTTTCCGGCGGCGGTAGAGATCCGACTCAAGTCGTAGAGAGCGATATTCCCAACGCCGGCATCAACGTGGCCGGTCGCGAAATTATATCCCGCATCGAGTGTCACTGACCAGTTGTTCTCATCCTTGATGGTGGAAGGGTTGTTCTCCGCACCCAGCAAGATATCGCCACCGGCCTGAAGGGTCAGTTGCCCCGAAGTCCTGCCCGTGCTCTGGCTTAAATCCCAACTCGTGCCCGGACTCAACGTGATATCAGAAGTGGCTTGGAGCATTATCTGGGAAAAATTCATATTGGCAAAGGCGGTGTTCACGTTCAATTGCAACGTCGTCCCCGGAGTGCTCCCCGCCGTCACAGTTCCATTGCCGGCGCTGCCCCCGCCGGAATTGGCCAGTATGATGTTCTCCGGATCGAGGGAAAGTTGTCCGCCGGTGAAGCCCGGCTGCGCGCTCGCATTCATGGCCGAATTCAAAGAAAGGATGCTCGGAGCGCTTATCTCCACATTTCCGCCATTCCCGCCGTTCGCCCCGCCGGTCGCCGAGATTTGGCTTCCGGTGCTGTCGCCAAACGTGCCGCCGGACTTGATCGTGATGTTCCCCCCCTGGCTGGCGCCGTCCGAGCCGCCATTGGCCTGAATCACCGAGGTCCCGGTCAATTGCACATCGTCGGAAGCGAACAATTCGACGACGCCATTCTTCACCCGCGCTGAGTTGGCCTGGATCACTCCGCTATTATTGACGGTTTGCGCCTGCAAAAGCACCTGCCCCGCGTCTGCCACGATCCGGCCCTGGTTGTCCACGCTGCCGGCAGGCAGTTTGACGGGGACTGCCAGGCTCAAACCGTCCGGCCGTTCCGAGAGCAAGACCTCCTGGCCGGCCAGGAGCGCCGCTGTGCCGCCGGGCGCGGAAATGGTACCGTTGTTTTGAATCTGTTTGGAGATTAAGAAGAGCGATCCACCCGATGCTGTTTCCAGATGCCCGTAGTTGACAATCGGAGTCACCGCCGGCAGGCCGTCAAAACTCCAACCCGCGCCTCCGGCGGACGACCAGGGATTGACCGCCGCAGTGGTGACCACCAGCCCGCCGGCCTTGACGAAAGCGTTGGGGCCAAAGTAAAACCCGCTTTGATTTTCCAGGACTACAATGCCATTGGCCCGCAATGAGCCAAAAATGGCCGAGGGATTCGCGCTGTTGATCCGGTCAATGACAATTGAACTGGCTGAAGGCTGGTGAAAGACCGTCGTTTCGCCTGGGGCAATATTGAAGCTGTTCCACTGCAAGATCGCGTTCACCGAAGTAGTAACTTGCAACACATTTCCCTGTTGGGTGGAGTGAGCTGAACCGGAAACGACGGTCAACCCCTGCGGATTTGCGCAGGCGTTTGCGAGGAGGAAAGGGAAACAGAAAGCGGCCGTAACACGGGCGACCAAGCCGCGCAGGAGATGCGCCAGGGCGGCCACATTCAAATTGGCAGCGCGGGTTTGATGCGGCCCACGAGGCGAGGGCCGCCACATCCCTATTCGGAATCGGGACGTGCGCTCCCCGGATTTCAGAAATGAATGTGTTTTCATATAAAATGCCGTTTGAACTGCTTGCAGCTAAAGTTGCGCGCTCAGGCTGAACATAATCCGTTCATGCCCGTATCTGGTATCCGGGCTGTTGATCAGCGGCCAGGCAATCAAAACGTGGCTTTCCACATGAGGGCCGAGTTTGAAATTGATGCCCACCCCGGTGCCCCAAAGCGCCTGGACTGAATTCTGCGTTGCGCCCGGCGCCACCAGATAACCTTCCCCGTAATCCGTGAAGGCGGTGACCTGGGTCCCGAACCGCCGGCCCGCGCCGCGCCAGTAGTAGGGCGAGCGGAGTTCCGCCTGCCCCATCCATCCGGTGTCGCCGTAGAACTCCCCTTCCTGGTATCCCCGGACGCTGGCATTGCCTCCCAGCTCAAATTGTTCCAAGTTCAGCAGCGGTTCATTGGCCCATTGTCCCGCGAGGTTGCCATACAAAGTGAAGTTGCCGGGCAGCACCTGGGTGCGCGACAACTGCGGACGAATCGCCAGGAATTCTGTCGTGGCATCCTTGTTGCCAGAAATCAGCGTCGGGAATGCCTTTTCGCGGGAGAACGTCCCGCCCGTTCCCGCCACCAGGGAAATGCCCCCGTTAAACAGACTCCAACGATTTTCCGGCACCCCAAATTGTCCCCAATGATCCTGGCGCGATCCGTTCCAACCCAAAAAGAAGGGCGTGTACTGCAAGGAGGGGTAGGTTTCGGAGCCTGGAATGGCAATCGTGGTCTTGGTGATGGTCGGAGGGACCGATGAACTGATGCCGTGAGTGATGACCGTGGTGAAGTAAAAGTAATTGGTGGGCAGCGTCACCACCTTGTCCTCCTTGTAGTCCATCCCAAGGCTCCAACTCGATTGAATCCCGTGCCACGTTGGCAGCGGAAAACTGAGCCTTCCTCCGACCGTGGTTTGCGAAGTGTATTGCTGGGAGATGAATTGTTTTTCAATCTGAAGCAGGGATGTATCGACAACGCTATAGTTCGGCCCATACATGGTCGGCCCGGTGGTTGAGCGGGACGCGTACGCAGTGAACTCCGGTCGCGCGATGGCCGGAGGCTGGATGAACTGCCTGGTCGTCTCATTGTAACCAAATTGGTTGGGATTTTGCGCAATCTGGTCCTCCACCGCCGCTGGCGCACCGAACGGCATCCGATAAAAGCCGCTGTAATATGACACTTCCGGCGCGTCCATCGGGTTCAACGACAGATGCGTGTCCTCCCCCAGCGATGGCTTCATTTTCTCCGGGCTGAACCCATACTGCAAGCCGAGGGTGTGATCCAATTGCCACAGGTTGGCATAGGAGAGATTGCCGTTGAGCCGCAAAGCCGGTGTGCCTGGCGGGCTATAGTCGTCAAACTCCAGCCGTGCATGCAAGGGAAGGTGGTCCTTGACATCCAAGATCAGGGCTGAGGTGCCGGCATCCGAACCGGTTCGTATTTCAGGCGAAATTTGCCGGTCGGGGTTGGAATTCGCGCGGTCCAACTCTGTTTGAAATACCTTTGAGTTCAGCATGCGATCCCCGGAAAGGAGGGACTGGACGTAGGGCAACGAGGCGATGATGTTGTTTGAACTGAAGTAACGGTTGTGCAAAATCCTGACGGCCGACAGCTTCCCTTCCGTCACCTGCAGGAGGACCACTCCATTGGTATTGCTCTGCGGGGGCACGCTCACTTTCACGGTGGACCAACCGCGGTGACTGTACTCCAGTTGCAGCGCGCCCATGGCGTTGGTGACTTTGGCGAGAAATCCTCCCATATCCACGCCGTCCCCGGTGTAGGGCGCAAGGACACTGGAAATGAGATTGGTTGACAGCAGTGTGTTGCCAAGCACCTCATACCGGTTGACCGTGAACATGAGCGCGGATGTTGCGCGGGTGTTGGTGCCGGGCGCGGCATTGGTGCCAGCGGAAGTGCTGGCGCTGGCGGCGTTGGTGGGGGACGGCCCGACCATTGCTGCCCCAAAACACGTGGAAACTCCCGCAACGCTCAACAGCAGCCAAACCACCGCCGCCGCCATTTGCAGCAGCTTTGACCGTGTCGGACGGCGCGCGGGCGCTGTCTGTCGTTCCCGCCATTCCGTCGGTGTCATGTGAAACTTCATTTTGAAGGCATAATTAAAATGCGCCAGCGAGCCGTGCCCGCTTCCCAGCGCCACGTCAACAATCTTCAGGTTCCCCTCCAACAGCAAGTGACAGGCTTTCCTGAGGCGAATATCCGAGACGAAGGACGGGAAGCTGGTTCCGCACTCCCCCCGGAACAGCCGGCTGGCGTGCCGTTCGCAGCAGTGCATTTGTTTGGCCAATTCGGGCAGGGAAAAACTTGACAGCTCGGATTCTGGAATCTGACCGAGGATCTGCCTCAGCCGAATCTTGGCCTCCTGCTGGTTCTTCTCAGTCTTCATCCCCTGCTTGAGCGCCTCGCACAACTGCGGCGCCACCAGTTCCGCAAATGCCTGGGCGAAGGCAAGCCGGTTCGCCAACGCCGGCATCTGGCCCTGCGCGAAGATCCGCGTCATCCGCCTGGCCATCTCATGATCGGGCGGCAGAGCCAGGAATGGCGCGAAATGGCGGGGCACTTCCGCATCGAGGCAATGTCTCTCCTGAGTCGTCAGAAACCCCGTCAAGGAATCCACCCGGATTGCCATGCCGCGGATCACCGCGCGTCCCAGCACACTCGCCGTGAGCGCGACCTGTGATTGGGGCGGGCAGACAATCACCCCGCCCTGCGGCAATTCCCTGGTCGCCTTGCTGTCAAACGCGTAGGCAACGCCCTCGGCCAACTGGAGAACCACCCAGTCCTGCGCCGCCATAGTCCATTCGGCGCCATTGGAGATGATTTTCTCAAACTTGGACAGGGGCGCAGGGTTCGACATCGGGGCTGGTTTGCGCGGTCTTGCCATGTCATTTCATTATACGGTGATTTATGGCAGCCCCGCGACTGCGGTGTTACAATTGCGTGACATTGTATTGGCCGGAATTCGAGGGATGGAAAAGTACGCCCCGTGCGCATCGGCAGTCCTCCGCGCCAATTGAAGAAGAAAAGGCGCGGACCCTTGCGGGTCCGCACCCTGTTTCGCCCCCGGAACGGAGACTTCAATTCCCGAATTGACGCAGCATGAGGGATCTAGTTGCCCTGCTGCACATCGCCGCCGTCGCCTGTGCGATAGACTTGCATTTGGCTGAGGTTGACCGCCGTCTGTTCACCGGTGACTTGAGTGCCAAACTTCGTGTAGTTGGCAGAATTCTGAATTTCATGTTGGATTGCCAGAATCAAATCCTGCGCGAAAGCCTGGACTTGGGCAGAGCTCATTCGTACGCCGGGTGATTCCGTTTGAGTGCCAGCGGATACCGCCGGACTGGCATACAATCGCTCATAAGTCCACAGGGTATAAGAACCATTGATGACGGCGTTGATATTATAACCGCCCGAATTGGGGAACGTTCCACCAACCCAAGGCACTTGGCCTTCATAATTGATCGGGCCCTCGCCGCCGGTGCCAGTGAGTTTGGACGAATCCGGCCAGCCGATGTAAGCAACCGCAGCGGTCGCTCCATTAACCGAACTGGCATGGATTGCGGCCCCTACATTGCCACCGGAATAATATCCATCATTAACAACTTCCACCCATTGGTTCCCGCCTGAAGGAGGGGGAGCCGTGTCTGTGGATGCCAGGCCGGGCGTGGTGGTCCCATCGGCGCTCAAGGCAAATTGATCAATGTCATTGAGCAGTGAATAACCGAGGTCCGTGAATACCGCGGTGCGAGTCCCGGAGAGGTTGTACCGACCCACGGGAATCACGGGTGTGGCCGAATCCCCGGCGCTGCCCGTAAAGAAGCTCAGAGGATATCCGAACCCGCCCGTGTTCCACAGGTCCTCGAATTGGGTGAGGGTAATGTTCTTAATGCCTGATGCGGCGTTATTGACCACGAAGGTGAACGGTATAATCGCCATGCCGGTCGTCGCCTTGCGGGCTTTGTCAGCGGTGAGCCGAATCTCCTGCAAAGTAATTCCGGTTTTATGCGCCGTGTAATTCACCGGATTGGCTCCTGACCCTACGATCCCTTGATAGCATACCGTCTGGCCTATGTCCGAGAACGCAACGTCGGCGCCGGTATGAGAGAAGGTACCGCCATAGAAGGAACCATCTACGTTCTGATAGGTTGCGGACTGCGGGGTGACGAGGTTCTGGACTCCCTCCATGGAACCGCTCCAGGAACAGAACACGGTGACAGCGGGGATCGCCGTCACGCCCGTTATGCCGCCGGCGTTGGCGGCAACAGCGCCTGAGAAGGTGAACCAATTCGAGCCGCTCTTGTCACTCGCTGCGGCTGTCAGGCCCAAATCTCCCAGCCCGTTATAGACTTGCGAGCGGAACGCGGTGGATCCAGTGATATAAACTGGATCCCCGACCACGCTGCCGTCCGGTTGAGCTTGCGCGACGCCCGCGAATCCAAGCCCCAGCGCCAGGGCGCTGACTGTATTGATCATTTTGTTCATATTACGTAATCTCTTTCTATTATTAGTTTTCTTTTGTTTCTCTTGAATCGGGAATTTTTTTCGTTTCACTTTGAATCCGTATTACGCGGCCAGGGAGCGCAATTGACGGCGGAAAGCCAGGGCGGCGAGACCGACTACCGCGAACAAGGCGTAGGTGGACGGTTCGGGAATCGCGGAAACAGTCCCAGTCGAGAAAACCACTTCGCCGTTGGGTTCGAAGGCGAAGTAGCCATCGTAGGTGGCACTGGTTCCAGTCGGAGGCGTTGTCCACAAAGCCTCATAAACGGTGCCAGCCGACGGCGTCGCTTCGAGAGCAGAGCCGCTAACGCTAATGACGCCTTGATAATTGATTGTTGTCGGGTCGCCGGGAGCCTGACCTTGGTTTTGGTAGCTACCAGGGGCGCTGGCGAGAACTACTGCTGCATTGACTGAATTGGCTAACGTTGACTGATTTCCATCTCCACCAGCAGAAGAGGCTTCGCCACCAATCTGTTGTATATAGCCCTTTACCAAGGAGGCATTGGGGCCTGAAACCTGGGAGCTGCTGCCCTGGCCTGAGGTGACCACCCTGGACAACCACAATGTGGCCTTCTGCGTGGCTGTGCCGGACTGCACGGCATCCGCGATAGCCGACATGCCAACTTGATTGAACGAACCGACCTCGGTTTGCAAGTCGCCGGCTGAAAAGTAGTTGATGCCGGCGGTGGCGCTGTACCCGGTGCCATTATCCAACACAACGGTGCCGCCGTCGGTCGCAACGGTGCTCAGAAAAGTGCTGACATTGCCCATGTCAACCACTACGTCATTACCTGTGTCGGTCTGAGTATTTCGGAAGTTCAACAGCAGGTCACCGTAGGCATAACTTGTTAAGCCGCCAGCTTGGGCCTGGGAGGACGCCAAGAGGGTTGCGCCCGCCATGGCAAGCATGATTGTTTGATTTTTATTCATAGTGTCTGTCTTCTTTTCTCCTGGCCTTCATCTGGCCAACTTCGCTAGTTTGACTGTTTTACGGCGATTTTGGTCCTTTGATTCGAACCAACTTCACATCGTTCGCATCGGGCAAACTCTTGCTCAATGTCGGCACCAGTGTAAGGCATCGGCAAAACGGTGCGTCTTAAAAACAGACATGGGTTGAGGAAAAGTGGATATGACTTGACAGACGTGTAAGATGCTCATCATCAACCACTTACGTCACATTTGCCCGAAACAGATGAGTGTTGGGCGTGAACCGCGCTCAATGTCAGCGATTCTTCACAATTGGAGGCCAAAAAGTCTGGAATCGTCGGCAATCCGGCACAATGGGAAGGAAAAGTGGAAATGAAACATTAGGCGTACATCTTGCCCAAGAGGAACAGCCGTTTCAAGGATTAGGATTGCAACAATTGTGTGACGACTCCCTTTGGCATTGCAAGGGTCATCGTCTCTCTGCTTAGATCACAAGTTTGAATGGCAAGAAACTCGAAGCTGAAAGCCGGAACTTGAGAGCGACACTGACAGCAAGAAAAACGGAAACGACGCAGGTGGTGTGTGTTTGCATTTTGCTGATGCTGGCGGTGCTGGCTGTTTTCGGACAAACGGCACACTTCGAATTCGTCGGCTACGATGACCAGCATTATGTCTTTCAGAACCCGGTGGTGCAGCAGGGTTTGTCTGTCAAAGCGGTTGGCTGGGCCTTCACCCACCCGCAGGTAGCCAATTGGATACCCCTCACCACGCTTTCACACATGCTGGACTGCCAGGTCTTCGGACTGAATGCCGGAGGACACCATGCAGTCAATGTCCTGTTGCACGCTGCCAACGCCGTATTGCTGTTTTTGGTGTTGCGGCAGATGACAGGGAGCCTGTGTCGCAGCGCATTCGTCGCGGCTGTGTTCGCCGTCCATCCGTTACGCGCGGAGTCGGTGGCCTGGGTGTCGGAGCGCAAGGATGTGTTGAGCGGGTTCTTCTTTATGCTGACGCTGTGGGCTTATGTGGAATATGTGGAAAAATGGAAGGGATCCTCCTTCGGTTCCAGTTTCGGCAAATCCACGGTGGGCGGGAAAGGTGCGGAGGGCGGGGAAAACGGAAAGCGGAAGTTCTTTTATGTGTTGACGTTGGTGTTTTTTGGCATGGGGCTGATGGCCAAAAGCATGGTGGCGACGCTGCCATTTGTGTTGTTGCTGCTGGATTATTGGCCGCTGGGAAGGATGAAACCAAAAGCAGAAAGCAGAAAACAGAAAACTGAATTTGGTCAAGAGAGCGCTGTTGGAATTCCCTTTTTGGGGTTGGTGAAGGAGAAAATTCCGTTTTTCTTGCTTTCGGCAGGAGCGTGTGTTGCGACTGTGAAAGTACCCGGACTCATAGTCCCGGAGCAAATTCCCATCCTTGGACGCCTCGGTAACGCGGTGATTTCTTATACTGTTTATCTGCGGCAAATGGTTTTTCCGACACAATTGGCCGCGCATTATCCAAACGCGCCGAACGGCCAGCCGGCAGGGATTGTCTGCGTTGCCTTTGTCTTAATATCCGCCA
>Ga0302320_10003596_pt1 | contig 35889 bp, 36 predicted proteins | sample Bog_T0_3_FD_202130 | JGI IMG/M metagenome (GOLD analysis project Ga0302320, IMG submission 202130) | Peat permafrost microbial communities from Stordalen Mire near Abisko, Sweden - Bog_T0_3 | ecosystem: Environmental > Terrestrial > Soil > Wetlands > Peat | place: Sweden: Abisko, Stordalen Mire...
AAACTCTCCCGGCGTCAAACGCCGCCGCAGATATTCATCTTCGGCAGGATTGATCAGGTTGCGGAAAGCCTCGACATCGATCGGCCGAATGGTAGCGGCCAAGCCGCGCGGCTTCCTGATCTGCAGGCTTCGAGTTACGGCGACGCTCAAAATCACGGCGAGCGCGATTACAGCAGCGATGACAAGAACGATGGCCAGATTCATTGGTGTATCAGCCGCTCCAGTTCCTGGTTCCAAACTTCAAGGTTGTGTTCAGGGGGAGGAGGATCTTTTGCAAGAGAAACGCTTTTCGCCGGGACTAGAAGGTAGTAATACCAAATAAGGACGGAGAGATGATAGGCGGCCATGTGGGCGAAGTCCAGTAGAATGCGGCCGTGCGCGTCGAAGTTGCCGTTCGCAGCTAGAGCCCAAGTAGCTAGATGAACGCAGGCTGAAATTCCTAAGCCCAATGTGATGCCATAGGACACACGCCCCCAACACAGCTTGAAATACTGCGCAAATAAAAAAAGGAACACAATCAACCCACACTCAATCAGGTAGATCGTTTGTTCTAAGAGATGAGCTCCGGACACTATCCAATGGGTATTGTCTCGTGTGCTATAAGCGGCAACTACAGCGGCGATGAAGACCAGGATCACCCCAAGGCCGGTTATTAGCACCTTGCCCAGTTTGGCTACGGACTGATACAGGCCAAAAACGGCGCTGAATATTTCACCGATTAAGGCAAATTTTATTAGGGCTTCAACCAGCAGACCCGCCCAGAAAAAATACCACCACGTCATTGGTGCAACCGACGGAAGGACGTCTGTCACGTAGAGAGTCAATTGTTCGATCCCACTGGCGACGGCAAAGAAAACGAAAACCGGAAAATGTTTGCGGATATCGCCCCGCCAGATCAAAATAGGGAGAATTAACAGAAGAAGATTGGGCGCGACCCAAAGGTAATGCCAGAGAAGTGAGTGCGCCTGCAGCATAGCCGTAGCCTCGGTACTATACCCGGACTTGCTGCAGGCCTCAAGAAGATTAAGGACTCTGTTCGGTTTTCGTAACGCCACTCAGAATTTAGGGCTTGCACACGGAGTTTCCGCCACAATTGGTAGAACCTGCTCCGCCATCGGCATGGGCTACGGTTGGAACCGCCAAAGTGTTGAGGAACATCAGGGCTGCTGCGACGACGAGTAGGATACGTTTCACGGTTGTTTTCTCCTTGTTTTAGAAAAGCGAACCGTGATACTTTCATAGCTTCCCCACAGGTCGAAAGATCACTTTCGGCCTCTACAGTGTTCGGAATTCGTAACAAGAAGTAGCCGCTTCGATGACTTTGAAATCCGCACTGCAAGATCTGCGAGAAACCACGCTGGCTGCGGTTTCCGGGCTGTTGGCTAAACTGGCTTATCTGGCCTCGCTGCGCCGCCGCGAAGGTGGTTACTTACATTGGGGAATGGCGCTGATCCATGGCGAGGAAGCCTCGGAGCGAGCGCTCAAAACGGCTCACGTCGAGGCCTTATCCGCAGTCCTGCGGACTCCAGTGTCGGAGCTTGTAGAGGACCTGCACGGGGCCAGCGCAGAGCGCGAAATCACGCCTGCCGACTACATTAACGCTATGCGGGAACAAGCCACGGAAATGCTTCCTTCAGAACAAGGTGCAGCCTCAGCCCGCCACCTTAATTCAGTGCTGGTTGCGCTTTCGAGCCTGGAGAAGTCGAGCCTGGAGAAGCACCGTAAGCGCTCCACTCCGTCAGTTTCATAGCCACCCCAACCACCTGGCCGATAATTTCAGCTTCCTGAGGATGTCGCAGCACGCGCACCGGCACCGGCGACAAAGGATGAGGCTGCAGGATCACGTCATCTTTTCTCATGCTGCACCAGCAGCACGTATGTCCATCCCGAGTCTCGACGAAGTAAATTGGACGTTCATATTCCGAGCGCCACAATCCTTCGACCACCTTATTTCTCTCTTCATCCACCTGAATAAAACTACCCGGCGGAAGGATGGGATACATCGTGAAATCCTGGTTCCCAATGTATCCGTAAGTGAAATCGGTGTGCGCGAACTGCGCCAGATAGGACAGCGGAACCAAGCCCCATTGCTCCACCATGCGGCCCAGGTTGGCGGTACGCTGTTGGTCAAATCCCGGGTCCATGCGCACTGGCATCTGCACGGACGCCATCCCGGCGAGCGCCTCTGAGATGTGCGATTTCGGCGGAGAAATCAAGCTCAGATCGGCCGCAATATTGTTCATATCGACGCCGTACCAAGCTAAAAGCTCAGTCAAATCGCGGCGATAAATCACAGCTAAAGTGTATAGGCGGAAGATGCTGGGCAACACGCCCTTGGTCTCGATATCCGACAAACGGCTGGGAGGGATGGAGAATTCTTCGTTACGATATTTTTCCGCCATGCGCGCGCTGGAAACCTCAATGTCGCGCATAGTCAACCCGAGTTTTTCGCGCAGGGTCCGAAGGCTTTTACCAGCCGGGAGCATGACAGGGCCTCCAATAAGTGTTGCACATCATAGCAGGGACGCCGCGGTTTGTGTAATGAATGGTGCAAGAATTTTTACAATTCTCATCTTGTTACGAAATCCGAACAAAGATTCAGCCGCGTCCTGCTTGGTGAATCGTTGTTTTTCAGGGACAAAGCCCTTTTGCGCTTCTGTTGCCGCCTGACTTCACCGCCGCCTTGTTTGTTCGTATTTCGTAACAAGCTCAGCGAAAAATCGCAAAATCGCCTTCGCCCGGCCAGAATCCGACGCCCGCAATGGTAGCTCCCATTCAGATGGCAGACGCTCCTCCTAGCTCCAAAATTCCCTGTTCTTGCCATGACATTTGTCACTCCCCGCGCGTGATGAACTCCACTGGCACACTGAACGCCACTCGGCCATGATGCTTTTACCGGATGAGTTACTGGCTGAGTTACCGAAATTAGTTCAGTCTTCCGGCCAGCGCGCAAGAAGAGGTTCTATGACCATCACCATGACCACAACTCTCGAGGAAACACCCAGCAGGTTTACCCCAAACCCCGGAACGGTAGTCGCCAGCCTTCAGGGCGTCAGCAAAAACTACGAGAACATCCGCGCCCTCCGCAACGTGAATTTTACCGTCGGCGCCGGACAGGTGGTCGCCTTACTAGGCCCCAATGGCGCGGGCAAAACCACTGCCGTCAAGCTGTTGCTCGGACTGCTGCAACCCAATGGAGGCAAGGCGCGGGTCTTCGGGGGCGATCCCACGAATCCCGAAAATCGCATGCGCACTGGCGCCATGCTGCAAGTCGGGCGCGTGCCCGAAACCCTTCGCGTGCGAGAGCACATCGATCTGTTCTCCAGCTATTACCCATCGCCCATGCCGATGAGCGAAGTGCTGGCTGCGTCAGGGCTCGAGAAATTGAGCGACCGCAAATTCGGTGATCTCTCGGGCGGCCAGCGCCAGCGGACCTTATTTGCACTCGCCATCTGCGGCAATCCCGATCTGCTGTTTCTGGATGAGCCCACCGTAGGTCTCGATGTGGAATCGCGCCGCGGTCTTTGGGAAGAAATTCGCCACCTGGTGGATCGCGGAAAGACCGTCCTGCTCACCACGCATTATTTGGAAGAGGCCGACGCTCTCGCCGATCGCATTGCGGTCATCAACCAGGGCGAAATTATTGCCGAAGGCACGCCGGCGGAAATCAAAGCGCAAACTAGCGGCAAGCGCATTCGCTGCATCACTTCGCTCAGCCTGGCGAGCGTGCTGCAACTTCCCGGCGTCACTGATGCCAGCCAGGACCGCGAAGCCCTGAATATCCACGCTCGCGAAGCCGAGCCGGTTGTCCGCGCATTGCTGGCGCGGGATGCTTCTCTTTCTGGTTTGGAAATTACCAGCGCGGGCTTGGAAGAGGCCTTCCTCGCTCTCACGCAAGATAATGGGCAAACCGGAAAACAAAATTAAAGCGCTTCGATTCGCCAAATGACTTTTACGAAATATTCGGAGGTATGTAATGAGCACATCAGCAGCAGCATTAAACAATGTCCAAATCGCCCGCACACCCGCGCACACGGCGACCATCTATCTCAAAGAAGCAAAGTATGAATTCCTTAAGAACCTGCGCCTGCGCGTGTACACCTTGTCGGTAATCAGTTTTCCTGTGATGTTCTATGTGCTGTTCGGCCTCGTGTTGAACAGCAAAGAATCGATTGCCGGCATGGGCGTTCCCACCTATATGATTGCGACCTATGGCACCTTCGGAATCATGGGCGCGTCTTTGTTCGGCACGGCCTCCGGCCTGGCCTCCGATCGCGGCTTGGGATGGCTTCAGGTCAAGCGCGCCAGCCCCATGCCGCCCTTCGCCTACTTTACCGCTAAGGTGCTCGTCAGCATGGGCTTCAGCGCCATCGTGATTGCAATTCTGCTCGTGCTCGGTTTCAGCTTCGGCGGAGTACGCATGCCTTTTATGCAAACCGCCCAGCTCATTGCCACCCTGGTTGCCGGATCGCTTCCCTTTTCCGCCATGGGATTGGCCATTGGCTATTTTGTCGGACCCAACTCCGCTCCCGCTGCCATCAATCTGATTTATCTTCCCATGTCGTTCTGCAGCGGCTTGTGGGTCCCGTACATGTTTCTCCCCAAGGTGGTCCGTCAAATCGCGCTGGCCTTGCCGCCTTACCATTTGTCGCAACTGGCGCTGGGCGTGGTCGGCGCAGGATTTCACCAGTCCGCAGCCGGGCATTGGGAAGTGTTGCTGGCCTTCACTCTGATCTGCCTGGGCGTGGCCCGCATCGGCTTCCAGCGCGATCAAGGCAAGCTTTACGGCTAGGTGGGGTTGCGGAAAACGCTGGTTTCGGGTGGAGCAGCGCTTCTAGCGCTGCGTCAGAGGCTTGGGGGTCCGACCGGCTTTAGCCGCTGAGGTAACGATTCGGTGATTTTTATGAGCGCGGAAATTAAAAAATCGACAGGCGCTAGCGCGATATTCATTTTTCTCGGGCTGCTGGCCTTCTTCGGCGGGTCCACCTGGCTCACACTGCTGATCCCAGCCGCTATTTTAGTTTGGTTCGGAGCCGGATCCGCATGGCGCACTGGCCGGAATTGACCGCAGGGGTGACAATAGACTTATGCCATTGATTGCTATCGGCACAGAAGAAACGTGCGACCCATCCGCCGGCCCCTTCAAACTGAAGCCGTGGAACATTATCTTCAGAGATCGTGAACACGGCTGGAGCCCTTTCCTTTGGGTGCTCTATCTCGGCTTCTTTTTCATCCAGCCGGTCTTTGACCACGTCAGCCGGAAGATCTGGCTGCTCGACATTCTCGGTGCGGTGGTTTTTCTTTTTCTCTACTTCGGGTTGTTCGTTCTCGCAAACCCGCGGTCCTTGATCCATGTCGCTGGCATGGTGGTGCTCGGACTTCTGTACCAGCCCATTAACAATGGCGCGTGTACATTCTTTATTTTTGCCGCGGCGATGTTGCCCTTTTGCGTGGAAAGCCAGGCGGCGGCCGTTGCCGGTTTGCTTACCATTGGAGCCATCGGCGGTCTTCAAGGTTTGCTGCTGCACATTAACGGCTGGCAGCTTTTCTACTCAACTATTTTCCCAGTGATCATCGGAGCAGGAAACACGTTCTTCGCCGAGCGCAACCGCATGAACCGAACCTTGCGCAAAGCGAATGAAGAGATCGAACATCTCGCCAAAGTTGCCGAGCGTGAACGAATCGCCCGCGACCTGCACGATGTGTTAGGACATACGTTGTCCGTGATCACGCTGAAATCCGAACTCGCCGGAAAGCTAATCGATCGTGATCCGCAGCGCGCGGGGCAAGAAATTCGCGAAGTCGAAGAAATTTCGCGGCAGGCATTATCGGAAGTGCGCGACGCCATCCGCGGCTATCGCTCCAAGGGACTTGCCGCGGAATTGGCGCAGGCCAAGTGCACTCTGGAAACCGCTGGCGTTGCGGTACGCTGCGACGCTGCGACCACAGTAAAACTTCCTGCCATGCAGGAGGGCGTGCTCACCATGGCGGTGCGCGAAGCCGTTACCAATGTTGTTCGTCACGCGCATGCCAGCAGTTGTACGCTTCGCCTCGAACAGCGTGACGGGACCTGCCATCTCGAAATTCAAGATGACGGCCGTGGCGGTTTTCAGAACGAAGGCAGCGGACTGCGCGGCATGCGCGAGCGCGTGGAAATGCTCGGCGGCACGCTGCACCGCAACTCGCAAGCCGGCACGCGGCTCACCATCACTTTGCCCGTGAAAGAAATCGCGCTGAAAGCTGAGAACTAAATCCCATTGAACCCTGCCTCAATAAATCCGGTCTCGCATTCGAATCCGACTTCGCATTCGAACTCTGCCTCGCATCCGAGTTCCAGTAAAGAAGGCCGCAAAACTATCCGCGTGGTCATCGCCGAAGATCAGGCCATGGTTCTCGGAGCTCTTGCCGCACTCTTAGAAATTGAAGGCGACATCTCTGTGGTTGCGCAGGTGCGGGATGGCAAGCAAGCGCTGCAAGCCGTTCTCACCCACAAGCCCGACGTTCTGATTACCGACATCGAAATGCCCTTCATGACCGGACTCGATGCCGCCGCCGAACTCAAACGCCGCCGCGTGAATACGCGCGTGATCATCCTTACCACCTTCGCGCGAGCCGGATATCTTCGCCGCGCCATGGAAGCCGGCGCTCTCGGCTATCTGCTGAAAGACATGCGCGCGGAAGAACTCGCCGACGCCGTTCGCCGCGTCCAGCAAGGCTTGCGCGTCATCCATCCCGATCTCGCCACCGAAGCCTGGGGAGAAATGGATCCGCTCACTGAGCGCGAACGTCAGGTTCTGCGCCTCGCCGGCGAAGGTATGCAAAGCGGCGACATCGCCGCCGAACTCGGACTCTCCGAAGGCACCGTCCGCAACTATCTCTCCGAAGCCATCAGCAAAATGGGCGCCAGTAATAGAGTTGAAGCTTCCAGGCTGGCTCGAACCAAGGGCTGGTTGTAAGCCGAACCCAGAGCCAAACAAGCCGCTGCTGGCTCCATCCGGAACTATCTGAAGATAACTTGCCTGAAAACAAAGATTGCTTTCGCATGCTTCTGTGATATGTTGTGCCCGCTCGTTTTGTTTCCCCCAGATTCCACCCACGCCGGAGTGAAAATTTATGCACATCAACCTAGGCAGGACTCTGTCGAAAGTCTTTACAGCCGCAGCACTCACTCTAATCCTGACAACACCCGGCTGGACTCAAGCGATAGAGAAAGTTCTCTACAGTTTCGGAGGATTCACGGACGGAGGGAATCCGCAGCCCGGCGTGGTTCTTGACAGCAAGGGAAATGTGTTCGGTACTACGCTCAATGGCGGGGACAATTTCGAGGGAGCGGTTTTCGAAGTAACTCCGAATTCCGACGGAAGCTGGACGGAACAAGTGATCCATAGCTTTTCTGGATTCACCGGAACCGGTGACGGCGCGCTGCCATTTGGCGGCTTAACCCTCGACGCCCAAGGCAACCTGTACGGTACCACCGACGCAGGAGGGTCCGACGGTGGCGGAACGGTTTTTGAACTTTCTGCCGGATCGAACGGCGTATGGACAGAGACAATTCTGTACAGCTTCGCAGGAGGATCGGATGGCTTCGCCCCGTTCGCGGGCGTTGTTTTCGATTCCGCTGGCAACTTGTATGGCACGACCGAAAGAGGGGGAACGCCAGGATTCGGAGCCACGGCAGGATTCGGAACAGTTTTCGAGCTGTCTCCGGGCGCGAATGGAACCTGGACCAAGAAGACCCTTCATACTTTTTCTGGGGCTAATGATGGCGCGATTCCTGGATCGAACTTGGTTGTCGACAGTCTTGGCAATCTCTATGGGGTCGCGCAGTCTGGTGGCGCCAACGACTACGGCCTTCTTTTTCAGCTTGCCCCTCAGCCCGATGGCTCATGGGTAGAGCATGTGATTCATCCTTTTTCAGGCGGTGCGGACGGAATCTCGTGTTACGGTGCTGCGGCCGTCGATAAGGCTGGGAATGTTTTTGTCGAAGCTTACTATTCAGTTCTCGAATTTTCTCCCAGTCCCAGCGGAGGATGGACACGGAAGAGTCTTCACAGCTTCACCGGCGGCCCAGATGGAGCAGGAGCGGAGGGAGGCTTAATTCTAGACAGCTCCGGCAATATTTACGGGATCACGAGTTCTGGCGGCCACCACCATGGCATCGTCTTCGAACTGGCTCACGGCTCTCAGGGCGCCTTCACCGAAGAAATTCTGCACGACTTCGAAGGCGGGTCCGATGGCGATTTTCCGGAGTTCAATTATTTGACCCTGGATGCGAAGGGAAACATTTACGGCACCACCCCAAATGGTGGCGCATCGAACTCCGGCGTTGTCTTTGAACTCATTCGTTGAATCCGGGACTAGAGCGCGCCGCGCTCGACTCCCGCATCTTCCCTCTGCATCGTCTTCACGGCCCACGCCATTCTTGGCGTGTTGTGCGCGATTCCGATTTGCCCTTGTGCGTTCAGGACGATAATTCCGCCGTGGCCATTGAGCCGCTGCTTTAGATAATTCATCGCTTCCTGCGCGGCCCACTCCGGCAAGTTTCCGGCGAGCACGCGGTCCGCCGTCCACTTCGCCAGCGCCAGTTCATCATCGGCTCGCCCCAGCGCCACGTCGTTCCCACGTCGCGAATCGGTGCGGGAAATTTAGCCCATTACGGTGGTGTGTTCGGGTTTCACTTTGTAGAGGACGCGCACTTCGCCGGGCTGGCCGTAGGGATATTTGTCCACGCCGAGATATTTTTTGGACATTTTATTGATGTGCTCACTGGCGCCATCTTCGGTGATTTCGACGACGCGTCCGCGGACTTCGAGATAGCGGTAGGGATTTTCCGGGTCCATTAAAGTGAGGGCGACGCGGGGATCGCGACGGACGTTTTTATCTTTCTGGCGGCCTTTGGCCGAATTAAAAATGATGTGTTCGCCATCGTAGTCGCACCAGACGGGCGTAACCTGCGGGCGTCCGTCGGGCATGAGCGTGCCCAGGCTGGCGAAGGCGCGCTTCTGAAAGAGATCGCGATATTTTTCGGGGATAGTTTCGAGCATGAGGCCTCCTTGCGGTGGTGCGGAAATGAACAGGCACATTATAGAACGGATGCGGTAGACGGGGAGGATTTGCGGTGTGGCGATGTTCCCGTTATCCTTGCGAGCCATGATGAACAACAAAATTTCAGGTTACGAGATTTCTTCCAAACATCCACGGGGCGCGTTCTATGGCACGCGAATTGTTTGTGTCGCGTTGTTGGCCGTGATGTTCCTGCTGGGCACGCGGTCTGAGGCGCAGACAGCAAAATATCCGCAGACGATTGTTTTTATGACGGACTTTGGCGTGGTCGACGACTCGGTCGCGCTATGCAAGGGCGTGATGTATTCGATCATGCCGGAGGTACGCATCGTTGACCTGACGCACGAGGTGACTCCGTTTTCGATTCTGGATGGAGCCAGATTTCTGTATGGGGCAACGCCGTATTATCCGGCGGGAACGGTGTTTGTAGTGGTGATCGATCCGACAGTGGGGAGCGCGCGCAAGGCAATTGTGGCGAAGTCAAGGCGCGGGCAATTATTCGTGCTGCCGGATAACGGCCTGCTGACGCTGGTCGAGCAGCGCGACGGGATCGAGAGCGTAAGGGAGATTACGAATCCGGAGTGGATGATTGGGACGAAGTTGTCGTCGACTTTTCATGGAAGGGATATTTTTTCTCCGGTGGGAGCGCATGTGGCGCGCGGGGATGACTGGACGAAAGTTGGTCCCGAGATGCCGGTTGCGGCGCTGGCGCGGTTGGAGTTGAGGGCGGCGCGGGTTGATGAGCATGGCATTACGGCGGAAGTGATTGCGACGGATGGTCCGTTTGGAAATTTGGTGACGAATCTCGATGCGGAGGAATTTTTGAAGTTGGGATACCAGCGCGGGCAGGAAGTTCCGGTGAAGATTGGCGGGAAAGAAATGAAGATCAAGTTTGTGAAAACTTTCAGCGACGTGGCGCTGAAGGAACCGCTGCTGTATATCGATTCGCGGGGACACGTGGCGTTGGCGGTGAATCAGGGGAGTTTTGCGGAAGCGTATGGAGTGAAGCCGCCGGTGGAGTTGTGGATTGGACGCGGGAAGTAGAGTCCGCCAGCACCGTAGAGTTTATCCCACTGCCGGCGAACAGCAGGTTCCTCGCGCCAAAGGCTGGCGCTCGGAATGACAGAATTAACTTTGATTATTGCAGGCCAAGGTGTTCTGGCGAAATCCGTCGCTTTCTATGCGCGGGAGTACTGCGCGGAATAACGCTTCGAAGCTGGTGCGGACGCGCTCGCCGGTTTCCATGACTTCCTGATGCGAGAGCGGCTGATCGAGAATTCCGGCGGCCATGTTCGTGACGCAGGAAATGGCGAGGACTTTTATCTGCATGTGGCGTGCGGCGATTACTTCGAAGGCAGTCGACATTCCGACCAGGTCGGCGCCGATGGTGCGCAGGTAGCGGATCTCGGCGGGAGTTTCGTAACTCGGTCCGAGCAGTGCGGCGTAGACGCCTTCGTGCAGTGTCATTCCCAGCTTCCCTGCTTCTTCTTTGGCGATCTCGCGATAGCGCCTGTCGTAGGCATGCGTCATGTCGGGAAAACGAACGCCGAAGCGATCGTCGTTGGGTCCGGTGAGCGGATTCGATCCTTGCAGATTGATGTGGTCGCTGATCAGGACGAGCGCGCCTTGCTTGTAAGTAAGATTGATGCCGCCGGCGGCATTGGTGAGGATGACGGATTTAATTCCCATGCGACCGAAGACGCGCATGGGAAAGGCGACTTGCTGCGCGGAGTAGCCTTCGTAAAGATGCACGCGGCCTTGCATGACGGCGACGGGAACATTGGCGCAGTTGCCGAGGACGAGTTGTCCGGCGTGGCCGACGGCGGTGGAGCGCGGGAAGCCGGGGATTTCGGAGAACGGGATTTTGGTTGAGTGGGAGAGAGAATCGGCGAAGCCTCCGAGGCCGGAGCCGAGAACGAGGCCGATTTTTGGGCGCAGCGAAGTTTTGCCGAGGATAAGTTGCGCGGCGGCGGCGGCTAACGCGAATTGTTCCGTCATAATTTTGATCTTTCTACCTTTTGCTTCAAACCACTTAATTCCAGCAAATAGAGACGAGTTCCCAAGAGCCGTGATCTTTTGATATCCCGTGTCAATTGCTTTCTCAGCGAACTCAGCGGCCCCTCAGCGTTCTCCGCGGTAAAAGCTTTTGAACGCCGAGTACACGGAGAAAATCTCGCCGAGATCGCAGAGCAAGCCGGCCCCGAAGTAGCTAAAACATTTCTGCTTCGACAAGCTCTATTGCCTTTAGCGGAAGACCTACAAGTCATCGTCAGCGAGAAATCTGCCATGGCCGTTGCGGTCCAGCCAGTCGTATAAAAACGTTTGATACAGATAAGACGCCACGATTTCTTCTCCGAGTTCGTGGGTCTCCGTGCAAACGAACGGCAGGCGCATCCCGGCGAGTATGGCAATCAAGGACTGCGTGACCTGGTTGGGGCTGGAGCGGCGGCCGAACGGGTACGGGCTTTTGATTTGGCTGAGGGGCGCGGTAATCACCAGCAAGCTGTGCGGAAGTTCGCTCATGCGGCGCAGGCGTTTTACGAAGACGGAACGGTTCGTGGTCAAGGAGCAGACGAGGTCGGAGAGATCTTTACGCTCGACCACGCAGGAATTTTCCATCCCGGCCACGCTGTAATCTCCAAGCGGCAAGGCGCGCATTTCCACTCCAGCAAACCATCCTTTGAATCGCCGAAAGCAAAACGGAATTTGCTCGCGAGTATCGACCACAACGACGGGCAGCGGCGTCCGCAATTGAGTTCCACCGCGCTCGGCGAGCACTGGAATGACGGGATGAGCGACCGGCGCGGCGCTCATCTGCCATTCGAGGGGTGAGGCGATTAAGGTTCGCTTACGGGGCATGATCTTCAAGTGTAGCGGCGGCCGGGTAGGAATATCTTAAGAAATATAGCCGCTTCCGGCGGAGAAGGCGAGACGCCTCCGCGACTGCCGCCGAGGACGGCGGCGCTACTGCGAGAGGGACGCGCTACGTTTTCTGTCCACCTAATACTTTTTTTCGAACCTGGCGAATTCGGCTTCCAGTTTCCATTGCATGCGGGCGCGGTCGTTTGCGGAAAGAAATTGCGCGCAGGCGGCGGATGGATCTTCGGTGGCCGCGTTGTCGTTGGCGCAGGCTGGCGTCATGCGGAATACAAACTTTGTGTCAGACCAGAGGCTCTCGCCGGGCAGGAAGCTGTGCTCCAAACTCTGGCGCGCGAAGCGTTTCAGATCGGTGTACGAGAAGTGGTAAGTCTCGACGGCGCGCAGGTATTCGTGGGTCATGTCGGAGCGCGAGACGCCTTCGTCATCGGTGGCGAGCGCGACGGGGACTCCATATTTTAGATAGGTCGGCAGCGGATGGTCATCGCCGCTGACCCCGAGAATCATATCGTTTGAGGTCAGAGCGATTTCGACCAGCACGTTGCGTTCGGCCATTTCGTGCAGCAGCGCAATGGGATCTTTTTCATTCATCACCGAAACGCCGTGGCCGATGCGCTCGGCGTGTCCGCGCTCGACCGAGGCGCGAACGTGGAAGGATAAGTCCTCGGGCGGGACAAGGCCCATGGCGAGTTCGCCGGCGTGCAGCGTGATGTGAACTTTCGGATAAACGCTGTGCAGGTAGTCGATCATGGCCATGTGTTGGTTGAAATCGTGCAGGCAGACGTACCAGTCTTCGGGCATGACGAGATTCAATCCGACGAAGCGCGGCTCGGTGGAAGCGAGTTCGAAGCCCAACAGGATTTGCGCGAACACAACTTCGTGGGGAAGTCCGCGCAAAACTTGATAAAGATAGCGGACGGTGACGGCGCAGCCGGGAGCGGCGTCTGGCGTACCGCACTTGAGAATTTCTTTTGCCCTGGCATCTTCGGCAGCGAGTTGTTTGGCGGTTTCGCCGGCTACATCTTTCATGCCCTCGGCTAATAATGCTTCGCGCATTTTGGGGTAGTCGGGAATCCATTCAACTTTTTTTGCCAGGGCCGCGGCTGCGCCATGATCGGCGGTGTGCATGAATTCGACATATTGCAGGTGATCCATGCCGGCGCGGTTGGTAGTGGCAGCAATGGCTTCCGCCACGTGCGTGTGGGAGGCCAGTCCAAATTTATCGAAGGCGGCAAAGAAATGATCGTGGCCGGATTCGTCTCCGGGACGCCAGTTGCGCATGGACCATGCGTCGACCATTTGGCCATAGAGAACGTGATCGCCATAGGCGCAACTGGCGGCGGGTTTGGCAGTGTAGGTTTCACAGGAATCGCAGGGGCCGGGCAGAAGCCGCGAAGAAGTACGATCGACACACAGGTTTCCGTCGACGGCAAAGTCGATCAAATCTTCGGCATAGATTGCGCCATCAAGATGGTTATGCAGGTCTCCCCCTTTGGGCAGGTCGCGGAGAAAGGCGAGCAGGAGTGGCGGCTGTTTGCGGATGGTTTCAAGGTAGCGAGAGGCGCGCTGCTCGGGGCTTTGGCCGGCGGCAAATGAACACAGCAGAAGTAGAGTGCAGCAACAATGCACGGCACGCTGGATTGGGGACACGCTCAACCTCCGGAATGCTGGCCGAACTTATTTCGAAGTCAGGAAGGAAATTGTAATCTGTCGTGGCTCGCGTCGTGGAAAGAATTGATGCACGATTCAGCTAAATTAAGTTCATCGCATCCAAGCGAGGGTGGCGATGATGAGCGCCACGACCAGCAAGACCGCGAGGACATATTTGTTGGCAGACAACCACGATTCGGAAGGCGCGGCCGAGGCGGAAAAGAGAGTCGCGGCTACCTGAGGCGGAGCGTCGTCGGGCACTGTCGGAGCGGAGCTCGGAGTAGTTTTGTCCGCGACCGGCGGCGCAATTTCCGTTGGCGTTACAGTTGCAGAAACAATTGCTTTTTGATTCGGCGATGCAGTGGCTTTCGGCGGAACAGTCGAAACTGGCGGCGCATCGGACACGGCCGCTACAGCGGGAACAACGGCACTTTTTACCTCTTCGGAAGGGACGGAAGCGCGCTCGCCGCGCCACTGTTTCTCTTCACACTCCACGCAGAAAGTGCGGCCCTGCGACACAGGAAATCCGCAGCTTTGGCATTTCTGAAGGTTGCGCAATCCGGCGGGAACGGCAGTTGAATTCGCCGAGGTTTCGGCGGCAGCAGCCGCGCTTTGAGCTTGCACCGCGGCAGACCAGAAGAGCGGCTTCTTCTTGGAAGATCCGGAGGAAGCCTCGGAAGACGGCTTCGTCACTTGTGGTTTTTCCGGTTCCGCGATTTTTTGTACCGGCTCGGCTGGAACGACAGAAGCCACAGGCACTTCTTTTTCCGGCGGCTGCTCAGCCACCCGCGACGCCCCGGAAGATTGCGGAGGAAATTTCTGGGCAGAGTCCTCCTCCAATTGCACCGCCAGTTGCGGACTCGCCTGGGGCACAATCTGCGCGGCCACGGCATGTTTTACGGCGGTCTCCACGATTTCGCTGAGGCGGCGAAGGGCGGAAATATCGCGGTCGGCAAAGGCGTGAGGATCTCCGGAAAAAAGTTGGAAGACGCCGAGAACCTGATCGTCGCTCAGGATGGGCATGACGACGACCGAGGCGATGCCGAGCTGCCGGCAGCCTTCGCGGTTCACCCGAGGGTCGTGCTCGGCATCGTCGCAGCGCTGAGTCTGGCGGGTCCGGACGCTTTCGCCGGAAAGGCCGTATTCCATCGAGATCAACGCGCCTAAGTCGGGTGCGCTCGAACCGGCGCTGGCGCGGCAGAGCATATCGTTGTGCTCGCCGCGGCGGAGGGCGATGGCGGCGCCGGAGGCATCCGTGATGTACTGGGCGCGCTCGGCCAGCAATTGCAGGGCGGCATCGAGATCGCGGTGAGCCATTTCGGCAAGCGAGTGGCTGGCATCGTCTCGGGCATCGTGGGATGGTGCGGGCGAGGAGGATTCCGATAGTGGAGATAAATGAGCGTTAACGTCCGCGATTGCGGCAGAGACGCTGGCGGGTGCGGGGTGCGCCGCCGCGGCGGACATATTTGCCGCTACGGGCGCGGACTTTTCGCCGATGATTGAAGGGTGATCCATGCGCAGGCGGTAATTGGAGTCTCGCTCGGGGCGGGGTGGGTGTCAAGGTGTTAAAGGCGGTTGGTGGCTTGGTTTTATCTGCAATCTTACGCAGGACGTTTTCGAACGGCGGAATTTGCAAGGCGGTTGGCTTCTACATTATTTTCGCGCGGGACGTGGGAGATGGAAAAGCTGAGGGCGCGGGCCAGCTTGCGGCAGGTCCAGTGGAGGGAATAAAGACGGGAGCTGCGGCAGGAGTATTCGCCGCGCATCTGGCGAACGACCACTTGAGAGTCGGAGTAGACGTGAAGCGCCTTGGCCTTCAACGAGAGGGCGCACTGCAGGGCTTCCATCAGCGCCATGTATTCGGCGACGTTGTTATCCTGGTGGCCGATCCACTTGGCGATGCGGATGGGGCCGCTGGCGCAGCCCTCGATTACCACCCCAATGCCCGATGGCCCTGGATTGCCCAGGGAACCACCGTCCACATAAGCCACGAGTTCTGACATCGACGATTCTTTTCTGCTACTGGCAAGATCTACTAGCAAGATGCGCCGAGAAAGTTTGCGCGTCAAGACGAATGTTGGATACGGGCGGGGATTTTATGGTTGTTGCGAGTTGTGCAAGCTTGTGTGAAAAACGCGTCAGAAATGAAATCTGAAACGAGTAAAGCTAAGGCCTACAGCGTTTTGCGTAAGCGGATATTCACAGCTTTCAGTCAATGCATTGCACCGATAGTTTGCGTTGACTTTTATCAATGCTCTGTTAAGGTGATCTCCGTCGACGGTCGAAAGGGACAGCGAAATAAAACTTGCTGACCCGAGGTAGACTGGGTGATCAGCCAAACGGGGCAACCCGAGGGGCAGCCAAACCGCATAAAAACCGACGGCGCTGCGAGGTGCAGTTGGGGTTTGGGACTGTGAAAACAGTGATCGCATCAAGGGGCTGTGACGGTACATGCGTCCACGCTGTTGGCTCCCTCGCAGGAGGCGGCAGCTAGAGCATAACCAATGTCACGGCCCTTTCAATTTTTTTCTCTCCTGTTCTGACGATATCTGCATTCTGGTTTGGCGATTGCCTCAGCGCGCTAGAGGGAAGCAACCCGCGCAAAATTTTTCATCTTGCAACTACCTTCCCGTTTCATTAAGCTTAGCCCTCGCCTAATCAGAGGCGTTCCTCCCCCACAGACCCTGTCGACGCTGTTCTTCCTGGAGCTTGCTCATGACAGCAAATGCCATCCTCCGTGTTTCGTCTCTCCTGGGCTTTCTTGCTCTGGCAGGCGTGCAAGCGCAGAACGCTTCTGCTCAAACAGCAAAAACGCTCTATGCCTTCAAGTCGTTCGCCCAAGGAACGGAGCCGACCAGCAATCTCTGGACGGATTCTGGCGGTAACGTTTATGGCATGACCGCGCAGGGCGGCGAGTACGGCCAGGGAGTGGTTTTCGAACTGTCTCCGAAGGCCGCTGGCGGATGGACCGAATCGTTGCTTTATAGTTTCACCGGGGGCGTGGATGGCGCGATGAGGGCGCCCTTTGAGGACCCGCCGTTACCAAATGTTCCCCTGCCGACCATCGTCGGCGACGGGGCCGGAAATCTTTTCGCCTCAGTTCCACTCGGAGGCTCATACGGTTACGGCGTTGTGTTCGAGCTCAGCCGCAATTCTTCCGGCCAGTGGATCCAGACGGTTTTGCACTCCTTCGCCTCGAACTCAACCGACGGCGGTACTCCGGGGACGATTCTGCTCTCGGGCGGAAACATCTTCGGCATCACGTTGTATGGAGGCACCTATAAAGACGGAACCGTATTTGAACTTAGCCCGTCCTCGAGAGGATGGACCGAGTCGACTCTTTATAGCTTCACCGGTTCGCTCGATGGCGCTTTCCCCTCGGGCCTGACGATAACATCCTCTGGCGAACTAGTTGGCGTCGCGGCGGGAGGGGGAAAGGTGTTGTGTGACGGCTTTGGCGGCCAATATTACGATTGCGGTACTGTGTGGGAGTTGGCCTACTCCGACAGCAACTGGACGTTCAGTACGCTTTACGACCTGGTGCCGGACATCGGTTTTGGCGGTCCACTGGGCAACCCTGTGGTCGATTCCGACGGCCACATTACCGGCGCAACGTCCTGGGGCGTGTTCCAACTCACTCCGGGACTATCCGGCATTTACTCGGCATCATTGGTCTACGGATTCGAACACGAAGACGTGGCTCCCATGACCGGGCTGGCGCTGGGCGCCGACGGAAGCTATTACGGTACGGGAGGACTTGAAAACGGTGGCTCGATCTACAAACTCACGCCGAACGCAGGCGGCGAATGGGCGCGAACTGTCCTTTGGACCTCGGGATCAAAGGGCGGTCTGGGCCTCACCACCAATTATGTCGGCTTCGATAACAGCGGCAATCTGATCGCTACATTGATCTATGGGTCGGCGACTTGCTGCGGAGGAACCGTCCTTCAATTCATTCCCGGCAATTCGGACTCCTGGAAACTGAATCGAATTTATGAATTCGAAAAGGGGAACGATGGCGCTAAGCCTTCTGCGGCACTTATCCGCGATCAACTCGGCAACCTCTACGGCGTCACCGAGTTTGGAGGCAACTATCAGAACGGCACCGTATTCGAACTTTCACCGCAGCAAAATGGCAACTGGAAGGAGACCATCCTTTACAGCTTTCAAGGTGGCCAGGATGGCAGCGCCCCGCTCGCTAGTCTGACTATGGATTCGAGCGGCAATCTGTACGGCACTACTTTTTCGTCAACCACTGATTTTTTCCAGCCATGTTCGCCGTGCGGGACCGTATTCGAGTTGTCTGCCGGCGCGAACGGAGCCTGGATTGAAACCGTGCTTCATCGTTTCTCCAGCAGCGGCGACGGAGCGTATCCCAAGGGCGGCCTTGTCTTCGACCAAGAAGGCAATCTGTACGGCACCACTGCCGGTGGAGGCGCAAACGGATATGGTGGGGGCGGCGAAGGATACGGCACCTTATTCGAACTCTCGCCCAGCGCTGGCGGCTGGACTGAATCCGGCTTGTATTCCTTCGATCTGTATCACGGAGCCGGGCCCTGGCAGAACCTAGTAATCTACTCCAATACGATTTATGGCGTGACGCTGTACGGCGGAGACACTGAACTTGCCGACGGCGTAGTCTACGCTGCCACTGCCAACGATCTGAGCGGAGTTGCGGTTGCGGCTGCGTTTGAAGGAACGAATGGCTCGGAGCCGATCGGACTAACTCTCACCAGCGACGGAAAGGTCGTAGGCACGACCGCATACGGCGGAGTGCGGAGCGGCGGAGTGGCATTCGACCTGGGTGCCGGCGCACAGGTGTTCTACAACTTCCCCTTCTACTATCAGGAAGGCCCTACATCAGGGTTCACCATCGGAGGTGACGGTAAGTACTACTTCGTCAATTCCGACGCCGTTTACAGCCTGGAGAACCAAAATGGAGTGCACACATTGCGGCAGGTTTACCAGTTCAGAGGACTGCACTCGTTTGGAGGATTGACCGGGAATTTAATCCCCGATTCGGACGGCAATCTGTATGGAGTTGCCTACTACGGCGGTTATCAGGGTGCGGGTGGTGTATACGAAATTACGGTAGCGAACAATTAACAGACTCCGTGGGCCTTTTGCCGGCGTGTTTCTGCAGGGATCCGAAAACTTGGGGGCGCATCCTTTCACGCGTTTGCGAAAGGCGTTCGCACGACGCGGTCCTTCTGCCTAGAAAATCGATTTACCTGTGCCTGCCTTCCTGTGGCATAATCTCAGCCCGTAAGCTTGGGAGGCACCATCGCAATGGCCAAAACTTCGTTGACTCGCCGGCATTTCATCCACATCGGTGCCGGAGCTCTCGCCACGACTTCTGTGGCAGGGAGTATCTTGCAACCTCATCTGCTGTGGGGGGCGGCGCGGGCGGTCGCTCCGAGCGACATGGTGCGGTTCGCCAGCATTGGCACTGGAATTCGCGGATGTGAACTGCTGAAGGCGTCGCTGCAAGTTCCGGGGGCGCAGTGTGTTGCCGTCTGTGATTTGTACGATAGTCGGCATATCGCCGCGCAGGAAGCGGTGAATAACAGCAGCGTTCCCGCCACGCGTGATTACCGATCCATCCTTGATCGCAAAGACGTCGACGCCGTGATCATCGCAACGATGGACCACCAGCATCGGCATATTTTTGAGGACGCTTGCGCTGCGGGCAAAGACGTTTACTGCGAGAAGCCGATGTCTCACACGGTGGAAGACGGCTTTGCCATGGTGGAGGCCGCGCATAAGGCGAATCGTATTGTGCAAATCGGCAGCCAGCGCGTGAGTTCTGTTCTTTATGCCAAGGCAAAAGAAATTTATGATTCGGGCAAACTCGGCGAGGTCACCGCGATCGAGGCCTATTGGGACCGCAATAGTCCGAGCGGGGCGTGGGTCTATCCGATTCCACCCGATGCCAGCGAGAAGACGATTGACTGGAATACGTTTCTGGGCGGCGCGCCCAAGCGGGCATTCGATCCGGTGCGATTTTTTCGGTGGCGTTGTTTTACTGATTATGGCGAGGGCCTGGCGGGCGATTTATTTGTCCACCTGATTTCGGGAATTCATTTCATCACGGCAACGAATACGGTGGCGCAGCGGGCGCAGTCCAGTGGCGGACTCTTTCATTTCAAGGATGGGCGCGAGTTTCCCGATCTGATTGAGACGGTGTATGACTATCCGAATTTTCGCATGAGCCTGCGCTGCAACCTGAATAATGACGGCGGAGAGTTCATCGCGTTTTACGGAACCAAAGGGACGCTGCTCATCAAGGATTCGACTTTGAGTTTCAAGCCGCAGGATACGCGGCCACAGCCGGAAGGCTACTCGATTTTCGGCTGGCCGAAGGAGTTGCGGGAGCAGTACTTGAAACAGTGGCATGAAGAGCATCCCAAGCCCGCGGCGCTGGCTTCCAGCGTCGATGAAGAAGGCGAGACTTACGCCGCGCCTCCAGGATATAGCGATACGGTTGACCACGAAGCGAACTTCTTCAACGCGGTGCGCACACGAAAACCGGTGGCGGAAAATGAGATGTTCGGCAATCACGCAGCCATCGGATGCCATTTGGCGAACTTTGCTTACTTCAATAAGTCGGTTGCGGTGTGGGATGGAACGGCAAAAAAGATCGTGAAAGCGTGAAGCGTCTCTGACGTTGTTATAGTTTCTTAGCAGGTTTCGACTATGTGCTTACCTCGCAGGCCGGTAGCGCTGCTGTTTCTGATGCTGGCGCTGTTCACGGCACTGATCCCGGTCTGCGGTATTTTTTCCATCCTTTTCGTCTCGATTTTTCTTTACTTCGTAGCTCTTGTGGTCGCGGCGGTTCGCCGCGATGCTGACAGTTTTGTCCTTCCTCGAACTCCCTGCGCTTCCCTGCTCGCATCACGAGCTCCTCCTCTCGCGTAATTCCACTCAGTCGATGTCTGGAACGAACGTCAGGCACGGGAGGACTTGTGTCCCTCAAAAGGAATTTGCGCGCGATATTTTTGGGTTTGGTTCTAGGGCTAGGTTCTTTAGTAGGTACGCCGATGCGCCCGGAGGAAATCGCTGAATTAATGCATGCGATGAATCAGACGAGAGTTTGTCAAGTGATCAGAGAAGAAAACAGTGATGCCGGAGAACCGCCCGTGCCATGAAAGGGCGCTATCTGTAACTCAAGCCGCGGCTTCGCCCACAATCATCTCGTCGACGTAGCACCAAATCCAATCTTCGCCCGGTTCTATGGATCGCACCACGGGATGCTTGGTCTGATGAAAGTGTTTCGTCGCGTGCTTATTCTTCGAAGAGTCGCAGCAGCCCACCTTGCCGCAAACCATGCACAGGCGCAGGTGAACCCAGGTGTCGCCGATTTTTACGCACTCTTCGCAGACATGCTTATCGGTGGTGCTTACTTTGATCTCGTCCAGATGCTTGCATTTCTTTGCCATGATTCGCTCCGTAATATTCAGGATCTTTCGAGTTCCTTGCGGTCCCACTTCGCCAAGTTCGCCGCCGCCTCGTAGGTGCTCTGCAGAAATTCCAGCAGCGCTTCGCGCGGCGAGGGAGAGCGGCGCACGTCGTCATACATCAGAAAGAATTCCTTCATCTCAGGATGGTAAAAGACCGCCGCCGGTTTCACTTTTTGCTCTGCGAAGCCGGCAGGTTCCGGCGCGGCATAGGCATAAAATGCTGGTCCCTTTATATCTCCGGCTCCGGGCCAGAATCCTACGCTGATAACCTCATGCGAATAGGCTTCGCGAGTGATTGCGTCGGCACCAGGCCGTTCGGGCGCGCGGCGTCCGGAAAAGCGGGTCACACATAGGTCGAAGCTGCCCCAGAAAAAATGTACCGGACTACACTTGCCGATGAAGGGCGCGCGAAATTCTTTGAAGATGGAATCGCAGGCAACGAGGATTTTCCAGAAGCGGTGGGCATATTCGGGATCGTAGGAAGAATGCAGGGTATCTTGTTCGAAGCGGACCGGGTTGGGGACCTCGACGGGCATGGTCCAGATTTTCACTTCAATATTGACGGAGCGCAGGGCAGACATAAACTCCACGTAAAAGCCGGCGACCGATTGCGGCCTGAGCGGCAGATCTTTTGATTGGCCGTCGCTTGTAGTGATAAAGAGGCGGTGCTGGATGAAATCGAATTCAACTTCGAAATTTCCGTCGTGATAAGGAATTACGGAAGTAGTGAGTCCGCGAGAAGTCACGTAGAGCGGGACCTCCCACCAATGATTCACCAGCGGAGTGAGCGCGAGGCGGACTTTACCGACGACTTGCATCCACATGTGCAGCGTCGCGTAAGTATCCCGCCAAGCTTCTAGAGGCAGCTCAGGCCAGGGGGTTATGGCGGAGTTCGTGGCTGGCGTCGGCATATCGAGTCAGGTCGTAGAGAAATGTTAACACCGCGTTCAGATTCAGGGTGGGCGCAATCCGCTGAACCAACCTTCGGAGCAAAAGCCGCCTCCAATGATGCACTTCCGGAGGTTTCCCCATGAAGTCCACCCTGCCCGTTCTCCTTAGGAGTATTGTCTTCACTTTTGGCTTCGCTGCAAGCGCGTTTGCCCAGTGCAATAATCCAGCTTCGCCGGGAGTGATTATTTGCACTCCGACCAATGGCGCCACCGTGGTTTACGAGAACGAGATTTCCATCCGTTCCTCGCCATCGTCTGGTGCGTCGATCACCGGATTCGCGGTTTACGACAAAGGAACGTTGATTTACCAAAGTCCAACCGGCGAGAGCGGGACAAATCTTTTCGACGGGGCGCTGATCAATGGAACGCACGACCTGGTGGTGACAGCTACGGATACGGCGGGCAATGCGTATCAAGCGACGACAAGTTTTACCGTAACAGGGCAGGGCTATGGGCCGTGCCCGCTGCCGAGTTCGCCGGGAATTAATTTCTGCAATCCGCCGAAGGGAAATGAATATGGAGTGAATTTTGCGGCGGGAGCTTCGGCCAAGGGACAAGGATCGATTACGAATCTTGCTTTCTATCTGGATGGAAAGTTTATCGGCAGCGCGCGGCATAACTCGTATGTGGAGATCGCGGTGCAACTTGCGCAGCAAGACACGCCTTACACTTTGACGGTGGATGCCACTGATTCCAACGGGAATAAATACACGGCGAGCAGAAGCGTTCAGGCCAATTACACGTACGGACAGTACAGTTGTTCTTTCACTTGTCCGCCGGGAATCAACATGGTGACGCCTGGGTCCGGCGCGTACGTGGGCAACACGTTTAACATCGACATGCAGATCGTGGGAAATACGAAGCCGATCACGAAGATGAAAGCGTTCCTCGACCGGACTTTGGTGGCGACTGCCGATGGGCCGAACTTGCAGCAGGAAGTGAAAGGCGCGCCGAATGGTACGCATATCCTAACGGTCGAAGGATGGGATACGGACGGAACGACCTATCTGATTGAAGAAAACATTAACATCAACGTTTCGGAATAAACCGGGATGCCGTTCCCTGCCGCTCACTTTCACAAAGTGAGCGGCTTTTGTTTTTGGCACGAATCATGAGGCAATGAAGTTGCTCGCGTTGCGCGATCGGGATACTCTGAAATCCGTCTAAACCAGGAGAATGCAGCGCATGAAGATGGACAGGGTTTCCAGGCGGCTGTTTCTGAAACAACTCGGTGCGTCGGGAGCGGCGGCGTATGCGGCTCGCACGGCGGGGGCGATAACTGTCCAGCAAACGTCCGTGGCCGCGCCGAATTCTTCTTCGAACAAGCAAGCGGCCACACGCGCACAGAGAATGGCGTGGTGGCATGAAGCGAAATTCGGAATGTTCATTCATTGGGGACTTTACAGTGTGGTGGGGCAACAGGAATGGGCGCTGGAAGTGGAAGGCATTCCGATTCTGCAGTATGAATATCTGGCGAAACATTTTAAGCCGAAGCCGGATGCGGCGCGGGAGTGGGCCCGCCTGGCGCGGCGCGCCGGGCAAAAATATATGGTGATGACCACCAAGCACCACGAAGGGTTTTGTAATTTCGATTCCAAACTCACGGACTATTGCGCGGCCAAGCAAGGTCCGGGACGGGATTTGGTTCGCGAATTTGTAGACGCGGCGCGCGCTGAAGGTTTGCGCGTTGGATTTTATTATTCGTTGATGGACTGGCACCATCCGGACGGTGCGCGCTGCAAGAATGATGAAGCAGCGCGTAAGCGTTTTGTGGCGTACACGCATGGACTGATCCGCGAGTTGATGACGAATTACGGAAAGGTCGATGTGCTTTGGTATGACGTGGATTGGCCGCTGTCGGCGGAGCAATGGGAGTCCGAGCGCATGAATCAGATGGTATTCGAGCTCCAGCCGGAGATCATTGTGAACAACCGCAACGGGCTGGCAGGAGATTTCGCCACGCCGGAGCAGGAAATTTCAGCAGCGGAAAAAGGGCGAGCCTGGGAAAGCTGCATGACCATGAACGATAGCTGGGGATTCAATCGCGGAGACGATAACTGGAAGAGGGCAAGAACAATCGTCAGCAATCTGGCGGAGTGCGCTGGCGGCGGAGGAAATTATTTGCTGAATATTGGTCCGAAGCCGGATGGATCGGTGCCGGCGGAGTCGGTAGAAATCCTAGAAGGTGTGGGCAAGTGGCTCGACGGAAATGGCAAGTCGATTTACGGAAGCGAGCGCGGATCGTTTTCCTGGAACACGAATGCGACTTACACGCGGCGCGGGAACGTGCTTTACATCCATCAGAGATACTGGCCGGGAGAAACTCCGGCGGCGGAGTGGTTGCCATTTTTTCAGCCGGCAACGGTGATCGCGATCGGCGGAATCAAGACAAGAGTAAAGTCGGTGCGGGTATTGAGGAGCGGCGAGAGTGTGCGGTTCACTCAAGATGAATTCGGACTTCGATTGACGGGCCTGCCGGCGCAGGCTCCGGACCATCCGGCAACGGTGTTTGAGGTCGATTGCGAGGGGGAGCCAGTGATCGATCACAATGCGATTCGGGCAATGTGGCCTAGGTATAAGGTGGGGATTAGCTAGGGAAGTCAGGAAAGTCCGATCGCTCCTCAGCAGCGCGGGCTGTGGTGCCTGCGCTACAACTGTTGTTGTACGGACGCGACGTTCGCTCTTCCGCTTCTTTGTTCCGATCCGCCCAGAAAGTCGATGCGGAAGGTGAACAAACATAGTTCGATTGATACTTCTCTGCATTCAAAGCCGCCTGTAGATTGGCGACAAGGTATTTTTCATTCGTGTGCGGGGGCGGACAGACGATGGTCGAGCATCAGGAATTGTTGCAGGAGTTTCAAAACTTCGCGCGGACTGCGCCGACAGTCAAGGCGCTGATGGAGCAGATCTCGCAGCGGCTGCATGAAGCGATGGCGCGCTACAACTGGGTGGGATTCTATCTTGTGGATGCGGCCGACCCGAAAATTCTTGTGGTGGGACCGTTTGTGGGCAGCTTTACTCCGAATGCGCGGATTCCGCTGGATACGGGACTCTGCGGCGCTGCGGCCACCAGTGGCCTCACGGTAGTTGTGGACGATGTTTCGAAGGATCCGCGGTATCTTTCGGGGTCGACGACGGTGAAGAGCGAGATCGTGGTCCCGATTTTTGTGAAGAACAAACTGGCTGCGGAGTTGGATGTGGAAAGTTATTTTGTGGGGACTTTCACCAAAGCTGAACAGGAATTTGTGGAAGGGTGCGCGGGAGTGGTGGGGAAATACTTGGGAAAATGAGAGGAGCTTTTCGAGGCGGTTTGACGCCTGCCTTATAATGGAGGCGTGCTAACAGAAGACGACAAACAGTGGATCGACCAAAGGCTCGAGCAGTTTAACCAACTGTTTGAGCGTAGGCTAGAGCAGGTTGAAACCAACTTGCTCACGGAATTCCACAAGTGGGCGTCTCCCGTCGAAATGCGCCAGCGGAGCCATACCGCTGTTCTTCGTGCTCTGGACGCTGAAGTCGAATCTATTCCAGACCGCCTCAAAAATCTCGAAGGAAGATAGACTTACGGACCGCCTGAGCGAAAAATCAACTCCATTTCGTCCCGCTTAGATTTATTCGCAACAGCTTGTGGATTGAGGGCCGCCCAGACCTTCTCCGAAAAAGCCGGCGGGACGCCGGCGCCACTAATGCTGTTCCCGACGCCGCAAATAGTCGATGAACATTTGTTCGACGGGCTTGTCATAGGCCATGAGGACGTGGCGGACGGTGTGTCCGCTGACCACGTGGCAGACTTCTTCGGCGAGATTTTTGGCGTGGTCGCCGGCACGCTCGAGAGACTGGGTCATGAAGATGACTTGCAGGCTGGCCTGGCGCGCGATGTTTTCCGGGTTCTCGATGTGGCGGAGGAAAATCAAGTTACGCAGGCGATCAATTTCGGAGTCGGCGCGGATGACATCGACGGCTTTACCAACGTCACGGGTGGAGAATGCGCCACCCACGTCGGTAAGCATTTTTTCCAGGATGGTGGCCATCTGGGTCAGGTCGCGTGTGTCCTGAGAGTCGACGCGTCCGGCGGCGGCTTGGGCGCTGTTGGCGAAGCTGAGCAGCAGGTCGCCGATGCGCTCCAGACTGATCATGAACTTCATGCAGGCGAGGAGTTCGCGGGCTTCGGCGGGTTCGACTTCGGTGATCGCCGCGGTGACGGCAGTATCAATTTCCATGTCGAGCGCATCGAGTTGGCGCTCGCGTTGACGCAGAGAATTCAGCAGCGGAGCGGAGCCGGTAGCAATGCCCTCCGCGGCAGCGCCAGCGGCTTCTTTGGCGAGGCGGCAGGCTTCCACCGTGCGGCGAACAATTTGGTGGTGGGCAGGTTCCGGGGACGGGTTTTCGACGCGGGCAGTGCTCATGAGGATATTCCTCTGGCGTGGGCCGGGGCTGCGCGGACCCCTTAGCTCTGATTTTGCCGTACTCATAAGCGGATGGTCAACGGCTAAGGGTAGCGTTTTTGCTGCGGAACTGGGTTAAGAGGGTTTGAATTTTCGGTTGTTTCTGATAACGTCAGCTCGGGCGGAAGGCTGACACTACGATTATCGACTCCGGCGCTTGCTGGCCCGGCGTTGTGCTTTTTGGGCTTTCTTCGCGGCCTTGCGCTGCTTCTTGGCCATTTTCTTGGAATACTTTCGCTGCTGCTTGGCGGCGCGGCGAGCTTCCTGGCCGTTTTCTCCGATGCTGCGGTTCTCGCGCTGGGCGGCGGCGGGGAGTGAGCACGCGAGACTTAGAACACCGAGCAGGAGCAGCGCCGCGATTCGTTTCATAACTTCTCCGAAGGTATTGGAGAATTTTACCACTTCAGGTTAGGGAAGTGGCTTGACTATCGAGTGTCCGGATTCTGCAACCTTAGACCCTTTGATCGCAGAGGGCGCAGAGAAATGCCGCAGAGCCCGCGGAGCATCGAGGGGAGTTTCAGAAGTCCCCCGAGGACGGCGGCTGGGACGGTACCATCGTAATGTCGCGGGAATCGCCCTCTGGTTGCACAATGCTGCATGGACTTAGGCACGGCACTTCTTGATTTTCTGCAACGAACAGCGATTGGGGCGGGATTAGTATTCGCGTTGCTTCTGGCGATTCAGATAAAGATGCCGAAGAGATCGGTTGTTCCCAATCGCAGAGTACCCAGCAAGTAGTCGCCAAGCCAACTCTCGCAATTCCGCGCGGGCGCACATTCCAAGACCCAAGAATCTTCATCCTCTAAACATTAAAACATTCGCTGACAATCGTGATAACGAACTGCGTTTGACGGGATCAGCGCGGGCGTGAGATATTGACACGTTTTCATCTCTGGCAAGTAAAGAAGAGACCGAGTTCCCCGCCCTCCTCATGATGCGCCTGATTCCGAAGGATACGAGCTTCTTTCAAATGTTCTCCGCGATGTCAGACAATCTGATCGCGGGGGCGCAAACCTTGGTGGACCTGTTTGCGGATTACAAGGATGTCGATAAGAAGATCGATGAGGTCCGCCGCATCGAGCGCGAAGGGGATGAACTCACGCATGCCATTCTGACCAAACTGAACCAAACCTTCATTACGCCTTTTGACCGCGAAGACATACATCAGTTGGCTTCGAAGTTGGACGACGTGCTGGACTTCATCAATGCTTCCGGAGCGCGGCTGGTAATGTACAGGATCACCGCACCCCCGGCGGCCGCCGGAGAATTGTCCAAGATCATTCTGATGCAATGTCAGGAATTGCAGAAGGCCGTGTCGCTAATGCAGAAAAATGGGAACATCCTGGGACACTGCGTGGAAATTAACCGGCTGGAAAATGAAGCGGACATGGTGTCGCAGCAGGCGATCGCCAGGCTGTTTGAATATGAGAAAGATCCGATCAACCTGATCAAGGTGAAAGAACTGCTCGAGTTCCTCGAGCGCGCCACCGATAAGGCGGAAGATGTGGCGAATGTTCTGGAAACTGTCGTGTTAAAAAATACCTGAGTTCAATGACCCCGACCCCACAGGAAAACAGGTGAAGGCCGATCTCGCGCTGCTAATCGTCACCGTGCTGGTAGCGTTGACTTTTGATTTCCTGAATGGATTTCACGATGCCGCCAACAGCATAGCCACGGTGGTGTCGACGCGGGTTTTGTCTCCCAAACTGGCGGTGGCGTGGGCGGCGTTCTTCAATTTTGTGGCGGCATTTTTGCTGGGAACGGCGGTGGCCAAAACCATCGGCGGTGGCATGATCCGGCTCGAAGACCTGACTCAGTATGTGGTGATCACCGGGCTGATCGGTGCAATTGTCTGGGATATTTTGACCTGGCTATGGGGACTGCCAACCTCTTCGTCGCATGCGCTGATTGGAGGACTGGCGGGAGCGGCGATTATGCGATCCGGCTGGCAGGTGATCATTGCGTCCGGCTGGTATAAGACTTTGATCTTCATTGTGGTGGCGCCCATCATGGGGCTGATTCTCGGCTTCTCCTTCATGGTGGCGATTTTTTGGATGCTGCGGAATAAGCCTCCGCGAAGGATTGACGCTTGGTTTCGCAAGCTACAACTGCTTTCTGCGGCGGCTTACAGTTTGGGCCACGGCGGTAATGACGCACAGAAGACCATGGGCATCGTGGCCAGCGCGTTGTATGCGGCACATTTTCTAAGCAAGGCGGAGGTGGAGGGAAGCTGGGGCAAGTATCACTGGCCAATTATTCTGGCGGCCCATACCGCCATCGCTCTGGGAACTTATTTTGGCGGCTGGCGAATTGTTCACACCATGGGTTCGCGCATTACCAAACTGAAACCAGTGGGAGGTTTCTGCGCGGAGGCGGCGGGAGCGATTACCTTGTTCTCGACTGCACTCGCCGGAATTCCTGTGAGCACAACGCACACGATCACAGGAGCGATCGTTGGCGTGGGTGCGACGCACCGACTGTCGGCGGTGAGGTGGGGAGTGGCGCGGAGAATTGTGTGGGCCTGGCTGGTGACGATTCCGGCGGCGGCGGCGGTGGCGGCGGTGGCGTTTTGGGTAGTTCGGTGGATTCGGCCTGGGGCATAGGGGCGAGCACCGATATAGTACTGCCTCATGGTGGTGCTAGGCCGTGGGAAGCGTGAAGAGGAATGTGGAGCCGTGGGCGAGATCGCTTTCGGCGCGGATAGTGCCGCCGTGGGCGAGCATGATGTGTTTGGCGATGGCGAGACCAAGGCCGGTGCCTCCGGATTCGCGGGAGCGGGCTTTGTCGACCCGGTAGAAGCGTTCGAAGAGGCGAGGCAGATGTTCCGAAGCGATGCCAGCGCCGTAATCCTGTACAAAAAATTCCACTGCGTGAGGAACGGATCGAGCGCCGAGGATGATTCGTCCCCCCTGAGATCCATACTTCAAAGCGTTATCAATCAGATTCGAAAAGACCTGATGGATGGCTTCGCGGTCGGCAAGAACGGAACGCAGATGTTGCACCGGCGAATCCTCGGCCTGAGAAGCGGCCTGAGAAAAATCCTGAATCTGCAGTTCGATTCCGTGAGTGCGGGCGATTTCGCGGAAGCTTTCTTCGGCGTCGTGCAGAATTTCTATGGGAGGAACCGACTCCGGCTCGAAACGAGTCTCACCGGATTCCACGCGCGCCAGGGTGAGCAGATCCTCGGTGAGGCGCGACATACGGGAAGAATTCTTACGGATGATTTCGAGGAACTCGCGGGTGGGGGCGCCGTGATCAGGGGTTGTGTCGAGCAGCGTCTCCGCATAGCCTTGAATCGAGGTAAGCGGAGTGCGCAGTTCGTGCGAAACGTTGGCGATAAAATCGCGCCGAGTTTTTTCCACCCGCTCGGTTTCGGTGAGATCGCGGAGTACGGCAACGGCTCCGCCGTCCGGCAAAGGGGCGGCGGTCACGTCGAAAGCGCGTCCGGGAACAATCGATGTAGCTCGCGCGGTCTTTACTTCGCGGGTCGTGGTCGCTTCTTTAACAGTAGCGAGGAAATCGGGATCGCGAATGGTTTCCACCACTGGTTGATGCAGGCGAGTACCTTGCGGGACGAGGCTATTCATGGGCTGATTGGCCCACTGCACCAGCCCTTCGGCGCTGACGGCGATGACGGCGTCTTGCATGCTATTCAGAAGAGTCTCGAGCTGGCGCTGGCTGGACCGAACGGCAGCAAAGCTTTCCTCGACGCGGCGAGCGGTTGCGTCAATGGCGCCGGCGACCCGGCCGATCTCATCCTGCGAAGCTTCGCGGATGCGGGCGTGAAGATCGCCTTCGGCGATGCGCGCAGCGACTTCCACGATACGATCGAGGCGGCGAGCGCTCCATTGGGCGGCGACGGAGGCCACGATCAGAGCAAAGAGGAACGCAAGGCCAGACGCTATGACCAGGCGCCGCCGAACTTCAGTGGAGATCGCTTCGACATCGGAGAGCGGATAAGCCAGGCGCACTGCGCCACCGGAAATGGGAACCGCAACATACAGAAACGGAATTCCAATGGTTGCACTGCGCCGCTCGTTGCTGCCGATTTTTCCGGCCAGAGCTGCAATAAATTCCGGACGGGCGCCATGATTTTCCATTCCAGCAGGATTTGCCTCGGAATCTGCCAGCACGTTGCCAGCGGGATCAATGATGGTGACGCGAGCACCGGCGGACTTCCCTTCCTGTGCGGCGATATCGGCGAGCGAGTGGCTGCGATCGGTTTCGACACGGTGAGCCAGAAGCTGAGTTTTTTGGACAAGGTTGCGTTCGATTTCCGCGCGCAGAGATGATTGCCACGCGCCGCCGACGGCGAAATCGAAGGTGATGGCGGCGGCGACGATGACGATCAGGAATGCCGCCAGCAGTTTGAAAAAAATCCGGTTTCTCAAGGAGTACTCACTTTGGGGTTTCAAAACGATAGCCGGCGCCGCGTACAGTTTTGAGGTAGCGGGGATTCTCCGGGTCGGGCTCGATTTTTTCACGGATGCGGCGAACGTAGACGTCGACCGAGCGCGGAGTGACGTAGGAAGTGTCGCGCCAGACGGAATCGAGAAGATGATCGCGGGAGAAAACGCGTCCCAGATGGCGTGCGAAATAATCGAGCAGACGGAATTCCGTGGCCGTGGTGGGGACGGTTTGTCCGCGAACCGTGAGAATCATTGCGGCGGGATCGATAGCGATGTCTCCAACTTTGAGCGGACTGGGCGGAAGCGGGCGCTCGAAGCGGCGTAGCACGGCTTTGACACGGGCGACGAGTTCGCGCGGGCTGAACGGCTTCGCGATGTAGTCGTCCGCTCCGATCTCGAGACCAAGCACACGATCCGCCTCGCTGCTTTTTGCCGTGAGAAAAATCACCGGCACGGGGGCGAGACTGGGAGTTTGGCGGACGGTGCGGCAGAGTTCGAGTCCATCTTTGCCGGGAACCATTATATCGAGCACGAAGAGCGCGGGGCGCTGGCGCTCGGCATCGGCGATGACCGTGGAACCGTTGGGATAGACACGCACGGCAAAACCGTCGTTCTCCAAATGGTGGCGAACGAGGCGGGAAATATCGGGATCGTCTTCAACGACGAAGATGCTTGGTTTCACGGATTTATTGTAGCGAAGTCAGTACCTGGTACCTAGTACCGAGTGACAAAAGGAGAGTATGGGGAGTTATTTTTATCGGATTGTAACAATTGAACGGGAATGCGAATCGGGGAAAGGGGCGTCTCTACGGAGAGGCGTTGGATTTCGTCGGCGGATTAATAGTTGACTGGCAACATCGGTGATGTTTTTATGACATTCAGGATTGTTTGAGGAAGTTGAAAGAGAAAACTGCATGTCATTCGAAGAAGCGCTCGCTGCCGCATCCAGAGATGAAGGATTCAAAGCTACCGTGTACGCGATGAACACTCTGCTAATTCAAAAGGGAGTGTATACGCGGGAGGAGTTTCAGCGGTTTTTTGTGCAGTGGATGGAAATGGAACTGAAACGGAAGAAACCGGACGCCGGGACGTCACGTTCGGAGTAACCGGATGGGATCGATGCCGGCAGCCGCGTTTCGCACAGTGGATCCCGATATCGCAGGCCCGGCACTCACATTGGCAAACAGGCGCGGAAATTGCTCTCTGCGGACTACTTTTTAGTGCTCGCATCGAAGCCTCCTTTAGCCCATCAGGTTCTCTAATTGATTAGAGGCTTATGGGAGCGGAGAAGTTGCAAGGAAAACAAAGAGGATGCTGAATGTTTTGAACATCCTGACACGCCAATGTTTCACGGATGCTTCGGATGATTCGTGCGGCGGCGGCTTGTTGGGAGACACGCTGTGACGAAACATGAGATATCAATTCCTAGTCGAAACGTATGCGACGGAGCGATTGAAAGTGCTCAGCGTTTGGAGTGAGTTCCACGACGAGGATATTCCAGTCCGTCCCAAGGAAGATGATCCACGCGGACGCAGCGTGCATGAGCAGATGGTGCATCAGTGCGGGAGCGAAGATTTGTGGTTCCGCAACATGCTGGGGATCGATGTGGGCGCGCCCGCGCTGCCAGCGCATGAAATCCGGACTGAATTTATCACGCGGTATGCCGAGGACAGTGGGAAGCGTTTGACGGCATTGCAGGAAAAAGATGAGGCGTGGTGGGAAGAGAGCGTAAAGTTTTTCGACGTGCCGCGTTCCCGAGCATGGGTGATGACGCGGCGGATCGCGCACACCTCTCATCATCGCGGACAGCTAATGGCAATGCTGCGCATGCTGGGACGTGACATGCATAGCAACTACGGACCGACGGCGGATACGGGCGGACTGATGCAAAATCATGCTCCGACCATTTATGCGTATAAGAGTTTGGAGGAGTTGCTGGAGGGTGGCACGAAAGCGAAGCTGCCGGGGAATGGAGGGAAGGCGGTGACCGAAAGGCCGGGGTAAGTAATCTCTACGTCCACGGATTTAGTACGGCTTTAAGAACCGTGAAGTGCCGAACGTTGCGAGTAACAAGAGTGAGGCGATGGACTTGGGCGGTGGCGGCCAGAAAGGCGTCGATCGCGGTGATCGGTTTCCCTTGAGAAGCACTCAGGGCGACGATTTGACCCCATGCGTCGGCAATGATTTGATTGACAATTAGGATTCTACCTTCGAACCGTAAAGGTAAATCTCGTTCCAGCCATTGCTCATAGCGACGGCGACGACTGCCGTCTGCCATGCGCTCAATTCCAGAGCGTATTTCTGCTAATGTAACCACGCTCAGAAAAAGTTGATCCTCGTCGGCATTGGCCGCCCAAGTGGTAAGGCCGGGATTCGGACGCGGTTTCTGCCATTCCGAGATTGCATTCGTGTCGAGAAGGTAACTCACAAATCGACCTTGCGCGGAAGCGTTCGACGCGGGAGTTTTAGTCCTCCCTCACGCAGCGGCGAAGCGGCAAAGAAATCCGCCAGGGTGCCGACGCGCTTGGTCTTGCGATTCCACTCTTCGGCATCGACGACGACGGCGGCCTTGCGTCCGCGGCGCGTGATGGTCTGCGGGCCTTCGGAGGATGCGCGATTGAGTACTTCGCTCAGTTTCGCTTTGGCTTGGGCGACGGTCCAGGATTGGGTTTGTGAGCTCACGAGGCACCTCGGATGGTCATGATAGTCATTATAGTCATCGGTGAGGTTCGGGGCAATGGATAGGGCTGCCGAGCTTCGCCCGGCTGGACAGCCGAGGGCGGCTGTCCCTACACAACCATTTATCCCTTGGTGGTGAAGGCCAGCGTCAGCAGCGTCTTTTGTTCTACCTCGTGAGCTTTGGCGCTGCCGGTGGCGGGACTGGCGCTGGAGCTGCGTTTGACCGACATTACGGGGCGCTCGCCGGCGATGCGCTCCAGCCGAGGGAGCATGTTGAAGAGCGCCCCCATGTTGGCAGGCTCTTCTTGTACCCAGACGATGTCGCCCTGCTCGCCGTGGCGGGCAAATTCGGCGGCGAGTTCTTTATCCGGGAAAGGATAGAGCTGCTCCACAAAGACGATCGCGGTCGAGGTGTCTTTTCTTTTACTGCGCTCGGCCTTGAGTTCGTGGCCAATCTTGCCGGTGCAGACCAGGATGCGATCAGCCTGTTCCACTTCGTTGTCCGGAATCACGTTCTGGAAACTTGCGCGAGTGAAATCTGAGATCGGTGATGACGCGTCGGGATGGCGCAACATGCTCTTCGGAGTGAAAACGACGAGCGGCTTGCGCCAATGACGAAGCGCCTGACGCCGCAACAGATGAAAATATTGCGCGGCGTTCGAAGGCTGCGCGATTTGGATGTTGTGTTTTGCCGCGAGTTGCAGGAAGCGTTCGATGCGGGCGCTCGAATGTTCCGGACCCTGGCCTTCGTATCCGTGAGGCAGAAGCATCACGACGCCGGAGAGCAGGCTCCACTTGGCTTCTCCGGCTGAAATGAACTGATCGATGATGGCTTGCGCAACGTTAACGAAGTCGCCAAACTGCGCCTCCCAGAGGACGAGCGCCTCAGGATAGTCGCGACTATAGCCGTATTCGAATCCGAGAACGCCCGGTTCGGAAAGCGTGGAATTGTGAATGCCACAGCGGGCCTGGCCGGATGCGATGTTTTCCAGCGGAACATACTCGTTCTCGTTTTCAATATCGATGAGAACGGAGTGGCGCTGGTTAAACGTGCCGCGGCGCGAGTCTTGACCGGAGAGACGAACCGGGATGCCGGCCTTCACCAGGCTCGCGAAGGCGAGCGCTTCAGCCATGCCGTAATCGATGGGCCGCTTGCCTTCGCCCATCTCGGCGCGCTGTTCGAGCAGCTTCTTTACTTTCGGATGAATGTGGAAACCTGCAGGGTAGGTGCTGAGCGACCTGCTCAGTTCCGATAATTCGTCGGTTGAGATCCCAGTTTCGACTTCGAATTCGGGCTTGTGCAGTCCGCCGTAATACTGGTCCCAGTAGGTGGGGAGCTCGCGCATTAAAGGCTTCTTTGTAAGCTTACCGGCCTCTTTCTGCGCGGCTTCGAACTCCGCTTTAGTGGCGGCGGCTTGCGCTTGCGCATCGGTTGCACCGATGTCGTCGGCGTAGATTTCCCAAAGCGCTGGATGGTCTTTTATTTTTTTGTAGAGCAGCGGCTGCGTGACGGTGGGATCGTCAACTTCGCTGTGACCGTGACGCCGGTAACCGATCAGATCGATGACGACGTCGGTTCCGAAGTGGTAGCGATACTCAACCGCCAGACGAGCGACACGGACAACGGCATCTACATCTTCGCCATTGACGTGAAAGATGGGAATCGACTGGCGGCGCGCGATGCAGGCGGCGAAGCGCGTGGAGTGTTCCTCGAAATAGCTGGTGGTGAATCCGAGAAGATTGTTGACCACGACGTGAATGGTACCCCCGACGGTATAGCCCGGAAGGTCAGCGTAATTCATGGTTTCGGCGAGGATGCCTTGCCCGGCAAACGCCGCGTCGCCGTGCACGAGCAGCGGAAGATATTTTTCGGTTCCGCCTTCGCCGGCGCGGTCCTGCTTGGCGCGGCTGCGGCCGACAGTGACGGGATCAACGGCCTCGAGGTGGCTGGGATTGGATACCAGGTGAACGTGAACTTTGTTGCCACTCTTGGTTAGATACTCACCGGTCGCGCCCATGTGATATTTCACGTCACCGGATCCGAGAACGCTGCGCGGATCGACGTCTTCGAATCCGGCAAAGATTTCTTCGGGATCCCGTCTGGCGACGTGGGCGATGACGTTGAGGCGTCCGCGATGGCTCATGCCCATGACGAGTTCGCAGGCTCCGAGGCGCGAGCCAGTATCGAGGAGTTCGTCGACTAACGGAATTAATGCCGTCACGCCCTCAAGCGAGAAGCGCTTGCTGCCGAGATAACGCTGCTGCATGACCTGCTCGAAGACATCGGCGCGGGTGAGGAGATCGAGAATCCGCTGCTGGTCTTTTTCTGTGACCTCGTAACCCTGGGAAGGAGATT
>Ga0302320_10003599_pt1 | contig 35848 bp, 30 predicted proteins | sample Bog_T0_3_FD_202130 | JGI IMG/M metagenome (GOLD analysis project Ga0302320, IMG submission 202130) | Peat permafrost microbial communities from Stordalen Mire near Abisko, Sweden - Bog_T0_3 | ecosystem: Environmental > Terrestrial > Soil > Wetlands > Peat | place: Sweden: Abisko, Stordalen Mire...
TCCCAGTTCCACATCACCTACGAAAAAGCCGTGAAGATGAAGGGCATCACGGGCGAAAACCTGCTCAGCACTCTGGAGCGGCGCCTCGATAGCGTCCTTTACCGCATGGGTCTGGCGACCAGCCGTTCACAGGGACGTCAGGTGGTGGGTCACGGACACATTCAGGTCAACGGCCGCAAGGTCAACATTCCCTCGTTCATCGTGAAGCCCGGTGACGAGATTTCCGTGCGCGAAGCCAGCAAGACCAATGCGACCATCCTGGCCGCTCGTGACGCCACGGCGCATGCCCCGTCACCCAGCTGGATGGATGTGGATCGCGAGAATCTGAAGGGCCGGATTATTTCGACGCCGCGCCGCGACGAACTCACGCAGATCCCGATCAACGAACAGCTCATTGTTGAGCTTTACAGCAAATAGTTTTTGGGTAGTAAAAAACCGGCGTGAGCGGATTGAGATAAAGCCACGCCGCTATTGGAGTGAAATAAATGACGTTCAAAAGCTTTCAAAAACCAAAGCGTCTGGTGGCTAACACCGAGACGTTAACGGAGCGCTTCGGGCAGTTCACCGCCCAGCCGTTCCAGCGCGGATTCGGCACCACGATCGGCAATTCATTGCGCCGCGTGTTGCTTTCGAGCATCGAGGGCGCAGCCATCACGGCTATCCGCATCGATGGTGTGGACCACGAATTCAGCCCGATCCCGGGCGTTGTGGAAGACGCAACCGACATCATCCTCAACCTGAAGCAGGTTCCGTTCAAGGTGATGGGCGATGGTCTGAAAACGGTCCGTATTCGGGCCGATAAAGCCGGCGAAGTGTTCTCCGGTGCTATCGAATCCGATGCCGATGTGGAAGTGCTGGATCGCCATCTGCATATTGCGACGGTGAGTGAAGGCGGCAAGCTCGATATCGAGATGCGCCTGAAGCCGGGCCGCGGTTATGTCAGCGCCGATAAGAATTTCGACGAAGATCTGGCGATTGGTTACATTCCGATCGACTCCGTGCATTCGCCGGTACGTAAGGTGAACTTCACGGTGGAAGCGGCGCGTCTGGGTCAGATGACCGATTACGACAAGCTGACGCTCGAAGTCTGGACCAACGGCGCGATTTCTCCGCAGGACGCTATCGGCCATGCCGCGAAGCTGCTGAAAGATCACATGACGATCTTCATCAACTTCGAAGAGCTGCCGGATGCGGTGGAAGAACAGACGGAGCGCTCGGGTGATCGCGTGAGCGAGCAACTGAACCGCTCGGTGGAAGAACTGGAACTTTCGGTGCGTTCGTATAACTGCCTGAAGAACGCCGGTATCCAGACCATCAACGAACTGGTGCAGAAGACGGAATCGGAGATGCTGCGCACGAAGAATTTTGGACGCAAGTCGCTCAACGAGATCAAGGAAATTCTCTACGGCATGGGCCTCGGGCTGGGTATGAAGCCGGATGCGCAGGGCCATCTGGTGGCGCCGCCGCCGCCGCCCCCGGGCACGGTGATGGAAGATATTCCGGAAGACGCTCCGTACGAATAAACGGGTTTTAACCCCAAAGGTTCAGGAAAATGAGACATCGATTTGGCAACGTAAAACTGAAGCGTGACATCGGCTCGCGCAACAGTCTGTTTAAAAACCTCACGACGAGCGTCATCACCGAGGAACGCGTGATTACGACCGTTCCGAAGGCGAAGGCCATCCAGCCTTTCGTGGAGCAGATGATCACGCTGGCGAAGCGCGATTCGCTGCATACGCGGAGGCAGGCGGCGGCTTTCCTGCAGACTCCGGCGGCGGTAAAGAAGCTGTTCGACACCCTGGGCACACGCTTCGGGCAGCGCAACGGCGGCTACACGCGCATCACGCGCCTGGGACCCCGCAAGGGCGATGGCGCGGAACTCGCGATGATCGAACTGGTGGGTTCCGAACTGGTGAAGCGCGCGGCGGAACGTGCCAAACGCAAGGAAGAGCGGCTGAAGGCGCAGCAGGAAGGGCGCGAGCCGGAAGAAGAAGCGGACGAGAAGGAATAGTCCGTTTTTCAGTTGAACAAGAAGGCCGCGAACGGGTGATCACCGGTTCGCGGCTTTTTTAATTCGCGGTGGCTTTTTCCGCGCTGTCCACTACCAGCACCTTTACAGGTGCCTTCGCGGGTTCCAGTTTCAGCCCCAGGTGCTCGTGGAGTTCGGTAAAGATCGAAGGAGCTAACGAACCGGCTTCGGAATGCGACCATTCGAGGTTGACGTCGTAGCCGCCTGGGAGCCCTTGCTTATCCACGACCACGCTGCCCATTTCGCTTCCGATGGAGCGGGCCAGTTGTTCCATCGATACTTTCGTTCCCACGATCCGGATCTTTCCCGAGCCCGTGCGCGTGTTTAATACCGTTATGGGCGCGTCGCGATTTTCCTTAAAAACGGCCTTGCTGTTATCGGTTACGAGCGCGTAAACCGGCAGATCCCGCGTCTCCCAATGGAACTTCAGTGCGAAGCGATCCGCGAGCAGGTTCTGCAACAGGGGTTGCAGGTGAGCCGTGTCGATGTCGTATCGATCCGTGTCGAGCCAGCCCGGGCCGCCGGTAGCCTGTGAAGGCTGGAGCATCCAGGCCGACCGAATCACGACGCCGATTGTGCCAGCATCGAAAACACAAACGCTGCCATTGTGGCAGGTCTGATGTAACCGGGTCTCATAACGGGTAGTAACTGTCAAAGAACGCAATGGTTACCGAAGATTTGAGGTGGTGCTATTGGCTCTGCACGAAGGCGATTGTTTCGGAGAGTTGCCGCTGCAGCGCCGGTTCGTCGGTTTCGCTTGTCAGTTGTTGCAGCAGGGCAACCAGCGAAGGCATTGATCTCTTTGCTTGAAATTGACCCTCGAACACGGCGTGACTGATCGCGATCACGTTCTGAATCTCGTTGTCGGTCAGTGCGTTCACGCCAATGATCCTGTCGATCGAAGATACGGATGCGGACAGCCTCTTGCCGGGCCGAGCGTTCCCGTTGCCCGTCATTGCGGAAACAACGACCTCATCTCCAAATTCCTCTGCCGTCATCTGAGAGTGCGTGCGGCCCGGAATCACACGGCCATCCGGGGTGCGGAACGAGTCTCCGTCCGATGGCGTCACGAAAGACTCGTGTCCTGTCGCGGTATCGCAGAATAGCCCCACATTAGCACCTGACTGGTTCATCATGGCGTGCCCCCCGGGCAAACAAGCCCCGGTTACCGAAACAACGATTACCGGGTTCGCCACCTTGCCGCCCACCGTCCAGGTTTCGCTCCATTCGCCGAAGTCCTGCTTCCCGTACCGGCCCTCTGTCGACCATCGGCCACTGCCATCCGTATAAGCGACAACCGGCCCCCAATCCGTTCTTCCCTGCCGAATCGTTCTTACGCTCACGGGCAGATTCGGCGCGGCAGTCACCACAATCTGAAACTTGTCTTTGACCTGAAAGCCAGCGATGCCAGGCCGACTCGTGTTCGTGATCTTCACCGCGGCATTCTGCGCGGCGGCGGAGGTAACAAACGCGGCGAAGATCAACAAAGTGCGCATGGTTCGTTTATGCGACGGACAGCGATTCCGTTTCATTGCGACTGAATGAACGCAACGGTTTTTGCAATCTCCTGCTTCAGGCTATCGTCTTGCGCCCGTGCCATCAAGCGCTGCAGGAGTTGCATGGTCTCGGGGTTCACTGTTGGCGGAACCACCATACGGTTCTGGAACGCGGAGCCTATGATCGAAAGAACGTTCCGGATCTCGCGGTCGCCCAATGCATTCGCGCCGATTACCTTCGTAATGAGCGCCGCCGCGTCGTCCCCGTGTTGGCCTGAATGGCCGCCGGACTCTTCGATCAGAGCACTCATAATCTGTTCCGGAGTTTCGCTCGATATCAGCCTGCCATCCGGCGTCTGAATCGGCGGGACCATAGACGGCGTTGCATATGTCTCCATTCCTGTTGCGGTCTCGCAATTCAGCACCTCAATATTCGGGCCTGAGGTGAAGATCATGCTCTTCCCGCCAGGAATGCACGGCGCCCCCACCGAAAAACTCAGCACCGGATTGGCCAGCTTTTCCCCCACGGTCCACGCTTCCGCCCATCCACCGTAGTCCGTTTTCTCAAACTGTCTCGTGACCGACCATCTTCCACTTGAGTCTGTCCAGCCGATCACGGGACTGAAATCGGTCTGGCTCTGCCTGGTAGTCCTGACGCTGATCGGCTGATTGGCCTCGCCATGGACGACCAGTTCGAAGCGATCTCCGACCTTGAAATCGGTGCTCGCTGGTCGGCTTGTATTGACGATCTTCGCCGTCGGATTCTGCGCGGAGGCGGAAACTACAGCCATCACGAAAACGACGAGTGTCTTCACATCGACCAGTGTAGTCCCCTTTTCGCGATGGTAATTTGGTCACATGAGCAACATCTTACTCAGCCGCGCGGCCGTCCTGCTCGCCATGATGCTGATCGGTATCGGCACGTCCGTTTCTCAGCCCGCCGCGCAACTGACACGCATCCCGCAATTTGAAAACGAAGACGTGAACGTCTGGAAAACGACCGTGCCGCCGAACGCGCCATTGGTGATGCACACGCACGAACACCCGCGCGTCATTGTCGCTCTCACGGGAGGGACTATGAAGACCGTGTATGAGAATGGTCCCACCGAGGTGCACCAGTGGGACGCCGGCAAAGCGTACTGGGGCTCGCTCGAAGAAGGAAAGAAGCGTCATGCCGATTCCAACACCGGCGCCGCGCCGATCGAAGTGATGGTGATCGAACTCAAGAAAGCGCAGTAGCCGCTATTCGTAGCGCAGCGCGTCAATAGGATCGAGGCGCGAGGCTTTCAGCGCCGGTAACCACCCCGCGAACAGTCCGATCACTTCCAGCACCACGGTGGAGGTCACCACGGCGAACCGCGAAATATGCAGATGGATATCGCCATTGCCCGAATCGTCCTTGAACAGCGGGCCCAGCAACGGCAGCGTCTGTATTCCCGCAGTCACCGCCCATCCGATCAGCACACCCAACAAACCGCCAGCCGTTACGATCGCCATCGCTTCGGCCAGAAACTGCCACAGGATTGCCCCGCGCGTGGCCCCGATCGACTTCAATATGCCAATCTCGCGCGTTCGCTGCGTCACGGAAACCAGCATGATATTGGCGAGTCCGATCCCGCCGATGGCCAGCGTCAGCGCGCCGATCAGCCCCAGCAGAATCTGAAGCGCCAGCGACATGGTATCCACAATCTTCTGGAATTCGTTGAATACGAAAACCTGGAGCGCCTGTTCGTCATTCGGCATGAAGTTGTGCGCCCGGGCCATCACGCCGCGCACGTTTTTCACCGCCTCTTTGCGAAACATTGGATTGGCGGGCATCCAGACAATATCCTCGGGATGGGTAATATCCTTCAGCAACGACGAGGTCGTGAGCGGGATGAAGACGCACTCGTTATCGGGCGTGTTGTAGTTTGAAATCTGAGTCTTGGTTTCGAGCACGCCGACGATCTGGAACTGAATTCCATTCACGGTAATGGATTCGCCGACAGGCGGGATTTCGCCGAACAACTTGTGGGCGGACTTCGCTCCGAGAATGGCCACGCGCTGCTTATCGAGCGAGTCTTCGCCGTTGATCCAGCGGCCTTCCGCCATCGTCATGTTGCGAATCTTCCCGTAGGCCGGTTCCACTCCCCTGACCGTTATATTTTCCTCGCGCACGCCGCGCACCGTCATCGCGTTGCGGATCATTACCTCGCCCGATACCGCACTGACCAGCGGCACGTTATCGCGAATCAGATCGACATCGGTGAGGTCCAGCTGGATTTCCCGACCCGAACGCTGCCCGCCTGCCTGTGCGGAGGTCTCGCCGCCGAACATCAGAATCAGGTCCTGCCCGACGGCCTGAAACGAGCTGCGGAGCGCGAAGCCGAAACCTTCGCCATAGGAATACAGGATGACGAAACACGCCACGCCCCAGCCGAGGCTCGCCATGGTGAGGAGGCTGCGCTGGCGATTGAAATTCAGAGCGCCCGCGGCTTCGCGGAGGATAGCGCTAACGCTCATGCTCTAACCCCTTCGCGCTAACGCTCATGCTCTAACCCCTTCGCGCTAACGCTCATGCTCTAACCCCTTCGCGCTAACGCTCATAGCGGAGTGCCTCCACCGGCGTTAGCGACGAAGCGCGCCACGCCGGCAACAGGGCGGAGACGACGGCGATCACCGTCAGCGTGGCGAATGCGAACAGCGTGGTTTCCCAGCTGACCGGCAGGCCGGGAAACATATCGGGCATCTTGACGAGCTTTAACAAACTCGATAACCCAAATGCCACAGACCAACCAACGAAGCCGCTGACAAAAGCAAGCACCGCGCCTTCTACAAGAAAATCGCCCAGGATCCGCATGCGCGTCGCGCCGAGCGCCTTACGCAGGCCAATCTCACGCGTACGTTCCGAAACCGTGACCAGCATAATATTCATCACGCCGATGCCGCCCAGCGACAGCGTGACGAGTGCGATGAAACTCAGGAACACGGTCATGGAATCGAAGATGCCATCCACCTGCTTCTGGTTTTCGATGGTGTCCCACATGCCGATGGCGTCCTCGTCGGCCGGATCGAAATCGTGGTCGCGGCCGAGAATCCTTCTCACCTGCTTCTGCACGGCCAGATAATCGGTGTCGGGTCTCGGCTGGTAGAGAATCTCCGATAAGTCTCCCGCCTGATAGCTTTCTTTGGGCGGCATGTCGCGTGCCATGGATTCATAAGGGAGGAAAACCTTTTTCTCGTCCAGACCGGAGTAGTCGCTGTTCTGCTCTTTGTCCGCCATCACGCCGATGATGCGGTAGGGAATCGAATTGAGCGCGATCACCGTGCCCGCGGTGCCGAAGCGGGTGCCGAAAAGCTGCTTCTTCACGTCGAGACCGATCACGCAAACACGTTCGCCCGTGGTCTGTTCCTCCGCCGTGAAAAAGCGGCCTTCTCCGATCGGGACGGTGCGCAGGTCGGGATAGTGCGCTTCCACGCCGCTGACATCGAAGGTCCCGCTGTTATACGGACTGGTCGCCTTCAGGCCGCCTTCCAGTTCGAGCGCGACGGTCTGCACCATATACGCCTGGGTGCGCAGGTTCCGAACATCTTCAGTGTTGAGGCGAATACGCCGGCCCGCACGTTTCCCGCCGGCCTGCATTTGTGTTCGACCTCCGAACAAAATGACGATGTTCTTCCCCAGTTCCTTCGTGCTGTTGCGCTGCCCCTCTTTGAAACTATCCCCCATGGCGACTACGATGACCATGGAAGCCAGGCCCCACGCTATGCCGGCCATGGTCAAAAAGCTTCGCAGCTTGTTGCGCAACAGGCTGCCCGCCACCTGCCCAAAGAGCTCAGTCAGATAGGTCATTGCAGGACGACTTGCTGGCCTTCGGTGAGGCCTTTCATTACTTCCGTTTTAGCGCCATTGCTGATACCCAGATCGACCGAAACCTTGCGCATGCCGGTGGGATCGGCTGCATCCGGCACCTGTGCGGCGGTGGATTTGTCCTTGTTATAGAGCACCGCGCCTTCCGGAATTGCCAGCACCGCTTTGTGCTCTTCGAGGACGATCTCCGCATTCGCCGACATCTGCGCCTTCAGAATGTGCTTGTCGTTGGAGATGGAAACGCGCACTTCGAACGTGGTGACGTTGTCTTTTTCCGTTCCCATAGGGGAGATCTTGGTCACCTTGCCGTCAAAAGTTTGATCCTTGAACGATTCCACCTTGATGCGCGCCGGCTGGCCCAGATAGACGTGTCCGATATCGCTCTCATCCACCTTGCCCTTCACGTAAACCTGATTGAGATCGCCAACCGTCATGATGGTGGTCGCGCTCGACCCCACCTGGAGAATGGAACTCACCGCCGCGCCCACTTCGCTGTCGCGTGAAAGCACCACGCCGTCGATCGGCGAGACGATCGTTGCATTGCGCAGATTTTCTTCCGCTTCGGAAACCGCGGCCTGCTGCTGTTCGAGCGCCGCCTGCGTTCTCGCGATAGCGGCCGTGGCCGAACCCAGATTGGCCTCGGAGGACTCCTGCTTGTTGGCGGCAATCTGGTAATTTTTGTCCGCATCGTCGCGCGCGTTCTGCGCAATCAGACCGCCGGCGAACATGTTGTGCGCGCGGTCCATGTCGCGTTTGAGAAAGGGAAGATCGGCGCCTTTGGCGTCGACCTTATAGCGCTCGTAATCGGCCTGAGCGGAGCGAAGATTCGCCTCGGCGGCGTGCAGTGCGGCCTGCTGCTGGCGCAGAGCGGGGAGCAGATCGTTCTGGTCGAGTTCGCAGATCACTTGTCCCTTCTGCACGAAATCGCCCACGTTGAAGGGGAGTTTCTGGATAATGCCGCTCGCTTTGCTCTTGATTTCGACCTGCGTAACCGGCTGGATCTTGCCGGTCGCGACTACGGACCGCGTGAGATCGATGCGTTCCACTTTCGCCAGCTTTTCGGGATCGATCTTGACGGTCTTCTTGCCAATCGCCTTCATACCGAAGAACCCGCCGGCGATCAGGATTGTGAGGGTCAGCACGATCCAGATGCTTTTTCTTCGCTTTCGAGCAGCCATATTGCTATGTCTCCCTCGCCGGAGCCGCACACGCGGTGGATGCCGCAGGCATCTCCAATATCCACATTCTCACAGATTTTCCCTCTGATCGTTATACGTGCCGACCGTCAAAAAGTTCGCGAATATTGCCGTCATGTATGCTGGCATTGGAAACAATCCGGAGGATGGTCTGAATGAAAGCGTTTGCCGTATATGCAGTTGCACTTGTTGCTGTCGCGAGCCTGGCTCCGGCTCAGGCGCCCAGTCCGGATGCCACCACCTCGGTTACCATTGCAGGCAAGGTCTTGTCGATCAAGTACTCCGCACCCTCCGTGCGTGGGCGGAAGATTTTTGGTCCCGGCGGACTGATCAGCGGCGATCCGAACTATCCGGTCTGGCGGGCGGGAGCGAATTCCGCCACATCATTCCATACCGATGCGGATCTGACGATTGGCAATCTTTCCGTGCCAAAGGGCGATTACACCATTTACGCGCTGGTGGAGGATCCCAACAACTGGCAACTGATCGTTAATAAACAGACCGGCCAGTGGGGCCTGACCTACGACGCGTCGCAGGATCTGGGACGCGTGAAAATGACGATGAGCGTTCCGCCTGCGCCCATTGAGGTCTACAAAATGACGCTCAAAGCGACCGGCCCGAAAGCCGCCACGCTGCAGCTGGAATGGGAGAAACACATCGCTTCGGTGCCTATTGCCGTCAAATGAACGGTTCGCAGCGTCAATATTTGTCAAATCGCCCACTGCTGGCTAAACTCCTTGATTACAATGTGAGAAATGGCTCAAGCCCCGTCCAGCAAAAAAGTAGCGAATAGCCTGGTAGCCGTGGGCGCTGCCGCCGTGATGGCGGTCTACGCGGCGGGCTATTCGAAGACCCGTTCCGCGGCCGACCAGCTGGATGCGCAGACCGCCGGACGCCGTCCCGCGTCTCCGGATGGCCGGGTCCCGGATGATCGTGAGCGTGGCGCCGCACCTTTGCAGGCCGCACCGGTAAAGTCTGCAGCTATAGCGGATACGGCGCCGCGATCTGCCCCGTCGGCGCAGGTTGCCTCGCTCGAACGTGCGGACCCTGCGCCATCTCCTGCATCGACTGCTCCGGCGGCAACTGTTCCGGAACATAAGCAAGAGGTGGCCCCCGCCCAGCCAGTCGCTCCTTCAACTCCCGCTGAGACCACCCCGAGTCCCGCGCCAGTTGTAGTTGCATCCGCTCTTCCGCCAGTTGCCGCGGTAGCCCCGCCAGCGCCCGCGCCATCGCCGGCTCCGCCAGCCGCGCCCGCGTCCGTGTGGAAAGATGGCACCTATACCGGCTGGGGCAGCTGCCGCCACGGCGATATACAGGCGCAGGTGGTTATCGAAGGTGGCCGCATACAGGGCGCCACCATTGCTCAGTGCCTGACACGCTATTCGTGCAGCGTAATTGGCAGACTGCCTCCGGAAGTCGCGCAGCGCCAGAGCGCCGAGGTCGATTACGTCTCCGGCGCCACGCAAAGCGCCAATGCGTTTTATTACGCGGTGCTCGACGCGCTGGCCAAGGCAAAGTGACCGCCGGTATTACTCGTGGGTCCGTCCGAACTGAGGTCGCCATGGGCACGCTCGTATCTATTGAAACAGTTTCGGCGGAAACCGTTCCGGCCGTTCCGCAGGATGCGCTGGACCGCGCCTTCGGCTGGTTCCATGAGATCGAACAACGCTGCACGCGTTTTAATCCGCGGAGCGAACTGATGCAACTGGGCGCGCACATCGGCGAACCTGTCCCCGTTGGCGAAATCCTGTTTGAAGCTGTGCGATTTGCCTTAACGGTCGCGGAAGAAACGGACGGCGCCTTTGATCCCACTGTGGGTGATCGCATGGAGGCGCGCGGTTTCAATCGCGAACATCGCACCGGCGAAACGGTTCAAAGCAACGGGGCTTGCCACGACGATGTCAGCTATAAAGACGTGCAGGTCGATCCCGATCGCAGGACCATCACACTGTGCCGGCCGCTGACTCTCGATCTGGGCGCCGTGGCCAAAGGACTCGCCGTCGACATGGCCGCGCGTGAACTGGTGCCATTTCGCAATTTCGCCATCGACGCCGGCGGTGACCTGTATCTGAGTGGACACAACCCCGCAGGCGAGCCCTGGCTGGTGGGCATCCGCCATCCGCGTGCCGAGGGCGAACTGATCGATTCCCTGCGGGTGTCGGATCAGGCTGTGTGTACCTCGGGCGATTACGAACGCCAGACCGCCGCGGCGGGCGAACATCACCTGCTCGATCCCCGCACCGGTCTTTCGCCGCGTTCGGTGGCGAGCGTGACCGTACTGGCTGGCAGCGCCATGCTGGCGGATGCGCTGGCCACGGCCGCGTTTGTGCTGGGTCCGGTCGATGGCATTCAGCTTCTGGATCGCATGGGTGTCGGCGGCCTGATGTTCACCGCCGATCTCCGGCGCTATGAAACGCGAGGGCTCCCGCGTGCGGCGTAAGGCGAAAAACTTCTTCAAAACCCCGAAAGGGCTGCTCACCATCATCCTGATCCTGCTGGCCGCGATGGCCGCGCCGGGCGAAGGTCTGAGCGTGGTATTGCCCGGTCTGCTGACCGCGGTTGCGATCGCCGGCCTGGCGGACACGGTAGCTCTGTGGCTCAGAAAGGGAACGTGGGAATTCCCCAGCGGCGCCGTACTCACCGCCATGATCGTTTCGATGGTGCTGCGCGCGCAGGAGCCCTGGTATGTGGTCACGGTCACCTCCGTTGCCGCGGTGCTCAGCAAGTATCTGTTTCGCTCCCGCCACGCCAACGTGTTCAATCCGGCGGCGCTCGCCATCATCGTCAGCTTTTACGTTTTTCATACCGGGCAAAGCTGGTGGGGCGCGCTCACGGAGGTGCCTTTGTGGCTGCAGGCCGTGCTTCTGGTATCGGGCCTCTTCATTACCGACAGAGTGAACAAGTTACCGCTGGTACTGGCTTTTCTCGGAACGTATTTCCTGCTTTTCACCGTGACCGCATACGTGGGAGATCCGCGCTGGGTCTCGGAAATTTACCGCTCGCCCGATGTCGAAGCGGCCCTGTTCTTCGCCTTCATCATTCTGACCGATCCGCCCACTTCGCCCGCAAAATATCCGGATCAGATCATCTGCGGTGTGCTTGTGGCCGTTGTCAGTTTTTCATTCTTCGAATGGGCGGGCGTCGTCTACTATTTGCTGGCTGGTGTGCTGGTCGGCAACGTGTGGGAAGCCTGGCGAAGAGTGCATCGCCGCAGTACTCACAGTTTTCCGCGGGGTGTCGGGACGTTCCTGCGCGAGATCAGTCCGTGGAAAGTGCAGGCTCATGGCAGGCATCGCCAGGATGTTGCGGGTTAGCGCGTTTTTCTCACCGGAACCGGCTTCGTTTTGTCAACCGGTCATGGCCGAAAGCCCTCAATCCCGATTTGCGGATAATGGAATTTTCGTTTCCGGACCATTCCATATTTGGTAGTTTTTGGGTGGTTTTTGGGCCGAAAACCCGTCCAGCGAGCCGGCTGAGGCGCTTTTCGAAAAAACCTTAAGTTGTGGTCCACAACAAAAGGCCTAACCATTGACACGTTTGACATGTTAGTGATATCGTCACCGAGTCGGATGCAATATCCGCCTCTATCCTGGGGATCTGAAGTCAAGTAATTTTTTTTGAGGGGAAAACAATAAATTGAAAAACTACACGCGTATCGTCTTCGCATTGGCGCTATGCTGCGCCAGCTTGTTTGGGCAAACGGTTTCCAGTTCGATCGTCGGAGCCGTTGTTGACCCTGCGGACGCCGTCATCTCCGGCGCACCCGTGACGCTGACCAGCGTCGATACGGGCGCAACACGAATCGGGACCACGGACAGCCTCGGCACCTACCGCTTCACGAATGTGGAAGCCGGCATTTATAACGTGACGGTCAAGGCAACCGGTTTCAAAAGCGAAACGCAGACCGGTATCGTCGTAACCGCCCAGGAAACACACAACGCAGGCAAGATGATTCTCGCCCTCGGAAGCGTTTCAGAATCGATATCCGTCAGTGCGGAAGCCGCGCAGGTGCAGTTGGCGAGCGCGGAAAAATCCTCGACAGTCGACTCGGGCGACCTGGACGATCTCACCCTGAAGGGCAGAGATCTGTTCGGTTATGTCAGATTGGTTCCCGGCGTCATCGACACGGCCAACCGCGACGTGACCAGCCATGGCGCCATCAGCGGTATGAACATCAACGGCGGGTTTACCGCCCTGAATTTTACCGTTGACGGCGTCACCGACATGGATACAGGCTCGAACACTTCACTGCAGGTTGAGCCGAACCTGGATTCGGTGCAGGAACTAAAGGTTCTGACGAATAATTTCCAGGCTGAATTCGGGCATACTTCGGGCGGCACCATCACGGTCGTCACCAAGAACGGAACCCAGGAATTCCACGGCACCGCCGCCTGGAATCACCGGCATGAAGAATTCAACGCGGATAGCTGGGCCAATAATCACACCGTTAAGAACGGGGCAGCCACACCGCGCGTTCCCTATCGTTACAACGTGGAGACCTATAGCATCGGCGGCCCGGTGTTCATCCCGAAGCATTTCAACAGGGACAGGAAGAGGCTTTTCTTCTTCTGGTCGCAGGAGCGCACCGGTCAGTTCGTGAGCGGCGGTACGGCATTGCAGTACACGCCGACGGCGCTTGAGCGCAACGGCGATTTCTCGCAGACCTTCAACAACAACGGTACCCCGATCAAACTCCTCGATCCCTCCAACAACAACGTGCAGTTCGCGAATAATCTGATCCCGGCGTCGCGGCTCAATCCCGTGGGTCAGGAGTTGCTCAACTTCTTCCCGCTGCCGAATTTTACTCCGACACTCGCGAACCAGCTGAATGTGGATAACTACACTGAGCAGGCCAGCGCCATTCACCCCCGACTCAATAGCGTGGCTCGCGCGGATCTCTATATCAATAGCAAGTTGAGCGGTTACGTCCGCTGGCTCAACGACGCCGACTATATGTATAACCTCTACGACGGCGTACAGTTCAGCAGCGATATCGGCGGACTTCTGGGTACGAAAGGTATCAGCCCGATCAACCATCCCAACGGAGGCCACAGCGACTCGGGCACTCTGACCTACACGATCACGCCGACCCTGGTGAATGAAACCACGCTCGCTTATAACTGGGATCAGTACACCTATGTCACCACGGACAACTTCGCCACTGAAGCCCGCTCTCTGATTCCGGGCCTGCCCACGCTGTTCCCCGTACCGACCGATCCGTCACAGGGGATCAATGGTTATGCCAATCCGACCATTCTTCCGACGTTTAGCTTTGGCAGCCTGCCAACCGGCAACCTGATGTCTTACGGCCGCACAGGAGCCTCCGCGGGTCAGGAGCTTGCCACCAACCCGACGTGGTACTACATGGATAACATCAGCAAGGTTACCGGTCACCATGCACTCAAGGCGGGAATCTACGTCGAGTTCAATACGAAATATCAGGGCTCTTACAGGAATTATGCCGGGGCCTTCAACTTTGGCGCCTCCACGTCGACTGCGTTCCTCAACAGCGGCGACGGTTACGCCAATGCGCTGCTGGGCAACGTTTCGAGCTACAACCAATACAACCAAACGACTACCTTCAACTATGTCTACCAGAACTACGAAGAATATGTTGAGGACAACTGGAAGGTGAACCGGAGACTGACGCTCGATCTGGGCGTTCGTTTCTATCACCAGTCTCCACAGGAAGATAACAACTTCACGATTGAGAACTTCTTCCCGGGCCTTTATTCGAAGTCGTCTCAGGCGCGGATCTATGTGCCGTACTGCTCGAATGGCGTGGCAGTCTGCGCCGCGGGCAATACGCTGGTTGCGCGGGATCCCGCAACAGGCGCCACCGCACCCAGTGCGCAGATCGGCGACCTGGTTCCGAATTCGGGCAACCCGGCATCGGGTATGCAGGTGCTCGGCGGTCCGGGCGGAGTGCCGGAAGCTCCCTACCACCAGCAGGCTCTCGTGGCCGCACCTCGCCTCGGCTTTGCGTACGACCTGATGGGCGACGGCAAGACGGCAATCCGCGGCGGTTGGGGAATTTTCTACAACCGGCTCGACGGCAATCAGTATTATGGTTTGTCCGGGCAGGCGCCGATTGCGTATAACGTCGGTGTCAGCAATCTGACGCTGTCCCAGATTGCGGCCGCCAACACCGGGACCGTTCCGTCCCTGAGCAGTCAGGCGGGCGTCACGCCGATCGCTCCGACCGTCTACCCGGCGCAGGTTCCGTGGGACACCGTTCAAAGCGCCAGTCTTGACCTTCAGCACACGTTCAGCAGCAACCTTGTCATCGATCTCGGCTACTCGCTGAACTACGTCTACCACGAGCACCTGACGTATGACGAAAACTACATCCCCATCGGCGGCGAGTGGCCGTTTAACGCAGCGAATCTCGATCCCACCACGGGCGGCGCCACCAGCAACAACCTGAACAGCAACCTCGAGCGCACACTCTACCCGGGTTATGGCTCGATCACTGTCAATCAGTTTCTGGGACACTCCAACTACAATGCCCTGACCTCCAAAGTGAACAAGGCGTACTCGCACGGCCTGGCGTTTGGGGCAGCGTTTACCTACTCGAAGGCCATGGGCACCACCGGTTACTCACCGATCTTTACAGGTACAAATGGCATACCGAGCAACGAGGCCTGGAACTACGGACGGACAAGTACGGACCGCCCCATCAACCTCCAGGTTAGCTACTCGTACGATATCCCGGGAATTGCGAAAAAAATGGGCTGGAAGGGCGTTGGCTACGTCACCGACCACTGGCAGCTATCTGGAATCACTTCGGTACAGAGCGGCGCACCCTACAATCCAGGCTGCAGCCTCACTTCGGGTTCGGCATCCGTAACAGGCGGTTATACCGGCACTCCGGATACGGGTAACCGCTGCCAGGTGATTGGCAATGGACTGACGAATCTTCCCACCAACCCCAACGGGCAGGTGTACTTCAATCCTCAGGCATTTGCTATGTCCGCACTGGCTACCGGACCGAACAACTCAATTGTCGGACCGCCAGCCCTCGGCAACCTCGGTGGTGGCGCCGGAATCTTTACTCTCCCGCGTATCACCAACTTCGATGTGACGATGACCAAGGTCATCCCGCTCGGCAGTGAAAAGCGCGTGCTGAAGATTCAGGCGCAGGCCTATAACGTCTTCAACCACTCCGAATTCAACAGTCTGCTGACCGGAATACAATTCAGTCCGACGACGAATCAGGTTTCCAATCTGAATGCCCTCGGCTATGCGAACGGCACCGGACCCGCCCGTATCATGGCGTTCTCGGCCCGGCTCCAGTTCTAACCGGCGCAGAGCGTCGTAACTCAGGCAAAAGGCCGATACCCGGCGAACGGGTATCGGCCTTTTTATTGGTATCCGATGTACTGAACATCTCATTGCGCTCCCAATTGCTTCTTTACACTCTGAGGAGTTCAGAATATGAAACTAAACCGTCTATTGGTGCTCGGCACCGCTGTATCAGTAGTTTGCCTTTTCGCCAGCGTTACCACCGATTACGATCACAAAGCGAATTTCGCCAAATATCATACCTATTCCTGGATCGGCGTCAACGTCCAGGAGCCTTTGTGGAAAGACAGGATCGAGCGCGCGGTCGATTCGCAGCTCACAGCCAAAGGCTGGCAAAAAGTTGCTTCGGGCGGCGATGCCGCTGTATCGGCGGTGGGCGCCACCCACAATGAGCAGACGATGAATACTTTCTATGACGGCGATGGGGGCTGGGGTGGCGGCTGGGGTCATCGTGGCTGGTGGGGTGGCATGGGAGGCATGTCCACCACCAGTGTCGAAAACACCCCGGTCGGCACGCTTCATATCGATATCTTCGACAGCGGCACGAAGAATGTAATCTGGCATGCTGTTATGTCGGATACGCTATCGTCAAAGCCGGAGAAGAACGACAAGAAGCTGGACAAAGCGGTGCAAGACGCTTTCAAGAACTTCCCGCCGAAAGAAAAGGACTAACGCCGAATCGCGGCGTAGAAGTCTGTGGTTCCACTATGAGGCCCTGCCCCAGGCCGGGCCTCATCCGTTTTTTCGGAACCGGGCGGTAGAGTCGTATCAGGCGTCCGAACATGAGCGACTCAGTTTTGCAGGCGAAGCGTGTTGTGCGAGTGCGGGCGCGTCTGCAGCTGATGGCATCGCTCCTTCGAGACGCGGGTGACGCCTGGGTGTCGGATGACGTGCCGCGCCTGGCCGCATCGCTCGCCTTCTATACCGTCCTGTCTCTCATACCTTTTCTGATTCTGGTCTCGGCCGTTGCCGCCAGCGCGTTCGGGCAGCGCGCCGCGCGGGGCGACCTGATGTGGGAACTGCGCGACATCATCGGTATCGCTGGCGCGCAGGCGATACAAACGCTGATCCAGTCCGCCAGTAACTCGTCCACGGCGGCCACCGTGCTGGGTTCGCTGACACTGGCGTTTGGCGCTTCGGCGGTCGTCATGGAACTGCGCGATGCCCTCAATACCATCTGGCATGTCCCTGCCATCGCGGCATTTTCCAGCGTGGGAAGATTCCTGCGCCTCGTCAAGGAACGCTTCTACCTGTTTGGACTGATTCTGGGCGCGGGTTTTCTGGTGCTGCTGTCGCTGGCCCTCAATGCCTTTGTCTCGGCCACCGCCGCCCGCATAGGCTCTATGCTGCGCATTTCGCCGTCCGCGTTGCACGCCGCGGTTTTCGCCGTCTCATTTATCGTGATTACGCTGCTGTTTGCCGCGGTCTATAAAGTGGTCCCGGATGTGCAGCTGGATTGGCGGGATGTGATGGCCGGGGCCTGCTTCACGTCCTTTTTATTCACCATCGGTAAGCAGCTGATCGGCATCTATCTCGGCAGAGTCAACTACGCCTCTACATACGGCGCCGCCGGCTCCGTTCTGATCGTTCTGGTATGGGTGTATTATTCGGCCCAGCTGTTTTTCTTCGGAGCCGAATTCACTAAGGTCTACGCAAAGCAAACCGGGCGTCATCCGATCGGCCCCGGGCATGCCGCCACTATCCCGCGTGACTCCGTTAACTGAACGGGCGGTCCGGAGGATCGAGTGAAAAAACCGATTCACCGATTGCGATCCGGTCGCCCGGCTGCAGGCGAACCCGGGAACCGGCCTGCACGGCCCGAGCGTTCACCGTCGTGCCGTTCGTCGAGTGATTGTCGAGCAGGTAGAGGTCGCCACCGCTCCACTGGATGCGGGCGTGGACCCGCGATACGGCGGTGTCGTGGCGTACGCAAATCTGATTCGCCGATCCCGCGCCAATCCAGACGTCGTTGGCGTCAATCGGATAGCGCAGAGCCGGCAGGGGGGCGGTCGCGCCGGGCTGGCTGATCAGCCTCATCCAGGCCGTGGGCCTCTCGGGCGCGGGCGCCTGGAATACCGGGCGAAATTCGGTGGGCCCGGTCAAAGGCGCGGTTTCCGAGCGCGCGGAAGTCACTGGCCCTGGAGGGCCGCTTCCTGCGTGCGCGGCCGCCTGGCGAGCCCTGGCCGGACTTTCCGTTCCTGACGACGCGCTGGCCTCGTGCCGTTCGTAAACCGTGGCCACGCGGGCCTGCCGTGGCGGGATCTCGCGTGTCGGGGGCGCGGGCAGCGCCGCTGCCGCCTCCACCGGAGTCCTTTTCCGGCTGTAGTAGATCAGCATCATCCCGACACCGAACAGCAGCACGGCCGCCCCGATGGAGCTGTAGAGCAACAGAGCGGACGCGGGCGGCGCGGGCAGCAACACCGACGCCGTATCCGTCGAAACTCCCTGCGCCGTCACCTGAAAAGAATGCCTCTGTCCGTCGTAGAGGACGTGCGCCAGATGAAACGTGAGCACGGGCGAGCCCAGCAGGCCTTCGATCCCCTGACTCATCGCCTGGCGCAGCTGGTCATATCCCCGCGCCCGAATATACGCGCCTCCCGTAGCCAGCGCGAGCGCCTGCAGCGGCTCCAGATATTTTGCCGACAGCCGGGTGACGCCGATGCAATCGACCGGAATACCAGCCTCGCGGGCATCTTCCGTCAATTGTTGCAGGGAAGGGCCGGGGCCTTCATTCTTGCCATCGGTGATCACCAGGAGATGCCTGCGCGGATTGGTCGGCTCGCCGGCCAGTAACGACAGGCTCCTGGCGATAGCGCCGTTCAGGAGGGTCTGTCTGCCGCCGGTATGCAGCCCGTCAATCGCCCTGGTCAGCTGCGCCTTATCCGCGGTGAACGTCTGACCGATATTCACGGAATCGGCGAAACCGACGATCGCGATTCTGTCCTGGGCGCGGCTGCTCGAAACAAAATTCTTCAGCGCAGCCTTGACGGAATCGAACGGCGTGCCCTGCACGCTGCCGCTGGTGTCGACGGCCAGCACGGCAGTGATGCCGTAGGGCGTGGCACGGAATTCTTTCCACGATGGCGCCACGTTGCCGGGCCGGCCGTCCTCCATCAGACGGGCGCTGCCGGGCGCCGGGACAGGAGACGCGCCCCACTCCGGAGCGGCCTCGATCGTCTCCTGGCCGGCATGATTCGCGGTGTAGAACGTGGCGTGTGTATGGCGCTCGTCCGCGCCTGGCGCCAGCGGTGCCGCAAGCAGCAGAGCCGCAATACACCAGCGCATCCTCAGTGACCGCTCCGGCCCGATTTCGGCAGCAGCCCGAGGCCGGCCTTCATGGCCCGGAAACTGAGGCTATTCTCGTCGAGACCACCGGTGAGCGCGATGGTCTTGATTTCCGCGCTGACCGCGTGGCTCCGGTCTGTGGGATCGGGATGTACGGCCAGCATGGCGGCCGCCAGCCCCTGAGTACCGCCGGGGGTTTGCAGCCGGTCGAGCACCCGCACCTCGCCCAGAGGATTCCACCCCGCTCTCACCAGGTTATAAACGGCCAGCAGATCCGCCTCATTCTCGTTCGCGCGGTCGTACTGCTGCGCCGCCAGCGTGGTGATGGGAATTCCGATCTTCAGGAAGGCTTGTTGTAATTGTGCGTCGTTCAGCAGAGGCAGAATACTTTTCGCCTGATTCCAAAGCGACTGCGAGCGCATTTCAAGCGACATCCGGTTCATAATATGCCTGCCGTCGATGTGGCCAACCTCATGGGCCAGCACACTGGCTAATTCGCTCTCATCCTCCACAAACCCCAGCAGACCGGTGGTCACATAGACTTCGCCTCCGGGCAAAGAATAGGCGTTAATTTCACTGGAATTAATCAGGCGGCACGTATAAACGAGTTCGGGGCGCCGGGAGGCTCTGCCCAGCCTCTTCATCAGATCGTCCAGATACCGGTCCAGCAGAGGATTCGACGCGAATTCTTTATTCGATTCGAAGTCCCGCGCCAGCGCAGCGCCGATTTTTGCTTCGTCTTCCGGCGTGAACTGATTGTATGCCGGGATCGCAATGCGAGGCTCCGAAGCGGCACTCACGGAGACGAGCGCCACCACCGCGAACCCGGCGGCCAGGAGCTTCCCGAGCCATCCTGCGCGAACGCCGGTCCCGGGTTTTTCGAGTGACATCACTGAGAAAAGATGTTACCATCAATCTCTCTTGAAATGTTGCGAATCTTTCCTGAAATGTTGCGAATCGTGCGCTTAGTCTTGTAATTTCCAGGGAAATGCCAGTGGAACAGTCGGACGGCTACAAGCTCATTCGGCAGGTTGGCACCGGTTTGGCAGGCTCCGTCTGGATGGCCGACGGACCGGCCGGGCGGGTGGCGATGCGGCGATTTGTCTCCCCGGCCCCGCAGAACGGCGAGGAATGGCTTGCCGACCGCGCACACTTCCTGCAGGCGGGAAGACAATGTCTCGCCTTCAGGCATCCCAAAGTGGTTCCGGTCCTCGATGTCGTCGACGACAGCGACGATGCCTGGATCGCCTCGGAGTTCGTCGAAGACGAAACGCTCGAATCCATTCTGAAACATGAACGCCTTTCCTCCGCCCAGACGCGGCCGATCCTGCGTTCCATCGCGCTGGTTCTCGACCAGGCTCATCGCAGTGGCATCGTACACGGCGATCTGAAGCCTTCCAATATTTACATGGGAGGGAAGAAATCGGTGCGCCTGGCCGATTTCGCCATTTCCCCCCGCGCCCGCCGCAGCCCGCGCGCCGAACTGAACGCCAGCTGGATTCACCCGTATCTCACGCCCGAACATCTGATCGCACCCGGCACCATCGGCCCCCGGTCCGATGTTTATGCGCTGGCCGCGATAGCTTATTACATGTTTACCGGCAGGCCGCCATTTTCTTCCGGCGGCGACGTGCGCGCGGCAATCCTGCGCGGGCAGGTGGATTCTCCCACCGCCATACAGTCGCTCCCGGGTGGCCTCGAAGCTCCCTTGCTCCGGGCGATGTCGCGGGATCCTGGTCAGCGTTTCGCCGATTGTTCCGAATTCGTCGGCGCGGTGGAGGCCGGCATGGCGGGCGTGGCCGGCGGCGAGAAAGGAAATTCGGCCAGATTGATTTACGCCGGTATCGGGAGCCTGGCAATTGCCATGATCGTCGCGGCGGCACTGCTGCTCCACGGTCCCCGCAAGACGGAAATCGCGAACGTGGCCCGGCTGGCGGCATCCGGCGCATCCACTTTAGCCGTGCCTTCGCCTGCGCCCACCGGGGATTTAAATGCGGCGAAGAAGCCCAGGGCATCGGGCGGGCCCGCGGCGAAACCGGCCGGGCCCGCTCCAGCGATCGCCGCAAACGAGAAAAAGCCTGCGCCGTTTGGCCCCGCTGCTGCGCCGGAGCGGACTCCATCGTATCCGACGCCTAATCCTCCTGTCAGAAATCCCGTTTCTCAGCCCGTTTCTCAGCCCATGACAGTCGCCCGCGGCCCCGAACCGCTTGCCCGGTCCAGCGCCCCCCAGGAGACTTTTATCCCGCCGCCGGACGCTCCCAAAGGCTATAGCCTCGCCGTTTATTCGCGCAGGCCGGACGATCCGAAACATCTCATCGGGAGGGGCATTTCCTTTCCCTACCTCGATAAGGACCTGGGCGAGATGGGGCTTGGCGATCTGAAGGCCAGGGTGATCCTCAACGGGCCGCCGCCCGGCAAAGTTCATCGTCTGGCCATCGTGTGGAAAGTCGACGGACAAATCATGGACGGCCACACTGTCAGCCCGAATACCGTGACCGAGTTCGGCAGCGAACCGATCCGCGGGACGTATCAGGTGATTCTCATCCTGGACAACAATCCGGTGGCGGATTACACGTTCCGGATCTCTCCGTAAGGACCAGTCCGCCCATTGTGTGCGGAAAATGACGTAAACTAATGAGAATCCGGCGCGCGGAGCATGGAAAACAACGCGCCGCACGGAAGACAACGCGGAGTACGGATCAAAAACAAGATGGGCGCTTTCATACCATTTGGCGGCCAGGACGGACGGATGAATACGGCGCATCGACGCGTGTTCGCCCGCAATCCGCGCGCGTCACAAGGCAACCTCCGCCGCTACCCGAAGCCCAACCTGAGGACAATATGAGACGAACCTGGCCTGGCTCTTATTTCATTTTCGCGCTGGCGATGACGCCGCTCCCGCACGCGCTGGCTCAGTCTGCAACGGCTGCCGCGACGTCCAGGCAACCGGCCGGACCGGCCGGTTTGTCGCCACAGCAGCCGGAGGTGTCCTGTTCCGGCGAAGACCGTTTCGCGTCCATGCGCTGTGTGGCCGATCAGTTGCGCGCCGCCTACGATAAGGTCGACGACGACAATATGACCGAAATCGAGAAGCTGATGAAGGACAAACGCTGCTCGATCGTTCGCGTCGACGGGTTGCTGACGCGCGCGAAGGATGCCATGAACCTGTGGTTCGACGCGGAGAAGAAGTACTGGAACGAGTGGGAAACCGCCGAAAACGCGCGCGTGCTGGGACAACAGAAAAGCCTGACCAGCATGCAGGAAGACCAGACCACGGCGCAGGCGCTGGTCGAATCGCTCACGAAAGATCACGAAGAGCTGCTGCACCAAAAAGCGCAGATGGAGAAGACGCCCAGGCGCACGCAGGAAATCCAGAAGGCCATCGACGAGCTGATTCTCGACATTCAGGCCGATGAAGGAAGGATCGCGGACGCCCAGAAGCACTTCGACGACGCCACGCTCAGCGTGAATAACACAAAGACCGCGCTCGACGCGCGCCTGATCGAAATCCGCCAGACCCAGCGCCGCCTCGACGTATGGAAGGAACAGCGCGAGTCGTATTACCAGACCAGCCGCGCGGCCGCCGATGCGATTTGCAGCGTTCCCGGGCCGCAAAGCAGAACCACCAAACCCCTGCCCGCGCCTAAGGGTAACGCGCAATGATATATCCCGCGCGTGCGGCATCTTTGGTCCTTTTCGCCCTGATCGCCTGGCAGCGTGCCTCTCCGCAATCGGTCACTCTGCAGCCGCCAACGCTCGGAGATGCGGAACGGGCGTACCGGGACGCGCAATCGGAATGGCTGAATGCCGATCCCAAACTCGCGGCCGATCTTTTCAGAGGCAATCCCCAGGAAATGCACCGGCGAATCCGGCAAACGGCTTCTCTGCGCGATCAAATGATGGAGAAAAAGTCGGTTTATCTCGATCTGGTAGTGAAGCACTTCGACGAAACCCGCGCGCGCCTCGTCAATTTGTCGGGTGCTCAACTCCCCGTCCCGGAATTGCGGCAGAATCTGGAGGCTGAGCAATCGCGGATTTTGGGGGAAATCGACCGGCTGGACGCGCTGATCCGCGACCTGCCGCAGGACGATCTGTACGCGCTGGTGCTGCATGAACTGAACGCGGAACGGACTCAGCTGGTGAATCTCCAGGTTTCGCTCGCGCAACAGATCCGCTCGGTGAATTCCATGGGCGACTCCCAGGACGCCGCCAACAAAATGCAGGCGGCGAATCCTCTCGCCGGCAAGCTGGAGGCTATTTCGAAGGTCTGGCGGGACGAGCTGGAAGCCGCCAGAGTACAGCGCGAGCACTGGAAAGCTCTCTATAATGCCATGGAGCAGGCCGTGGATCGCGGAAAAAATTCCACGTCTCCCGCGTCGCCAGGAACAACGGCGAACCCAGCCGGCGGTTCCGCCACCAAACCCCGCATCGTCGCGCCCGCACCCAGGGCACAGGATTGGAATCGCCAAACCGGCTTCGATGGAATGGAAGTCCCGCTCCCGCGCCGGGCGCTCTGACCATGTTCCACGGGAAGACCCGGCATCCTGCCTACGGCGACGACGACCCCCGCATCGTGCTGGCGTTGCGCGCGGCCACCGAACCGCCGCCGCGCCAGTGGAATTTCTTCGTGACCGGATGCGCCGTCGAATGTGTCCTGCTGAGCCTGGCGGTTTTGTCCGAAGCCGGACTGGGAGCCGATGCCAGTCAGCCTCCCAGACCTTCGAAGAGCCGGTCAGTGACTATGTTGTATATTCCGCGTCCGGGCAGAACATCGCCCATCCCGCCTCCGCCCGCGCCGCTTGCGTCCCGGCGCGCTCCCTCGGCGCCCCTGTATCCCTCCTTGCCTCCTGCGCCGCCGGTGAAGGTCAAAATCGATATGAGCGCCATCGCGATTTCCATTGTGGACGATACCGCCAACCAGCTTCCCGCCGTGGTGCGCCAGCAGAACGGAACCCTGGCGCTGCTCGACCTGGACGATCCCTCCTATGCGCGCTACGTGTTCGAACCGCCCGACTGGCGGCTGCGCGAGGGCATCGTCGACGTGCGCCGCCGCATTCGCTTCACCATGACGCCGCCTTCGCGCTGGCCCCTGCTCCAGTCCATCGCCGCCAGCAATGGCATTCAGATGGAGCGCTATCAGGTGAATGCGCTGTTTGACGGCGCGTTCTCCGAGTGTCTCGAACGGGAAATCAGGAACCACGCAATTGCGTCTGCCGGCAGTGGCCGGGTGAGCGCCGTGGTTCTGGCGTTTAATTCTTCCAGGAGTTGTGGCATCGATGTCCTCAATGTTGAATTCGCTCCGGTCCGCTAAAGTTTGCGGCATTTATCTGGTGCTCGGCTGTGGCGCCCTGTGGGCGCAAAACCTGGCGCAGCCACCGGACTACTCGGACCCGGCGGTCGCTTCGGCGGCTCAGGAAACCACGAAATCCTGGCAGGCCTGGCAGCGCGGCGACCGGGACCTGGAACGTAATGTTTTTGAAGGACCCATGGCGGATGCCAGAGACCGCATCCAGCGCTCGTTCTCCGCCATGCTCGGTTATCTGGAGAAACGGAAGGCTTACTCGGAAAGCGTCGCCGCCTATATCGAACATTACAAGTCCGATACCCCGGTGCGCAAGCCGTTCGTGACCATTGAGACCGTCAACCGCGAACAACTGGAACTGCTGGGCGCGAATCTGACGAACGTGCAGTCCCGGCTCGACGGACTACGGGATTCGCCCGCGTGGGTCCGTATCCGGCGCAGCGTTCAGGCCGACAGCTCCGAGATCACCAGCGTCCAGAGTGCCCGCCGCTCGGAACTCCCCATCGATTTGCCGCTGAGCCGTCCCGAGCCGCCGCGTCAGATGTCCGCCATCGTTTACCGCGACTCGGAACGGCAGATTACGGAACTGCTGTCGAAGCTGTGGACGCACTACTACCAGGCGCTGGACGATGCGGTGGAGCAAAAGCCAGGCGGCGCGCAGCCGCTGGTATCGTCGTCTTCCGTTGCGCCCCACGAGGCGCTGGCCCCCGCGCCCGAAGGGTTCTCCGGCGGCGCAGGGCCCCGCAGCGCGGGCCTGCCGGGTCTCGAAGCGCTTGCCGGCACGTGGCGCTACGCGGAGCGGTCCCAGCAGTTTAACGGAGTCGAGGAGCCACGTCAGGTGCTGCTGGAGATTTCCGTCGAAAAAGGCGGCACGCTGTCGGGCCGGTATCGTGCGATCTTAACCGACTTCGACGGGCCGCATAACGTCGACATCGCGCTGCATCAGGTTCCCGGCGGGAAGAATCCGAAGGAACTCCGATTCCGCTATAAAGGCGACCAGGATGTCGAAGGGGAGTTCACCGTGGAAGGCCCCGGTGCCAGCGGGATCGATCTGATTGTGGCGCACAACGGTGGAGCCGGGGTACCGAAGGGCCGCGAAATCGTGACGCGAAGATGAAGGCTGGCGCGCCACGCGACCGCCCAGTCACAAGAATATTCCCGCGATTCTAAAGGACTTAACCACCAGACCCCACCCGCCGGAAAGCTGATAGCTGATAGCTTATTTCCCTTGCAAACAAGTAAGCACTTACTTACAATGGAAATATGACCGCGACCCCGACCCGCATGTCTGCCACAGACCGCCGCAACCAGCTCATCGACGTTGCCATCGACCTGTTCTCCCGCAAAGGCTTCGGCGGCACCACCACCAAAGAAATCGCGACAGCCGCCGGTGTCACGGAAGCTATCATCTTCCGCCACTTCGCCACCAAGCAGGACCTCTACAAAGCCATCCTCGACGCCCGCTGTGGGACCTCCGACGCCCTGGCCTGGTTCTCCGAAGCCCAGCAATTCATGGACGCCAACGACGACGAAGGCCTCTTCCGCGCCCTCATCACTACCATCATTCAGTCCAAGCGCGACGACCCACGCTTCGAGCGCCTCATGCTCCACGCCGCGCTCGAAGGCAACGAACTCGCCATTATGCACCACAACCAGTGCGCCCTGCCGGTGGGCAAGAAGCTGATTGCCTACATTGCGAAGCGCCAGCAGGAAGGCGCCATCCGCCAGGTCGATCCGGTAGCCGCCATCTTCGCCGTAGCCGGCATCGCCGATTACTACGCGCACCAGAAATATCTGCACCAGGCCACCAGCTTCCCCATCTCCGACGAAGCCGTCATCGACGCCTTCCTCACCATCATCATGAAAGGTCTTAAGTAATGAAATCCGTGTTCACCCGCCTGTATCTGTTGCCAGTCGTCGTTCTCGCTCTGACCGCGTGCGGCACCAGGCAGGTAGCCGAAGTCAAAACCGCGGCAGCCCCCATCTCCGTGACCACCGCGACCGCGGTAGTCCGCGAGGTCCCCGCCGATTTCGAAGAGACCGGCAGCTTCATCGCCGAAGAAAGCTCCCAGATCGCCCCCGTGGCGCCCGGCCGCGTGCTCACCACGCCGGTCGATGTCGGCGCCCATGTCACACAGGGCCAGATCATCTGCGAACTCGACCCGCGCGACGCTCAGATCCGTCTCGATCAGGCCCGCGCCCAGCTCCAGCAAGCCACCGCCGGTGTCCGCGAGGCGCAATCGCGCATCGGACTGACCTCCGCGCAAACGGCTTTCGATGCCGATAAGGTTCCCGAAGTAGCCGCCGCCCGCGCCAACTACGAATCCGCGCAGGCCAACGCCCGCATGGCCAAAGCCGACGCCCAGCGCTACGTCAACCTGGCAGTGACCGGCGACGTGTCGCAGAGCGCTCTCGAGCGCGCCCGCACTCAGCAGGAAACCGCCGACGCGCAGGTCAACGCCGCGAAGCAGCAGTACGAAGCAGCCGCCAATGCCGCGCGCCAAAGCAGCGAGGCCGTCTCCACCTCTCTCGCCTCCCTCGATAGCGTGAAAGCGCAGGTCGCGCAGGCGGAAAAATCTCTGGCCGATACCAAAATCCGCGCGCCCTTCGATGGCTACATCACCGCGCGCCCCGTGGCCGCCGGCGAATACGTGGCGCTCGCCGATAAGATCGCCACCATCGTGCGCATCGGCACCGTGAAACTCGATCTGGAAACACCCGAACAGCGCGCTTCTCTCGCGCATGTTGGCGATAAGGTGACCGCCCGCGTCGCCGCCTTCCCGAACCGCGAATTCCAGGGTCGCGTCATCGCCGTCAACGCTTCCGTCGATCCCAATTCCCGCGCCTTCATCCTCGAAGCGGCCTTTGAAAATCGCGATGCCGCCCTCAAGCCCGGCATGTTCGCCACCGCCCGCGTGCAGCTTCCAGGCAATGCCAGCGCGGTCTTTGTACCGAAGCAGGCCGTGCTCCGCGACAAGACTACGGATTCCAATCAGGTCTTCACCATCGCCGATGGCAAGGCTCACCTCCACGTGGTCGCCATTCAGGACGCCACGGGCGATGACATCCGCCTCGCATCCGGCATCGCAGGCAACGAAGTGGTCGCGACCAGCAATCTGCCCGAACTCTTCGACGGCGCTCCCGTCACTGCCGGAGGGGCAAAGTAAATGCATAAACTAGCCGAACTCTGCGTCCGCCGCCCGGTTCTCGCCACCATGCTGATCCTGTCGCTCGTCGTGACAGGCATCTTTTCCTACTTCAGCCTCGGCGTGGACCTGTTCCCCTCCATCGATATTCCGTCGGTCGAAATCATCACCTCCGATCCCGGCGCTTCGCCCGAAGCGGTCGAAACCGAGATCACGAAGAAGATCGAAGACGCCGTCAACACCATCAGCCAGATCGACGAACTTCGTTCCACGTCGTCCGAAGGCCAGTCGCTGGTTCTGATCCAGTTCGAGCTTTCGAAAAACGGCGATATTGCTGCGGAAGAAGTGCAGAATCACCTCAGCCTGGTCACCAGCGATTTGCCCCGCACGGCCAAGACTCCGGTCGTGATCAAGTTCGATCCCGACGCCACGCCCATCCTCGAAATCGCCGTCTCCGCGCCGCGCCCCCTGCGCGACCTGACCATGATTGCCGACAAGCTGATCAAACAGAAACTCGAAAATGCGGCTGGCGTCGGACAGGTCAAAATCGTCGGCGGCGCACGTCGCGAAATTCACATCCTGACCGATCCCGATATGCTCCGCGCCTACAACCTGACCATCACCGATGTCTTCAACGCCATGCGCGCGCAGAATCTGGAACTGCCCGGCGGCAGTCTGCAGGCCGGCAGCCGCGAACTCACCGTGCGCACCACCGGCCGCGTTACCGATGCCGCACAGTTCAGCCAACTGGCCATCGTCAACCGCAACGGCTACACCGTAAAAGTCGGCGATATCGGCACTGCCGAAGACAGTTACGAAGAGCCGCAGACGGCGGCGCGTCTCGATGGCAAACCGGCAGTCACGCTCGTCGTTTCCAAACAATCCGGCGCCAATTCGGTGGCTACTTCGGACGATGTGAAAGAACGCCTCGCCGCTCTCGTCCCGCTTCTGCCCAAAGATGTCACCACCACCGTGATCTCGGATCAGTCCGTCTTCACCAAGGCCGCGATTAAGAACATCCAGCACCACATGATCGTCGGCAGCATCCTGGCGTCGCTGATTATCTTCATCTTCCTGGCTAACTGGCGCACCACATTGATCGCCTCGCTGGCCATCCCCACCTCCATCATCTCCACCTTCGCCCTGATGGCGGCCATGGGACTCTCCATGAACTCCATCACCATGCTGGCGCTCACGCTGGTGGTCGGTATCGTCATCGACGACGCTATTATCGTGCTCGAAAACATCTTCCGCTACATGGAAGAGAAGGGCATGAGCCCCTATCAGGCAGCCATCGAAGGCACGCGCGATATCGGCTTTGCGGTCATGGCGACAACCCTGTCGCTGCTCGCCGTCTTCCTTCCCGTTGGCTTCATGGGAGGCATCGTCGGACGCTTCATGAGCTCCTTCGGCTTCACCGCGGCCTTCGCCATCGCGGTCTCTCTGCTGGTTTCGTTCACGCTGACGCCGATGCTCTGCGCGCGCTTCGTGAAGCCGCCCGCGAAGCACGGCAAAGACCAGCATTCGTCGAAAAATTCGCCGATCTTCCACTGGCTGGATATTCGCTACACACGCATGCTCGGCTGGGCCATGGCGCATCGCAAGACGATCGTCGCCATGTGCGTGCTGGTGGTCCTCAGCTCAGTGCCGCTCTTCATGTTCGTCGGCAAGAACTTCCTGCCCGCCGACGATCAGTCGCAATTCAACGTCCTGGTTCGTGCGCCGGAAGGCACTTCGCTCGCCGCAACCACAACCATCGCCGAACAAATCGCGACCGATGTCCGCAAACTTTCCGGTGTGAGCGATACTCTGCTCACCGTTGGCAGTACCGCCGACGCTTCGGTCAATTCCGCAGCCATTTACGTCAAGCTCACCGATCCCGATCAGCGTACCGCCGATCAGACCGCCATCATGCAGCAAACCCGGCAGCTGCTGGCTAAATACCCGAAAGAAATTCATGCTGGTGTGGAATTGATCTCGCAGGTCGGCGGCAATCAGAGCAACGCCGAAGTCCAGTTCTACATACAGGGACCCGATCTCAACAAGCTCGCCGAGTACTCCGGCACCATCTTCGAAAAAATGAAGACCATGCCCGGCGTGGCCGATCCCGATACCACTCTCCGCTCCGGCAAGCCCGAAGTTCGCGTCAATATCGACCGTGCGCGCGCCGCCGATCTCGGCGTCTCCGTCATCGATATCGAAGACGCGCTGAACACTCTGGTCGCAGGTCAGGTGGCCTCCACCTTCAACGCAGGAGACGATCAGTTTGACGTCCGCGTGCGCGCTCCGGAGATCTATCGCACCAGCGAAGAAGGGCTCAGCCGCCTAACTGTGCCTTCGACGAAACGCGGCAGCGTCGGCCTCGATGAAGTGGTCACCATGCAATCCGCCGCGGGCCCGTCATCGGTGAACCGCATCAACCGGCAAAGGCAAGTCACGCTGACGTGTAACATTCTGCCAGGCGCTTCGCAGGCCGCGGTTCTTTCCGCGCTCGATCAGGCCGCGACTGATCTCCACATGGATCCTGGCTATAGTTCGGGCCGCGCGGGCGCATCGAAAGAGCTCGCCAGAACCGGCTATTACTTCATGGTGGCGTTTTCACTCACGTTCATTTTTATGTACATCGTGCTGGCCGCGCAGTTCGAATCGTTCATTCATCCCATCACGATCCTGCTGACTTTGCCGCTCGCCATTCCGTTCGGCATCGTATCGCTTCTGGTCACCGGCCAGACAGTCAACATCTTCTCCGGCCTGGGACTTCTGCTGCTGTTCGGCATCGTCAAGAAAAACGCCATCCTGCAGATTGACCACATGAACGGCCTGCGCCGCGAAGGCATGCCGCGCAATGAGGCGATCATACAGGCCAACCGCGATCGTCTGCGGCCCATCCTGATGACCACTATCGCGCTGGTAGCCGGTATGTTGCCGCTCGTGATTTCGAACGGCACCGGCGCCGCCACCAATCGCTCCATCGGCGTGCTGGTAGTGGGCGGACAATCGCTCTGCCTGCTGCTGACCCTGCTCGCCGTACCGGTTTTCTATTCGTACTTCGAAGACCTGCAGGAAACGACCATCTTCCGCCGCATCGGCGCAACCTTCACTCGCATGCTAAAAAGAACTCCCCGCGCAGTAGAAAGCGAGGTCGCGTGAAGAAGGCATTTTGTATCGCGCTCGCCGTTATCGTTCCGCTCATGGGCCAGACGACTGTAGTGCCTCCGGCCCGCATCGGAATCACAGGCACGGTTCGGCTGACACTGAAGGACGCCATCGAAAAAGTCCTGGCAAACGACCAGGCTCTGGTGATCGCCCGCATCGATCGCGGTGAAGCCGTCCTCAACCTCACCGGAGCCAAGGGTGTCTTCGATCCACGAGCCGGTTTGACCGCCGCACGCACGCGCGCGGTCACGCCGGTAGGGTCGCTCTTCGGCGGTTCGGCCGATGGCAAACTGACCACGGAAACCTGGCAGGCCGATCCATCCATCAGCGGCTACTTTCCCGAACTGGGAGGCAGCTACAAGCTCGATTTCTCGTCTTCGCGTCAAAGTACCGATAGCGAATTCGCGTTCCTGAATCCGCAGTACAACACAGCCCTGAATCTAAACCTCACGCAGCCTCTGTGGCGCGGGCTCCACTATGACGACAACCGTTATCACATCGAAGTGGCGCGCCGCAATATCGATCTCACGCTCGAACAACTGCGTCAGCACCTGATCGAAATCGTGACGCAGACCATACAGTCCTACTGGGAACTGGAATTCGCCCTGCGCAATCTCGATGTGCAGACGCAGGCCGTACAACTGGCTGAGCAGCAGGATTCGAGCAATCGCAGACAGGTCTCGCAGGGCCTGCTGGCACCCGCCGACGTGATCCAGACGCAAACGCAGATCGCGACGTTCCAGCAGGAGATGCTGACCGCGCAGCAGAACGTCACCGCCGCCGAGAACGCGCTCAAAGTGCTGATGCTGTCCGATCGCGGCGATCCGCTCTGGAGTTCGGCGATCACGACCGAAGAGCTGCCGGATGATAAAGCGCCGCCAATTCAGGCAACGACGCTGGATGAGGCTGTGAAACAGGCGCTTGCCAACAGACCGGAGCTGAAGGAGAGCATGATCTCGCTCGATCTCAATAAGCTCGATCTGAAGCGTGCGAAAGAGCTGACTAAACCGCAGATCGATGCTACCGCTACGCTGAGCACCGTCGGTCTCGCGGGTTTGGAAACCCCGGCCGCAACGTCAAGCGCATTGTCCGCCTTTCTTCCGGCTGGAACCACGATTTCGCCCGTACTGCTGGGCGGCTACGGCCAGTCGCTTTCCGACCTGGCCAGTGGACACTTCACGACGGCGACCGTCGGCGTGACGATGTCGCTGCCGATACGCAACCGGACCGCTATTGCCAACAACGCGGTTGCGATGTCGGAGACGAAGCGTCTGGAAGCGACGCGCAGGCAGGTGGAACTGGCCATCGAACAGGATGTACGCAACGCGCTGCAGGCGAAGAGCACCGCGTCGGCCCGTCTGGACGCTTCCGCTAATGCGCGGCACTACGCCGAAGAGCAGTATGCCAGTGAGCAGCGCCAGTTTCAGGCTGGAACTTCGACGGTCTTTTTGGTGCTCCAACGCCAGACCGATCTGATCGCTGCCCGCACGCGCGAAGCCCGTGCCCGCGCCGATCTCGGAGAAGCCTCCGCGAATCTGGACCGGGCTCTGGCACGCACGCTGGATGAGAGAAAAATCGAAGTCCGGTAATGTGAGAACTAATTAATGCGTTGTAATCGCATCCGTACAGGGCCGCCTGGCCTGATGGTCACAAGCTGGACCGGCTTGATTTCGTCGGGTGATTCGAGCGAGAGCTTGTAGCGCTGCGCCATGGTGGCAAGCACCAGTCGCGCTTCCATCATGGCGAAGCCGTTGCCGATGCAGATGCGCGGACCGCCGCCAAACGGCAAATATGCATGGCGCGGAATGCGCTCTTCCCAGCCCGGTGCGAAGCGTTCGGGATCGAAGCGTTCGGGATCGGCAAAGAAGCGCTCATCGCGATGAAGAGCGTAGGTGTTGACCATGACGAGGCTGCCTTTGGGCACGTTGTAGCCGCCGATGACGACGTCTTCGATGGGTTCTCGTGCGGCTCCGGGAGCGGGTGGGTAGAGTCGGATAGCCTCGCGGATCACCATGTCGGCGTAAGGCAGCTGCGGCAGGTCCGTCATCGTGGGCGTGCGCCCCGACAGTGCGTGGCGCAGCTCTTCGAGCAACCTGGCTTCGACTTCGGGATGGCGCGAGAGCAGATACCAGGTCCAAGTGAGGGCGCTCGCGGTGGTCTCGTGCCCTGCCAGAAAGATCGTCATCATTTCATCGCGCAGTTGTTGATCGGACATTCGCACGCCGCTGTCTTCATCGACGGCGGCGAGGAGTATGGAGAGCAGATCGTGATGGCTTTCAGGTGAGGCGCGACGAGTATGAATGAGACGATTGAGCACACCGTCGAGCCGCGAAAGCGCGCGCTTCTCGCGGAGGTTGCGTCGGGTGGGCACCCACGCAGGCGGCCGCAGCGGCTTGTTCAGGCGCTGATTGGCGGCGTCCAGCATGGCCGACATCGACTGTCTGATTTCGCCTGCATCAGCGGCGAGAACGGTGCCGAACAGCGCATGGACCACGATGCCGAGCGTGAGGTTCGGCATATCCGCGCCGATGTCGCGGACCTCTCCGTCGGTGAACGAATCGCACAAGCGCGTGGCGTGCGCCACCATGATATCGCCATACGCCGCCATTTGACGGTGATGAAAAGCGGGTGCGATGAGCTTGCGCTGCTGCTTCCAGAGCGCGCCGTCGCTGGTCACCAGACCTTCGCCGGCGAAGGGGCGGAAGGCGCGCTTCAGGATGCTCGGTTTGTAGAATTTCTCGGGTTGTTCGACCAGAATTTGCCGCGCCAGATCGGGGTGAGTGAGCTGGTAGATGCGCAGCGGGCCGAGGCGGTAATAGGCGATATCGCCGAACTTCTGTGCTGTTTCGAGGCCGAATGCGAGGGGGTCGAAGGGGAACAACGCAGGCAGCATCTGTGCGACGATCGCGAGGGCAAAGTTGAATCGGGGGCCGTCCGGGTCTTGCTGTTTCATTCTTTACTCGGGTGGTGCGGTCTGCCGCGTTACTCTTGCCTGTGCGGTTTGCGCGGGCGCAACGGTGACTGCGACGCCTTTGGCATTTTGGCGCATCCACTCCGGGTTGCCGTACTCGACGTTGGTGTTGTCGTCCCAGGCGTAGACTTGGTAATCGCCCGTTGGGAGGTTATCGATTTTGAAATGGCCGCTGGCATCGGCGCGGGCGTTGCGCGAAGAGATGCCGTCCTTTTGCAGAAGTACCCAGGCAGGCGACGGGCCGTCGTCGGTGGAGACGTCGCCTTCGACTGTGCCGCCGTCATCGGCGAGGACCACCTCAATATTTCCCGCGCCGGGTGCGACGATGAAATCCGAGTTCGAGATATCGCGGCCTCCGAGCGTCACGCTCTTCACGTAGAACGGCGTGGGCGGCGTGAGTTGTACGCGATAATTGCCCGCCGGGATGTCCGAAAACGTAAACGTCGGCTGGCTCGCGGTCGAGGAACTACTCTTCGAAAAGGCAACGCCATCGATAGCGAGGTCTCGCACCAGTTGGACATCCATTGCGCCCGTAAGCTTTCTTTCGGTTGCGGAAACAATCGTCGCCGTTCCCGCGATTGTCGCGCCCGGCTCTATGTGCAATTGAAGGGAATCGATATCGGCCGAGCCCACCTCAACGGGAGCGCTGGTCGCCATGCGCCCGGAAGTGACAAGCGCTGTATAAGAAGCCGGTGGCACATGCCGGATCACGAAGGTCCCATCCGGGTTCGGCCGGGCCGAGAGGCCCATGTACATTCTGGCGATCTGTGTCCGCGGCACCAGAACGACGATTGTGGTCGGGCCCTCCGGCCGGCCTGAAACCACACCGCTGACCTGCACTGTAGCAAGCGGGGGCAGCACGAAATCGACTCTGCCTTCGTAGCCCGCGGCTACTTCCATCGCGGTGGAACCAGGGTAGCATTTTTCGCCGTAGGGCCGCGCGCCGCTGGCCACTACAGCGCCGCCGCCGGCGTTAGCGCAGAGGATGTATTTGCCCGCCGCAAGGCCGGAGAATCGGTATTCGCCGAGATCGTTCGTGTCTGCGGAAGTGCTGGCCTGCACGCCGCGAACACCATTGATTACCCGCGCTGTCATCAGGCTGACTTGTGCGCCCAGGAGCGGCTCGCCCTGCTCCTCGTCGAGCACGCGGCCAGCGAGTACGGCCTGTGGCGCGAGCTGCAGTCTGACATCATGCGTGTGGGACTTCTCGACGATCTGCTGCTTTCTGAGGAAGCCAGGGCGGTTGACGACGACGGTGGCGCGGACGCAGGGGACGTGCTCAACGACCCATTTGCCCGCTGTGTCGGAATCGGCGAAGAAGGTGTCGCTGGCCGCCGTGATGCTGATGTGCGCGTGCTCGATGGGTGCGCCGTTAGAGGAATTCACTACTGTTCCATCGACAATGCATTGGGCGAACGCAGCGGCAGTGACGGCGAGCAGGAAGGCCAGTAGGCGCATGGAGGCTCAGCCTTCAGCGTAGCGCTTCGGCAGCAGCAGAGTGATGGCATCGGGAACCACGGAGATTGTGCCTGGAAGCAGGCCGATGGCTTCGCCGTCCGCCTGCACGTGGACCGGGGCATCGGAGACCGGGGTGAGCGTTGCGCGATCGGCACGGATGATTGTCACGCCGCCGACCTTGTCCAGGCGGTTGAAGATCACGCCGCCGAGAAAGGTCAGATAGGCGATCCAGCCGTGGCGCTCATAGATCACAATTTCGAAATCGTGATCGGTCAGGCGAACGTCTTTCGCGATCTCGAAATCGCCGCCGTAGTTGCGAACTCGCGAGAGCAGCGCGAAGCTTGCAATCTTCTCCACACCGCCGGCAACGATGCTGAGTTTGGGCATGTCGCGGCCCATCTGGCTGAAGCCGCCGTGCCAGTAAGCGAGCTTGCCCAGCTTGCGTTTGAGTTCGAGATCCAGTTCGTGAACGATGCGGGCATCCAGGCCCACGCCGGCCATCATCAGGAAATAACGGGGCGGTGCACCGGCAAGTTCGGCCTTGCCTACGCCGATGCGGACGGGCACGGCGTCGAGTAATTCTTCGGCGGCGCGGTCCGGACGGCAGGTCAGGCCAATTTCTTTGGCCAGCACGTTCGCGGTGCCTGCGGGCAG
>Ga0302320_10003602_pt1 | contig 35835 bp, 33 predicted proteins | sample Bog_T0_3_FD_202130 | JGI IMG/M metagenome (GOLD analysis project Ga0302320, IMG submission 202130) | Peat permafrost microbial communities from Stordalen Mire near Abisko, Sweden - Bog_T0_3 | ecosystem: Environmental > Terrestrial > Soil > Wetlands > Peat | place: Sweden: Abisko, Stordalen Mire...
AGAGCAGCAGGCTGCCAAACAGCTTTGTGAATGTCTCCACCGGTCGTCCTCCCGCAATCTCGTCTCGTCAACAAGATCATCGGATGGACGACCGGCGGGGTCAAATTTCAAATATTTTTGGCTAGATCTGGGCCAATGCAACGATGCTTATAGCGCGCTCAAGATCGCCATGGCCCTGGCCGAGGCATTCGAATGCGGGGTCAACGATCTGCCTCTGTCGCTGGTGCTGAGCTGGTATGAGCAGAAAGCCGTCGCCATTCTGCTGACGCTGCTGCATCTGGGAGTCAAGAACATCCGCATCGGACCGACGCTTCCCGCGTTCCTGTCGCCCGCCGTGCTGAAGCTGCTCAGCGAAGGCTTCAACCTGATGCCGATCACCACTCCGGAGGCCGATCTGGCGGCGATCTTCGCCTAGCAGCTGCAGTGCGGCAGCCGCTCCGCATGGCCCGCGCCAGGAAAAAGGCGCGGGAGCAGGGAGTGAACGACGCAAGGATCAAGAACACGGCTTCCCCTTCGCAGCTCCACGAGCGGACAACCGCCCGTGGGGCTGCTTTCGTTGCCCCAGACTCGCTCCTGCAACCGAGAAGCGACCTTCGAGTGAATGCAAGCGCCCCGGTAAGCAGTTCCGATCTCAATCAACCTGCGATCTACGCCAATCTGTTGCGCAGTTGGGTCAAGTGATTCAGGTCATGGCCGGCCATGGTCTCGACGACCGTCTGAAAAGTCATGGTGCCACGCTCGGGGTGGACCATCATGCGGCCAGCGGCGCGCGGAAGTGCGTGCTTGATAAGAATGAGATTCCAATCGCGTATCGCCGTGAAGGCCTGCAGGGCCTGCTCGGCGCCGATGCCGTCATAGACAGCAGCCCACTTGTCCTGATCGAACGGCTGGATCACTGGGGCGTCTTCAGCAAGCGTCTGCCGTAAGCGGAAGGAAAAGACCAGCTCGCAGTCTGCCAGGTGACTGACAATCTGAGCGGCGCTCCATTTTCCCGGGGCCGGGGGAGTCGCTGTTTTATCTTCGCCCATTGCGCGCAACAGGGTGGCAATCTCGGCAGGCGTCTCGCCCAGAATCGTTTGCACCGGTCGACCGTCGAGAAAGCTTTCGTAGGGATTGAGAGTACTCAACGCAGGAACCTCCAATAAAGTTATTTTGCAGGAACAGGTGCGAAGCATTATTCCCAGCCCCATTATAGGTATTCCACTGCCATCCTCTGCCAAGTGGGCCAGTTGTGCGTATTTTCGCCGTCCCAGACATAAAACTCATGGCGGATTTGCCGTTCGTTCAGGATTCGATCGAGTTCTTCGTTTTGGGGCAGGCATTGGTCATCCCACCCGGTAGCCAACACGATCCGGTTGCTGCGGTAGCGATTGAGAAACCAGGGATCACTGAGGTGGGGCAGGTAATAGGTCGGAAGGTGATAGTAACAGTCCTGGTCGGTATACCCATCCAGAAAATAGGAGAGCCCGAAGGCTCCGGACAGGGAGAGCATCGTGGAAAAGACGTCGGGATGGCGGAGGGCGAGATTGGCGGCGTGATAGCCGCCAAAGCTGCATCCCATGGTGGCCAGCGGAGCGCTGCCGGCCCGCTCGCGCAACAAGGGCACGATCTCTTTGAGCAGGAAGTCCTCGTACTGCATGTGGCGTTGAATACGGCGACGCGGGGAGACGCGGCGGTTGTACCAGCTTTCGTGGTCCACGCCGTCGACGCAAAAGACTTGAACCCGGCCGGAGTCAATCTTGTCGGAGAGGGCGGCAATCATCCCCATGTCTTCGAATTCGAAGAAGCGTCCGCCCGAGGTAGGAAAGGCGAGGACGGGCACTCCGGCGTCGCCGAAGATGAGGGTTTCCATGTCCCTGTCCAGGCAACTGGAAAAAGCTTTCCGATACTCACGAACCATTTTGAGGGGGCCTCTATCCGCTTGGGAGATACTTTAGCAGAGAGTGATCTGCCCTCGTACCCCGGCATTCAAGCCAGCGGAAACGAACCACTTGGGAGGCGTTCCGTTCCGGCGTGGGCTGCTGCAGGCACGCGGCGGGGCGGGATAGGACTTGCTTCAAAAGTACTTCTTCGGCGATACTTAGGTGTTGTGTCTTGAGTGGCTCGGCGTTCTTGCTTGGCCGTCTGACCTTTTTATTGAACAGGTTTGGCGTGCCGGCATTGGTTTCGGACTGGTTTTGCGGTCTGAAGTTCGAGTTGGAAGCGGTTTGAGGTCGTGATTCGTCAGGTCTTGCACGCGCCGTGGGACAGGTCTGCCCCAGCCACAACAAAGCACCGGAATTTGAAAGGAACCAAATAGCCGTGGTGATGATTCGTTTGGCGCGTTTTGGCGCCCGCAAGCAGCCCTTCTACCGTATCGTGGTCATCGAAAAGGATCGCGCCCGCAATGGCCGTTCCATCGAGGTCGTCGGAACCTATAACCCTCGCACCAACCCGGCCACGGTCGAACTGAAGCACGAGCGCGTTGCCTATTGGCGCAGCGTCGGCGCGCAATTCACACCGACGGTCGAGAAGCTGGTCGCGAAGAACCCGGCCCCTGTGGTTGTTGCAGCCTAACTGCTAACTCGGGCCTTTGCTCTTTCCCGGCGACGAGATTTGGGCGAGTGATCAATTTATATCTCCCCCTGCTGGCGGCAGGGGGCTTTTACTGTTAGTATTCGCCCACGGGCCAAGTCGTACAAATTTGGGTAGCGGTAGGTCAGGGGCAATACATGACCGAATTCGATATGGTCGCAGTAGATGAACTGGTTCGCGAAATCGCGCGAGCGTTGGTAGACGAACCGACAGCCGTTGAAGTGGAATCCGTGGGTCGCGATGAGAACACGGTGCTCAGGCTGCGGGTTGCGCCCTCGGATGTGGGCAAGGTCATCGGCAAGCAGGGGCGCACAGCTCGTTCGGTGCGCACCATCCTTGGCGCCGTCAGCATGAAGCTGCATCATCGCTACACGCTCGACATCCTCGAAGAAGACGACTTACTTTAGGCCTCGGCTGCACATGCATCCGGCCAAACCGGAGGCATTGATGACCGCACCCGAATCTTGGGCCTGGCTTGCACGCATCGGACGTCCGCAAGGGCGGAAGGGTGAAGTGTGGGCCGAAATCCTCACAGACTTTCCTGAGAAATTTGCTGACCGCAAGCTCTTGTGGCTTTTGGCGCCTGAGGGTGTAGCGGCCAAAACTCCTTCCGTCACCGCAGGCCGCCCCGGCTCCCCTGCCGGCAGCACTTCGCGGAAGATGCAATTGCCCAAACAGATAGAGTTGGCTGCCCATTGGCCCCACAAGGGCGGCATCGTGCTTCATTTTGTGGGCATCGACTCCATCTCGGACGCCGAAACCCTCACCGGCCTGACTGTCGCCATCCCGGGCGAGGATCGCGCCCCCCTCGGCGAGGACGAGGTTTATATTGGCGATCTGATCGGTTGCGAGGTCTTCGATGTGGCCAAGCCTGATCGGCCGGTTTTGGTGGGCGAGATTGAAGAGGTGGACCGCAGTGCCGGTCCGGTCGCCTTGCTGATTCTTCGCGGGGCCAGCGGCGAAGTGCTGATTCCGTTTGCCAAGAGCTTTCTTCGCCGGGTCGACATCGACGCAAAACGAATTGAAATGGCCTTGCCGGGAGGCCTCGTCGACTTGAATCCCCCGCCGGGGAAGGCGCTGCAGATCTCGGAAGAGAAGTGAAGACAGGGGCCAGGGGTCAGGGATCAGGGGTCGGGGGTCAGGGATCTGCTGCCAGTGCACTTGCGAACAAGGTATCAACAGAACTGCCCGGTATCATTGGAAACATGCGCTTCGAGATCGTCACTATCTTTCCCGAGTTCTTTACCGGGTTCTTCGAAAATGGAATCCTGAGCCGGGCGCTGGCCAAGGGGCTGGTAGAGATCGGGGTTCGCGATCTGCGCAGCTTTACCCATGACCGCCACCGCACAGTCGATGATCGTCCGTTCGGCGGCGGCGAAGGCATGGTTCTGAAGCCCGAACCGCTGGCCGAAGCCTTTGCGGCGATGGGAATCGCGCCGAAGCTTCTTATTGCTCTCCCTGACAATGCACCGACGCCAGAAATCGAGGGGGGAGTGCCCGATTCGAGTGCCGGCTCGGAGACGGGAGCGATACGCCCGCACGTTGTGCTCATGTCGGCGCAAGGACGGCCGTTCACGCAAGCCATCGCGCGCGAACTGACTACCCGAGAGCATGTTGTGCTGGTGTGCGGTCGCTACGAGGGGATCGACGAGCGGATCAACGAACTCTATTGCGATGAAGAGATCTCCATCGGCGACTATGTACTCAGCGGCGGCGAACTTGCGGCGGCGGTGATGATCGACGCGACGATGCGGCTGATTCCCGGCGTATTGGGGAACCAGGCTTCCAGCGAATTCGAGAGCTTTGGTGCGGCCGACGCGGAGATTGCCACCACCGATGCCTTTCCGCGCTCCCAACATGGAGCGGGCGGGCTTCTCGATTACCCGCACTATACGCGCCCCGCGGAGTTTGGCGGACTGAAAGCGCCCGAGGTCCTGCTCAACGGAGACCACCTGCAGATTCGACGCTGGCGTCGCGAACAGCAGTTGCGCAAGACGCTGGCCTACCGCCCCGACCTGCTTGAGGACGCCGCTCTGAGCAAAGAAGACCGGAAGATTCTGTCGGCAATTCGAGCAGAAAAGCAGGATTGACGACGGGAGTCCAGGCCGCGAATACAAGGGCGCGGCGAGTTTGGGGCGCAGGCATTTTCCTTCTTGCCCGATCAATCGGTTGACCGCATCACGAGGAGCCTGGAGAATTTCCGGAGATGGTGCAGACCGAGATCTTATTTGCATCCCATCCTTTCCGCAGAAAGAAGCGGAAAGGATGGAGCACGGAAGCCTACCGCAAAAATAAAAATGTTCTAAGGTCTCTTACCGCATAATTCCGTCCCATTGGCTCGTGCCTTGCCAGGTCTCAAAATCGAGACCTGGGGCACCCATCGTTGGTACAACTTCAAGCGGTCAGAGACCTAGAAGGGATTTACTGGCGCGGGCTGCTCGAGTCCGACGCGGCCTGCCTGCACGTCGGCCACGTAGAAATTCTCTCCTCGCGCCGGGCACCCTGCGAGACGCCTCAGCATGGCTAATTGGCCTACGTGCGTGAGCGCATCGGCCAACGGTCCCTGGATCAGGTTTTCCGCGGGAGCATGCAAGGTCTTGTCTGAAGCCAGAAAGGCATCGAAGGCTTGCAAAGTTGCAAAGAAGCGCTGCACCTCGGCGCTCCAGGCCAACGGCACGGAGTTGTGCCAGCGAGGGGTGCCCTCGACCATGCTCAGCGCCCAGTCGAAGAGGTCTCCCATGTGGGCCAGGATCTGCACGGGCTGGCGGCCCACATCTGTAAAGGCGCCAAACTCCGGTGTTGCGCCGTCAATAGCGCGCGCTGCGCGATAGGCCACGGTCGCAAGGACGTGACGCAATAATTTCCGCTTCTCTTCCATCTTCCTGTCTCCTGGAAAACTCTGTCTTGAAGCACTATACCGCAGAGATTCGCAGGGAATTAGGCACAACTTACCGATCTCTGATAAACTTGAATTTCTGAGTTCAAGAGCAGGAAACGACTATGTCCATTCATCCCGTAATGCAGCGTTTGGCTGACAAGCTTCAGCGTACCGACCTCCCAGTATTCGTCCCCGGCGACCAGATTCGCGTCCAAGTCAAGATCAAGGAAGGCGATAAGGAGCGCTTGCAGGCGTTTGAAGGTCTGGTTATCGCCATCAACCGTGGCCCCCAAGGCACATTCACCGTGCGCAAGATGAGTTTTGGGCAGGGAGTGGAACGTATCTTCCCCTTCAACTCCAAGGTTGTCGACAAGGTGGAAAAGATCCGCAGCTTCCGCGTGCGCCGCGCCAAGCTGTTCTACATCCGTGGACTGCGCGGCAAAGCCGCCCGTCTCAAGGAAGTGGGACGCGTCGCGGCCAAGGCCTAGTTCCGGTCCGTTTTTCTCAACAGCCCCGGCTTCGGCCGGGGTTGTTGTTTTTGTGGGCGAGGGAGCGGCGAGTTTGCGCCCATCAATCCACCGGCACCTGTTCCCTATACTGAAATCATGACCAAGACCTCAAGCTGTGGCTGGACGTTGGAAGAAGCTGCGCGCAAGCGCGGCGCACGGCGCATTGCCGGGCTGGACGAGGTGGGGCGCGGTCCGCTCTTCGGGCCGGTGGTGGCTGCGGCGGTGATTCTGGCGCCGGGCTGCCGGCTCGACGGTCTGAACGACTCCAAGAAGCTCTCCGAGAAAAAGCGGGAGTTTCTGGATGTGGAGATTCGCGCCAATGCTGTCGCGTGGGCGATTGCCGCGGTGGACGCGGAGACCATCGACCGCATCAACATCCGGCAGGCATCCCTGCTGGCGATGCGGCGGGCCGTGGAGCAACTGGCCCTGAGTCCCGATTTCCTGCTGATCGACGGGCGCGACACCATCGACTGGGACTGCCTGCAGCAGCCGGTGATTCACGGCGATGCGACCAGCGTTTCGATTGCCGCGGCGAGCATTCTGGCCAAGGTGTATCGCGACCGCCTGATCGTGGATCTGGACCGGGAATATCCCGGCTATGGTTTGGCGCAACACAAAGGATACCCCTGCCCTGCCCACAAAGAGGCGCTTGGACGGCTGGGGCCGACGCCGCTGCACCGCAAGAGCTACCAGCCGGTGGTGCAGGCGCTGCTGCTGTTCGAGTAGCGAGCGCTACAATGAAAAACTCCGCGAGTCTTCGCTGCTGGAAGACGGCAGTTTTTCTTTCGCCTACGTTCCCGAAGGGAATTACATTTTGCAGGTCGCCGGCGCGGGCGATGCGCCCCCAGAAGAGAAAGAGCCTACGCCTGCCGTGGATGCTGCCGCGAAAGCTCAGAGAAGCTATCCGGACGGAGAGATTCCGGTGATTGTTGCCGATGACCAGAAAGAACTGCAAGTGCAGTTGCTAGAGATTGCGAGAGCCGCAGCGACACGGTGATCTCTGTTTCGACCACAAAAGAATATACAGATAGGACGTTGCCGAGGCACCCAGTTATCGAGCCGAGCCATTACCGAGCTGTGGGTTCGCCGGTGGTGAGGAAGGCCACGCCGGTAAGCTGGTCGCCGGAGGCGAGCACATCGCGCAGACGTTCGGTATTGGGGCCGCTGCGCAGCTCGGCCGCCTGCACCAGCTTCAACGCGTCGGCAGGAGTCTTGCCTGCAGGCAGACGGAAGATCCACGGCACGTTGGTCGAGGTCAGAGTCTTGTCGTCGCTGAGTGCAACGACAGGTACGAAGGCTTTGAGCGCAAGCTGCATGGAGAGATGGCTCGATGCGCGGTCGAGCGCCAGGATGGCCAGTGCGTGCTCGTCCATCAAAGCGTGAACCAGTTGCGTCGACGCCGCGCCCCAGTTCTGATCGCTGACCACCGGCAAGAGTTTCCAGGCACGCCCCTCAGCCTTGAGCGCCGCCTGCATCTCTGCGGATAGCACTATCTGGTCCGCGTGTGGCCCAAAGACGACCACGCTGACTGGGCCAGTGGGCAGATCGTGCTGCCGTGGGCCGGAAAAGCTGACGCCCTCTTCTCCGACTACGGCATACGGTTGAGCAACCGGCGAAGAAGAAGGTGCTCCCAACGCATTGGCTGGGGCCTCTTTCGCCATGCGGGCAATGCGATAAGTAATCGCCCCGTTGTGCACCGTGCCCAGATACATGGGCGCAACGTTTTTCTGATTCGGGTCGAAAGTCATGTGTCCGGTGACGCCGTCGTACTCTTCGATGTTGGCCAGGGCATCGTGAATCCGCGCGCGATTCAAGCCTGCTTTGCAGATGGAATCCAACAGGGCATTCATCGCGTCATAAGCGAGCGAGGCAAACTGCTCCGGCTTTTCATCGAAGCGTTTTTCGAAGCGCTGGTTGAAGTCCAGCCACTTGGGCGTTTTCTGCGACGGATCGTAAGGGAAGACGGCCTCAAATCCCTCTGCCGCGTCGCCCGCCTGGGCAAGCATCTCCGGTCCCAGCGTGCGATATGCGCCAAAGACCCGCTGCTTCATTCGAGCGGTGCGCATCTGCTTCAGGATTCCGGCGGTCTGCGCCTGGTCGGCCCACAAGATGATCGCATCGGCACGCGAAGATCGAATCACCTGTAACTGCTTGCTGAAATCCGTATCACCGGGAAGATACTTCTGTTCGATCACCGGGGGATGTCCGAGGCGCCTTGAGGCATCACGAAACTTGATCACTCCGAAGCGCCCATAGCGGCTATTGACGCGGAGAATCGCAACACGCTTCAGACCCAACTCGGTATAAATGCGCCGCGCCAATGTCATGCACTGCACGCGATCGTCTTGCAGGTCGGTGAAGTACCAAGGGATGTAAGTTTCAGGAATGGTTGGGTCGGTCGAAGCCGAATTCACAATCGGAATCTCGGCCCGCAAGGCAACACGCAAGGCGATGTGCGTGGACTCGGAACTGATGGAACCGAAGATCGCCCAATCTTCGTCGTCGTATACCATCTTGACAACTTCGTTGGACGCAGATCCCCAAATGGCAGGGTCAGTAGGACGGTCTTCCCCATAGACCGTCTTGGCTTGCCAATTGTCATAGTCGTTATGAAGCATCAGCTTGTAAGGCTTGCCTCCGTAGCCGCCGCGCGCATTGGCCTCTTCCATGGCCAGTTGCGCGCCGTGCAGCATGCGCAGTCCGAAAACCTGCTCCGGATTGTGATCGATGGGGCCAAAGAAACCGATGCGGACTTCCTTGACATCTTTCGGTGCAGGAACGTCACGACCAGCGCCGGAATAGATATTTGGATGCACGTAATTGAGATCGTAGGGCGCAGCAAATTTGGAGTATGGACTCATGTCGGCCGGTTCGCCCGCGTAAGGCGTCACGGCACGATCCCGTGCAGGGCCAGGTGGATGCGCTCCACATTCGCACACCTTCTGACCTGGCGAAGGCTTGCCTACTGGCGAGGTGAGGAAGGCAGGGGCCTGGTCTGTATTCGTATATCCCGCCTGTGCGAAGGCAGGCGTCCCCAACGTACATGCCGCGACCAACAACCATCCGTTACGCATCTTCACTCCCCTATTGCTTCTGGCCATGCCAGGACCGTGACTGCATGATTTCGTAATTCTGCTCACGAACTTGGGTGCCCCTGATCTCGATTCTGAGATCAGGGAAAGCACGAATCTCTGCAGTTACGGTACTAGCGGCGCTCTCGATCGGCATCATCGTTCCATACGGTCTGCTTGCGTCTCGCTCTACACACACAGCCAGGCCATGAGTCGATGTTCTGCCTGCGAAGTTCGCCGCGCCGCGAATGCTTACTTTGTTGCTGCGACCGTCTCGGTCTTGAACATTGCCATTGCTTCGATTTCGACAAGCAACTCCGGGCGGCAAAGATGTGCCTGGATGCCGATGGAAGCGGGCACAGGATCCAGACCCTGCTCCTTGTAGAAGGCCGTGCGCAGCGTATTGAAGACATCGTAGTCGCGGTCGATATCGCGCAGATAGCAGCATGTTTTGACAACATCTTTCCAGGTTGCGCCTTCGCTCTCAAGCAGGCCCGTGATGTTTTCGAAGGTGCGCTTCAGCTGTGCCGGAAAATCGCCGATGTGTACGCTGACGCCGTTCTCATCGATCGATGCGGTTCCAGAGATGATCAGGATCGTCAACCCATTCAAGTCGATGCGCATGCCGCGCGAGAAGGAGCTCGGCTTGGCATAGTGGTAGGCCTCATTCAAGACGCCCAGGTTGGTCATGGCGCGCTTCTCGATGGGCCCTTTGGCGATGGACTCCAAAATTTCTGCAATTCCATTCATGATGCTCAATCCTCATTTTCTTTGTTGAATCTTTTTACAATCGTCGAATCTGCGGCCAGACGGAATATTACTTCTGGCGAATTCCGTGGCTCAATCCCTTGGCCGTCGCGACCCAGATATCGTCGCCCTGGAAGTCGATGCCGAGAACGTAATTGTGCGCGGGAGCCGTGGTGACAGCCACGTGCGTGACCTTGCCCGCCGCATCGCGCACGGTCATTTCGGGCTTTCCGTCTTGGAGCGAAGATCTGTAGACGAACCAATTGACGCCATCATAGAAGGCGAGTCCTTTGTCGGTTCCGAACCAGCATTGATGGTCGTCGACGCCTTTGATGGTATTGGTGAAGTTCGAAGGCAGTCCGCTATCTTTGGTGAGGAAGTTATGCCAGTATCGCCCGTCGTAGCGGCTATCACCGAAGTAGGTCGCAGCCCAGACAATGTTGTCGACATAACTGACCGAAGTGACGATCTCGTGGATCAACCCTTGGTCCTTGAACAACACCATCTCGGTTTCCCCATCGGGGTCGTCATACTTATCCCAGCGACCCGATTTCTGGTCGTACTCCAAAAGCCCGCTACCCCACACCGCGTAATACACCTTATCGGTCGCGGCCGATACACCATATACCCAGATTTCAGTCATTGGGGTATTGCGCTCGTTATAAAGGGTCCACTGATTGGTGCGTGTATTCAGCTTGCATCCGCCGGCGGCCGTAGCGACCCACACGTTTTCACCTTCGACAGCCACGCCGTAGACCACATCGTTGCTCAGGCCAGAGTTCAACTGCGTAAAGCTGTCGATGCGGCCACCCGAGATGCGGCTCAAACCGCTCATGGTTCCCGCCCACACATCGCCAGTGCGCTTGTCCAGAGCCAGCGACAGAACAGCGCGATGCGCGAGACCGTCTTTGGTGGTATAGGTCTTCCACACGTGGTCTTCGTAAACTGCCAGTCCGTTATCCGTACCCGCCCAGATGCGTTCGCCGTCGACAAGCACTGCATAGACATGATTGTCGGGCAAGCCGTTCGCTACCGTGAAATTCTCAAACCGAAACTTCGGAGCCCGCGCCACCACCGATGTTCCAGAAGTGACAGAAGGTTTCAATACTGCAGCAGCGGGCGCTTTCTGCGACGCCGGCGCGCCCCATGCAATCTGCACTGTCGTGAGCAACAATGCAACCATCCACATTCGATTTGCGGCTCGCTTCATCATCGCGTCCTCAGATACTCGATCAGATCGTTCAGCTCATCTTTGGTCAGATCGTTGGTGCGCCCGTGTTTATCTTCGGGGTTATAGACGGTCCAGATCTCTTCCAGAGTGTGCGCGGACCCATCGTGCAAGTAGGGCGCGGTGAGCGCAATGTTGACCAATTGGGGAGTATCCAATAAGCCCGAGCGATCCGTGGGCTTGGCGGTCCCCACATTGAAACTCCTCTGGCTCGTGCCCTTGCTCCCGCTATGACAATAGGAGCAGCGGTTGTATTCGGCGATGGGCTTGCCAAACTTATCCACCTTGCGATTGAAGACCTCCTGGCCACGCTCCTGGGCGTTTGTCAATTCTGCGCCCGGAGTTCTCCAGCGATTGGGACGCGGGGGAAGGCTGCGGATATAGAGAGAAAGGTCGGACAATGTGAGATCGTCGTAGTTCTCTGCGCGCCAGAAATATTTCTCCGTGCGTATTCCGCACTCGGTTGGGATATCGGGATTGCCACCGTTCCACTTGTAGGGCTCGGTTCCCTTGATGTCTTCAATCAGGCGGTTGTCCACGATATCGACGCCGAATCCATCGGGTTCCAGATCCCAGGTGATTCCATCGAAAGTGGAATCGATATGGCAGGTAGCGCAGCCGATCTGCCCCTGAAACGATTGCTTCGCTGTATAGAAAGTCTGCTCGCCGTGCCGCTTTACCGAGACCTCTTTCGGCCCGTCGAGCGTGATTGTGGACGCGACGCGATTGGACCGCACATCGATGACACTGATGGTATCGTCGAGGCGATTCGCAACGTAGAGTTTGCTGCCATCGCGATTCATCGTCATGTCTCGTGGGTCGCGTCCGACGGCAACGTGCGCAACCACGTAATTCGAACTTGCGGAGAGGTCCTGCACACTCGATCCGGGGTGCGTGTGCGCATAGCGAAGAAGCTTTGCGGTGTCAATCACCGTGACCATCTCAGAACCACCGCAGCTGACAAAGATCCGCGATTTATCTGCCGAAATGACTACGCCGAAGGGACGCGCCGCATAGCGCTCCAACTCATCCAGGGGAACTTCCACGGGAGTCTTGCCGACGTCTACACCAAAGATCGTGAGGGCGTGCGCAAAAGCTCCACCGTGCTCCAAATGCGCGAGCGGCACGGTGTTCTTGGGATGATACTCGGCAACAACACCGAGCCTTCCGTCCGCCGAAATCGCGGTATGAAAGACACCGGCAACCTTGTGCAGCGGTAGATGGTCGACAACTACTGCGCGCTCGGCGTCGATAACCGTGATCTCCGACTCAGGCGCCAGGCGATTATCCAGCGCAGTCGGTACGCGCTTTGGATTGGGATAGACATGCGTGGCGTAGATGCGTTTTCCATCCGGAGAAATGGTCAGGTAGCTCGAACCGCGACCTGCGACCAGCCGCTTCTCTTCTTCGCCGGTCTTGGCGTCAAGCACGGCAACGTCGTTGGAGATGCGATTGGCGACGAACAGGTGCTTGCCTGCAAGGTCTTCCACAACGCCCGAGGGTTCTGCGCCCACCGCCCAGGTATTCGATACTTCCAGCTTCCCGGTGTCGATCACCGACAGCGTATCGTCCCATGTGTTGGTTACAAAAAGACGCTGCCCGTTGGCGGAAAGAAACATTCCGCGCGGCACGCGGCCGACGGGAATCTTCTTGATCAACGCAGAGTTCGTCGCGTCGAGAACGCGCACTTCCTCGCTCTGCATGCAGAGCACATAGAGCTGCTTTCCATCCGTGGAAAACTGCAACTCCACGGGAGAGGCATAGCGCTCATCGAAGCTCGGCTTAGCCTCAACCGGGCGCACATGCCAAAGCGCAACGACCATCAAGACCGCGCCCAACGCGGCCAGGGTGACGCCCATCGCATTCCGAAGACGAGTCGTCATTTTGCTTCTCCTGCTTTCGGCTCTTCGATGGAAAGCACTCGATCCACCGCCAGCTTCTCCAGAGTCTGTTCCCGTCCGCTCGGCCAATGCACGATCACCTTGTCGACGATCGTCGCCGCGCCCAATCCGAAATGCATGCGGTCATCGTCTTGCGAAAGGTAGCCGGTTCCGGCGACGCGTTCCGCGGTATGCCGCTTGCCCACCGCAAAGACTTCAACCCGCGCGCCAAGCCCATCTCTATTGCTGCCGCCATGCTTCGACGCATCGCCTTTGTTCATCGCGCCCTTCAGCTTGATGGCTATCCAGTGGCCGGTGTTGATGGAGGTGTTGTGCAGCAAAGTTCCTTTGCCGCCCAGATTCACTGCGAAGGCATCCACTTTGCCGTCGTTGTCGTAATCGCCGAAACATGCTCCGCGAGCGGTCGTACGCACACTCAACACCGAACCGGCATCGCGCGAAACATCGGCGAACTTGCCGTCGCCGACACCGCGAAAGAGCGTGTGTTCCTGGGGAATCAAGTGGATCAGGCCGCCGTGGAAGATGAGGATGTCGAGCAGGCCATCGTTGTCGAAGTCATAGACTCCGGTCCCCCAACTGACGTATTGCGCGTTGGTCTGTGAAACGCCGGTTTGGGCGCCGATATCTTCGAATGCATTCTTCCCCGTGTTGTGCAGGAGGCGATTGTAGTGGCCATCGGTGACCCACAGATCCAGCATTCCACGGCCTTCGAGATCGGCAAAGACCGGACCCATCGAGGAAGTGGATTCGCCATTCTGTCCGAAAGCCGTGCCGGTGTCATTGGCGACCTCTTCAAAGGTGCCATCGTGTTTGTTGCGGAAGAGGAAGTTCTCGGTGCGGTCGTTGGCGACATAAATGTCGTCCCATCCATCGTTGTCAAAATCGCCTACAGTCACGCCCATGGTGCGGCCGACATACGCACCAATGCCCGACTTTTCTGTTACATCCGTGAAGGTGCCATCGCAGTTGTTGCGATAGAGCTTGTTGGTCTCGCCTTCGTAATCCAGTGGGCCGGGGTAATTGTCCGCGGCATAAAACGCGCGATACTTGGGATCGAACTTGACATAGCGGCCGACTAACAAGTCGGCACAGCCATCCTTGTCGAAATCCAGCCAGGTAGAGCTGATCGCCCAACCATCGACATTGATGCCGGCCTTCTTAGTCACATCAGTGAAGTGGCCGTTGCCATCATTGTGATAAAGAATCGTCTTGCCGTAACCGGTCACCAGCAGATCGACAAAGCCATCGTTGTCGTAATCAGCTGCGGTCACCGCGATCGAATACATGTCGGGATTCAAACCGGCCTTCTCTGTCACATCGGTGAAGTGCCCATTGCCGTCGTTGCGATAAAGGTGGTTGTGGGGCGGTGTTGGGGGCTTTTCCTTCAAGGGATACGGATGCATGGCGTCATCGAGCGGACGACCGTTCACCACATAGAGATCCGGCAAACCATCGTTGTTGTAGTCTAGCCAGATGCAGCCAGCGCCGGTGCCCTCGAGCAGGGACCCCAGTTGCCGCGAACCAAAACTATGCGTGAAGTCGATACCTGCCTTGTCGCTGGCATCCTCGAACCTGATGGCAGGCGCCTGCGGCGCGACGGCTGGAGTCGCCGGAGCAACGGCCTGAGCGGCCCAGAGGCCTGAAGCCGATGTGATCGAAACAGCACTCAACAAAAGAAGATTACGCAGACCCATTCTATTTGCCTCCCGGCATTTTTTGCTGAGTACTCGCTGGTGTTGCTGTGGTCAGATCGACGGGCGTGATGGTGCGCAGCAATACGGCGGGAACAATGTTCTCTGAAGCGCGTTCGGGGCCGGTGTGGCATCCTACGCAAATGCGTTGTTCCCCACCTCGAATCCAGAACCACCCATGTTCCTGCCGAATCACAGCGCCCTTGGCGTCGAGTAGCGAGAACCGGATCGGCTGGTTGCCGGGAACCTGCACATAGAAGGACCCATCGGCCTCGACCGGGGCCGTACCTAGAGCCACTGCATATCCCGACGCATTCAAGGTTTCAAGGCGCACGGATTTCGGCGCGATCTTTAAATCGCCTTCCCGTGACTGACGCGAGTCGAGCGACAGAAGATTCGCATAGCTCCATGGATGGAGCGCTGTCGGATGCTGCAGTGGGCGAGCGTGTTCGGCCACCAGGACGGGCTGCACAAGATCCGCCTCCTTGATCGCCAGCAGCGTTTGCAATGCTAGCGTGCCGGGCTTCCACAACTTCAACGCATAATGCGCAGCAGTTGAACTCCGCGCGCTCAACAGCCACGCACCCGTTTCGGTTTCGGCCAACGAGTCGGCGTAGTCGGCGCGCGGAGCAGCGATGCGTTCTTCGTGCGCGAGCGGCGAAGTAAAACGCGCTAGTGATGAACCATGCGTAAAGATCAGATCGCCTGATGCGATTTGCTTGCCGCCCCACCTTGCCGCTGCGGGTCCAGCGGGGTGATCACAGCGATAGGATTCCACTCCCGATCCATCGGAGAACATTCTGTACAGCTCGGGCACAGATCCTGCGCCAAGGGGATAGCCCGCTTCGAAGAGAATCATCCCATCCTGCAGCACGTCTACGGGGAACGCGCTCGATGGCAGGTAGGTCAAGCGAACGACGTCTTTCACCGGGACGTTGGAAGCCGTTCCCTTGTAGCCCGGCAGTGCCGCCGTTTCGAGATAGAACCCTTGCGGCCCGCGATGCGCATAGACCACGCGTCCATAGGGAAGATAGAGAGGCCGGACCAAATCGGTGGGGGCAGAAGCTACTTTCAACACAGAACGGTCTTGCAGTGTGAGCTGCCAAATTTGCCATGGGTCGCTGGCTGTCTTCTTGCCCGCGAACAAGACGCTTTTGGCATCAAAGGAAACCTGCGCGTCTGCGGTGGCAGCAAAGTCTTTCACCAGCAACTCGGGTTTGCCGGCGTGAATCAGTTGCAGTTGCGCGCCCTTCGGAAAGCGCTCCGCACTCTGGCCTGCTGAATGAAGCGCCGCCAGAGGCAGATAGGCGGGAGCGGAAGTCACGATCACGTCGGCAACAGGCGTCTGCGCTGCAGCAGGAACAACTCCGCACAGAGGAAGGAACAAGGTAATCAAGGCGGGCATCGCCAGCACCCTCGCCGGTGATCTCATCCAACCGCCTCCATCGTTTCCAATTCAAAGTTCATCTGGTGCAGCAATTCGTTGTCGCGGAGCGCACGCCTTCGCAGCGAGAGGTAGGGATCGAGCGAGGCCATCATGGCGTCGAAGTCCGCATGATTCAGAGACTGCTCGCCATCGCTCCACGCCTTGGCAGGATTGGGGTGCACTTCCACAATCAGGCCATCTGCTCCTGCGGCAACGGCAATGCGCGCCAGCGCGGGAACGAGGTCCGCGTGTCCGGCAGCATGGCTTGGATCCGCGATAACGGGCAAGTGCGAGATCTGCTTGAGCAGCGCGATAGCCGCAACGTCAAACGTGTTGCGCGTGGCTGTTTCGAAAGTGCGAATGCCGCGCTCGCAAAGAATCACGTGGGGATTGCCGCAGTCGAGAATGAGTTGCGCAGAGCGAAGCCAGTCGGCAATGGTAGCCATCATACCGCGCTTCAGCAGGATCGGACGGCCGGACCGCGCGGCAGCTTCCAGCAGAGCAAAGTTCTCCATGTTGCGCGCGCCGATCTGCAGAATGTCGGCATACTCGGCAACCAGGGGCACATCGTCTTCGCACATCACTTCGGTGACAATGGCGAGGCCGCTTTCATCGCGTGCGCGGGCCAACATCTTGAGGCCTTCGAGGCCGTGTCCTTGAAACGCATAGGGGGAGCTGCGGGGCTTGAATGCGCCTCCGCGCAAAACGCGTGCGCCAACGCTGCGAACATGATTTGCCGTAGCTATGAGCTGAAACTCTGTCTCTACCGAACAGGGACCAGCCATAGTGACAAACTCGCTGCCCCCGATTTCAAAGTCCAGGACGGGCACTACTGTCTGATCGCCGCTATCTTTTTTGAGTATGCCGGGTGTCTCGGCAAATGTTTCTTTCCACGTCATTCCCATGCCGATCCACTCCTGTCTGGAAAAGCTCAGACTATCGCCCGCTCCCACCACCCGCCTCAACCGAAAGGTGGAGTTAAAAAACACTTGTGACGGCCAACACATAGCGCTGATTCAGCAACGGTTATTTCGTTACCAAAGGCACAAAAAGCGAGGGCTCGCAAAGCGGACGCGGCATTACTCAAGGACCAACGGCGGAGGCCGATAACCAAAGGCCCGGTCGACCACTTCGGCAATGCCCAGAGCGGTCTCATCTTCGAAGGGACGCGCCACGATTTGAACGCCGATGGGCAGCCCTTCCGGGGACCTTCCAACCGGGACAACCGCGGCAGGTGCGGCCAGCGCATTGAACCATTGTGTGGGCCGCATGGCATCGAGGTATTCGACGATCTTCCCGTCGATGATCCAGCCACGCTGATCATGGCGAAAGGCGGGAATGCTGGCCACGGGGCACAACAGCACGGGATGGTCTTTCATCTCCTCCAAAGTTGTGCCGCGCATCATATCCAGTTCCGCCCAGGCATCCAGAAGCTCTGCGGTTTTCAGCGGTGGAACCGCTGCACTAGAGCTGAGGAACTCACTGAAGAGGTCGCTCAGTTGATGTTCGCGCCCGCGAATTTCCTTCGCATAGAACATGGCGCCGCACTGCACGAAGAACTTCCACCATAACTGGCGGAGCAGTTCCAGAGTCCGCGGTTTGAATGTCTCCACTTTGAATCCCGCATTGGTCAAGGCGGCAGCCGCGGCCTGCACTGCGGCTCGCGTTTCAGTGGTAACGCCGACCAGGCCATCGTCTTCGAAGACGCCGATGGTCTGCGTGCGCAACTCGTCGAGAGTTGGTTCGCGATAGGCCACGGGCGAACTGGCGGGATCGAATAAATCCTGTCCGGAGAGAGTGCGAAACAGGAGCGACACATCGTCCATGGTGCGCGCCATGGGACCAATTGCGCCGAGGATGGAAAACGGTCCAACGCAAGGCGGCAGATGACCGCGTCCGGGAATGCGGCCCGGCGTTGGCTTCAGCGAACAGATGCCTGTGAAGTGCGCAGGCACACGCACCGAGCCACCGCTGTCACTGCCCAATCCCGCCGCCGAAAGGCCCGCTGCGATGGCCGAGGCTTCGCCGCCGCTGGAGCCGCCGGGGGTCCGATCGACGTCCCAAGGATTCAAGGTGCGGCCATACAATTCGTTGTCCGTTTCATAGGCCATGAGAAATTCCGGACAGTTTGTTGTGCCCAGGATAAGCGCACCTGCTGTGCGGAGCCGCGCCACCACTTCGGCATCCTGGCGCGGCTTCTGGCCCTGATGGAGCACGCTGCCGATTTCACATTTGAAGCCCGCAGTCGCAATCGACGACTTCACCGTGACCGGAAGACCATGCAGAGCATTCCGCTGTTCCATGGGTACTTCGTCGAGCTTGCGTGCCGCTTCGCGCACGCGTTCCGCATCGAAGTCGGTGAGCGCGTTGAGCAGCGGATTGAATTTTTGAATTTGCTGGATGTGCGCTTCGGCAAGCTCGGCAACGGAGATCTCTTCCGAGCCGAGCATTTCCAGTTGCCGAACTGCGGGCATCAAGATCAAATCGTAACCACCCTCTTGACTCACGGACGCACCGTCCCTTGCTTGGTGCAAGCAGCATTCGTCGCAAAGCAGGCGTCTTCAGCCGGTGTTGAAGGCATCTGCTTGAAGTTGAAGCGATAGGAGCGCACCGGGTCGCCTGAATCGAATCGAGTGTTCCAATTCAACTGGTAATCGAGCGCGCCGGCATCGCCCGGGAACTTTTCGCTGGAGGGATACGGGTAAGCGCTCATCGAGTGGAACGGAAGCTCCGCAACGGTAAACGGAAGCGCGTCCCACCAGTCCATGTCTTTCACGAATCCATTGGCATAGAAGAAGTAATCGCGGGTCCAGTGTTTCGGCAAGGTGGGCAGTTTAGCGGTGTCGAATTCGGCGGCTATCTCTTCGCCGCTGCCAAAGATCACGTAGCGATCATCGACGCCCTTCACCAGCGGCGTTACGTCGCCCATGCGGGTATAGCTGCCGCGATGATGCTGAAAAGGACCCGTCAGACTTACCCGGTCGTAGTCGTAATCGAGATCGCCAGGGCTCTTCAAATCGATCTGCGTTGGGTATCCGCGGAAGTGAAGCGTGGCCGTGGAGAGCGGCAATTCGGCGGTGCGCACCTCCGCATCACTGCTCTGATCGATGAGCACCTGATCCCAGTAAACCTCCAGGTTGCTCACCAGTCGCACGCGCTGCGCACCCGCAGGCACCTTGCCCGAGAGATCGACGACGATGGTGCGCTCGAGGCCTGCCGGGAAGCCTACGTCGCCAGTGATTTTCTGCCACGACCCATCGGGCATTTGCGCTTCGGCATACGGGGAGATCGGTTTGATTCCCGCCTGCCATGCGCCATAGAGTGAGGTCGCGCTGAAGTAGTTGACGTAGCCGGTCATCAGCAACTTCAAAGGCGACTTCGCGTCGAGCGGTCCGAGGTCGAGTGTCAGTGAATGCAAATTGGCAAAGCCATCGTAAGGCGAGGGCGTGAAGCCGCTGGCGAATTGATGATCGCGATGGCTGATTTGATCGAGCACATCGTGACCCTCGCCATCCCAAGCGCCGACGGGCAAACGCGTGTTCTTTGAGGCGATGACCTTGCCGGATGCGAAGGGCGGGTCGTCAAGGAAGCGCTCGTCGGGATTGACCTCGACATTCTCGGGATGGTCCACAGCCACGAGACGCAACTGATCGATGTAGTTCACCTCTTCCATCGGCTCCATGAAGCGCAGGCTTAGCTTGCCGTTCAAGGGTGCGATCTGCGTCCCCTCGACCTTGATCCATTCGCCGGTATTGGGGGTATTCTTGCGCGTCGGTGTGAACCAATGGCCTACGACGCCTGCCCCGATGACATCCGTGACCATTTTGTATTTGTGGCCATCCCAGACGAAGAGAACCGGGCAGGAACTGCCGCGCCGATCGGCTTCTTTCATGGCGACGACTTTTTGATGATTGAGATCGATCTCGTCCTGCAATACCCCAGTCGGCCACAACATGCGCAGCAGATCGATTCCATCGGCATCGCCAAGACCGACTAACAATTGCTGCGGTCCTTGCGTCGCGAAGCCGGAAGCGCCGGCAAGTTCCCACTTCTGCCAGTGACCGTTGGAAAAGATCTCTACTTTCGTGCCGATGGCGGTTTTGTTGTCGGCGTAACCGGCGAGGTCGAGACGAATAGAGTGGTTCTTGTTGCCGCCCACATTGCGCAGCAGGAGCGGGGGCGCGTTCAACTGGGTGACGATGAGATCGGCAGCGCCGTCACCGTCGACATCGGCGGCGATCAACCCACGCGGAGCGGTGAGTTTCACGGCATCGAGGCCGAGGGCGTGGCTCACATCCTCGAAGCTGCCATCGCCCTTGTTGCGCAGCACACGCACCTGCGGGCCAGAGGCGGTCTCCACGATGACGGCGAGATCGATCCATCCATCGTTGTCGAAGTCGATGGGTGTCACGCCCCATCCGCGTATGGCATCTGCAAGCGGAAGCTTCACGCGATCAAAGGCACGGCCCGCACGATTCGGCCCTTCCACATTGCGCCACAGCGAGATGCCCGGCGCTCCGTCGTGGGTGACGGCAATGTCCATCCAACTGTCTTTGTCGTAGTCCAAAACCGCAATGCCATTGGTCGCGGCAAGTTTCTCTGCGCCGAACAAAGATTGGGTCGGGTACTTCCCTTCTCGCGGATTTACATATAACAGTGGTGAAGGACTATCGCCGGAAATGGCGATGTCCACGGCGCGGTCGTTGTTGAAGTCGGTCAGAATCGCGGCCTGCGTCTTGCCTGTTCCTTCAAAGCCTACCGGCTCAGTCCACTCGGTGAAGGTCTTGTTGCCGTTGTTGCGCCACAGAACGTTGGATTGGCCACCAGCCGCGAGCGGCGAGCCTGTCAGCAGCAAGTCGAGATCGCCATCATGGTCATAGTCCACAAACCCGATGCCGGTTGGTTTGTTTTTCGCCGTCAGCCCGGCTTCGGCGGTTACGTTCTGAAACTTGCCTTTGCCCAGATTTCTGAAGAGCAACACGGCGTCGTCCAAAGCCACCACGATGTCATTCAGTCCGTCGGCATCGTAGTCACCCACGGCACAGGCCACGGCGCGGCCCTTGGCCTTGAGGCCTGCGGCAACGGCATCAGCTTCGGCAAAGCTTCCGTCGCCTTTGTTGCGCAACACGCGAATCGCTTGCTCGCCCGATTGCATCAGAACGAGGTCCATGCGGCCATCGCCGGAAGCGTCCAACATGCAGGCGCCTCCGGTTGTGGTCCACGGAGCGCTGGTAGAAGGCAGCAGAGTGTGCGCTTCCATCTTGACCGGGATCATCGGCTTGAGCGCGCTCTCGTGCGACTCGACGGGAGTGACGGTCGAATAGTGGCCTTGCTCTCCATAGGCAAGGCCGATGGCCGCGGAGATCTTGGTGCTTTGCAAATGCTGGAAGATCTTGAAATGTTCTTTGGCCTCGGGCAGTCGGCCGGAGCGCTGCAGGTCACGGGCCATGGCGAACTCGGCCGAGGTGTGCAGATGGTTGATGGCAATGGCCTGCTGGAGGATCTCGATCGCCTTGTCGAACTGTTTCATCTCTCCGTAGCAGACGCCCTCGAAGTAGTAGGAATCCACGTCGCGGGGATCGAATTTGACTGCCTGCTGAAAGCTGGCCAGCGCCGCTTCCAGTTCGTTGCCGGCGTGCTGGGCGAGTCCCAGGTTATACCAAGCCTGTGGGTTGGTGGGATCGAGGGCGATGGCCTGTTGCAGATAAGCTTTGCTTTCTTCCAGCTTTTGCGGGGTAAGCAGCAGCGCAATGCCTTCGTTGATGGCTGCCTGGACAAGTTTCGGATCTTGCCTGAAGGCCTCGGCGAAATCGGCGGCTGCCTTATCGGTGAACTGCTGGCCCATCTCGGCCACGCCACGATTGTTGAGCCGCACCGCTTCGGGGTTGAAGCGCACCTGCGCCCCCGCCGTTGCCTGCCCCGTCGCCAAAACCGCCAGGGCACACGCACCGGCTACCTGCATCCATCTCTTGTTCAACGTCTTCTCCACCGGGTTTGGGAGGGTCCAAACCATGAACTTTCCAGACCTTATAGTGTATGCGAGCCAGGGAAGGGCTGGCAGAAGGGCGGCGGGATCGCCAGGGCAATCGCATGAACGTCATTTTGATGACTGACACTCCGTTTTGCGCCGCGCCGAGTATGTTGCATTCAGAGGCTTGAGGGCGAATGCCCGTTTCGACGGAAAGGGGCGCTCAGATGGTCAAGAATTCAATCGGTCAGAGACTTGGCGAGTTCGCGCGCTACGCGCCGTGGCAAGTTGGCAAGCTGGCGGTGGGGTCCGGCAATCGCATGAATGTTCGCTGGAGCGCGTCCGACCAACCCTGCGCCTCCGGTGCGCGCGAAACCGACATCCTTCCACTCAACAACGAGCCACTCAGGTTAACAATCCGGATTCAGGGGATTGCCTTGCGGGCTCCGGTTGGCGCAACAGTGGCCAATTTATACTGATCCGGTGACCTTACCCTCGGAGAATCTGGACTGGAGCAGTTTTCTGGCGCGAACGCGGTTGCCCTCGCCTTCGCCGGAAGTGTTCGATGCGCTCTATCGTCATCCCATCCTCATCACGGGAGCGGGGGGCTCCATCGGATCGGCGCTGGCCCTGCGGCTGGCTACGATTGCTCCGCCGCGGCTGATCTTGCTGGAGTCGTCCGAGAGTAATCTTTATGCCCTGAAGCGCCAATGGGCGGGCTCGGGATCGGCTATCGGGGTTGCCGCGCGGAATGCGCTGGCCGCCGGATCGGGGCCGGCGGTGACGATGTCGCCTTTTCTGGGCAGCATCAGCAACCGCCCTTTGCTGGAGCACATCTTCACCCGTTTCGCACCCAAGCTGGTCTTCCATGCGGCGGCCTTCAAGCACGTTCCGCTGATGGAGGAGCATCCGCTGGCCGCGGTATCCAACAACATCTTCGGCACCGAAACCCTGACCAGCGTAGCAGCCTCCCACGGCGCGCGGGTGGTCTTGCTCTCCACCGACAAGGCCGTTGAGCCGACCTCGGTGATGGGCGCGACCAAGCGCGTTGCCGAGCAGATCGTGCTGGTTGCGGGCGGCGTCGCCCTTCGCCTTGGAAATGTGTTGGGCACGCGCGACAGCGTGGTCAAGATCTTCGCCAACCAGATCTCGCATCGCGGCCCACTCACGGTCACCGACCCGGCTGCGCGCCGCTACTTTCTGACTCTGGATGAGGCCGTCAACCTGCTGCTGATCGCCGCTGCGCAACCGCTGCCGTCGTCGCTGATGGCGCCGATATTGCCCTGCACGCGCTTTGTCTCCGACCTCGCGCACTTCATGGCGGAGAGGCTGGCTCCCGGCCGGGACATTTCCATCGATTTCACCGGCGCGCGCCCGGGCGACAAAGAGACGGAACTGCTGTGGTCCTCCACAGACTCAACCCGTCCCGCCATCGAGCACTTTGGCGAAGAGGCCATGGTTTATGTGGACACGCCGTCGATGCCAGCGGAGCAACTCGGTGCGGGATTGGCCAATCTGCGTTCCGCGGTCGACGCCTACGATCTGAGTGGGACGCTGGCCCACCTGCGTTGGCTGGCGCCGGAGTTCCGCCCCAGTGCCGCCGTTTTGGAACGGGCCGGGGTGAGTCCCTCGGCGGAGCCCCTATGAGCCGCAGGCGCATTGCGGTCGTCACCACTTCCCGCGCGGACTATAGCCATTTGTACTGGCCTTTGCGAGAGTTGCAGGCTCATCCCGAGGTCGAACTCGGGGTCTTCACGCTGGGGGCGCATCTCTCTCCCGCGTTTGGTTCCACGATCCAGGAGATCGAGCGCGATGGATTTCCGATCCGGTCTCGCATTGAGTGTCTGCTCAGTTCCGACTCCGACACCGGCATGGCCAAGACCATCGGTTTGGCCATGCTGGGGTTGGCGGACGCCCTCACCGCCTGGCGTCCGGACCTGTTGCTGCTGATCGCTGACCGCTACGAGATGCTGGCTCCGGCGGCGGTCGCGCTGGCGCTGCGCATTCCCATCGCCCACATTGAGGGTGGAGAGGTGAGCCAGGGCGCTATTGACGACCACGTCCGCAATGCCCTGACCAAGATGGCCAGCATTCACTTCACTTCCAATGAAAATGCCCGCTGCCGGGTGATCTCAATGGGAGAAGAGCCGTGGCGGGTGCACACCGCCGGCGCGCCTTCGCTGGACCATCTACTCCGCTCTGCCCTGCCAGACCGGGACGGCTTGGAGGCCCGGCTTGGACTGAAGTTCACAACGCCGACGATTCTGGCTGCCTACCACCCGGTCACCATTCTGCGCGACACCACGGCGGAAGCTGACGCCCTTTTCGCGGCGCTGGCAGAGGCCCCAGGGCAATTGCTCTTTGTTTACCCAAATTCCGACGCCGGGAGCCTGGCCCTGATCGAGCGCACCCAGTCTCTGGCCGCCTCACGGCCCGAGACGCGGATCTTCGTGAATCTGGATGCCGTCACCTATTGGGGACTGCTTGGCCAGGTGGATGCGATGGTGGGCAACTCGTCCAGCGGCATCATGGAGGCCGCGTCGTTCGCATTGCCCGCAGTCAATGTCGGCATGCGTCAGCAAGGCCGGGAGCGTGCCCGCAACATTCTGGACGCGCCACCGGACAGCACAGCAATTCTGGCTGCGCTGCGTGAGGCGCTCGATCCCGCGTTCCGCAAAGGCCTGGCAGGCATGACCAATCCGTACGGCAACGGCACGGCCGCACAGACCATCGCCAACGTTTTGATGTCTGTTTCGCTCGAAGGATTGCTGATCAAACAGCCGACCCCGATCCGCGATTAGAGCGAAACCAGAGTTGCTGTGACCCGGCGAGTTTCGTACAAGGTCGCCGCCCCCTCATGGTCGCGTACACTTTATTGAAGTGCTGTCGGGATACACCCACCCTGGTATCGCTGTAGGCCAGCTTTCCACTCCTGAAAACAAACCCCACTGGACGGGGTCAAGCCCAGAATGGGACCCAAGCGGCGATCCTCTCCCAATCCCTGCGCCGCACCTCGATATACTGTTTCTTCCTCTGTTGATGGCCTCACACGTCCGATAAAACAAACAAAGGAGACTCGATGAAACGGACTCTGACGATTGCGCTATTTTTGGCAGGTGGGGCAGCCACCCTTGGATATTCCCAGGCAGACGTGGCCGCTACACCGGCCGAAACAAGCTGCGCCAACGCCTACATGGCCGCCGGTGCTACTGCCCAGCAGCTCTCCCGGATCGTGCAACAGCCCGGCGAATCGCTCAGCCTGGTGTCGGAAGGCGAAGCTTTGGTTCGCGCTGCCATGTGGCTGAATGGATTTCCGGAAGCGCGCGGCCCCCTGTGCGAGACAGAGCGCTTGCAAAGCCTGCAGAAGTTGCAGTCCTCGCTCAACGCCCGCGTCAAGTTTCTGGAAGTGACCGCCCGCCCTTCGATGGAGAAGGATGTTCCCGGCAAGGTCGAAGAAGCGATCAACGAAGCCAAGAAGTGGCTCACACGCACACCCTAGAGTACAGAAACAATCCGTAGGGGCTTAAGGTCGAAGTGCATCGGGGAAGTGGGAGCGCCCCCGGGGACGCGGCCGGGTCAGAATTCCTGATCCCCGCATCCCGGCGCTCGGCTGCTTGCCTGGACGCGCCGCCCTACAATGAAGTCTGCGATGCCCATCCCCCTCTCCGCTCCAGACATCACCGACGCCGAAATCGCCGCTGTAACCGCCGTGCTGGGCACACCCCACCTCAGCCTGGGACCCGAACTCGCAGCGTTTGAGTCCGCGCTGGCGGACTTCCACGGCGTTCCCCACGCGGTTGCGGTCAGCTCTGGAACCGCCGGTCTTCATCTGGCGCTGATCACGCTCGGCATCGGTCCTGGCGACGAAGTCATCCTTCCCTCGTTCACCTTTATTGCTGTCGCCAACACCGTGCACCAGGTGGGTGCTAATCCGGTCTTTGCCGACATTGGTCCGTTGACCCTCAACCTGTCCCCGACGAGTGTCGAACGCGCCGTTACGCCGCGGACTCGCGCTCTGATGGTGGTGCACACGTTCGGTATTCCCGCGCCGATGGACGACCTGCTCGCCGTGGCGCGCCGCTATAACCTGTTGGTAATTGAGGATGCGTGCGAAGCGATCGGCGCACGGTATGGTGCGCCCTCGCGCCCGGTGGGCAGCTTCGGCGATCTTGCGGTTTTCGGGTTTTATCCCAATAAGCAGATGACGACAGGGGAAGGCGGCGCGGTGCTGGCGCACGATCCGGCACATGCGGAACGTCTTGGCATGCTGCGCAACCAGGGCAGAGCTGCAGGAGCAGGCTGGCTCGACCACGTCGAACCGGGTTACAACTATCGACTCTCTGACCTGGCCTGCGCCTTGGGACGGGTTCAACTGAGCCGCATCGGCGAGATTCTTGCCTTGCGTCAGGCGGTGGCGGAGCGCTACCACGCCCTGCTCGGCACAATCCCCGGCCTCGAGCTACCGCCGCTTGCCGTGCCTGGTTGCATGATCAGTTGGTTTGTCTACGTCGTCCGCCTGCCTGAGGGGGCGGATCGCGATGCGGCGCAGGCGGTACTCGCGCGGCACGGAATCGCTACCGGTCGGTATTTTCCGCCGATTCATTTGCAGCCCTTCTGGCGTCGTCACAGCAGCGCCCGGGCCGCATCGCTGCCGGTGACCGAGTCGGTTGCCCGCCGCACGCTCGCTCTGCCATTTTTCAATCGCATTTCTCCCGACCAGCAAGAGGAAGTTGCCGCGGCGATGCGGAAGGCGCTCGGAGCCTTGTGATCGAGTCGATCCTTCGACGGGTGGGGGGAACGCCACGCTCGGGAAGAACGCTCGCGACCCGGAGAGATTGAACCGAAGCCAGCGCAGGAAGCGAATCCGGAGGCGTCGGCGTTTTGTTGATAGGACCAACAAATGTGCGGGCGTTGGGAAAGCGTTTCGGGGCAAGAAAGTGCAAACGTTTCCAGGAAGAGCAACTCCTGCAGGCGGCCCTTGGTGCGGGTTTTTCTTTCTCGTCGAGGCGTCCTTTGCATTCTGGAAATGGGCCTGCGAGGGACGGCGCGGGGAAACCGGCAGGAGGGTAAACTCCGCGGGGTTTTCGCTGATTTCCGGGGGTTTGTCCTGGATCGCGACAAACTTCGGAGACTTTTTTCCCAAGCTGGAACGGTGCGGAAACGAGGAGAATTGTCGGCTCGGAATCCAGCTTTACGAATCTCTTGACACTGTGGAAAAATAGGCTCAATATCATCCCAAAATGACGTGTCGCCTGGTGATCCTCAAATCAGAAATTCCCAAGAAGAATTTCACCCACCAAAAGCGACGTTAAGCAAACCTGCTCCCTAGACTGACCTCATCCGACGTTGAGAAGTAGGTACGTATGGTGGTCAAAACGCAGAGCAAGGCACGCGGAGTCACCGGTCTGAACGTTGGCGCAAGGAACGTCCGCCGGTATTTCCCCAAGCATATTTCTGTCATCGAGTTGCAATTGGATCATCTCCAGATCCAGTGCGGATTGAACCCCGAATTCTGGCAGGGCAACCCGGAGATCTTCGACCCCAGGCTCTGTGCCTGGTTGGAAGCCCGGATGCACAAGAGTTCGGACCGGAGCCCGATCCCCATGGTGATGATTCCAGCGGGGAAGAACTCCTTCCGTCTGCAACCCGTCTCGCATCACGGCCAAGCGAGAGCGCAAATGGCCCACGCACCTGCGGCCTGATTTCGGCCCGCAACCGCTTTTCCCTCGCAGCCCTCCCAACAGGGAGCGGGACACGCACTCTTGCGGGTTCCGCTCCCTTGAAGTCAGCCTCTCTCGTCCATATCCCCTGATCCCTGAACCCTGCTCCCTGATCCCTGTTTTGCTACACTCGACTAGCCATGTCCATCCAAGAACTCCAAGAAACCATTGAGCGGCTGTTTGCCGCCGGGGCGTCCGCACTCGAAGATCCCGGTGCGAATGCAGCTTTCCAGACCTTGCGCAGCGCTCTCGAATCGGGTGGAGTTCGCGCCGCCTCTCCCGATCCTTCTGCGCCCACCGGCTGGCGGGTCAATGCCTGGGTCAAGCGGGGCATCCTGTTGGGATTCCGCCTCGGTCACCTTGATGACCTTTCGGGCGCGGGGCTTTCGTTTGTCGACAAACACACCTACCCGGCGCGCAGCTTTGCACCTGCCGACGGGATACGCATTGTTCCCGGCGGCTCGTCGGTCCGCTCCGGCGCCTTCCTTGCGCGCGGCGTAGTCTGCATGCCCCCGATGTACGTCAACGTGGGTGCCTATGTGGATGAAGGCACCATGGTGGATTCTCATGCGCTGGTCGGCTCCTGCGCGCAGATCGGTAAGCGCGTGCACCTGAGCGCCGCGGCACAGATTGGGGGCGTCCTCGAGCCCATCAACGCCAGCCCGGTGGTGATCGAAGACGACGTGATGGTGGGCGGCAACACCGGTGTCTACGAGGGCACTATCGTCCGGCAGGGCGCGGTTTTGGCCGCTGGGACGATTCTCACGCGGGGCACTCCGGTCTACGACCTGGTGAATGGAGTCGTTCTGAAAGCCACGCCAGAGATGCCGCTGATCATTCCGGAAAATGCGGTGGTGGTTCCCGGTTCGCGGGCGGTGACCAAGGGCAAAGGCCAAGAGTGGGGCCTCAGCGTCTATGCGTCGGTGATTGTGAAGTACCGCGACGAAAAGACCGATCTCAGCACCACGCTGGAAGACTTGCTGCGATAGGCAGGAAACCCTCAGGGCAATCGCATCTGGATCATTCTTTGAAAAAGGCGAAAGGGCTGCATAGGTACGGGCTTTAGCCCGTACCTATGCAGCCAAAATCGGCGGGGCCTTACAGGCTGCGGAAAAACTCAATTTTGCCATTAGTTTTGAAGGGGCATGGCTTTAGCCGTGCCGATAAGGTCAATCAAATCAGCGTTGGCTTTAGCCACCGAGGGACGTATTTCAGGATTTTTGGCGAAATACAGCCTTTTTCCGCAGCCTGTCTAGCCCCTGAGGGACTGAACTCGAACAAGTCTGCCTTCTTCAACCGTATCCCTCGGGGGCTGAAGCCCATTTTTCGGCATTGCTGCAATGTACGGGCTGAAGCCCGTACCCTTCAGCTGAAGCCCGTACCCTTCACCCGCACCCTTCAATGGTTCAAATTCGGTTGCCCTGAGGAGACCCCGCCGAGCTTTGAGGCGAGCCCGGCCGGGGCGTTACAGTGAATCAATGTCCACAGAGAACGAGAGAAACAATCTTCGTGTGATCCGCTTTGGAGTGGCCGGTCCGGGCCGCGCTGCCACACGGTTTGCCCAGGGGCTGGCTGAAGTTGAGTCCTCCACATTGGCCGCCGTTTGGGGACGCAACGCGGAGCGAGCCGAGAGCTACGCGCACCGCTTTGGAGTGCCTCAGGTCTGCGCGTCGCTTGAGCAGATGGTCGCGGCACCGGTGGACGCGATCTACGTGGCCACCCACCCGGACACCCACGCGGAAATCTGCCTCAAGGCCCTGGCTGCGGGCAAACATGTGTTGTGCGAGAAGCCCTCGGCACTCAATGAGCGGCAGCTTTCCGAGGTCCTTGCTGCGGCCCGCCGGCATGGACTTCTCTACATGGAAGCCATGAAGCCGCCCTTCTTCCCGCTTTATCAACGGCTGCGCGAGCATTTGCAGAAGGACCCCATCGGTGCGGTCGGCATGGTGCGCGCCGGACATTGTGACTCCACGCTCTCCCCGGACTATCCGCTGCATTTTCGCGAGCTGGGCGGCGGTGGGATTCTGGGCATCGGTCCCTATGAGGCCTTTTTAGCACTGGACTGGCTTGGCCCGTTGATTCGTGTGCAAACCATGGGCCGATTGTCGGCTTCGGGGGTGGACTCCATCGCCCTGCTTCAGACGGAGCACGAGCGCGGCATGGCCCAGCTTCACATGGGGATTGACTTGCTGAGCAAGGGCGATGCCCTGCTTTGTGCCCCGGGCGGCTTTGTCACCTTGCACGAAAACTGGTGGAACCCGCTCCGCGCCACGGTGCACTACATCGGCGGGCGGGAGGTGGAACTCAACGAGCCTTACACCGCGGGCGGCTTCAACTATGAGACCAGCCATTTTTGCGAGCTGATCCGCAGGGGCCGGATGGAAAGCCCGGAGATCACCCATGCCCTCTCGCTGGGAATGGCCCGCCTGCTGGAATCCGCTCGAACCTCGCTCGGGGTGCGCTTCCCAGGGGAGTGAACTCTCGGTGGCGGGATGGGACGGCGCGGGGCTCCAAAACTGTACACCCAGCCTTCCGCTTCTATGCAGTTTCTCTGGGGCCAGAACAGGCTGCGGAAAAGGGCCGTATTTCGCCAAGAATCCTGAAATACGTCCCCCGGTGGCTAAAGCCAACGCTGATTTGATTGACCTTATCGGCACGGCTAAAGCCATGCCCCTTCAAAACTAGTGGCAAAATTGAGTTTTCCCGCAGCCTGAGGAGGCCCCCGGAACAGCCGGCCGGCAGGCCACAACTACCGATTTTCTCGGCCGATCTGCCGCCTCTTCACCTTGAGCGCAGGAACGCGCTAAGATCGCAGCGGCGGTTCTTTCGAATGCTTGAACACTCCGACCCCTCCGCAGAGAACTCGTTTCGCAACTCCCTGGGGGACTGGTTCCTGCGCATCGGAATCGCTTTGGTCTTCCTGTTGTTTGGATTGGAGAAGTTCTCCGCCGATCCAGGCTCCCCTTGGATAAGACTGTTTGTCCAGATGGGGACGGGGCAATGGTTGCGTTACTTTACCGGCACGGTGGAAGTTGCCGGGGCCATCCTGCTTCTGATTCCGCGCACGGTGCTGGCTGGTCTGGCTTTGCTGGGCTCGACCATGGCCGGCGCGGTTCTGATTCTAGCCTTTGTTCTCCATCATCCGAGGAACGCGGTTCTCGACTCCACGATTCTTGTCGTGTTGACCATCTTCTGGGCAAGCAGGAGAGCCAACTAACTCTTGCCGACTCTTGCAGAGGGCAGCCCCTTCGGGTGGCCCGCGCCAGAAAAAAGGCGCGGGAGCTGGCAGATGCGGCGAATCCATTTGAAGGCACTTCGACGAGCCGGCAACGCCAGGTTCCGTTCAGAGCAGCTACACCGCATCCTATCCGCGCTTTTTTCTGGCGCGGGCCACCCGAAGGCGCACGCCCCACCGCAGGTGGTAGCATCAAGAGGACAGAATGCAAACTAAAAAACTGAAGATCATTCCCCTCGGCGGCCTAGGTGAATTCGGCATGAACTGCCTCGCCCTGCGCTGGGAAGACGACATTATCGTAATCGACGCGGGCCTGATGTTTCCTGAATCAGAGCTCCTCGGCGTGGATATCGTGGTTCCCGATATCTCCTACCTGATTGAAAACAAAGCCCACGTCCGCGCAATCCTGCTGACCCACGGCCATGAAGATCACATTGGGGGGCTGCCCTGGATCCTCTCTGAGGTCAAGGTGCCGGTCTATGCGACGGAGTTCACGCTGGCCTATGTCGAGGGCAAGCTGGAAGAGCATCGGCTGCTCGACGATGTCGAACTGATTGAAATCCGGCCCAAAGAGAAGTTCACCATCGGGCCTTTCACGATTGAGCCGATTCATGTGACTCACTCCATCGTGGAAGCGGTTTCCTACGCCATCGACACCCCGGTTGGCGTGGTCATCCACACCGGCGACTTCAAGATCGATCTGGCCCCGCTCGACGGGAAAGCATTCGATCTGCATACCTTTGCCGAGTATGGCAAGCGGGGCGTGCTGGCCCTGCTGCAGGATTCGACGAACGTGGACCGTCGCGGGTACACCCCGAGCGAGTCAGCCGTTATTCCACGCCTGGACGAGATCTTTTCGCAGACCAAGAAGAAGCTGTTTTTCGCCTGCTTCTCTTCTTCCATCTTCCGCATTCGCATCGCTCTGGATCTGGCCCGCGCCCACGGCCGCAAAGTGGCCATTGTCGGCCGTTCCATGATGGAGAGCTCGGAGATTGCCCAGGATCTGGGCTACATCAATATCCCCAATGGTCTGATCATCAATCCTGGCCAGATGAAGGACCTTCCGCCCGAGCAATTGCTGGTGATGATCAGCGGCACCCAGGGCGAGCCGATGAGCGCCCTGAGCCGCGCCGCGGTGGACAACCACAAACACGCCCGCATCGAGGCCGGCGACACGGTGCTGCTGAGTTCGCGCATCATCCCAGGCAACGAAAAGGGCATCTTCCGGGTCATCGACCACTTGTATCGCCGCGACGCCAACGTGATCTACGATGATGGACACAGCGGTCTGATCCACGTCAGCGGACACGGCGCGCAGGAAGAGCTTCGTCTGCTCATCAACCTGGTCCGGCCCAAGTTCTTCATTCCGGTCCACGGCAACTATGGCAACCTGCGCAAGCATGCCAAGCTGGCGATGGATACCGGAGCGGTGGAGCACACCATCGTGATTGAAGACGGCGACGTTCTGGAACTGGACAAGAATGACGCGCGCAAACGGGACAAGGTGCAAGCCGGCCGCATCCTTATCGACTCCGGCTCGTCCATCGATGTGGTGGAAGATCTGGTTATCCGCGACCGCCGCATTCTCTCTGAGGACGGTATTGTTCTCTGCGTGCTGGGCATCAACAAACGGACAGGCGTCGTGGAGCAGCAACCGGAAGTGATCATGCGCGGATTCGGCGGCGCAGACATCTCCGATCAAGCCAAAGAGGCCGTGCTCAAGACGCTGGACACGCTCAGCATCGAGCAGAAGGCCGATTACGGCTTGGTCAAGGAGAAGGTACGCGCGGAGTTGAAGCGCCTGATCCAGAAGGCCACCGGAAGACGCCCCATGATCATGCCGGTGATTCTGGAGATCTGAACGGGCTGCAAGAGGAAATGCAAACCCACAAACGGCGGAAGGGAGATCCCTTCCGCCGTTTGTGGGTTTTGGCGTCTGCACGATCTTCTTTCTCTGAAGTGTCATACAATCCTTCCGTGTACGAATGGGACGAAAGAAAGCGCGAGAAAAACCTCGCAAAGTACGGTCTGGACTTTTCCTGGCTCATCTGGTTTATGAGAGCCGCCGGAAGATCAGCTACCGTCTCAAATCGGGTTCGGAAGACCGGTTTCTCGACGTCGCTCTGGTCGAAATGAAAGGCGCGATTCTCGCCTTGGTTTACACTATGCGCAATGGGAACGTGCGCTTCATTTCGTTCCGACCTGCCTCTCGAAAGGAAAGGAGGGCCTATGCCGCTGCCAAACCGCGATATGAGTGATTGGGAACGGGTCAAAAAGCAGATTGCCGAAGACGCGCCGATCGCCTACGACCCCAACGATCCGGACGACGGCCCCTATGACCCCAACGATGATGAGGCCGTGGACCGATTCCTCACCGAAGAGAATCGCGTCTATCCTCCTCCACCCGCCGATCAGAAAAGAATCGCCGAGGCCTCCTGAGCGTCGAAGCTCCGGGCGCTAAAAGATGGAAATCGCCTCCAATGGGCAGGATTCCCTGTGAGTCCCGCGGAGACAACCAGAAGGATGGGAAGCGACGAATCTCAATGAAACCGATCCGCGCGTTCAGAACTGATTCTTTCCTTCTTCTCTCATGACGCGGTATACTCGCCTCGGTTTGCCCAAGACTCCACTTCCCCCCAAGCGAGGTCACGATGCCCACAGCGCCCACAGCCGTTGAAGCTCCGGTGACGCCGGAACGCATCCACCAGTTTGCCTTTGCCTATGCGGTTCCGCTGATCCTTGAATCGGCGATCCGTCACCATGTGTTCGATACGCTGGACCATGGCCCGAAATCTCTTCACCAGATTCACCTGGACACGGGCGCCTCGGAGCGCGGACTGGCCGCGATCCTGAATGCGCTGGTCGGATTCGAGTTTTTGAGCAAGGATGCGCAGGAGATCTACAGTCTCACCGCCGAAAGCGCGGCGTTTCTGGTCGCCACCAAGCCCGGGTTCCAGGGGGGATTGATTCGGCATACTAGCGAACATCTGCTGCCCAAATGGCTAAACCTGACCGAAGTTGTCCGCACCGGCAAGCCTGTCGCTGCAGTCAACCGGGAAGCGACCGGCGGCGAGTTCTTCAAGGAATTCGTCAACGACATCTTCCCCAGGAGCTATCCCTCTGCGCAGGAGCTGGCGCAGCATCTCAAACTGTCAAGCAGCGAAGAGACGGTACGCGTGCTCGATCTAGCGGCAGGCTCGGGCGTATGGGGCATTGCACTGGCGCAAAGCTCCACCATGGTGCGCGTAACTGCGGTGGACTGGCCGGAAGTGATTCCGGTAACTCAAGCCACGGTAGCTCGCTATGGTCTGGCTGAGCGCTTTTCGTATTGCGAAGGAGACCTGCAGGAGGCGGACTTCGGCAGCGGGCATCAAGTGGCCACTCTGGGGCACATTCTGCACAGCGAAGGCGTGGAACGCAGCAAGCTTCTGCTGCAAAAGACATTTGCCGCACTGGCTCCCGGCGGCACCATCGCCATCGCCGAATTTCTGGTGAATCCTGATCACACCGGCCCATTGAACGGACTCATCTTTGCCGTGAATATGCTGGTGAACACCGATTGCGGAGGCACTTATTCCTTCGAGGAGATCAGCGAATGGCTGAGCGAAGCCGGGTTCGTGCAGACTTATGCCCTGGCCACGCAAGGGCCTTCGCCGCTGATTCTGGCGACCAAACCCAGTTAGAGCGACTGCATGATTTGGAGACTCTGCCCATTCAGAATGGCTTCCCGATATCGTCGATTCCGGGACACGGGAGAGCACGAACTTACCCGATCAAGGCACAGACGAACTTGAAACGCTCCCGCCCTCGATGCAAGAATCAGCGAGGGCGGGAACTCCGTCCGAACCGAAAGGTGGACATTGAAATCTCCAGAACGCACTCATCCAGATTCTCTCTTCCCTCCTGAATCGCACCTGCCTCCTGAATCCATTCTTGACTGCATCGGCAGGACCCGACTGCTTGCCTTGCGGAAGATCGTGCCTGCGAACGGCGCGCGCATCCTGCTCAAGCTGGAAAGCGAAAATCCCACCGGCAGCATGAAGGACCGCATGGCTCTGGCCATGATTGAGGCTGCCGAGGCGGACGGGCGTTTGAAGCCGGGTGGTTCGGTCGTCGAATACACCGGGGGCAGCACCGGCGTATCCCTGGCCCTGGTTTGCGCGGTGAAGGGATATCCGCTGCATGTGGTCAGCTCCGATGCCTTCTCGCACGAGAAGCTCGACCATATGCGGATCCTCGGCGCAACGGTGCAGATCGTTCCCAGTGAAGGGGGCGGGATGACCGAGAAGCTGACCAAGGATATGATCGAAGCCGCGCGCATTGTGGCCGCCGAGAGCGGAGCCCACTGGACCGACCAGATGAACAACACGGACCAGATGTCTGCGTATCGCAAGCTCGCCGCGGAGATATGGGAGCAGACAGAGGGGAAGATCGATGGATTCGTGCAGAGCGTCGGTACCGCCGCTTCGCTGCGTGGGACCGGCGAAACCCTGCGCCGTCACCATGCGCATTTAAAGGTCGTCGCCGTAGAGCCTGCCGAGTCCCCTGTTCTCTCTGGCGGCCGCGCCGGATCGCACAAGATGGACGGCATCGGGGCGGGCTATGTGGTGCCTTTGTGGCAGAACGGGATTGCCGACCGCATCGAGCGGGCTTCAACTCAGGAGGCCATGGCAATGGCCTTTCGTCTGGCGCGCGAAGAAGGCCTCTTTGCCGGGTCGTCTAGCGGGGCCAACGTCGTTGCCGCTTTGCGACTGGCCGAGGAAGTCAATACCCCCGGCAAAGCCGGGGGCTTGATTTTGTGAGCCGCTCAAAGCGGCTAGAGCGGGGACGCTAACGCGGCCCCGGTTGGGTTAGCCACCTATTCGGTGGCGGATCACTTCCACAGGT
>Ga0302320_10003603_pt1 | contig 35835 bp, 27 predicted proteins | sample Bog_T0_3_FD_202130 | JGI IMG/M metagenome (GOLD analysis project Ga0302320, IMG submission 202130) | Peat permafrost microbial communities from Stordalen Mire near Abisko, Sweden - Bog_T0_3 | ecosystem: Environmental > Terrestrial > Soil > Wetlands > Peat | place: Sweden: Abisko, Stordalen Mire...
CCCGCCGAAGTGCAATTACGATCAAGTAACCGCCTACAGTTACCTTAGTGCTCATAGCTATCAGGTACTTTCATCTGCAACAAAAGGGGAATACTTGCATATTTTTATCCACAATCGAACAATTTTCTGTTACTAGTAGGAGGTACGAAAAAAGCGGGCTGGGTGGTTTTGACCGATTTCGTGGTTACCGATTCCCGGCTTGAGGATCACCAATGATTTTAACTGTGCTTCAGATTGCGGTGATTGCAGGCGTTGCGCTCTACCTTGTCCGGTGGCGCAGCGGCGTGCGGCGCCGCAACAAACAATCATGGGATTCACTTCTGGCCCGCTTGCGCCCCGACTGGAGTGCGCGCGAGTTGAGTGATCATTTCCTCTGGAAAGAGGGTCTGAGCGCAACTCCTGAAGATGCATGGCAGCGTATGGAAGGTCCCAAGGGGCTTTGGGTGATGTACCAGAACGCGCGGGTGATGATGGAGATGGCTGACTTTGCCGCTAAAAACTCCAACAATGTGGACCGCCTGCTTCTGGAAACCCTGCGCAGCGACGCCATGCAGATTCGAGTCTGCGTGCTGATGGCCTTGGCGCAGTACGCATTCACGCAGGCCAGCGAAGGAGTCCGCATCAACGCCTACCGCGCCGCTGAGATGTATACGGGCATGGCCGCACGGATGACGCAGTTGCTGCAGGATCAAGCAGCGGTCATCGTTCCCGATTTTGTAGCTGCCATGTAGACAGGCTTCCTCCTCCAACAAAAACCCCGGCCATGGCCGGGGTTTTTGTTTGCATGCCGCACGAGCCGGGTTCAAACCGGGTTGGAAACGAGAAATGCGTTGATCCGGGCGAATTCTTCCTCGCTGAGCCTGTACTCCAGCGCCGGAGCCATCTCCTGGACCTGCTGCGCGCTGCGCCCGCCCACAATGGCGGCGGTGATGGCCGGGTGATGCAGCGTCCAGGCCGTGGCCACCACGCCGGTGCCGACGTTGTGGCCCTGGCCAATCTCGCGCAGCAGTTCCGCCAGGCGGAGATTGCGGCTGAGCCGCGGCTCGTTGAACTCGACTCCCTTGCGGCGCCAGTCGTTGTCCGGCATGGCCGCGACGCGCGCGGCGGTCATCTTGCCGGTCAGCAGGCCGGAGACCATGGGCGAGTAGTTGATGACGCCGATGCCGTTCTCCTGCGCAAAGGGCAGCACCTTCTCCTCGACAGCGCGGCGCAGCATGGAGTAGGGCGGCTGCAGGCTGGTGATGGGCGCGATCTTCAGGATGCGCAGCATCTGCTCTGCCGAGAAATTGGAGACGCCAATCCAGCGAATCTTGCCCTGCCGGCGGAAACGGGCCAGCGCCTCCCAGCCCTCTTCGATCTCGCTCTCGGGGTCGGGCCAGTGAATCTGGTAGAGGTCGATGGTTTCCACGCCGAGCCGCCGCAGCGAGCTGTCCAGTTCCTCGGCCAGCGATTCGGCCTTGAGCGAAGCGTAGAGGGAGCGGTCCTCATGCCAGCGTACGGAGCACTTGGTGAAGACATACGGCTTGTGGGAGGTGGATTTCAGGGCGCGGCCAACCACCTCTTCCGAGTGGCCCAGCCCATAGCTGGCCGCCGTGTCAATCCAGTTGATGCCCAGGTCAAGCGCGCGATGGATGGCGGCAATGGATTCGTTGTCGTCCTGAGGGCCCCAGCCGAAGCCCCAGTTGCCGCCGCCGATGGCCCACGCGCCTAAACCGATGGGGGTAAGCTGCAAATCGGAGTTGCCAAGGGTGCGAAGGCGATGCGATGCGGGTTGTGTCATAGCTACAAAAATATATGATTTTGACGACGTGCAGACGGGCGAAATTATGCGGATGTTTTTCGGGCGCGCGGACGAGGGCTGGTCTGCGGCGGGTTTGTGATTAACTTGGAGCGGCAGGCAGAAGTCGCGCGGCGCTGTTCTGATTGCAGGATGGCTCTGCTGCTGGAGGAGAAGAAATGGATCGCAGAAAATTCCTGTCGGGCACCTTGTCAGCAGCGGCGGCGGCAACCTTGTCAACGGTCGTGAATAGCGCGGGCGCATCCTCCGGTGGGATGCGGCCGCGGCCCAACGTGCTGCTGCTCATGGCGGACCAGCACAAGCGCAGCTGCATGGGCGCCTATGGCGATGGCGTTGCGATCACTCCGAATCTTGACCGGCTGGCAGCTCAAAGCGTGCGGTTCACTAGCGGCTACTGCAACAATCCGGTATGCACGCCTTCCCGCGCGTCGCTGATGACGGGGCTTTACAGCCACCATCTGGAGGCACAGGACAACTCGCTTCCCTACGCCCCGCGTCACCGCACGATAGCCCACCACTTCAACCGCGCAGGTTACTTGACGGCACTGATCGGCAAGATGCACTGGGTCGATGCACAGTCGCACGGCTTCGAGTACCGGTTGGAGTTCAATGACTGGTTTCAGTACCTGGGACCGAAGGCCAAGCTCTATGCCGAGGAACTGGGGCAGCCGAATTCCGGCGCGGGACTGCCGGAGATCGACGACCTTTGGCGGGAAGAGGGCGACCCATGGAAGGGCTATCGCGAGAGCGATGACCGCAAAGGCGCTGTCTCCATCGGCCGCGTATCGAAGCTGGAAGAAAAGGATCACTTCGACAGCTTTGTCGCGCGCGAGTCGGTACGATTTTTGAAAAACTACGGCAAGCAGGATCAGCCGTTCTTCCTGATCTCCTCATTCCTCAAGCCGCACGACCCCTTCATGCCTGCGCAGCGATTTGCGGAAATGTTTCGCCCTGAGGATATGAAGCTGCCTGCAAGCTGGGGCAAGGCCGACCTGAACAATATTCCGGAGGAAGTGAGGCGCTCCATCGAGTACAACGCCCCCATGCCCGAAGTCAGCGACCCCGCCCAGGCCAAAAAGCACATCGCTTTCTACTACGCAAATCTGGCCCAGATGGACGACTGCGTTGGCCAGGTGATCAAAGCGATCGAAGATCTTGACCTCGACCGCGACACCATCATCTGCTACACGTCGGACCACGGCGAGATGCTGGGCGATCTGGGACTGTGGCAGAAATTTCAGCTCTATGAAGGATCCTGCGGCGTGCCTCTGATGATCCGCGTGCCCGGGAAACAGGCCGGCGTCTGCAGGACTCCGGTAAGCCTGGTTTCCTTTTCCGCAACGATCGCGGAACTCTGCTGCATTGAGCAAACCTCGCCCAATGATGGCGTCAGTTTTGCGGACCTAGTGAGCACGCACACGCCGCCGAAGCCGCACGGCCCCGTCTTTGCCGAGTACAGCCTGAACAACAGCCATGCTAAATCCATGATCCGCGACGGCAACCTGAAGTACACCTATTGGACGCACGACACACCTGAGCTTTACGACCTGAACCGTGATCCGGAGGAACTGCACAATCTTGCCCGCAATCCTATGTACGCCGCTGACGTGGAGCGGCTAAGGCAAAAACTCTTTGCATGGAACCGGCCAACGGGCAAGTAAACGTGCTGGATTTCTCTATCTATCTACCTATTGATTAGTTCGTCGCGGCATTTACCGTTCTTATCTATATATGAATGTCTTATATAGGTGTCCGGATTTCCACTGAATCGCGCAATTGTGCTGTGTTGAAATTCGGCGCGCAGTGTGCTGTTTTGTACAGAACCCTCGATTTGCATCCTGCTACTTTGGCACAGTCACGTTGTATCGGCATGCCTCACTGAGCCGAAAAAATGACGAGCTATGGAAACTGTGTCACCACGGTTGGAAGAGAGGGTACAAATGCGCAATTTCAGGATTGGATTCATGTGCTTACTAGCGACTCTGCTGGTCGTCCTTGTGGCCGGATGCGGCCAGGAAACAGTAAGCATCCCAGGCGTTGTGTCAGTAACCCCCGCTCAAGGCGCAAGTAGTGTCGTCATTAACACGAACGTCACCGCGACATTCAGCACGGTAATGAGCTCATCCTCGATTACCACTGCCGGGACCTTTACGCTGGCAGGGCCAGGCAATGCACCCGTTACGGGAGTCGTGACGTATAGCGGCATGACTGCTACGTTTACCCCGTCTTCCGTTCTGTCCTACGGAACCACCTACACGGCAACGATCACCACGGCGGCTGCGGCCCCAGGCGGCGCGGAGCTGATAGGACCCTTCGTGTGGTCCTTTACGACGGTTGCGCCTGCGCCTCTGGTTGTAACGACGACACCTTTGAATGGCGCCATCGATGTGCCCACCAGCCAGATCCTCAGCGCTACCTTCAGCCAGACGATGAATCCAAGCACGATCAACACGACAACCTTCACGCTGAGCGTGACGGGCGGAGCTGCCGTACTTGGAACCGTCACGCCCTCCGGCACATATGCGACGTTTACGCCGAATGCTCCTCTCTTGAACAACACTCCCTACACGGCCACTATCACCACCGGGGCCACGTCTCTGGCGGGCATTCCATTGGCAACCATCCACCAATGGCAATTCACGACAATTACCGTGACGCCCTTTGTGACAGGCGTGCTTCCCTTGAATGCAACTACGGGTGTCCCGATCGCACAGGTGCTCAGCGCGACCTTCAACGAGCCGATGAACCCTGCCACGATCAACGCCGCAACCTTCACGCTTACCGGGCCGGGCGGAGTGAACGTACCTGGAGCCGTACTGCCCTCCGGCTCAGGTGTGACCTTTACACCGACTAACCCTCTGGACTACAGCAGCTTCTATGTCGCCACGATCACAACCGGAGCTGAGGACCTGGCGGGCACCGGGCTGGCCACCAACTATGTATGGAGGTTCAGCACGCTTTCCCCGGCGCTGGCGGTGGTATCCACTAAACCATTGAATACAGCCACAGGTGTGCCCGTCACCCAGCTCGTCAGCGCCACCTTCAATGAGCCGATGACTTGCCCGCTTGCCCCGGGAGCGTTTACACTCACCGGCCCCGGTCTGACTGTCGTCACCGGAACCTTGGGTTGCACGGGCAACACTGTGACGTTCTCGCCGACCAACGTCCTTGCACTCAACACCCTCTTTAAGGCCACCTTCACCCCCTTAACCACGGACACGGCAAGCACTCCCCTGTCCAGCGCTTACTCGTGGACCTTCTTGACGCTTGCGGCTCCCACGCCGCCAACGGTCATCTCGACTGTGCCCAAGAATCTGGCCACGGGTGTGCCCATCAACCAGGCCGTCACTGCCACCTTCAGTGAGGCAATGGACCCGGCCACCATCAACTCGGCGACCTTTACGCTGACCGTGACGGGTGGTGCTGCGGTAAACGGAGTGATCACCTATGTACCAGCCGGCTCGACAGCAACGTTCACGCCGGATAGCCCCCTTCTGTACAACACCAACTACACGGCCACAATCAACACGGGGGCGCTGGATCTGAACGACGACGCGGCGGTGACTCTCTATACCTGGACATTCAACACCGCCGCCGCCCCAGTACCCATCCTGCCGATGGTCATTTCGACCATCCCTGTCACTCCAAACCTACCCACCGTCTCCGAAGACGTGACCGTGCCGGTCAACCAGGTCGTCAGCGCCACCTTCAGCGAGGCGATGAACCCTGCCACGATCAACTCGAGCACCTTTACGCTGACCTACGGTACTGCGCCGGCGGTTGTTGTACCCGGCCTGGTTGCTTACTCGGCAGTCAGCAAGTCGCTGGTCTTTGTTCCGACAGCGGACCTGCTCAACAACACCGTGTATACAGCCACCATCACCACCGGGGCTCAGGATCTGGCGGGCGATGCACTGGCCAGCAACTACACGTGGATCTTCGAGACCGGCGCGACATTAGCCGGCATAGCGCCGGAGTTGGTTAGGGAGGCCCCCATCAGCGGCGCTACAGGCGTTCCCATCAACCAGGCGGTCAGCGGAACCTTCAGCGAGGCGATGAACCCACTGACCCTCACCAACGCAACCTTCCAACTTTATGCAGGCACCACCGCGACCGGAACTCCGATAGCTGGAGCGATTACGTATGATGCGGTCAACTTCATTGCCACTTTCACACCCACCAACCCGCTCGCCATCAGCAGCTTCTATACGGCCACGGTGACCAATGGAGCAACAGACCTGGCCGGCAATCCGCTTGGGGTCACCGGGAACCTACCCGGCCCACCGGCTAATACCTGGACCTTTGAAACCGGTACGAAAACGAACGTGGTGCCAGTCCTTGGGCCAACCTTGATACCGTTCGGCAGCGTTACCTCGACCGCAGGACTGACCAATACAGGAGTCTTGACGGTCATCCATGGAGATGTAGGGACCACGGCCCCCGGCTTCAGTTCGCTTACCGGAATCCACGATGACAGTGTTGTGATTCTTGGCGTTCCGCAATGCGTCTACACGGAAGTTCCGCTAGCCGATGTAGGCCTGGTGACTGGCCAAATCTTCTCGCCGCTCACTCCCGCCGTCCCGTTTGCGTGCCCGCTTGAAGGAACACCTGCTACGATCGCCGTCGCAGATGCGGCTCTGGCAGAAGCTAGCCAAGCGTACATCTATCTGCAGGGCCTCCCCTCAACCGGCGGTCTGGCAGCGGAGATAGGCGGCACAAAGATTGCTCCCGGCGTCTACACGGCCTCAAGCTCGGTGGGCATCACGCTCGGACCGGTCACTCTCGACGCACAGGGCGATCCAAATGCGTACTGGGTCTTCCAGATCCCAACGTCTCTCACCGTTGGCACATCGGCATCATCTGAAGATGTGATCCTGATCAACGGCGCCCAGGCCAAGAACGTCTACTGGGCGGTTGGGAGCGATATCAGCAACTTTGAACAGACGGGAGGCGGAACCTTCAACGGAACCGTCATCGCGCACGGGGCCGTAGGGATCGCGGTTTCGACTGTCGGGAATGTCAACATCGTGACAGTCAACGGCAGACTGATTGATTTGGGTGCGTCGGTCACGCTTGTGGACACCGTCATCAATGTGCCTGCCCCGTAAGGGCCTCGACTGAGGCCGCCCTCCCAGGGCGGCCTCAGTCATTTTTCAGGCAATGCGGTGTTTTGGATGTTCCATTCGCGCCGAGTTCATGCGGCGATGAAATTGAAGGATGATCGCGACGCGCAGTACGGGAGGCGACAATGAGATCGAATTTAAGAATGATAGCCACAGCGGCATTTGCTGTATTACTCATATCTGCATTCAACCTCCGTGTGGAGGCAGCGGCAAAGCCATCCGCCGGTGACGGGAAGGCTGTCGATTCCAGTTCCGCATCTGTCGCCGATCCATTTGTCTGGCTACCGGATGCCCCGATGCCCCATGCATCGATGGCGGCAGCCATGCCGTATGCAAGAGGTATGGATGCTTTTACTCCCAGGATTGAAGTGTTCCTCGGCTACTCCTATCTGCAGGCTGTGCCGGAACTGGCGGTTGGAAACCGGCTGGTGTGGCTGCATGGCGGCAGCGCGTCCGTAGCTTTCAATCTGAACCGCTACCTGGGACTGGTTGCCGACGTGGGCGACTACACCAACTCGCAGATGCGATTCCAGGGCGCCTATACATCGACAGTCAACGTAAACAACGCAAACGAGGCGGTCCTCAGCTATCTCTTCGGTCCGCGCCTGTCTTACCGGAAGTACGACAGAATCACTCCGTTTGCCCAGGTTCTGGCCGGCGGCGTGCATGCCAATGCGATCACACTCACCAATTGCACATTCAGTTGCACACTTCTCCCCAGCGAGAGCGCGTTTGCCATGACCGCCGGCGGTGGCCTCGACGTGAGGGTCTATCACCATTTCGCCATCCGCGTGATTCAAGCCGAATACATGATGACCCGGTTCACGAATTACGACACCGGAGCGGCAGGAACACAGAACGACATGCGCCTCTCCGCTGGAGTCGTCTTCCGTTTCGGCGGAAATCCCGTGCCTAAAATTCCCCCGCTCTCGCCTCTGTCTTATTCCTGCTCGGTCACACCACCGTCTGTATTCCTGGGTGAACCGCTCGCGGTGTCAGGCACGGCTCTGAATCTGAACCCCGCAAAGACGGCCGTTTACACATGGTCCGTGGATGGCGGAACAGTTTCTGGGGTCGGAAGCACGGGAAATATCGACACGAGAAATCTTGCAGCCGGCAGCTACACGCTCAAAGGCCATGTCTCCGAGGGCGACAGCGCCGGCGAGAATGCGGATTGCTCTGCGCCCTATGTGGTGAAGGCGTTTGAACCGCCGACGGTCAGTTGCTCAGCCACTCCTTCTACCGTCGTGTCCGGCGACTCTTCCACGATCACGGCAATCGGCGCCAGTCCGCAGAATCGTCCCCTGACTTACAGCTATAGCTCGACTTCCAGTACTGTGAGCGGAACCGGCACAACGGCGACTCTGACGACCGGGGGAGCGGCCGCAGGAGCCATCAACGTGACCTGCAATGTTCTCGACGACAAGGGCCAGACTGCTTCGGCCACAACCATGGTGATGGTCACAGTTCCTGCCATCGCCGCAGCGCCCCTGACCAGCAGTCTCTGCTCCATTCAGTTCGATCGCGACGCTCGCCGGCCCAATCGTGTGGACAACGAAGCGAAGGCCTGCCTGGATGAGGTTGCATTGAGTTTGCAGAGCAACACCGATGCGAAGGTAGCCCTTGTTGGGAATGCGGCCAGCGGCGAGAAGGATGGAAAGAAACTCGCGTCTGAACGCGCAGCCAACACGAAAGCTTATCTGGTCAGCGAAAAGGGAATCGATGCATCCAGAATCGACGTATTCACCGGCTCTCAGGATGGAAAGACGGTTTCCACCACGCTGATTCCTCCGGGTGCAACGTTCGATACCACAGGCGTTACTCCTGTGGAGTAATACGCTGCGGAGCGCATCTGGGCATCGCCGCACAGCAGCATCTCCGGCAGCCTGAGGCCGCTTCCGAGTCGTCGCCTATACAAAAGAGGACCTGCTGACAGCAGTTCCTCTAGGCGGCGATGAGGAAGCGGCCGTTCTGCATAAGCTGCTCAGTGATGCGCTCGGAACCCTCACCGGATTCAAGCCAGATGTTGAAGCCGAGTCCGACCACGTCAATGTGCGTGCCGGAACTCCAGGGTGCGCCGGTGTGCTCGCCGTAGGGATTGCCGAAGGCGATGTGGATGCCGGGGAATTTTTCGTCCTGAAGAATGTTGCCAATGACGCGCTCCACGCCTAGGTTGGTGCCGATGGCGAACTCGCCCACGCGGTCGGAGTTTTCGTCGGTGTGGGTGTAAGCCCAGAAATCGGCTTCGAGCTGCTTGTTCGCGCTGGAGCAGGAGACGATGCGATTGGCGGCGATCTCAATGGTGAGCGGTGTGGCCGCTAGCAGGCCGTAGCGCGCGCAGAGCCAGTCGCCCACTACGCCATCCACCACAAATGTGCCGTTGACCTCGCCGGGCGTGGTGAAGCATTCGCCGCCGGGCAGGTTGCCCCATTTTTCCGCAGAGATGATGCCGGAGGTCTTGAACCACTTGTAGCCGGGATTCATGTCGGCGGTGATGTCGGTTCCGGCGGCGGTGGTGGCGCGGATGCGCGTCGCGCGGCGCACGCGATCCAATACTTGTTGCGAGAGGCGGTCGACAAGGTCGTAGTCGGCCCGCATTCCCTGGCACATGATCTCCTCGGTAATGTTAACCATGTGTGCGTGGCGCATGTGGCGGCGGTTCACGACGTCGGTCATCTGCATGCGAGAGCCGAGTTCGTTGGCCTGCACCTGGACCGCAAAGATGGAGACCTGCGAGGTTTCCATGTCGGCAAGGACTTGGGCGGGCATGCCGACGAGAGGCCGCGGAGCCAGGTCTTCAAGGACAAAGGCGTTCCACCGGCAGCCGCGTGCGGCCAGTTGCGCTGCCAGAGCGGCGGCGATGGGCAGGGTGGCGCGGTCGGTGATGAGCGTGACCTTTTCCGCTGCGCCGATGCGCAGGCAGGTGGTCACGGCTGAACGCGCGCCGGGAATCAGTTCGGCGGAGTAGGCTAGCGAAAGCAGATGCGTTGCAGTTTGGGTCATGCGGTCCGTACGAATCTCCCTCAGGAAGCCGCGCTTGCGGCGTGCGTACTCCGTGAGGTTACCGGAAATTGCGTGGGAAGGAAATGGGGACGTTCCCGCGCAGGGCGGAATTCGCGGTTTCCCAAGCCTCTCTATCGAGAGCTGGCGCAACAGGCATATGAGGCATTTAGACTGGATGACCGGGGGTGTACGAATGAATTTTGACGAACAGAATCTGGGATTGGAATCGTGGACGCGGCGCAAGTTCATGCAGATGAGCGGGGCGAGCGCGGTGAGCCTGAGCGCACTGAAACTGGCGGATGCGGAGAGCGCACCCCCGCACCACGCCAAGGCGGAGATCGCAACCGGCCATAAGACCATGGCCGATGTTCCGTTTGAGAAGCGGAATCCGCGCATTGGCCTCATCGGCACCGGGGGACGCGGGACTTCCCTTCTGAAGAATCTGCTGGCTGCAGACGGACAGGTTACCGCTCTGTGCGACATCGTCGCGGAGAAGGCCGAACATGCCGCCTCCCTGGTGGTGGCCGCAGGTCAGAACAAGCCGGCGCTTTATACCGCCGGGCCGCATGACTTTGAAAAAATGCTGGGCAGAAACGACATCGACCTGGTGATTGTGGCCACGCCGTGGACCTGGCACGCGGAGATGTCCATTGCCGCCATGAAGCACGGTAAAGACGTGGCCATGGAAGTACCGGGCGTGGAGACTCTGGAAGATTGCTGGAAGATTATGCGCACTTCGGAAGAGACGCGCAAGCACTGCATGACGCTGGAGAATTGCTGCTACGGCTACAACGAGACGCTGATCCTGCGCATGATCCAGGCGGGCGAGTTCGGCGAATTGCTTTATGGCGAAGGCGCGTACATTCACGATCTTCGCGAGGAGCTGTTTTCAGGCGCCGGCGAGGGCCTGTGGCGGCGTACGGAACACACGCTGCGCAACGGCAACCTGTACCCGACGCATGGACTGGGACCGGTGGCCAACTACATGGGCATCCAGCGCGGCGACCGTTTTGGTTCCCTGGTTTCGATGAGCTCGCCGCAGCGTGGGCTCGACAAATACCGCAAGGAGCACCTCAAGCCGGACGACCCGCGCTGGAAGGAACACTACATCTGCGGCGACATGAATACAACGCTGATCCAAACCGCGAAGGGGCTGACGATCACGGTGAAACACGCTGTCTCCACGCCGCACCCCTACGACCGGATCAACTTGATTGCCGGAACCAAGGGCCTTTTTCAGGACTATCCGCCGCGCATCTATTTCGACGGCATGAACAAGAAGGAAGAGTTTGGATCGATCGACGCGTGGAGCCGGTACCAGCATCCGCTGTGGAAGCGTGAAGGCGAACTGGCGCAGAAGCTGGGCGGGCACGGCGGCATGGATTTCATCATGCTCTACCGGCTGCTGCAGTGCGTGCGCGAGGGTCTGGCGCCGGACATGGATGTGTATGACTCGGCAACGTGGGCGGCGATTGCGCCGCTCAGTGTAACTTCCGTGAGCCGCGGCAGCGCGCCGGTGGAGTTCCCTGACTTTACCGCGGGCAAGTGGAAGCAGCGCAGCATCTCCGCAATTGCAACCCAAGCGTAGTTCGGGCCAGAGTTCGTAGTTCCCCAGGCCTCTCCGCCGCTGCGGACGAGGCCTGGGGCGCCCTTTATTCTTGGAAGTACAAGTTATAATCCCGCGGCAGTTTCCTCAGCCATGTAATCGACCACCGCTTTCAGATCGCCGTGCGTATCTTCAAAGACTTTGAGCTGGCGGTCGGCGCCGCTGCCGGTCGAGAGAATTTTACGGATGCCGTCAATGGCATCGCGGCTACCTAACTCATCGACTTCGCGATCGATGAGCGCCAGATACTCCTCCATCAGCTCGCGCAGCGGAACTTCCTGCTGCTTCCCGAAGTCAATGAGCTTGCCGTCCAGCCCGTAGCGGACGGCGCGGAACTTGTTCTCCATCAACAGCGGACGCGCGTACTGGCGAAAGTCCTGATTAGCTTCGTGCAGGCGAAAGAGATAGGCCGCCGTGGCCTGGATGAGCGCGGCGATGGCCACCGTCTCCTCGGCGCGGAGGGGTATATCGCAGGCACGGACTTCCACCGTGTCGAAGAAGGGATGCGGACGGATGTCCCACCATATTTTCTTCGCGTTATCAATGCAGTTGGTGCGGACCAGCAGGCTTACATAGTTCTCAAACTCGGAGTAACTGGCAAAGGCATCGGGAATGCCGGTGCGGGGAAAGTTCTCAAATACCTTGGCGCGGTAGCCCTTGTAACCGGTGTTGAGCCCCAGCCAGAAGGGCGAGTTGGTCGCGAGCGCCATGATGTGGGGCAGAAAGTAGCGCATCGAATTCATGATGCGGATGGCCGCCTCGCGGTCCTCGATGCCGACGTGCACATGCAGGCCGAAGATGAGGTTGGCGCGGGCTACCAGTTGCAGGTCCTTGACGACCTGGTGGTAGCGAGGGTCGGGATAAATCTCCTGTGTGCGCCAGTCGGCAAAGGGATGAGTGGCGCCGGCCACCAGCACCAGGCCGTGCTCGCGGGCCAACTTGATCATCTCGCGGCGCAGTTCGTAGATGTCTTCGCGGGCCTCGTCGATGTTGCGGCAGACGCGTGTGCCGACCTCGACCACGGAAGTGTGCATCTCCGCCTTGACGCGTTCCTGCAGGCGCATCTTGCCCTTCTCCAGCATCTCGGTCTGGATGTGGGAGCGCAGATCGCGCGTGACCGGGTCGATGGTCTGGTATTCCTCTTCAATGCCCAGTGAGAAGGATGGCCGCATACAGACCTCCTGGGAAGCGCTTTGCGTCATTGTAGCGGGTGCAGTGGCAGGATAGTATAGCTTTTCTCGAACACAGAAGTGGGTCCGGACGTCGCAATCGTCCTGAGCGGTACAATTCGTTGCATCCATTGCTGCACGAGGAGATATCCGGTGAACCGTCGCGACTCACTCAAATTGTTATTGGCCGCTTCCGGTAATTCCCTGCTTCCGAGCCTGCGGGCGGCAGGCCGCCAATCAGGCACGCCCTCTGACTCACCGGCCGATGGAACTCCAAGTGGTTCCGATCGGGCAAAGGGCGCAATCGCTCCCGTGTTTACGTGGCTGACGTTAGGGGAGGTGAAACCAACTGGATGGATCAAGGAGCAGATGCTTCGCGATCTTAACCAGGGTTTTGCGGGACATTTGGACGAGTTATGCCACGAAGCTTCCTCAGATATCTTTGTAAGTCATCGCAACAGCGGAGCTGCAGAGAACAGCGGCAATAGCGCCAAGGTGAATTGGTGGAACGGCGAAACGGAAGGTAACTGGAGAGCCGGCTACATTATGATGGCTTACTTGGCGGAAGACAAGCAGGCCATGGCGAAGGCCGATGCGTATATCCGTCATATCCTTTCCTCGCAGGACAAGGATGGCTACCTGGGCGTGTTTGCGCCGGATCTCCGATTTACAAAGCCTGGTGATCTATGGACACAGGCTTGCTTATGCAGGGGATTGCTGGATTACTCCGAAGTTACAGGGGATCAACGCACGCGAAACGCTGTGGTCCGTGCCGTCGATACGACAATTGCCGCGTACGGCTCCGGAAAGATGCCGGCGCCGGCGGGCGTGGGTGGCCAAGGCATCAGCCACGACCTGATGATCTCCGATGTAATGGAGAGGTTGTTCGAGTTGAGCGGCGACGTCAAGTATCGGGAGTTCACCCTGGAGCTCTACCGGAATGCGAGCCAGGCCGCGAGAGATGCGGATACCAGTCTGCCTTCGCTGCTCGACCGGGAATCCGGTTTTCGCGATCATGGCGTGAATACCTATGAAAGCATGCGCGTGCCGCTGTGGCTCTCGATGTCGACAGGCTGCGAAAAGCTTGGCCACGCCAGCTGCAACGCACTGGACAAGCTGAGCCGATACACAGAGCCCAGCGGCTCAGCCGTGAGCCAGGAAAACATTTCTCTTCTCAGTCCGGATCCAACACTTACCCAGTACGAATACTGCTCCACAAAGGAGATACAGTTCACGCTGGAGTCTGCGTTGCAGAAGACCGGCGTGGCTGCACTGGGTGACAAGGTCGAATGGATATGGTTCAACGCGGCGCAGGGTTCGCGCTTGCCGGACGGGAGCGCGATTTCTTACTTGACGTCCGACAACCGGTTGCACTGCGACGGCTTGGCGCCAGACGTCAAGAGCGACCGCAGCAACAAGTTTTCTCCCACGCACGCCGATGTTGCCGTGTGCTGCAACCCCAATGCCGCGAATGTGGCCGCTCTCTATGTGCGCGGGATGTGGATGCGGCACGCGGATGGATTGGCGGCGCTGCTCTATGGGCCTTGCCGCGTGGCAACCACAGTGTGCGGCGTGCGCGTGCAGATCGAGGAAAGTACAAGTTATCCGTTCGATAACGCGGTGGATATGGAGATACACCCGGAAAGCGAAGTGGAGTTTCCGATTCTGCTGCGCGATCCGGCGTGGTCGAACGGCACGACGGTGCGCTGCGAGGGCGCGGAGATTCGGCGTGAGGGCGCGTATTGGACGGTCACGAAAAAGTGGAGGGCGGGCGACACTGTGACGCTGCGCTTCACGGCGCGCGTGGAAGAGGTTGCCACGGTGAATGGCGAGGTTGGGCTGCGCTATGGGGCTCTGCTGTTTGCGCAGGCTATTGAAGCACATAAGACAGTTACAAAGACCTATCCGGTCCCTGGATTCGAAGATAGTTATTATCTGCCGGTTGCAGGCAAGCCGGAAGCGCTTGCGCTTCCGGCAGCGTCGCGATGGCGTGCATTCGGATTCAGGGCGGTGAAGGGCGTGAACGGAGCAAACCCACTGCGGCCGTTTGATGAGCCGGTAGTGCGGCTGGAGGGGAAGCTGATCCGGCAAACGGACGGCGCGGAGGTGGCCGTGGAGTTGGTGCCGCTGGGCAATGCGCCAACGCTGCGAAGGGTTACGTTTCCGATTGCGTAGTAGGGGCGGATCTACTGCACACGCCGAGCTGCATCAGCTCAAGAACATAGTGCGGTAGAGCGTGTCGCGCTGGACGGGCTTGAAGCCTGCGTCGCGGATAATTCTGCGCAGTTCCTCCTCCGTCGTGCAGTTCGAGGTGCCGGCGGCGCGGACTACATTCTCCTCCAGCATCACCGAACCTACATCGTTGCCGCCAAAGTGAAGGCCTAACTCCAGGACTTTCAATCCCTGCGTGACCCAACTGGCCTGCACATTTTCAATGTTATCGAGATAAAGCCTTGAGATAGCCAGAACCTTCAGATATTCGACACTCGTGGCTTCTTCCCAGCCGCGGCCGCCGAGTGCTGTATTTTTGGGCTGGAAGCTCCAGGGGATGAAGGCCGTGAATCCGCCGGTCTCTTCCTGCAGGCGGCGCACCACCTCAAAGTGGTTGATGCGCTGCTCAAAGGTTTCACCCACGCCGAACATCATGGTGGCCGTGGTCCTCATGCCGAGTTGATGCGCGGTGCGGTGGACGCTGACCCAGTCCTCGGTCGAGCACTTGATGCGGGCGATGCGCCGGCGGACGTCGTCGTCCAGAATCTCAGCACCGCCGCCGGGGATGGAGTCCAAGCCGGCATCGCGCAGGCGGATGATGGTGTCGCGCAGGCTCAGGTCAGAGTACTTGGCAATGGCCAGGACTTCAGAGGCGGTTAGGCAGTGCAGCCAGATCTGCGGGAAGCGCTGCTTGATGCCGGAGAAGAGGCGCTCGAACCAGTCGATCTTGAGGTCGGGATGGATGCCGCCCTGCATCAGGACCCCGGTGCCGCCCATCTCCAGGGTTTCAGCGATCTTGTCGTAGATGACACTGAAATCGAGGATGTAGCCCTCTTCCGAACGCGGTCCCTGGAGCGGCCGGTAGAAGGCGCAGAAGGTGCAGTACTCGGTGCAGAAGTTGGTGTAGTTGATGTTGCGATCGATGATGTAGGTCACAACGCCTTCGGGGTGCAGGCGGCGGCGCACGGCGTCAGCCTCGAAGCCCAGGCCGATAAGGTCGGGGGAGTGAAAGTGGTCGAGGGCCTGTTGGCGGGTCAGCGGCATGGTTTGATTTTAACAATTCGGCGGGTACAGGCGAGGAGAAGCATCATTTGGACGGCTCAAGGTGTGTGATCCAGCGCCTATTGACGTATAGCGATAAAGGTTTATCATTTTTCGCAACCGAGGTGCATCCATGGCTTCAAAAACGTCTCGCCGCGACTTCTTATCCGCCGGTCTTTCCGCCGGATTGACGCTTCCAGTACTGGGCGCGGGCTCCCGCATGGGGTTTGGACAGGCAAACACCGGCGCTGCCGGCTCCGCTATCAAACTCGACTACAGAACCCTGGGCCGTACCGGGTTGAAGGTGACCACAGTGGGCTTCGGGTGCATGATCACGTCGGACGCCAGCGTGGTTACGCGCGCCGCCGACCTGGGCATCAACTACTTCGATACCGCGCGCAGCTATCAGCACGGGAACAATGAGCGCATGGTGGGCGCGGCCCTGGGCGCCAAGCGGAAGCAGATCGTACTCTCAACCAAGACGCACGCTCCGGACAAGGCGGGCATGCTGAGCGAGCTGGACGAGAGCCTGAAGCAGCTGAATACGGACTACGTGGACATCTGGTATCTGCATGCGCGGAGCAAGGCGGACGATATTACAGACGACATGATCGAAGCGCAGCAGGTGGCAAAAAAGCTGGGCAAAATCCGCTTTGCCGGCGTCAGCACGCACAGCGGCCAGCAGCAATTGCTGCCCTGGATGGCGCAGAAGGGCGTCTTCGACGTGGCGCTGGTGGCTTACAACTTTTCCATGGACCCGGGCATGACGCAGGCGATCGCCACGGTGGCCAAGGCGGGCATAGGCGTAGTGGGCATGAAGGTGATGGCGGGCGGATCGCACAACCGGCCCGGCACTCCCCTCGCCGGCAAGATGACCCAGCCTGGCGCGATGCTGTCGGCGCTGAAGTGGGTGGTCAACCAGCCCAACATCACCACCACCGTTCCCAGCATGACGGACATGGACCAGTTGGACGAGAACCTGAAGGCCATGGCGGCGCCGCTGACTACTGGCGACGCAAAGATCCTGGCCGCGCATCTGGAAATGATCCGGCCGCTCTATTGCCGCCTGTGCGGCGAGTGTGATGGCGCCTGCCAGAAGGGCCTGCCGGTGGCCGATGTGCTGCGCTGCCTGACCTATGCGGAAGGCTACGGCCAGTTTGCGCTGGGACGGGAGAGATTCCAGGAGCTGTCAAAGGAACAGGTTGCGGTGCGCTGCGGCGACTGCAGCGAATGCACGGTCGCGTGCCCTCACGGCGTGAAGGTTCAAGACCGCGTAACGCGCGCCCAGGAATTGTTCGCATGAGGGCTGCCGGATGGGCGCTGACTCTCCTGCTTGCAACGGGGACGGCAGGCGCACAGGAATACCTCAACTGCCATTTCGCTCCGGGCTGGGAAACGTCCGGAGCGAAGCGCAACTACACGGCCGATAACCTCTACGAGTACAAGGACGGCGGCGCCGAGGGCTACCTGCAATACGGCTTTGTGCGCATGCAGGGCCTTACCTGCGCGTCGGCCGGGAACACGCTGGATATCGACGTTTCCGAGATGAGCGATGCCGACTCGGCCTACGGCATGTTCGCCGCCAACGCCGACCCCGGACTGCCGATTGCCCGGTTGGGGATGGGTGGCCAGGTGCAAAAGCAGAGCGCCAGCTTTGCCAAGGGCAAGTATTACGTGGAACTGGTGGTGACGGCGGCCAACACGGAGAGCGATCAATCCGCAACGCTGAAGACCTTTGCCTCCGCGATGCTGGAGCGCATGGAAGGCCGGGAGACGCCGCCGGAGGCCCTGTCCTGGTTTCTTGTGGAGGACCTTGGCTCCGTCCAGGTAGTTCCCCAAAGCGTGCTGGGGCTGCGGGAGCTGAAAAGCGGCTACGTGGCGAAGTACAAGCAGGGACAGGCGTTTATTGTGCCGGAGGCCTCGCCGGAAGCGGCTGCGGCGGTGCTGAAGAGCCTGCGGGCACGGTTTGACGGGGCGGCGCCGGCGCAAGTGGGTGACGAAGCCTTTCAGGTGAAGGCACAGTACCTGGGCGGGCTCTGTTTCTTCCGCAAAGGGCGGACGCTGGCCGGATATGCAAATCTACCCGCGGCCGGGGACGCAGTTGCGCTGGCCCAGAAGCTGGCGGCGCGGATCCTCTCTCAAAACGACAGGAAACAACCGTAAATGCAAGAACAACCGCTCAGTCCTTCGACTGAGCATGCCGCCTATTCCGCGTAACGCTTCTGGTGCCAGATCCAGGCGGTGCGGATAATCTCGTCGAGATTGGTGTAGCGCGGCTTCCAGCCGAGTTCGCGGATGGCCTTGCGGGAGCTGGCGACGAGCACGGCGGGGTCGCCCGGACGCCGGGGATGGATTTCCGCGGGAATCGGATGGCCGGTGACGCGGCGGGCGGCTTCAATGACCTGGCGGACACTGAAACCCTGTCCGTTGCCTAGGTTGTAGATGAGCCGGTCGTGCGTCTCCAGCGCGGCAAGAGCCAGCAGGTGCGCTTCGGCAAGGTCGGAGACATGGATGTAGTCGCGGACGCAGGTGCCGTCGGGGGTAGGGTAATCGCTGCCATAGATATTAATGGACTTGCGGCGGCCGAGGGCTACGTCCAAAACCAGCGGGATGATGTGGGTTTCAGGGGAGTGGGCCTCGCCGCGGGTGATTCCGTCAGGGCCTTCGGGAGCGCCGGCCACGTTGAAGTAGCGCAGGGAGGCGTAGCGGAGGCCATGGATGCGGTTCAGCCAGGTGAGCATGTGCTCAACCAGGAGCTTGGATTCGCCATAGGCGTTGGTGGGCAGCAGGCGCGCATCCTCGGGAATGGGAGCCGACTCCGGCTCGCCGTAGACGGCGGCCGTGGAGGAGAAAACCAGGCGGCGCGGCCCGTGGGCCAGAATCGCCTCAAGCAGAGAGAGCGTGGAGGCGGTGTTGTTGCGAAAGAACTGCTCGGGGTGGACCATGGAATCGCCGGCCTCAATCAGGGCGGCAAAGTGGAGAACGCCGTCGAAAGGACGGCCTTGATTCTTTGCTGAGATGAATAGATTTTCCAGAGCGGCGCGGTCAGCCAGCTCGCCTTCCACAAACTCCACGCCAGGCGGCAGCATATCGCGGCGTCCGTGACTCAGATTGTCTAGAACTACGGCCTGATTTCCCTTTTCGGTAAGCAGTCCCGCAACTGTACCACCAATGTACCCAGCACCACCAGTAACCAATATCTTCACAAAAAAGACTGTCCTTTCAAGCACAGATTCGGTAACCTTGAGTCTATTACAATAGGAACAGGTCGCAAGGGTGCGAGCCGGAGCAGACCGCATGACCACGAGCCATGCGGCTGGTAGAGCACCCCGGAAGATAGCAAGCGGTACAAACAGCAAGTGCTTGAAGAAATTCATGATGCCGTGTTGTGAGTTGCTTCTGTCGCCCCGTCTATAACCTGTTCTGGGGATGCTCTTCCGTGGATCAGGGATTGATACTATTGTTGCCGGTTGCCTTGGATATGAAAGCGGAGAAACTGAATGTCCGAGGTTCGTGTGTCTGACTACCCCAATTGCGCGACAGATCGAGAATCGTGGACAAGTGGCAACAGAATAAGATTTCCAAGGCCATTCTCAACGAACATGGAGATTGCAACGACCTATATCCCCATCGGGAACCATCTAGGGCAATTGCCAGCGGGCCTGACTGCGGGACACAGCGCATGGCATGTCTGCCAGGCGGGGAGCGCGGCGATGCATGCGCGATGCACAACCGGCCGGGCTGACTGCACATTCGAACCGATACTGCGCTGTGACGGCAGCAAGCGAGGAAAGCATACATGCCGATGAACTACACACCCGGACGGACCAACTTCGGACCACTTCCCGAGCCCGAAGGCCGACCCGGTTCGTTTTTCACCAGTATGGCGATCAACGCATCGATCCTGGCCCTGATTCTCTACATCGGAGCGACGGCGCGGCATGTGATCGAGCAGAAGTACGAAGAAACGGTGCTGATTATCCCCGACAAGCCACCGCCGCCTCAGGAGAAGGTAAAACTGACTCCACCGCCCAAGATGCCGCCTCCGCCCAAGCTGGAGGATGTCAATCTGGCGGCTCCCAAGATCAACCTTCCCAAGCCGGAACCCAAGCCGGACGTGAAGCCGATCCAGATGGAAGCCAAGCTGACGGCGCCGACGATCAAGGAGGCCAAGCCTTCGATCATCCTGGCGCCGCAGCCCAAGGCGGCCCTGACGGCGGCCATGCCTGCACAGGACAACCGCGTCAAGGCTAAGACGGGGGAGGTGCATTTTGGCCAGACCTTCGGGGCCACGCCGAATCCCAACGCCACGCGCCCGGCGACGATTGCGGCCATCGGCAACCCTTACGGAGGCATGCAAGGGCCATCCGTGGCGCCGCACGGCGTGGTTGGATCCACGGGAATCGGCAATGGGCTCAAGTCAGGCTCCAACGCCGGGGTAGTGGGCAGAGTGGCCTCGGCTGGCATACCGGGCTCGGCCGGCACCGGCGGAGCAGGAACCTATGGCAGGGTGGCTGCGGCCGGTATTCCCGCCATGACCACCGCCGCGCCGGTGCAGCGGCAGGTTGAAGCGCAGGTCACCACCAACCTGGAGGTTCTGTCGAAACCTGCTGTTCAGTACACCAGTGAAGCCAGGCAGTTAAAAGTTCAGGGCGAAGTCATTCTGCGCGTCACCTTCACGGCCACGGGCCGGGTAGTGGTGCAAGGGGTAGTGCATGGACTGGGCCACGGCCTGGATGAAGAAGCGCGCCGTGTGGCGCAACAAATCCATTTTCGACCGGCCACGCGAAACGGCCAGCCTGTGGATCTGACGACCAACATCACCATTACGTTTCAATTGGCGTAGCATATAAGAGCTCACACGAAAACAGGCTGAGCTTTGCCGTATGACGCCTGAACGGTATTTGCAGCCAGCGGAAGATTTGGAAGACCTCACCTAGGAGCTTGACATGACGTTGCGGAAGATCCCCCTCACCTTCCTGATCCTTATTCTGGGTGCGTCCTGCGCGTACGCGAAGAAGCAACCGAAGTACGAGCAGGCGCACCAACTTACCCCGGAGCAGGCCGCCCTGGTGGACAGAGCTGTCCTCCAGGAGAAGGTGCTGATCAAGAACATTCAGCAGCGCACGCCCCTGGTAGAGACCTACATCCAGAACACCAAGCCCGACGTGAAGCTCTACGAGGTCCCGGTGCAGGACACGTACGTGCTAAGCCGAGTGGACTTCGGCAAGACTTTTTTCGACAAGACCTATGAGCCGCGCACCGCCAAGGAGCGGGCGGCCGGCGAGGCCAAGTCCAAGCTGGGCTTCTTCAAGAATTCTCTGGCGTCGATCACAGGCCTGACCAAGATGCTGGGGCTGGAGAGGTTTACCTATTCGCCCACCGGCTTCATGCAGATGATGTTTCTAGACCCGTCCGGGTTTGACCAGAGCCACTACGTCTTCAGCTATGTGCGCAGGGAGTTTCTGGGCTCGGTGCGGACGTGGGTCTTCGACGTGCATCCCAAGGTGACCGGCATGGGCCGGTTCTATGGCCGCATCTGGGTCGAGGACGAGGGCGGCAACGTGGTCCGTTTCAACGGCACCTACACCGGCCCCAGTTCGGAAGACAGCTCCAAGTACTACTTCCACTTTGATAGCTGGCGGATGAACGTGCAGCCGGGCATCTGGCTTCCGGTGGCCGTGTACGTCGAGGAAACGCAGCGGATTGAAGGCTCCAAGCTCTACGGTCTGAAGGCACAGACGCACTTCTGGGGATACTCTCTCAAGCTGCCCACGCGGGACAGCGAGAACGTGAGCGTCAAGGTGGACGACGCGGTGGACAAGAGCGAGGACTCGCAGGATGTGGGCCCGCTTCAGGCCTCGCGCCTGTGGATCACGCAAGCTGAAAACAACGTGATCGACCGTCTGGTGGAGGCCGGTCTGGTGGCGCCTCTCGATCAGGGCGGGTACGAAAATAAGGTTCTGGATCAGATTGTCGTCAACCTGGTGGTGCCCAACAACCTGGCGTTCAGCGACCAGTTGCATACCCGCATTCTGCTCTCGGATACGGTGGAGGCCACCACGGTGGGCAACACCATCCTGATCAGCAAGGGGCTCATCGACACGCTGCCCAACGAGGAGTCGATCGCCTCGGTGGTGTCCATGGAACTGGCGCACATCGCCATGGGTCACCATATCGACACGCGCTACGCCTTCAACGATCGGCTGCTGTTCCCCGACGAGTCAACCTTCCAGCGCATCGACATGTACCATACGGACCACGACAACGTGGATGCCGCCAAGCGCGCCATGGAGTACCTGCAGAATTCCATGTACAAGGACAAGCTGGCAAACGCTGGCCTCTACTATGCGCAATTAGTCGATCGCGCCAAGGTGTTGAAGAACCTGAACTCCCCCAAGCTGGGCGATTCTCTGTTGAAGCCCGACGGCACCCCGTGGATGGCCGATCTGGCCAAGATGTCTCCAAAGCTGAACTGGGACGACCTGACCCAGACCGCGGCACTGCCGCTGGGTAGCTGGCTCAAGACCGATCCGTGGGATGACAAGGAGCACATGCTGAACGCCAAGCGGTATGCGCCCATGAACGCCCGCGACAAAATGCCGTTCGAGGTTACGCCTATCTTCTACAAGCTGCAGCGCTACGATGCCGCGCGTGTGGAGGCGCCAACCGCTCCGGCAGCAGCCGCGCCGGCGCCGCCGCCTGTGGCCACTGACCAGCCGGTCGCTGCTCCCGAGGCTCCGCCCGCTGCGCCACCTGCCGCAGGCACGCAGCAGCTTACCGGCACATCGAATCCACCACCGCAGTAGCGCCCGAACCGACGCATCGACCGGGACGCAGACCACGTCGCATCCCGGCTGATGCTTCTATACTGAGTCGCAGTTGAAATCCACCCCACTCAAGCTCAGATTCACCAGAACGGGACGTACATCGTGCTTGGAAATAAAACAATCATTGCTTTGCTATTCTGTGCGTTTGCCGCCGGAACCCTTTCCGCGCGCGCGCAAGTGGTTCCCGCGGCCTACAAGAAGGGACTTTCCCTCACCGCTGGCGGCTTTGGTTCCGTGTTTCAGCCCGACTTCACCGGAAGCGTGGTGGGAACCAGTTCCAACCGTCTTTACGGAGTAGGAGCCTATGCGGACCTGAAGATCACGCGCTGGGTGCAGATTGAGGCTGAAGCCCGCTGGCTGCGCTTCAACCAGTACAAGGAAAATGGCGAAGACAACTACCTGATCGGTCCCCGCGTTCCCTTCTCCGTGCGCCATTTCCCCCACGTCAAGCCGTACGGCAAGGTGCTGGTCGGCTACGGCAGCGGCAACTTTCTCTTTGGTCACGCCAACGCACTCGCCTTTGGCGGCGGCGTGGACTACCGGCTCAATAATCGCTTCAGCATTCGCGCCTTCGATCTCGAGTACCAGGAATGGCACGTCAACCCCACCCTCTATCCCTATGGAGCCAGCGTGGGCATGAGCTACAAGATTTTCTGAAATCTGTACTGAGGCGATTTGCGCAGGCCCGGCGCTACGGCTTGCGCCAGGCCATAACGGCCACCGGGTAGGTGAGCCGGATAACTCCTTCTTCACGGCGCGCAGCGACGCCCAGGCTGTCCCGGGCTGCAGCAATATCCTCTTCAAACAAACCGCGAATCCTGTCGCCGTTTCCCGGTTTCGGAAATGAGCCTGCGAGCAGATCTTCTAGTTCCATCACAAGACTGAAATTCTCCTGCCGGCGCGGTTCCAGACCTGCGCCTTCCCCAAGACTTTCCATCTCGTCCAGGGTGAGCGCGCGGGTGTGCGAGGGATCGCGCAGAATCTCCCAGTGGTTGAAGCGGTCCTGCGCTTCCGGGCGCGAAGTCACGTCAGCCACAAGAATCGTGCCGCCTGATTTTGCAACGCGCTTCATCTCGCGCAACGCAGCCTCCGGGTCCATGTAGTGATGGAACGAAAACCGCGTCACCACGCAATCGAAGCTCTCGTCGGCAAAGGGAAGTTCCGTCGATTGGCCCAGCTTCCACTCGATATTGGGCAGCTGCTTTTCGGCCTGCAACCGCCTCGCCTGCTCCAGCATGGCGGGGACCATGTCGAGGCCGGTGACGCGGGCTGCACGCGGCGCGAAGTAGCAGGAGATGATGCCGGGGCCGCAGGCGACATCGAGGAGCGAGTCGGTGGGGCGCGGCGCGGCGCACTCGGCCATCAGCCCGAGCAATGCATCCTTGCCGCGGCCATGGCGCTCCAGGAACGGCGCGGCCTGTTTGGTGAATTGATCGTGAATCTCCGCATCGTGCTGATCGGCATTCATGGGTTGATTCTATCGTTTTGGAGCATTCGCATAGGAAAAAGGCCGCCTCTTGCGAGACGGCCCTTTGTGATTACGGAGGTTGGGAGGCTTATGCCGGCGAAGGCGAGCCCTCGGGGTAGTTGGGACCGCCGCGCGCCTCAGGCTTGAGCACCTGCTGCACGCTGCCGCCGGTGTCAGTGGGCGAGGCCAGAATGGAACGAACCGGGGGAAGTTCCAGGCCCTCGATCAGCATCCTCACCTCTTCGGCGTCGATGGTCTCGCGCTCCAACAGCGCCGCGGCAATGCGGTGCATGGCGTCTGCGTTGGTCTCGACGATGTTGTGCGCGATTTGATACGCCTCGTCGATCAGGCGGCGCACTTCAAGGTCGATCTGCCGGGCAGTCTCCTCGCTGAAGTCGCGATGCTGCGCAATCTCGCGGCCCAGGAATATCTGCTCCTCCTTCTTGCCGAAGGTGAGCGGACCCAGGCGGCTCATGCCGTACTCGCATACCATACGCCGGGCCAGGTCGGTGGCGACCTCAATGTCGCTGCCCGCGCCGGTGGACATCTGGTTGAGGAAGATCTCCTCGGCCACGCGTCCGCCGTAGGACATGGCCAGCTTAGCCTCAAGATATTCCCGCGTGTAGTTGTGCCTGTCGCCGGGCAGGAAGATGGTGACGCCCAAAGCCATGCCGCGTGGAATGATGGTGACCTTGTGGATGGGGTCGGAGTGGTCGCGGAAGAAAGAAACCAGCGCGTGGCCGGCCTCGTGATACGCGGTCACCCGCTTCTCTTCGTCGGTCAGCAGCATGGACTTGCGTTCGGCGCCCATGAGCACCTTGTCCTTGGCCAGTTCGAAGTCGTACATGGTGACCTGCTTGCGATTGACGCGAGCGGCGTTCAGCGCAGCCTCATTGACCATGTTGGCCAGATCGGCGCCGCTGAAGCCCGGTGTTCCGCGGGCCAGCACGTTGAGGTTGGTATCGTCGGAAACGGGAACCTTCTTGACGTGGACGCGGAGAATCTCCTCGCGGCCGCGAATGTCGGGCAGGCCCACAACTACGCGGCGGTCAAAGCGGCCGGGACGCAGCAACGCGGGATCCAGAACGTCAGGCCGGTTGGTGGCGGCCACCAGAATCACGCCGTCGTTCGATTCAAAACCGTCCATCTCGACCAGCAGCTGGTTCAGGGTCTGTTCACGCTCGTCGTGCCCACCGCCCAGGCCAGCGCCGCGATGACGGCCGACGGCGTCGATTTCGTCGATGAAGATGATGCAAGGAGCGTTCTTCTTGCCCTGCTCAAACAGGTCGCGGACGCGGCTTGCGCCGACGCCCACAAACATCTCCACAAAGTCAGAGCCAGAGATGGAAAAGAATGGCACATTGGCCTCGCCGGCCACGGCACGCGCCAACAGGGTCTTGCCGGTTCCCGGAGGGCCAACCAGCAGCACGCCCTTGGGAATGCGGCCGCCCAGCTTCTGGAACCGCTGCGGTTCGCGCAGATATTCAATGATCTCCTTCAGCTCTTCCTTGGCCTCGTCCACGCCGGCCACGTCCTTGAAGGTGATCTTCTTCTGCTGCATGGAGAGCAGGCGCGCGCGGCTCTTGCCGAACGACAGGGCCTTGTTGCCGCCCGACTGCATCTGCCGTAGCATGAAGAACCAGATGGCGCCCAGCAGAACAAACGGCCCAATGCTCATCAGCAACTGCAAGGGCAGGTTACTCGACTGCTCTTTGATCGCGAAGGAGACCTTGGCGGCCAGCAGCGCCTTTTCCATATCTTGGTAGTTGCCGGGAAGCGTGGTGTGGAACTGGTCCTTGGGCGTGGCCTTCAAGTGGCCGTGCAACTCATTGCCCTGGATCTCCGCATCTTGCACCAGGCCCTGCTGAACTTTGTCGACCAGGTCGGAGTATTTAATCTCCGTATCCTTGCCCATGCTGGCGCCTCTCTGCACCACGCCCCACAAAAGCATGAGGCAGATGAGAATAAACACCCAGAACATGACCGTTTTAACGCTCGAATTCACCAGGATTCCTCTTTCCCGGCGGGGGAGAAGCCGCTGACATGACCTCCATCACCGCCCGCATCATCCTTAGACGCCCGTACCGTGCCTGAAGTCACAAAAAGTACACGACCCCCGAACGGCAGACACACCTGCTCTGCCGCCTGGATGAGCAGTACTATGATTGTACTCCCAAGCCGGGAATTCTATTCACAATCAAAAGGCCAAATCGGGACCCGTATCCGGGGCCTCAACTCTGCCCCAAGGCTCCATCCTGTTGAGACTGCAAGCTGGCGCCGTCAGCCCTACAATCCAAAAGAGTTGCCACAACGGCAATTCCCGGTTCCGGCTCCAGTTCCACGCCCCGCATCCAGGCGATGCGGCCGTCCAGTTCGAGCACCGGCCACAGCTCCCGGCCGGTGCCTGTAACCCGCAGCCGCTCCAGCACCTGCTTCACCTTGCGCGGACCGCCGGAGTACCGCAATGTAACCCGGTCGCCCGGCCGCCAGTTGCGGAGGATGGCGGTTCGGGCGGGAACAGGACCCTGGACCTGAACCGCGGCAGGCAGCTTGGACACATGGGCCAGATCAATTTTGAGCCGAATTCCAAACGCCGAAGCCACAATCTCGCCGGGAATGGACGCTGTGTATTCGGGAAATTCCGCCGCCCCGTCCGCTCCTGCCCCCGAAGCTGCTTCCAGCGTCAGGCGCAATTCGCGGTGGGTTCGCTCGGCGCGCAGTCCCTGGGCCAGTTCACTCTTCTGGCCGGCACGTCCGGTCAGAGCCAGCGAACGGACCGTTTCAGTGGCAATAAAATCGAGAGCCACGCCCAGTTGGCCAGCCGCATGGCGCAGCAGCCGCCGCTGCTGGGCCGGAGCCAGCGCAGCCAGACGGGTCACGTCCAGTGCAAGGCCTTCGCCAGCGGCTCGGCCACCACCCCGCACGGGACGGCCCGGCAGCAGGATTTGCGGTGCCAGGCGGGCCAGCTCGGCCTGCCACCAGGCCTCCTCGTCGCGAGCCAGCGCGGCCATCTGCACCAGGTGTTCGCGCAACTGCGGGTTCCAGCCCTCCAGCAAGGGCAGCAGTTCGTGGCGGATGCGGTTGCGGGTATAGGTCAGGTGACGGTTCGAGGAATCCTCCCGCCAGTTCTGGCCCAACCCCTTCAGATAGGCCTCAACCTCGGTCCGCGCAGCGCCCAGCAGCGGCCGCAGAATCCTGCCCTCTGGAAACGCGACCACTGGGTGAATGCCACCCAGCCCTTCAGTCCACGCGCCGCGCAGGAATTTGGCGCATACCGTCTCGGCCTGGTCGTCCCGGGTGTGCGCGGTCGCCACTGCCTCCACCTCACCCGAGGCCAGCAATTGCCGGAACCAGCCGTAGCGCAGCCGGCGCGCCGCCTCTTCAATGGATTCGCCGGGCTTGCTTGTAGCGGCATTCGCCTGAGCTTCCGCAGCGGTATCCACACGCGCTTCATGGAAGGGCAAGCCCAGTTCCGCCGCCAGGACGCGGGCAAAGTCGAGATCGGCGTCGGCCTCATCGCCGCGCAATCCGTGGTGCAGATGGGCGGCGTGCAGCACCAGGCCCAGTTCCCCGCTCCGCTGGTGCAGGACGCGCAGCAGGGCCACGGAGTCCGCGCCGCCAGACAGGCCCACCGCCAGCCGCAAACCCGGCCTGAGCAGCGCTGTATCGATGGGCAGCGCGGGCGGCAGCGTTGAGGAGAACTTTCGGCTCATCCCCCTGATGATAAGCGGGCAATGCGGCCTTCTGCCTGCCAAGTTGCTCCCTCCGCGCCTCCCAGCGCGGAGTCTGCCGCCTCCAATGCCGTCAGCACCCATTACCGGTTACTCAATGCCCGTTGTATACTGCACCCGGTATGCAAGTATTTGTGATTCTTCCCGCGGCAGGACTGGGCACCCGGATGGCCGGACCTCAGCCCAAGCAGTTTCTTGCCCTCAACGGACTGCCCATCCTGATCCACTCGCTGCGCGCCTTTGCGGCGGTGCAACGGGTAACGGCGATCTATGTAGCGGTGCGCAAGACCGAGATCGAACGCGTCCAGGCCCAGATTGCCGAGTATGCCGCCGAGTACGGTTTTGCCGGCCGGGTACACGTGGTCGAGGGCGGCGACAACCGCCAGGAATCGGTCTCCCACGCCCTTGCCGCTCTGCCCGCCCAGGCCGACGACATCGTGCTGGTCCACGACGCGGTGCGCCCGCTGATCGACGCAGCCACCATCGACCGCACCATTGACGCTGTCGCCCTTCACGGAGCGGCGATTGTCGGCATGCCGGCCGTGGACACCATCAAGCAGGTGGAGCGCACCGCGCACGGGGCGCTGATCACCTCCACTATCCCCCGCGAGTTCGTGGTGCTGGCGCAGACCCCGCAGGGTTTCCGCTACGGCCTGCTCCAGCAAGCCTTTGCCGAGGCCACCGCCGACGGTTTTGTCGGGACCGATGAGGCGTCAGTCGTCGAGCGCTCCGGCCATCCGGTAGCCGTGGTGCACGGTTCTCAGGTTAATCTGAAGATTACCCAGCCGGGCGATCTGGAGTTGGCCGAGTTTTACCTGCGGCAGCGCGCTCGCTGATTCCAGCTAAACGCAGTAATTGAGACCGCCGGCAGCAGGGTCACAAGAATAGGCACGGAGACCCACAGAACCATGGACACACGCATTGGATTTGGTTATGACTCGCACGTCTTCAAACCAGGCGTGCCGCTGCGCATTGGCGGACTCTCGCTCGACCACCCCGAGGGCCTGGCCGGCCACTCCGACGGTGACGTCCTGCTCCATGCCATCACCGATGCTCTGCTGGGTGCGGTAGCCGCCGGCGACATCGGCAGCTTCTTCCCTCCCGGCGATCCGCGCTGGAAAGACGCCGACTCGGCCATCTTTCTGAATTTGGCCTTGGAAGAACTGCAAAACGCCGGCTTCCGCATCGTCAACATCGACACCACTCTGATCCTCAATGCGCCCAAGATCGGGCCGGTGGCCGGGGAGATGCGCGCCCGCGTCGCAGACCTGCTGGAGATCGACATCGACCAAGTGAGCATCAAAGCCAAGACCCCCGAGGGCCTGAACCTGGACCACGTGGCCCAGTGCCACGCCGTCGTCCTGGTGGAGCGCGTCGTCGAGCGCGAAGACCTCAAGAGCATGAGCGCCGTCATCGAGAGCCAGCGCCAGCTTGAGGACGTGGTCGAAGACCTGCTCACCTCCGTGCACGGCGTGCCCAAAAAACGCGCCGTCAACCCGGTCTACGACACCGAAGACATTACCTAACCCAGACCCCGGGGCAGTGCACGTCTCATTGCCCCTTCGCCTTCCCGCCGCAAAACACCTCCACGATTTTGATTGCGCAATCACGGCATTGGCCTTACCGTGTCTCAGAGTTCCCAATCCACTTCTGGAGTGTCCTGTATGCATTTTGTCGCGCTCATGCTGCAAGCTCAGCCCGATCCTGAAGTCGCCAAACGTCTTGCCGTAACCATCCTCTACCTCATCCCCATCTTCATCCTGATTGGGCTTGTAATCCTATTGCTGCCCTTCTGGTTCATCCTCAAGAAGGCTGGATTTTCGCCCTGGCTTACGCTCATCAACATCGTTCCGTTTGGCACCTTGATCCTGCTCTATGTGCTCGCCTTCGCGGAGTGGACTGTGGTGCCGGCGATCCCGCCAGCCTGGCCGCCGCAGCCGCCCTATCCGCCCCAGGCCTGAGCCGGGCCCACGCAGTTGCGGCGAGCCTCAAATGCTAGCATCGTGTAAGGAAAGAACCTTACACGATGTCTGATTCCGCTCCCTCGGCTGCAAACAAGCCTCGCGTCCGTTTTGCCCCCTCGCCCACCGGTTACCTGCACGTAGGCGGAGCGCGCACTTTTATCTTCAATTGGCTCTATGCCCGCCACACCGGCGGAACTCTCGTACTGCGCCTGGACGACACCGACGTCGAGCGCAACACCGAGGCCAGCGTCCAGTCCATCTTCGAAGGGCTGCGCTGGCTGGGTCTTTCCTGGGACGAAGAATACAAGCAGTCCGAGCGCCTTGCCCTCCACCGCCAGGCGGCCCAGGACCTCTTCGCCAAGGGCGTTGCCTATCGCGACTTCACCCCCGCGCACGCAGCAGACGACGAGCAATCCAGCGCGCAGGGCGCATGGCTCTTCAACCCCGGCATGCGCGAACTGTCCCGCGAGGAAAGCGACCGCCGCGCCGCCGCCGGCGAGCCCTTCGCGCTCCGCTATCGCGTCCCCCGCGGCCAGGCCCGCATCCTGCGCTTCACTGACAGCGTCTACGGCGAGCAGTCCAAGCAGGCCGATGAAGTGGAAGACTTCGCTCTGCTGCGTTCTGACGGCATGCCGACCTATCACCTCGCCTCCTGCTTCGACGACGCCGATCTCCGCATCAGCCACATCGTCCGCGGACAGGATCACCTCACCAACACCTTCAAGCACCTGCTCATCTTTGAGGGCCTCGGCGTCCAGCCGCCCCAGTTCGCCCATCTTCCCCTGCTGGTCGCGCCCGGCGGCGCCAAGCTCTCCAAGCGCAAGCACGGGCCGGTGGTCAGCGTCACCACCTACCGCGACGCCGGGTTTCTCGCTGGCGCCTTCATCAACTTCCTCTGCCTCCTCGGCTGGTCTCCCAAGAACGACCGCGAGTTCCTCACCCTCGACGAGCTCACCGCGGCCTTTACTCTGGAGGCTGTCAACCGCGCCAACGCCGTCGTCAACTTTACTGAGGACGACCCTTTTGATCCCAAGGCTCTCTGGCTCAACGCCGAGCATATTCGCGCCCTGCCGGTGGACGAACTCAGCCGCTGCATCGAGCCCTTCATGGAGCAGGCCGGCTTTCATCCCACGCCGGAAAAGCTGCTCGCCGTCACTCCGCTCATCCGCGAGCGCATCAAGCTGCTGCGTGACGCCGTCTCGGCAGCCGACTTCTTCTTCCTCCCCCAGCTCGCCCCCTACGACCCTGCCGACCTGATCCCGCAGAAAGGCGATGCCGCCCTCGCCCTGCGCATCCTTCAGCACGCACAAGAGGTGCTCGCCACAACCACTTTCGACGCCGATTCGCTGGACCAGGCTCTTCGATCCGCAGCCACTCACCTTGGTTTAAAGGCCGGGCAGGCCTTTCAGCCCATCCGCGTCGCCGTCTGCGGCCGCAAGAACGCGCCGCCCCTGTTTGAAACCATGGCCGTCCTCGGCCGCGAGGTTTGTCTCGCCCGCATCCGCCAGGCCGAACAAAGCCTTCAATCGCTCACTTGAGCACGGCATCATCCGTACTGCGATGAAACCAGCAGCCTTCAGTTCGAGGTGCGGACGACTTCATCCCATTTTCGCAAAACGGGACTTGGGTACCGGGCCCGTCGGCGGAATGTTATTTGGAAAAAATAGAGACCGCACTAGTGGCAGCGGCTGCTACGGCTGCCAGCGTGGCCCATAAGGCTGCACTTCTGTTAGACCTTCCAGACTTGGTCAGCGCGATCATGTTGCCCGTTACCCAAGCCATCACGTTCTTTCCCGGATCGCCATCAATATCAGGTTCCCAGGCGGGGGAAATCTTGATTCTGCTGGAGCGGTACCAGTAATAAGCGGAAACTACACCTGATATAAGGCTTATAAAAGCCAAGACAACGCCAAGGCACTGCATTCTCTTCAGTTCCCCCAGTTTTCTTCTCACGCCCACTAATTCATGAGTAAGTTCCCTCATCAACATACGCCCGAATGAAAGTTACCGGGCGCACCGGCCTCGATTTTGAGACTTGGGGCAAACAGCATCACTCTCGGGAGCCACGTACACAAAGCGCGCGAGGTTTCTTGCGGCCTTCGAATCGGTAGGAGAACGGCGTCCCACTGCCGAAGCCGAAAACCCACGCTTGGCCAGAAGCACTTCCCAGAGAACTGCTCCATTCCCCCCAGGCAGAGAGTTGGAGATTCCCCTTCACTCGCCAAGGGACTGCTTGTCCACCACTGCTCTGACCAGGAGCATTGACACTGAAGTCATAGATGCCCTGCAACTCGTTGATCGTCGGCAAGCGCCAGTCCGATTGTCCGCCTAGCTGCAGATTCCGACAGTAATTCGTCGCCTCCTGCCAAGTAACATCGATGCCATTATCCTTCTTCGTCCACATTAACCCTGTTATCGGATCTGTCCAAGCCACAACAACACCCACTGGCACAGGCGTCTGTTCCTGGGGGGCCTCAGACCCCGCAGCGGGCGGACCGGGTTCTTGTGCCACAGCAGGCTCGAATTGCTTGATAGCCATTTGGGCGGCAACAAGTACCCACGCATTGCAAATCTTCTCTGTGTTCCCTGCGTTTTGGCATAGCTTCGTCCATATGCTGAATTCACTCGAACATTTATCGTTCATCAACTTAACGGCAGAATCTCCTCCGTCATGAGACGAGTACTGTCCGTTCTTCGCCTCCATCACTGCGCAGTCGACAAACGCTCTATCGTAGCCTTGAACATTTGTTTTGGGGTCGAGCAATCCAGGAGGCGGGGTGCTCTTTGCAAGCACGCTATCAATCACCGAATCTGGCGTGTGCGGTCTTGCTAGGTTGTAGAAACACATTATCAAGCCCACCGCAACAAGCCCCAAAAACAATTTTGTGCCGGTTTTCATAGAATTTCCCTTCCTCTGTTTGATCCGCGCGGGCAATGCCGCTAAAGGTGGCGCGGACCGCACGACTTCCGGCTCTGTAATGGCTGCACCGCATTCCTGGCAGAATTGCGCGTCCGGCCGCAAGGGAACTCCGCATCGATGGCAAAAAGCCGCCATGACCGCCTCTCATTCTGTATTTGCCATTCATCCTAAACCCATTGGCGAACTGTGCGCGAAACACTGGCATCCCTCCCATGGAATAATGAATGAAAGCCATGACCAACTCGAATCCGGAAAGCAACGCCGCTCCAACGCCAGTCGCCCCCACGCCCACCAACTTCCTTCGCGATCAAATCGCCGAGGATGTGCAGACCAAGAAGTACGGCGACGCCGTCATCCAGACCCGCTTTCCTCCCGAGCCCAACGGCTACCTCCACATCGGCCACGCAAAGGCCATCTGCATCGACTTCGGCCTCGCCGACGAGTTCGGCGGCAAAACCAACCTCCGCTTCGACGACACAAACCCCGAAAAAGAAGAGCAGGAGTACGTCGACTCCATCATGGCCGATGTCCGCTGGCTGGGCTTTGAGTGGGACCGCCTCTGCTACGCCTCCGACTACTTCGGCCAGCTTTACGAGTGGGCTTTGCAGCTCATCAAGGCCGGCAACGCTTACGTGGACGACCTCTCCGCCGATGAAGTGCGCGAGCACCGCGGCACCCTCACCGAGCCCGGCAAAGACAGCCCATATCGAAACCGGTCCATCGAAGAAAATCTCGACCTCTTCACCCGCATGAAGAACGGTGAGTTCCCCGACGGCTCGCGCGTGCTCCGCGCCAAAATCGACATGGCCTCGCCCAACATCAACATGCGCGATCCGGTCATGTACCGCATCCTCCACGCCGAGCACCAGCGCACCGGCAACCAGTGGTGCATCTACCCCATGTACGACTACGCCCACGGCCAGTCTGATTCGTTGGAGTGCGTCACCCACTCCATGTGCACCCTCGAGTTCGCCGACCACCAGCCCCTTTACCGCTGGTATATCGAGCAGCTTGGCATCTTCCCTTCGCAGCAAATTGAGTTTGACCGTCTCAACCTCACCTACACCATGCTCAGCAAGCGCAAGCTGCTGGAGTTCGTGCAGGACAAGCACGTCAGCGGCTGGGACGATCCCCGCATGCCCACCCTGGCCGGCATACGCCGCCGCGGCTTCACGCCCGAAGGCCTCCGCGCCTTCTGCGCCGCCATCGGCATCTCGCGCACCAACGGCGCCACCGACATTGAAATGCTGGAGCACTACCAGCGCGACGACCTGAACCGCCGCGCACGGCGCGCCATGGCCGTTCTGAACCCGCTCAAGCTGGTCATCGACAACTATCCCGCCGGACAGGAAGAGTTCTTCGAGGTTGCCAACAACCCTGAAGACCCCGCCGCCGGGACCCGTGGGGTCCCTTTCTCCAGGGAGATTTACGTCGAACAAGACGACTTCCGCGAGGTTCCCCCGCCCAAGTACTACCGCCTGTCTCCGGGCAAGGAAGTCCGCCTGCGCAACGCCTACTTCATCACCGCGCAGAGCGTGGTAAAAGACGCAGCCGGCAACGTCGTCGAGGTGCATTGCACCTACGATCCGGCCAGCCGCGGCGGCAACTCGCCCGATGGCCGCAAGGTCAAGTCCACCATGCACTGGGTCTCAGCCGTGCACGCCATCTCCGCTGAAATCCGTCTCTACGACAAGCTCTTCAGCAACGCCGATCCCTACGACGTCGCCGAGGGCCAGGACGTCCTCAGCAATCTCAACCCCAACTCCCTTGAGATCCTCCTGGGCGCCAAGCTTGAGCCCTCTCTCGCCAACGCCAGGCTTGGGGACCACTTCCAGTTCGAGCGCGTCGGCTACTTCTGCCTCGACCAGGATTCCACAGCGGGCAATCTTGTCTTCAACCGCACCCTCCCGCTCAAGGATTCCTGGGCCAAGATCGAAAAGAAGGCCGGAGCCTAGCCACCCGCCGCACCGCAGGCGCCGGGTACACAACCCTCGACCCGGCCACAAATCCTCCGTGCCCCATCCATTCCAAAGTTTCATCGTGGAATGGGTGGGAAACCACGAACCCCGCCCCACCGTTTTTCTGTTCCCTGTTCCCTGCCTTTTGCAGATAATTACCTTCCGATGCCGCATACTGGAGAGGCAATGGAGTGTGTCTTGGAGGCTGGGCAATGGGTAAAAAGGAGGTTGAAAAACGGTGTACCCCCACCCCCCCACCCAAAAACACACTTTTCGGGGGGAAGATTTCCACCGCCAATAACAATAAGATGACTGGAATCATGATGTTAACGAGATATTCCGAAGAGACACCTATTATCTCAACAGTTAACAGCAACCCCTCAAAAACACGCCTTTTTGATAAAAGTAAACAGTTTCTTGGCGTTTTTTAGCCAAAAATACGGCCTTTTTATGCGCTCAATCTCCGGCCTTTTCGGGTCGTCGGCCGTGCGGCCCAGGTCCCGATTTTGACCGGGGAAACCACGAACTCTCCCTGGCGGTTTTTGCTGAAAACGATCCTTCGCCGGCGTACGCCGAATATTGACGGAGAAGTAGGGCTTTTCTATTCCCTATTCCCTATTCCCTGTTTTTTTATTTCCCGATCACATCGATCGGTACTGTGATCGTTCTCGGCGGCAGGCATTGGCTGTTGTCGCAAGCCTGGAAGTGCAGTTTGGCCTCGACCAGGTGATTGCCCGGCGCGGCCACGATGTGCGCCTGAATAATGAATTCGCCGGTGTAGACGCTGAGCTTTGTCTTGGGATCGATGGGCAGCGTGAGGTCTGAGCCCGCAGGATAAACAGCATCCTTGAGCTTCACGCCCGCTCCGTCGGGAATCGAGAACGTGGTCGGAATCAGGTAGTCTTCCCGCGGCGTGTGCGAGTTGATATGCATTCCCTGCGCAATGCGGAAGTGCAGCGCCACGCTGCCCGGTTTTCCGGCGGCCACAGTCACCTGCTCGGGATAGAGATATT
>Ga0302320_10003604_pt1 | contig 35834 bp, 46 predicted proteins | sample Bog_T0_3_FD_202130 | JGI IMG/M metagenome (GOLD analysis project Ga0302320, IMG submission 202130) | Peat permafrost microbial communities from Stordalen Mire near Abisko, Sweden - Bog_T0_3 | ecosystem: Environmental > Terrestrial > Soil > Wetlands > Peat | place: Sweden: Abisko, Stordalen Mire...
GCACCGTTTTAAGAGAGGCTGGGGGTGAAATTCCTCCAGCCGACTCACCAACAGCAAACCCCGCACTAGCGTGCGGACCCCTTATATCTCCGGCCTGAAGGCCGAAGCTTTACGGGGTATTAGGTAAGGCAAGAATGGGCCGGAATCCTCAGACTGGGAAAGAGATTAAGATTGCAGCGCGGACTGTGCCCAAGTTCAAGCCTGGCAGGGAGTTTAAGGATTTAGTGCGGTAACTTATAATTTCTTAACAACAAAAATTGCAAAAGGTGATTTCGTTGTCTCCATTTTCCATGGAAAACCATCACTTGCATTTCCAAGTGGATGGTGGATTTCTAAAACCTCAAAACCAGCTTGCTCTAAATTTTGAGTAACATTATTTTCGTGCCAAAAATAGTCAGTAAACTCTATTCCTGCATCTGGTACATAAGCTTTTGCCAAGCTTCCATTATTTAAATTCTTATTTTCAGGATAACTTGTTTGTAAGCAGTACCAATCTAAAGAGTAAAGATCACTACTATTAGTTAATGTAATAAATACTCCATTAGTTTTCAGTACTCGTTTTGCTTCACTAAAGTAAGACAACATTTCATGTTGATTAGAAAGCTCAAGGATCACTAAACTTGAAAAAACAAGATCAAATACATTATCTTCCTCTGGAATGCGGCCAGTGGAGATTACTTTAAATGGTATTCCTGTTGTTTGAATGGTAGCTTGGGCTACCATTGCCTCGCTGATATCAACTCCGGTGACAATAAAACCCTCACTTTTTAGAAACCTCGAAGAGATCCCAGTACCGCTTCCATAATCTAAAGCTAACTTTCCATTCAAGTATTTTCTAAGTAAAGAGGGGATATCTCTAAATCCAAGATAGCGAGAACTAGTGCCGTCAGACTTGATATATTCTTGAGCCTGCACTGCCGAGTGATGTTCATACGAAACATAAACTGTACCCGCGTTAATATTTCCAAAATCTAACATCATTCTTGACTCCATATTAATTAACAATAGTTTAAAGATTCCTGTCTAGTGACAGTTCTGCGATGATTGAACTAAAAGTGGGGAACATATTAATTAACTCGTTTTTTTTCCCCATATAAAAATCTAATGGATCAAAACTAGGCGAATTTGTTGCAGTAAGTAATGCATACTGTCCTCCTGGTGTCAATCGCATAGCCTGCCAGGTGTTTCCGTTTACAAAAAGACATGGGTTTTCTCCATGAAGAATATTATTACCTAATATTTTTTTGATTATATTGCCTTCGTTAGTTATTTGAAAAACTTCGACAGGATCTCCTAGACAAAAGTTAAATATTTCATCTGATATCACTTTATGGAATGGGGAGATATTTTTATAACAAAGTAGTACATATATAATTGAAGTCGCATATCTTTCTAATTTTCCTAAATTTACTCTATTTTTTGATACTCCTATTTCTTTAAAATAACCACGGTTAGCTGGTAGTTCTATTAAGTCTAATTTATTTATAATTTGGTTTAGATCTAAGTCATACATATTAACTATTCTTTCTATTCCAGTTTGGACCTTTGTAAGAAAGACCACCAGTAATCCAATACATTCCTTCGATGCTAATTTCACCTATTGATCCACTTTGGATGGTAATATTTTTAAAACCATACTCGTCATATAATATTTTTGCTTCTAAGTCCCCTCTTGCTCCATTTAAATTAAAATCTATATGGATAGGTGATTTTTTAGAGATGTTAGATACTGAATTTATAAAACTAGAAATAGAATTGAAGCCTAAAAATTTCTTTCCTTTTTTTATTGCATCAATTCTCCAAATTTCAAGCTCGATTTTGTCGTCGTCTATTACAATGGCGTCATAAATGTTGTCTTCAGATATACTTTGAATTCCATGCATTGGTACGACACTAACGAACGAAGAAGGAATAAGTCCAATATTAAAATTAATGCATTTATTCTGGATTTCTGAAATTTCAAAATAGTCACTTACTAAAATAATTACAATTTCACGGTTTTTACTTCTAATTTTCTTAATAATATCAAGATTAATCTGATCAAAAATTTTTCCAAAAAAGAATATTGCACATGGCCCATGCGGGATAGTACGTAGCCATTTAAGTAGTCCGCTTTTACTGAAAATATCAGAGATGCTATATCTATTTAATGTTAAAATTAGTTTTTCTTTTATAATATCTATATTTAATTTGTTCAATTTGTAATTATTCCTAACGATAGCAATATTGCTATCGTTAGGAATGTCAATGTTATGAACAAACCATGGCGGCACATTTGCTAATGGTAATGTGATTGTAACAGTGGAGCCAATTCCTTCTGTAGAATTAAAAATAATGTTCCCATCACACTTATTTAGGTACTCTTTTGCATGCGAAAATCCTATACCACTGCCATTGCTTTTGCCGTGAGTGAAGCCACGTTCCCCAACTCTGTGTTTTAATGAATCAGATACTCCACTACCATTATCTGAAATTACGACATTAATATTAGAATTGTATTCTACTATTTGAAATTGTATTAGAGAAGCTTGAGCATGGATTGCATTTTCAATAAGATTTGAAAGTATAATTTTAAACTCATATTCATCTACAAAAATAAATGTAGAGTAATGTGACAAAAAATTTTTTGAAAAATTTATATCAAAAGCTCGTTGTGGTTCCAGTAAAAAATCATGTACTACGGTTTCCACTAAGGCAACAATAGGAAGAGATTTTGCGTTGTCTCCAAAAAGTATGTTTGGATCTTTTCTAGCCTTACTAATTCGTGTCAATGATCTATCTAGTTGTATGAATTGTTTTGTTGCCGTAATTACGTTCGTCTCATCTTGAAATACAGCCTGTTTAAAAATACTTTTTAAATGATGAATTGAACCGTTCATATTATGAAATGTATCGCTTGCAAACTTACGAAAGGCTGCGTGTTCTGTTGCTTTCACGAGCCCCCTTTGGCTGATTTGAATAATATCCAACATGTTGTTAAAACGTAGGCTGAGCTTAGTTACTTCGTCAGAACCCGCAATTCTAAATCTGTAATCAAGATTTTCTGATTTCATAATCGTGTCAATATCCTTTTCCAGGATGGTTAGTCTTGAGGTCAAAGTTAGCGCAAGAAAACGTGCTAGAGCGAGTGATAAACCAACAGAACCAAGCATGATCAATAAAAATTTATGTTTTAGTGTCTTTAGAATCGCCACTAAGTCTGTATTTTCAATATTTACAAGCAGGTAGTAGACATAGTCACTTCCATTTTCGTCACCACATTCATAGCAAAATTTTGTACTTGCTTCAACTTTTGTAACGAGTTGAACCTGATTGTTTTTGAAAATTGGATTTTGAATTTTATCAGAATAAATAGTTATTTTTTGATCGGCTTCTTTATCTTTTGTGTTTTGTATTGTTCCAATTAAGTTTCCAAGCTTAGAATAGAGTGATATTTTTTTTATGTTAGAATCTGATCTTAAAGTATCAGTAAATGCTTTACTAATAGAATCTAATGAAATGCTAATTTCAATAATATACTTTTCATCATAAGATAAAAGCATCGTATATTTATTAATATAAGGTTCCCCGTTTTTCAGCATGCATCTCAGCATCGGAGTATGAATCTTTTGAAGATTTCCTGAAAAAAACCCTTTATAAAATGGAGAAAAATCAAACAAACTTTCAGGATATTCATTCGGATTTTCAAAAAATGCTTCGTTTATAAACTTTCCTCTACTATTTATGATGAAGATATCAGAAATACCAAATTGACGAGTAAATGCCTGAAGCGTTTTCTTAGATGGAAGACCATGATGGCTTATAGATTCTCTGATAGCGTACGCTGCATTTAATGAAATTAGTTCACTGTATTTCTCTAGCTCAGAAATAGTTCTTGAAATTAAATTAGATCTATTCTGATAGTCTCTTAAAAAAATGTTTACAGTGCTTTCTCTTACTAATTGATAAAGGGCAATAACGCAAATAGAAGATATTATTAATGCTGAAAAAAATATATAAAAAAAAGATTTTCTAAACATATCGTCATTCGATAAATCGCTTCAATTGATCGTTGTTCATAGCTGTTTTAATTTCATCGAGTGTTATTATATTAAGTTTTACAAGATATTCTGCAAGCTCATCTACTGAAGTAGAAAAAATTTTACTATAACGAGCATGTTTTTTTGAAAATATCTCTTCTGATTGGGATAGGTTTGAAATGAAAAGTAAGTGTCTTAGATTAAGTGTGAGATCATGTCGTGGGTTGTAAATATCAGCGTATTTACGGTTTACTTTAGAATTATCAGATTGCTGATGGGGCTTTTTTATTAACTTCTTTTCCATTCCGTAACCTCGTCTATGCTTAAAATGTTTCTATCAATTAAAAAATGTATCTTTGAGGCAAGAGTGTTTCGTGTGATTCCAATTATTTTGGACAAAAGACGAAAACTTGGTTTTTTTCCAAATTTTATTAATTCTTGCGAAGTTTTTCTTAAAAGCTCAACTAGCAATAAATCACAATAAAGATCAAAGCTAATTTTCAAATCTGAATTCCATTTAAGAATGATATTGTTATTATGTACTTTCTGATTCGAATATGGAAGACTATATAAAGAGTCGGCAGTTGTACTTTTGTTTGCAATAGCGGTTGCTATCCCTTTGTGTACATAATCTGGAATCGATAAAGGAGTAAGCATGTTCCCAATTTTTGTTTCTGTCATAGAGACTAAGACGTTCTTTAGTTCGGAAATATTTCCAATATCATATGTGTAATTACGAAGAATCTCCATCGCAGTCAAACTGACTGAATATGGACCGCCTTTGAGAGTTTTAGAAAAGAAATTAATGTAATCAGCTATTTCAGATGACCTGTTTCTAAGTGGATTTATTTCAACTGATGCTTCTCTTAATATGTTCCATAATCCAGGAAGAAATGAACCGTTTTTAACAAGTTCTGTAACAGAGCGTGTGCTAGTTGATAAGATTCTAAAGTGAAGCTGAAGAGTTCTTTTGCATCCTACTGAGGACGTAGCTTTTCTTCTTAATAAGTTAAATAGAATAGATTGATAACGATTATCTAGGTAATCAACATCTTCCAATAAAAGCCAAGCATTGTCAGCTTTATTTAGCATGCCTTTTGCTTCTTTTAATTTTCCGATTACTTCGAGTAATGCTTCTTGGAATTGGTTCTGGTCATGAAAAGTTATTGAATTTATTGAAAAAAACAGAGTGCTTCGTGGTAAGCAGTCTCGAAAACATTGAATATAGAATGATTTTCCTGTTCCATGTTCGCCTTCTATATGAATAAATCTAATTTCTGAACTTTGCAGTGCTGGTATTCTATTTATGAGTCGTTGAAAAGTTGGCCCAATAATGGTTTTTTTAAGTTTAGAAATAACTGGGTTAGAAAGTGTTTGTTTGATGGATGAGACTTTATATGTGTTGTACAATGTCATTCCAAATTCTTCAGCAGTTGCTGTTTTGGCTATATAATTGTTAGCACCAGCCTGATTAGCAGCTATACCTAATTCTGAAGAAATTATATTTGAACATATAATGATTACTATATCTGGAAATAACGATCTATAATGTTTAGCGAGAGATACTCCATCGACATCAGGATCGTTAAGTGCATAGTCGATCAATAAAATATCTGGCAACTTCGCTCTCTTCATACGGTCCATTAAGTGGGATGCATTTGAGAAAGAAAAAACCGTAAATGAAACTGGATCGCTAATTCTTGTGAGCAAACTTTTTACAATATTTAGCTCAACTATACTGTCATCTAAATGAAAGACTCTTAGTCTGTTTAACATATAATGTATGTGTATTAATATCAGAGGCAGGTACTAAGACAAGGTAAAAATGTAGAACTAATACTTTTTTAAGTTGGCTTAATTAATGAGCAAGTGCTCAAAATAGTGGCCACACACCCGCTAAACTATTGAGCCATGAAGTTACTCGAGTGTTGCTAGGTTATTTTCTTTTGTCTTAAAAAGTACAATAAAAACATATAGTTATAAATTATTTGAAAATTAGGCAAACCTGTCGTAAGAGGCCAGTCACTTTAAAGTAGTCTAGAAACGTCTGTTAAAAAAATTGAAAATGATACTTATGGAGTATCGATGATTGCAATGGAAGTAGGATTATGCAGCTAGAAGATAAGCCGGATTTTTCATGCGTCGACTTCTTAGAATTCTCAGGCTCCATTGGTCGAGCACAGTTCCTATTTAATTTTGGAGTTCTATCCATCAGTCAATCCTTGGTTGCACTGGGATGTGGGTTCTTAGATTCCACCATGCTGCGTCCAAACGCACCGATACTTTTTCATGTTTTGTATGCCTTTGGCATGATCGCATTTCTGAGCTTAGGCCTGGTCATGCATTTTCATAATTTTACCAAGCGAGCCAGAGACATCTACGGGGAGGGAACCCATTCCTGCATGCTTGCCATAGCAGCCTTTGTTCCATTCCTCAATCTCATCGTGTGGGGCTACCTGGCTGTGACTCCAGGAAAATTAAATCGCAACAAGGAAAGCTCATGAGGACAGTATTCATGACTGTCTGAAGCATCAGTAAACACACGTGTTCTAGAATAACAACAGGAGTATCAGCAGTGATTAAGCAACAAGAACATTCTGAAAAGTGCACAACCGAGTTAAGAGTACAATTTATATCTTCTCAATTTGGTAAATTAAGCCCGATAGAAGGGTGGGTCCTGTTATTTTTTACAGTTCGAGCATTTGAGAAGTACGTGGAGACTGATCAAAGTTACGAGGGAGAGAGGCGATTTGCGGCAAGCTTTGTTGCACGAAGTCTTAATCTGGGGGAAGCAACAGCAAAGCGAGTGATCAAGTCGCTTCAGCACAAGAAGTATCTTGAAAAGATCGAATCGAATCATAACCAAGGAAATCTATATCGGGTTCTCAAACCGTTTGTATTCCCTAAGCAGTCCTTTCTGGAGTCGGTTCAAAATGGACCAACTCGTCAGATCAATATGAACCAACTCAGCACGGAAAAAGTGACAGTTGGATCAAAAGAAACCAACTGTCAGATCATTTTGAGCCAACAGTTGGTTCAAAATGATCCACATCATGATTCTGATTCTGATTTGATAGAAATCAGATCAGATTGTCTAGGACTAAAGGAAATCTTTAGGGAGAGGTGGCAGCAGTTAGGGGAGTCAGATCAGCAAGGAGAGGAAAGAGTATTTTTTGAAATCCTTCGGCAACATCCGAATGATCTCTTGTTGATTCGCGATGTCGTGAATTATTGCGAGGAAAAGAAAACTGATCTTTTTGGAAAGCCTATTAAAACTTCAGTGATTGGGATGCTAAAAAATACTTTCAACAAGGGGAAATGGCCTATCCTTCAGCGGACCTGGGAGCAAATCAAAACTAAAAAATGTGAGAGTGAAGCAGTTGTTTATGGGAAACCGGATGATAGGGTTGCAGCCCCTCCTCCTATCGAGCAGACTGAGCAACCCTCAGCTGAAGCGTGGGAAAGTGCGGAGACAGAGTTTTTAAAAGCATTCCAAGGGGAAACTCTCAAAGCCATGATTAAAGCCTACGCTGATCCAAGCTGCACCCCTGGAGGCAGGTTACAGCAACTTTCTGCTTCTAAGAACTGGGACGAGAAGGGAAGGCCCATGGTGGCTGAGGCACCAGAGGCTCAACAGGAAGAAAAAATTTCAGAAGAGGTCACAACTGAATCTAATACGAATCAAGATTCACCCAAAGTGGATCCACAATCCATCGAGATGACTCCAAGTGTTGAGGCAAACCTAGTCAAGCAAGATATTCCAGTGGAAAGTAATATCAATTCTCCACCTCCCTCGAAGCAAAATGCGCATGGAATCGAGCCTCAATCTTTGGTTCATAACCGATGTGGGCATTTTGCCCACCTCATAGGAATAAAATCAATTCCAGTTATAAATAAAAATCAGCAGATCAATTCACCCTGTTTTTAGTCAAGAAAACACTTAAAATATAGGGAATATGGACAAAACATGACTCTCTAATTCTTACATTTTCCATTGCTTGAATCATGATTTCTTTGATGTATGGGCTCATTCAATTGTGAGTCAATGTGCCGATTCATTTTTTGAACTCATTGAAATGATTGAAGACTTTAAAGCTTCATCAATAAAAAACATGGACAATATGCCCAGTTGATTAAATCTAAAGTTCACGTAAATTACAACGATCGAGGTGGCAACGATGAGCAGGGAAGAGTTTGTAAAGTTAATTCAAAGTGGAAAAACAATTTACGATTTTGAAAAAGAGTTGATTCGATCTGCTTTATTTCTCTACGACGGGAATAAGAGTAAAGCAGCAAAGGCGATTGGGATTTCAACCCGAACAATTCGAAGAAAAATGGATGGATATCGGTTTGGTGAAATTTTTGAAGAAAATGAAACAGAAGTGGAATGCGCATGATTGGGAGAATTAAAATATGACTGCGACTTTTAAGCCTGCAGAGAGAATTCAAACAAATCTCAAGCTAGCGATTTTAGGGCCATCAGGTTCTGGAAAAAGTTTCTCAGCTCTCTCTATTGCTTCTGGGATGGGGGATAAAATTGCAGTGGTCGATACTGAAAATGGCAGCGCTAATCTTTATGCGGATCGGTTCAAGTTTGACGTTCTGACTATTGCTCCGCCTTATACGATTCAAAAATATGTTGATGCAATTAAAGCAGCTCAAAGTGCGGCCTACGACGTTGTGATTGTCGATTCTCTTTCTCATGCCTGGATGGGAGAAGGGGGACTGCTGGCAAAGAAAGAGGCTTTAGATTCACGAGGGGGAAATTCATACACAAATTGGTCATCGATCACGAAAGAGCACGAGCAACTTAAGGCTGCGATTTTGAATGCCAAGATTCACATGATTTGCACGATGAGATCTAAGCAAGATTATGTTTTAGAACTGAACGAAAAAGGAAAATCAGTTCCTAAAAAAGTAGGAATGGCTCCTCAGCAAAGAGATGGACTGGAATTTGAATTCGCTCTTGTTTTTGATATGGGGATGGATCATCACGCACAAATATCAAAAGACAGAACCTCACTCTTTGATGGCCAGATTTTTAAACCAACAAAAGAAACGGGCGAGCTGCTGATGCAATGGCTCAAGTCAGCAAAGCCAGTTCAAAACACTTCCGAGCCTATAAAAACATCAGGAGTTCACTGTCATACTTGCCAGGCTGAAGTCGTTTTACATAGCTCAGGAACGGGCTATCTTTGTCCCAATTCAAAACAAAAAGGGGATGAGCATTTAAGATTTCTAAACGCAGATTTAGAAAAATATTTAGCATTGAACCAGGAGAACCTAGCATGTGCCCAATAGTGAACCCAGATTTTAGCGAAGCTTTCAAGCCCATTCATCCAGGGACTTACCCTTGTCGAATTCAAGCAGCAGAGCTTAAGACAAGCGAAACAACAGGGACAAAATATATTTCTTGGGAGCTTGCTCTTGATCCCAGTGGGAAACTTAAAATCTTCCACAATACTCCTATTCACGGGCGTGGAGCTGGCATGTTTAGAGATCTGATTCATGCTGCTGGAGATGAAAAGTATGAAACAGGACACTATGATACAGGGGATATTTTAGGTCATACGATTGTTTGTGAAATTGAGAACGAGACTTATATCAATAGCCAAGGACAAGAACGGATGAGGCCCAAGGTGAAGGAAGTCAGAAAATTTGAAGCTCAGCCATCTCATGAAGCTGATCTTTCTTTTTAAGTGAGAAAAAATTAAATAAGGAATGATAAAACTATGACACTTCAAGAAGCGATACAAACAGGAAAGAGATTTAAACGAGGTAAAGATACGTATTGGCATAGGTGTATGTTTGGGAGAGAAACCTTTTTATTTTCAAAAGAAGATATCTCAGCGATGGATTGGGAAGTGGAAATCAAGAAGGTGACCATTACAAAAGCGGATCTCATGAGGGCATTTTCACGCATCATGCAGAATTCAGAATATTTTCATCTCCCCCTACAAGACAGTCTTTTACTTGAACTTGGACTGAGTGATTGAAGGGGGAACATATGGAAGCAATTCAATTAGCTCCTGAACGGTATGTGCTAGATGTGACGATTCCAGGTCTTCCACCAACGGTTAATCGTACTGGTCGAATGCACTGGGCAATTCAAGCGAGAAATGTCAGAGATCAAAAAGATAAGGTGAGATACTCTATTCGTGGGTTCATCCCAAGAAAGCCGCTGAAAAGGGCAAAGCTGACTCTAACACGGTTTAGCGCCTCCTCTTCCATAGATCCCGATAACCTCGCAAGTTCTTTCAAATCGACGGTGGATTCTTTAGTGGAGTGTGGTGTCCTGGAAGATGACAAAATAAGTAATATTGGAATACCTGAATATAAATGGGAGAAGGTAGAGCGGGGGAAGGGATATATCAGGATTCGAGTTGAGGAGATCCAGTAACGGGGGTAAGACGATGCAATCACAAGTTAGAATCCCTGAACTGATGATTGAATGTATAGAGCAAGGTTTAAAGCTTCATGATTTAGAGCGAGAGTTGATTATTGTTGCGCTAGAAAAGTATCAAGATAAAAGATCAGTTGCTGCAAATAAACTCGGTATTCCAGTTTATACACTTTATAAAAAGATTAAAAAACTTCAGATTAAAAAATTTAACTCATTTCCAGTTATAAAAAAAGATGTCTCTCTTTCTGCTGCAAAACGATTAGGGCTGATGATTGCCCAAGCACGCAAAAAAAAGGAAATTGGTCAAAAAGAATTAGCTTACTTGCTAGGTTATAAAGGTGTTTCTAGCGTCTGTCATATTGAATACGGTAGGAGACTAATTCCTATTAGAATTGTAAATAGGGTATCTTCACTTTTAGGTATTCCCATTCCAGTTTTGAATCAGGCAATCTATGAGGTTGAAATGGAAAAGGATAAAATCGCATGACGATCCGCTACTCAGTCACAGCAGATTTTAAGTCTCTTGGCGAGTGGGTGAAGATCATCGGTGGTAAGCACGTTCCATATGTGACCTCGAAAACACTCACGGATCTAGCAGGTGAAGTCAACAGTGCAGCAATTCAAGAACTGGGGAAGTATTTTACGCTGAGGAATAAATATGTCATCCGCTCCTTTCGCAAGACCATGGCAGATAAAAAGCAATGGCCTTTCTGTTATTCCCAGGCTGGCTCAGTAGCTCCGTTCTTTGGCCTTCAAGTGTCTGGAGGTATGAAGACTGGAAAGAATGGTACATGGCTGGGAGTTCCTAAAGCACGAGGTGAACAACTAGGAGCTAGGCCTAACGTCAGTGATGTCATTGGTAAGCCCCTCTGGGTGAGTCAATTGCTTCAGAAGAAAGGTTATCTCCTGGTTCCTGGTGCTGTGTCCAAGTCTCCTCTGCTGCTCAAACAAAAAAGGGTAGCCAGTCGCAGGAACAAGAAGCGCCCCAACGCAGTCCATCGCAAGCGGGCTCATCACACGGGGAAGCGTGGATGGAAGAGGGAGACGATTTACGTGATGAAAAAAGATGTTCAAATCCCAGCACGTTTTCCATTTGATGAGATTGCTAAGAGGACGATTGAGCAGAGGTATGAGCAGATATTTAGAAGGAATTTAAATGAGGCGATCAGCTAAAATAAGTCTATATTATTAATAACTTAGCGTTTATTGTAGACAAATGTAGTTGTTTGTAGTAATTTAACTACAGGAGATCTTTCCTTTATGGGATTGCCAAAAACTGTTCGCTTAGATGATGAGTTAGAGTCTGAAGTTGAGAACTATATGAATCAGAATAAAATTAAGTTCCCACAATTGATTACTATGGCTCTTCAGAAATTTATTTCTGAACCTCACAGGATTGAGCTTCTCCCAGTCGACGATAAGCAATGGTCTGAATCGGTTGAGCGGTCATTTAAAAAGCACAAGAAAGCAATGGATAAGTTGAAGTGAGTCCAATTCTTATTCCTACTGCTGCTCAAGTCATCGAGACCAATAAATACCTTTGTCAGCAAGGCGGAAACCCTCATCATTGTTTCGATCCTGGAAAAGTAGAGAGTGCTCTTCATACTGCTTTTTATCCAGGTGCGTATCCATTTCAACTGGGTGGAGTGGCAAAGTTGGCTGGAGCTTTGTGTTTCTATCTTGTCAAGAGCCACGCTTTTATGGATGGGAACAAACGCACTGGAGCTTTAGTGGCAATTACTTTTCTCAACCTGAATGGGTGGGATTTACAGTATCCGATTGACGAGAGCACGGGAATAAATGCATTAGCTGAAGTCATTGAAGCATGTGCAGCGAGCAGTATTACAAAAGAGCAGCTCATGGACTGGTTTGATTCGCATAAAGTGAAAGCTCAAGATGAATTAAATAATGAGTAACTTGTTTACTACTATTCATTTTTTACTGTAGATAAAAACATTACAATATCCAGTCTAATTTTTGTCATTTTAGACACTAGTGTACATTTTCATATCGGTATAATTTTACTCAGTCTCGAACCTAAGAAAGAAAGCGAGTATGAGTAGATTTGAAAGTGGTTGGGTAAAGTTTTATCGAGAGGATATTGGTCTCATCGGTCAACGCTACGAGGTGCTAGGGCTGTGGACTACGCTGCTTTGTATGGCATCACGATTTGAAATTCAAGTGTGGATGAATTCTAAGTTAGTCACTTTTCCTGCTGGGTCAATCATTACGTCGCTACAGCAGTTAGCGCAATCGAATCAGCAAAAAGCATTGAGTAAAGTCAGGCGCGATTTAAAACTTTTGGAAGCACTTGGAAGAATTCAACAGTACACAGCGAAGGAAGGGAGGGTGATTTCGATTACTCATTGGGAGACTGAAATAGTCGAAAATAGTGACAAAATGCCTGAAAATAGCCTAAAAAATCGGCAGATCAACAGCAAACCAGTAATAGATCAACAACAAGGGAATGACAGCCCCGATCATGTATCAAGTGGTGAAAATAATTCAGGAAAAATAGTTAAAATTTTTGGATCGGCAGATGTTCAGCAAGCAAGCAACATTGACGTTGTTCAAAAACGACAATCTATTGGAGAAGGAGAAGAGAATAAGAATAAGAAAGAAGAACTAAAGGGAGAAAAGTTGCCTGCGGCACCTGTTTCTCCCGTGAATTCTGGTTTTGTAAACTTGACTCAAACAGAAGTTCAATCGGAAGATTTTGCTGACTCCGCTGAAAACCGGGGACAGGGCCAGCAAGGAGAAGAGGAATCCACAAGTTCAGAGAAGAATTTGAAGCCCGAGGATTTCTCCTTGGCGCAGTCCCCTGAAACACTTCCAGTTTCAGCACAAACAGAAACCAAAGCACCCAAACTCAAGCGATCCAAGGCAGACCCCATGCATACCCGACAATTCATTGCGAGCTATGTCACGGCCTACCAGCAGCGATATGGAACGGAATGCAGGCCTGTGATTGACGGCAAAACGATTGGTCAGATGAATCAGCTATTAGCCAGCGTTCCCGTGGACCAGGCTTGTAATTTAATCCAAGTTTATTGCCAGATGGAGGACGATTGGTTTCTCAAGAAGGCTCATGACTTTACGACGTTTACAAACAATCTTAACAAAGTTTCCAATGCATTAAATACGGGAAATGACCCCAATGATTTAAATCAGTTCAGCATTGGTCGCATTTTGAAAGAACGAGGCTTAGGCGAATGACTCAATTCGAATTTGATTCTCAGATGGTTAGGCTTGTGAAGACTTTCGGTAAGGCAGCTTATGCGGATGAGCGATGCTTCATTTTATGGCAGGAAGTGAAAGACATGCCAGCAAGTTGGTTTATTCGAACTGTGAACGAGTTCATCGGTAGCTATCGCCAGGCTCCATTGCTTGCTGAATTCAGAGAAGCAGTGGCCAAAGGCAGAGAAAAAGTATACGAGATTCAGAAGCGCCAGCATAAGCAGGATGCACACGGCTTCATGCAAGGCGATACATTTCCAAACAATGAAGAGATTCAATACCGCTGCGAGATGATTAGGCGAAGACTCAAAGGCGGTGTGTCTGATGCTGAGTATGCAGAGTTTATTGAACAATTAGAATCAGGCAGGAAGATAGATCAACAAGCAGGATAAAATATGACGTATATAATATATTCTACTAGATATTATGTGGGTCCTTTCCCTGGAGAAGCAACGCAGGTGCCTGCGAGCGCGTTATAAAGCTAGCAACAGAAATTTTTTATTCGAGTCATCATCATTATGAAATCACAAAGCTTTTCAAAATATTTGTATTCTATCAATGAGCTCATGACTTTAACTGGAAAAAGCTTTCGGACGATTAAAAAGCGTCTGGAATCCATCACGCCAGAACAGGAAAACGGAAATTGTGGGACTCTGTATGATTTAAGAAAAGTTCTTCCACTGCTCTATCGTCCTAGTGCAGAACCTAAATCTTTAACAGATTACCGTATTTTGCGCGACAAATCCGAAGCTCGTTTAGCTGAGGCCAAAGCGCAGAAGCTCAGGCTTGAAGTAGGCCTCATGAAAAAAAAGTTAGTCCCATTAGAAATCGCAGAGAAGGAATGGGCTGCCCTGGTCTCCACATTTCGATCTCGAATGCTTGCTCTGCCATCTCGGGCATCTCTGATTGTGCATGATTTAGAAACACCTCAAGAAATAGAAATGACTCTAAAGGAGTTTATCCATGAAGCCCTCACTGAGTTGTCCAGCAATGCTAGTATCACTTCAAAAGAGTTTATTGAACATTCGCCTCTTGATGGCACCTCCTCCAAAGTTAAAACCGACTGAATGGGCAAACCAGCACCGCAAGCTTTCTCAGGAATCGGCTGCTGAACCTGGTCAGTACAATTCCAAGCGTGCCCCCTTTCAGCAAGAAATCCAAGATACGTTGGTTGACCCCAAGGTTCATACCTCGGTAGTCATGACTAGTGTTCAGGTGGGAAAATCAACTATTTTGGAAAATTTATTGGGCTATCTCATTGTTCATGATCCTTGTCCTATTCTGCTCATCCAGCCCAATTTGGATGACGCAAGTGCTTTTTCTAAGGATCGTGTGGCTGCGATGATCAGGGACACTTCTTGTCTGAAAGAGAGGGTAAAGGAAGCACGTTCCAGGGATAGCGGAAACACTTTGTTTCATAAAAAGTTTCATGGAGGAAGCATTACCTTTGCAGGAGCCAATGCTCCTTCAAAGCTGGCAGGACGACCTATTCGAATTCTTATGTGTGATGAGGTGGATCGGTATTCTGCAAGTGCAGGTGTCGAAGGAGATCCGATCAGCCTTGCAACCCGAAGGACAAATAATTTTCCAAACAGAAAACTTTTTCTAACCAGCACACCGACCGTTAAGGGATCTCGAATTGAACAAGCCTTTGAACTGAGTGATCAAAGAAGGTTTCATGTGCAGTGCTATCATTGCCAGCATTGGCAAACTTTTAAATTTCCTCAGCTCAAATGGAAAGACAATGATCCAAAAACAGCCACCTATCATTGTGAAAATTGCGATAAAACTTTTGAGGAAGCAAAAAAGCTTGCAATGCTTCGTCAGGGCAAATGGATCCCGACAAAGGAATTTAATGGCACTGCTGGTTTTCATTTAAATGAACTTTATAGCCCTTGGCGTAGGTGGTCTGAAATTGTGGATCACTTTTTAACAGCCAAAGGTCATACGCAAAAACTCAAAGTCTTTGTGAATACTGTTCTTGGTGAGAGTTGGGAAGAAAAAGGGGATGCTCCCGAGTGGAGAAGGCTCTATGAGAGAAGGGAAGATTATCCTCTTGGGAGCATTCCGAAAGGTGTTCTTTTCCTTACAGCAGGGGTTGATGTCCAGCAAGATCGGATTGAGGCTGAAGTGATTGGTTGGAAAGAAACAAAAGAATCCTATTCTATCGAGCATTTCATTTTTCCAGGGAATCCAAGTACCCAAGCTCCTTGGCAGGAGTTAGATAAACTCATGATTCGTCACTGGACACTACATAATGGCATTACAATTGGCATCAAGCTTATGGCTGTGGATTCTGGATACCTTCCAAGCATTGTTTGTAATTGGTGCAGGAAATACCCGCCCAATAGAGTGATTCCTGTGAGGAGTAGGCCGAATCAGTTTGTACTTGCTGAGCCAACTAAGAAGGGGACCACACATTTAGCTGGACGGTCTGGTCGGAGCAACGCCTGGAATCTGGGGAGCGAAGCGATTAAAGCTGAACTCTATGGCTGGCTTCGCTTAGAAAAACCGCTTGACGGGGAGGCGTATCCTCCTGGGTACTGCCATTTTCCCGAGTATGACGAAGAATACTTTAAACAGCTCACATCGGAGCAGCTTGTTTCAAAAGTTGTAAATGGTTTTACAAAGTATGAATGGAAAAAGTTCTATAGGAATGAGGTGCTCGATATGAGGGTTTATGCTCGTGCCGCAGCTTACTTAGTTGGGCTAGACCGCTTTCAAAAAGTTCATTGGGACCAACTCAAATCTGAATTGAGATTGGAGATAGATGAACCGATAAAACCAGTTTCAAGGAGGGGGAAATTTTCAATTATTTAATATTATTCTTAGCTATAAAAGCAGTCTAGCCTAAAGCTATAAAATAGAATGTTAAATTTACATACAGATGTTATAGTGCAACCGTCCTTCAGTGGATGGGCTTCTATAATAGAGGTATTTTATGAAAAAGAACTCATTGGTTAGCACGTTTTACTTGCTTCTTTCAATTTATCCATGCTTAGGGTTTGGCTTGGCTTTTATGTTGGAGTCTTCGAGCTTTGCTATGGGTCGTGGTAATGACTGTATGGATGAAATGAAAGCAGCTCTTTCTGAGAAGATGGCTAAAGGGATTAAGCCTAAGCAGGCTTATATTTCAGTCATTAAAATGTATGAAAAAAAAGGGTGCGCAGAGGAAGTTAAATCATTACTGACGGAAATGATTTCATGCGGGATGAATCCAGGTGTGAGTATTTATAATTCTGTTCTTAATGCATATGTACAATTAGGAGACGGAGATAAAGCAGAAGCGTTTCTTGCGACTATGATAGGAATTGATGCTCATCCAAATTTAAAATCATATAATTCAGTCATTAATGCTTATTCAAATGGGAATCTACCAGATAAAGCAGAAGCGTTTCTTGCGACTATGATAGGAATTGATGCTCATCCCGATATAACCTCTTACAATGCGGTTCTTAGTGCCTATGCAAAAGCGGGACCCCCAGATAAAGCAGAAGCGTTTCTTGCAACCATGATAGGAATTGATGCTCATCCTGACATAACCTCTTACAATGTGGTTCTTAGTGCCTATGTAAAAGCGGGACTTCCAGATAAAGCTGAAGCATTTCTTGTAACTATGATAGGAATTGATGCTCACCCAAATTTAGAATCGTACAACTTAGTGATCGATGCTTATGAGCGAGCAGGACGTACAGATAAAGCGCAAGCGATACGACATGATAGTCACTTTTTGTTGAATATGAATCTTAGATAACCATTCCAGGAATTGACACTGCAACCGTAGGAATGGCCATATTTGCATGCACGTTACTGGTTACACAGGTGGCCACTATAGAAGCGCGAGTCAAATAATGAAAAAATCTAAAACTAGTTTCTAGTCTCATGAAGTGGACAAATCTATAAATTTAAGCTGCTTTCAAAGCATAAACCAGTTTTGCAATATTATCTAAGGTTGGGTTTCCTTCAGGAGAAAGAATTCTAAATAATGTTCTCTTTGGAATATTAGCTCGTTTTGAAAAGGCCTCTTTATTGATGACTTCAAGATGAGCAGATAAAATTTCCTTAAATGACTGCGAGTCCCCTTCTTTGAGGGCTTCCATGAGAGCACTATAGACAAAGTTAGGATCTTTTAAACTTTCTTTTGGAGCATGCTTTTCAAGGGTGACTCCCTTTTTGAGTTGGACTGGCTTGATATTGTTTAAGGAGAAGCCTCGCTTGTTTGATGTCTTTTTTTTGTCCATTTTTAAATCCTCCTAAAAGTAAAATAACAATGTTTCCCTGGGCATCTATTCTTCTAGTGAAATACACTCTCATCCCATTTGCCCATCTGAGTTCAGCTAAAGAATCTCCAATATTTTTTGCATCGCCAAAGTGATCATGAGTTTCAAGTCTAAACAGTCTAGCCTCTACCAAAGCCCTTTGTTTGTCTTGTATCCCACCAAGCCAGCTGTCAAACTCAGGAAGTTTCTCTAGTCTCACAAAAGCTATAATGCCATATATGGCATTATAGTGTCAAGAAATAAAATGAGACTAAGAAGGCTAAAAAGTTGACTCTCCAGTCACCTTTTTGCCCTATCTCAGTCAATTATTTAGACGTAAAACTATTACTAGATGTCTAAGGTGAATCTCAAATTCTCAGACGAAGATATTGAAACACTGACAAACGCCATTAAAAAAGGTGTTCAAACCGTTTCGTACGGGGACAGATCCGTTACCTATCGATCACTGGATGAGATGATGAGAACCCTTCAAATCGTAACAGCATCACGTGGAAAGAAGTCACAAAAGTTTTATCCTAATTTTCATACGGGCAGGCTTACACGATGAACTATCAGACCAACCACAAGCCTACGCTCGCGAAACGATTGAAGAGTGCACTCCATGTGCTCTTCAATCGATATTATGAAGGTGCAAGTTATTCTAAAGACAATCGAAGTTGGAACTTAATTACTCGAACGAGTGCCAATGTAGAGAATCGTATTGCAGGCCAAATCATGGCCAACCGTGCACGCTCTTTACTTAGGGATTCTCCTTATGCTCATCGGGCCTTACAAACCATTGTCCACAACACGGTAGGTGCTGGCATAGTTCCACAGATTAGATCAGAGAATGAAAAAACGCTCAAAACGCTTTCTCAACTTTGGCAGGAGTGGGCTGAAACTCCTGCAATCGATATCGAAGGCCGTCAAAATTTCTATTCCATTCAAGCCCAAGCCTTAAGGACAATTGGCAGTGATGGAGAAAGTTTAGTAAGGAAGGTTAAGTCAAAAAATAGCTCAAGAATTCCATACCAGCTTCAGGTACTGGAACCCGACTATCTGGACACTTATAAAGAATATCGGACTGAGACAGGCTACATCACATCAGGAATTGAATTTAAAAAAGTTTCAGATACGAGGTACGATCGGTTTGCTTACTGGCTTTTTAAAGAACACCCAGGTGGGTTTCTGAATCTCCAATCTTATCAAAGTTATTCCGGTGCTTCGATTCCTATTCCAGCTGATGAAGTGCTGCATATTTACCGCATCGATCGTCCAGGAGCGGTTCGTGGTGTGTCTTGGTTTCATCAGTGCCTTCTTGCGCTTCAAGATCTGCATGATTATCAGCAGGCGGTACTGAGGCACCAGAAGCTCACTGCTTGTTTTGCAGTATTTATCAAAAATTTAAATGGAGATACAGTCCTGCCTGAAGAAGAGGAGCTTTCCGATATTCAGCCTGGGATGGTGTACAGACTCAATCCAGGTGAGGACATTAGCCTAGTTCAACCACCGGAACCTGCCACAAATTATGGAGAGTATTGTAATCATCATTTAAAATCCATTGCCTCAGCATTGGGAATTACTTTTGAATGTTTAAGCTCGGATCTTTCGAACGTGAATTTCTCAAGTGGACGAATGGGCTGGATTGAAATGTTTAGGAATATCGATTCTTGGCAGTCTCAGATGCTCATTCCTCAGCTTTGTGATCCGGTGTGGAATCTGTTTTTAAATACTGCACAAGCGTATGGGATTGATACTTCAGATGTGACGGTCAACTGGGTTCCTCCTAAGCGCGAGATGATTAATCCTACAGATGAAGTAGAAGCTTTAAAAACTGAAGTGAGATCTGGGTTTGTCACCTACAGTGAAGCTTTAAGAAGTTTAGGAAAAGACCCAGAACCTCATATGGTAGAGGCCGCTAGGGACTTTGAAAAACTCAAGCAACTTGGATTACGCCTCGAATGTGACCCCTCCACTGAAATTCAAAAACCTCAACCCCAGCTCAAGCTATTAAAGGAGCCACCTCATGCCAAATCTGATCAACAATCGTGATCAAAATGAAGACAAAAAAGAAGATGAAGACAAAGAAAAGCGTGACGCCCCTGATCCCGACGAAGAAGAACGGGAGAAGGAGGATGAAAAAGAAGACGATGAAGAAGATAAAAAAGAAAAAGAAGACAAGGAACGCTCCGTTGAACTTGTCTTTTCTACAGGAGCAGGAGTTGTCAGGCAGGATGAAAACGGAAAGGAATATTTAGAAGTACTTTCTCTTGAGCCTGGAGCGGTGGATTTTTCAAGGCTCAATTCTGGGAAAGCTCCGCTGCTCAATTCCCATGCACGAGATGGGCTCAGTAATATTCTAGGAGTCGTGAGTCAGGCTTGGATTGATCCCAGCACGAATCATGGGGTTGCAAAAGTGCGCTTTAGTCGAAGGCCTGATGTAGATCCGATCTTCCAAGACGTAAAGGATAAAATTATTGTCTCAACCTCTGTCGGTTATTCCGTGAATGCTTACGAAGATGCTACCCAGCCAGGAGATGAAATACCAGTCAGGCTAATCACGTCCTGGACGCCCCATGAAATTAGCTTAGTGGGAGTTCCTGCGGATCCTCATTCCGCAGTGAGAAAAAAACAAAGAATCGAGATGAGAGTCATGCAAAAAAACACCAATGACGTCATTGCTTCCGAGCGGACGCGAGGACTAGAAATTAGAAAAGCAGCACTTGCATTAGGAGTCGGAGGCACTTTTGTTGAAAAGCTCATTAAAGATGGGGATTCCGTAGATGAAGCGAGAGGAAAACTCATTGATGAGATGATTCGAGTTAAACCCAAACATGACATTATTGGCCATCACAGTTTTCAATCTGGATCTATGGATGAAGTAGAAACAAGGAAGCGGGGAATTGAAAGCGCGATTTTACATAAAATGGCTCCCCAGACTTATAAACTGGATGATCTAGGCAAGCGCTACATGGCAAGCCGCCTGGTGGATTACGCCCAAATGTCCATGCGTGGGTATGGGGGAATGTCAGACCGAGAATTTTACAATGCACCGATGGATACCTTCATGCGGGCTTTTAATGGAGGAACAAGCGATTTTCCAGCCATTTTAGCCAATGTTCTTAATAAGGAACTCAGGCGTGGATTTGAATCGGCTCCAGCTACATGGCAAGCCTTTTGTCGTAAGACCAATGTGAATAACCTAAAACCCATTCAGCGGCCACAGCTAGGTGAAGCGCCTCTGATGGAAAAAGTAAATGAACACGGAGAATATCGCAGGGGTGGAATTTCAGAAACCAACCAGACCTATTCACTCGATGAATACGGAAAGATCATGTCGTTACCACTTCGGGTGTTACTTGATGACGATATGAATAGTTTTAGTAGAATCCCCACACTCATGGGTTCAGCTGCTTCTGATTTCATGTCAGAGACGTTTTATAATTTACTGGGCAATAATCCAAATTTAAGAAATGGAGATAAATACACCCCACTCTTTGACTCTAATACCCACTATAATGTGGCTGATTCAGGTGCTGAAATTAGCGTAGATTCTCTTTCGCAGGCCCGAACCGCGTTTAGGCAACAAAAAGGACAAGCAGGCCGTGTGCTCAATCTTCAGCCTAAATGGTTGCTCCTGCCTAGTGCTTTAGAAACAAAAGCGGAGCAGTTTTTGTCTCAAAATCTTTTAGTGGGACAAATTGCAAATGCAACTTCACCGCAAGGGATTTCTTTATCGAGCTACAATCCCTTTGCTAATAAACTGACTCCTATTGTGGAGCCACGCTTGGATCAATTCTCTAAAACTGCGTGGTACGTCGTGGGCGACATGGATCGGATTGATATCTGTGAGGTGGCTTACTTAAACGGAATGGAATCTCCAATAATTATTAGTCGGGATGGATTTTCTAGCTCAGGTGTTGAGTGGCGCATTAATCACTTTTTTGGGTTTGGATTTTTAGAATATCGAAGCTGGTTCATGTTCAAAAAAATGAAAGGCGAAAAGTAAAATGCAAAATTATTCCTACAGTGGTCAGTCGATTCCATTTTTAGCAACAGAGGCTGTCGTTTCAGGTCAACCCTATCTTCTAGGAAGTGCCTTTGGTGTGGTTTCAAATACTCTGATACCAGGACAGTCAGGGGAACTTTTTGTCACGGGCGTATGGAGGCTTAAAAAAGATGCCAGTGATGTCAAAATTGGAGCGAAACTTTATTGGGATACGACCAATAAAGATAAATACCTGACAGTCTGGGAAAAGGTAGATGCCAATGGCGCAGCTGTTCCTACTCCTCCCACGCTCAAACTTGTTGGACTTGCAGCAGAAGCCACAGCAGGCGATACGATTTTATGCAGGCTGAATGGAGTCTCCGTTTGAGCTTTCATCCCTATTCCGAACTGCTTTTTGATGCTTGTGCTTCCTGTCTAGGTGAGAAGGCAGAATTTTGCCAGAAAGAAGGTCAATCCTTCCTTCTTTCTGGCGTGTTTACGAAGGAATACCAGCTCATTCGTGAAGGATCAATCGATACTGTTGTTTCCTCAAGCGCTCCGGTCTTTGAAGTGTCAAGCAAGGCGTGTCCTGCAAAAGTAGGAGATCGCTTAAAAATCAGAGGCGAGCTTTACCGCGTGGTTGAGATTCAACCCAACGGGGAAGGACAAACGAAGCTTGTCCTGAAAAAAGGAGAAAAGCTGTGAACCGCCGTAAGCTGATTCGGGATTATATTGTAGATCTTTTGGATAGAAGCTTGGAGGACACCCAAGTTTACCATTCCAGAAGAATTCCGATTGCCAGTGGGGAATGCAGGGTGGTGAACGTATCGATTGAGAAGGAGCACAGCGAGCCTTTTGCCAAAAGTCCACTGGAACTCAAAAAAACAGCCGAGCTTTCTATTGAGATTTTGGCATTAGATTTTGAGGATGAAAACTCCGATGACTTGATTGATTCGATCACGGCAAAGATTGAAGAGTTACTTCACTTTGATGAAAGTTTTCATAACCTGATTGATCAATGTGTTTTGAAAAGCACAGAAACCTATTACGTCAGAGAAAGCGAACAAGAACAAGGCATGGCTAGGATGGTGTACGAAGTGATTTATTTTTCCATCCCGCATCAAACAAGCAGGCTTGATGATTTCACCCAAGCTTTTGTTCAATTCAAAGAAAGAAACGTATGATTCCAGAAAGCAGAATTCCATTTATTTATGTTGATTTTGATAATAGCAAAGCCATCACGCCAGGAGGATCTCAGGCTTACAATGTATTATTGATCGGACAAAAGCTGGATACAGCTGTAGGTCCTTCCCTGACTCCTACCTTAATTCGCAATGAGAAAGATGTCAGCGATTTATTTGGCTACGGCTCGATGCTTCATCTCATGGCTAAAGGCTATTTCTCAAACACTCCTACGGCAAAAACTTACGTAATCTCTCTAGATGATCCAAAAGGTTCAACCGCCGCTCAGTGGGGTATTACACTGGAGGGTGCTTACGTGAGCAATGGGAGTTTACCCCTTTTTATTGCAGGCAAAAAGTTTGAGGCCATCGTCACCAAAGAGACAACCAAATTCTTTTCAGATTTAGCTGATAAAATTACCAAAGACTCTTCTTGTCCACTCAAAGCAGAGGCTCACGAGTCAGCTCTCACTTTGACAGCTAAAAATAAGGGAGTCATGGCTGGAAATATTGATGTCAGAGCGGAGTTAGGGTTTTCAAAACAACCCGCAGCAGGACTCAAGCTCAAGGTTGAACATACTCAAGCTGAAGCTGGCATGGGAGATGTAAATCTTGAAGAATGTATTAAAAAAATTGCAGACAAACAGTTTCATATCATCGTCAATCCCTACACCGATCAAGAGTCTCTTCATGTTTTAGATCAGGATTTGACGGAACGGTTCTTAGCATCAAGACAACTCGAAGGCCAAATGATTGCAGCTTTAGGTGGTGATGATGTGGTTTTAACTGACTCAAAGCAAACACCCCTTCAGCATTCCAAGCACATGACTTTTTTAGCCACTGGAAAAAATAGTCCTACCCCTTCTTTTGTGTGGGCAGCAGCTTTATCCGCAGTGGTAGCTAATGAGGGACAAGTGGACCCTGCCAGGCCTTTTAATACTTTGCCTATTTATGGATGCCTACCTGATGAGGATGGAAGTCGTTATGAAAGAGCAGCACGAGCAAGATTGCTGGATGCAGGCTTTAGCACGTACAATGTTGATTTTAATGGCAACCCCAGGATTGAAAGGCTGATTACAACTTATTCTAATATTAATTCAACAACAGATCAGAGTTATTTATCACTCAATACTTTACTCACACTTTCTTATTTGCGCTTTAGTTTTGTGAACTATTTTTCAGCCAAGTACCCCAGGCACAAGCTGGCGGATGATTCGGCTATCGTTCATCCAGGATCCGCAATTCTCACACCAAAAACGGCTCAATGTGAGGCTGTAGCATTATTTTTAAGCTGGGAAGAGGACGGGCTGGTTGAAAATTTTGATCAGTTTAAAAGTGATCTTATTGTGGAGAGAAATACAAAGGATCGGGGAAGACTCGATTTCTTTATATCTCCCAGGCTCATCTCTCAGCTGAATGTGATGGGTGCAAAAATTTCATTTCTGATTTGAGGACATTATGGCTTATGTGAATCGAAGATCTGGCATTATTCATTTAAAAATTAACGGGACCTTGTATTCAGCCAAGGGAGGCTCCTTTAAATATAATTTGGGAGCTCCTAAGAATGAGGCCTTGCTGGATGCTGCTGGATCCTCCATTGGATACAAATCGACTGCTCAAGTGCCCTTCATTGAAGGGGAGATTTATGACAGCCATGATTTGGATTTAAAAACTCTTTGCACGCTCGATGATGGCACAGCCACGCTTGAGCTTGCCAATGGAAAGACAGTCATTTTACGAAATTGCTGGTTTGCAGGCACCGGAGAGACCCAGACGGAAGAGGCCACCATTGCTTTTAGGCTTGAGGGAAGATCCGCAGAAGAACTCAAATAACCGTACAAACACAAAAGGAAATTTTTATGATAAAAAGAATAGAACTTAAAGCCCCGATTCAAAATGGATCAGAACTGATTACTGAGCTTGTATTTCAACCGGTTAAGGCAAAACACATTAGGCTTTTGCCCCTTGCTAATACGAACATGAATTTTCACATCCAATTAGCAGGCACTTTAACAGGAACCCCGCCCAGTGTGATGGATGAGCTTTCAGCAGAAGATACGTTTCAGGTGATAGAGGTGATCGAAAATTTTTTTCTACCTTTCCTAAAGATTGGAGCGGCAAACTAGGGCTTTTTGCCTATCTTTTTCATTTTCAACCTGAATCTTTATGGGAATTTACAGAGGAAGATTTTTCATTCTGGAGTGAAAACGCTGAATTATGCCAACAAACTTTTCAGTAGCAGTCACCATTCGAGCCATTGACGAGGTGACGAAAACCATTAACCGAGTCACAAGCAACATCTCTAAGCAAAGCTCGTCCGTGAAAGCGTTAGGCCAGAATCTTGCTCTTGCCACTCCACCTCGTCACTTCACTCAGGCAGCAAAAGACCTAGGTGCTGAGATCTCAGGCATTACAAAATCTTCTGAAATGAAGCGTTTTATAACTGATGTAGAACTAGGAACAAAACGTGCTGTGACTGGTTTTAGACTCTTGGGAAGTGCTGCAAAAGATGTTTTTTCAGTGCTTGCCACTTCGGGCGTTGTCATTGGAGGCCTGTCTTTTGCCTCAAATCGCCTATTCACTGATGTATCTAGGTCTAATATTGAACTCAAGCATGCGGCCACTCAGCTAAACACTACACCCGATCAACTCAGGTCTTACAGACTTGCAGCGGAAAGTACAGGGGTAGCCCAGGGTGCGATTGACTCTGCCTTCAGTCGGATCAACGATATGGCGTTTCAGTTTAAAGTGGGGAATACCGCTCCTGCTCAATCGATTGCAGCGCTGAACTCTATCCACCAGGGGACTCCCATTTCTCTTTTAGATGAGCACAAACGGCAACGTTCCCCTGAGTTGATCTTAGGAGAGTTTTTCGAAAAGCTCAAGACCTCTCACCTTCCTCAAGTGACCAAAGTTCAATTCATGAATGATTTTCTTGGAAACGCAGATCTTTTACCTTTAGCATCACTCGGAAGGAAGGGTTTTCATGAAAAAGCATCCCAATTTCAAGGTGAAGATTACAAGGAATCAGATCAGGCAACAGAAAAATATTTACAAGCAACGACGCAGTTCAATACAAGTCTGGATAAGCTCAAACGTCTAGCATCCATTGAAATTCTTCCTGGAATTTCTAAAGGATTAGAAGGTATTTCAAACTGGATCAAAGAGCATGGGCAGTCACTTCGAACTCTTTTTAAAGATATCGGTGAAGGCATTCCACGAGAAATGAGTTCTGCACTCTGGTGGATCAATGGGCTTGTTAAAGGGCTTACTCTTTTGTCAAACACCCTTGGAATTGCTAATTTTGCTTTCTTAACAATGGGCCTCACCATTGGAGTTAAATTCTATAAAGCATGGCAAGTCTTAAAACCGATTCAAGCTCTTTGTGGGATTGGAGCTAAGCTTAAAATGGTGTGGTCAGGCGTGGAAGTGGCTTTTTCAGTGGTTGAAGCGGCTGTAGTTGCTCTCACGTCTCCAATGGGTTTACTCGTTGCTTCGATTGCAATGATTGTGGGAGCCTTTGTCACTTTAGGTGTGGTTATTTATAAAAACTGGAGCAAGATCAAAGAGGTTTTTAAAAGCTTTAAGCTGGAGTTCAAAAGTAATTTAGAAGACATAAAAAAACTCATTCATGGAACAATTGATTCTATTTCACAGTTCATGAATCCAAAAAAACTACAATTTTCAAAGGTTTTCTCTCAATTCAAAGTAGGCCAAGAATCGATCAAACAGAATGAAACTAATTATGAAAAAAAGAATTTAATTCCTAATTACAATAAACCTGTAACTCGTTTAAAAGACAATCCTACCCCAGCTGAAGTGACCGTCCGGTTTGAAAACTTGCCAAAAGGCGCAAGAATAGACGAGCCACGTGGGACTTCATGGGTCAATCTCTTTGCTGGTTATTCATCCGTGGGAGAAAGCGCATGATTCCACGAAAAAGAAGAATCAAAAAGGCCAAGTATAACGGAGTTTCTTTTTACATTGAGGATGATGAAACATCCGGTGGACGTAGGATTGTGACTCATGAATTCCCCTATTCTGAAATTCCAGCCACTGAGGATTTAGGCAAAAAGGCCAAACAATGGCAAATCCAAGGTTTTGTAGGTGGCGCTCTTTATAAGCAAGAGGCAGAAAAGCTCCAAGATGCTTTAGAGCAAGCAGGTGTCGGAACCCTAGATCATCCTTATATTGGAAAGAATAAAAAAGTCAGATGCACGAGTTACCGCAGAAATGAAACTAACCGAGAGTGGGGAGTGGTTTGGTTTTCCATGACCTTGACTGAGGCAGGAGAATTGCCTCAAATCACAGCACTCTCTATTGCCGATCAGGCGCAAAAAACTCAATCTTTCTTGGAAAACGTACTGCATACGTCTCAATCCATAGCATTGGGTGCATCAGGAGTTCTGTCAGGGGCCGCCGATACTTTAGATTCCTTATCAGAACAACTTGAAGAGAATCTTGCTCCATTTATAGCTGTGAGAGAAAGTTTAGGGGATGTACTCACTTCTTTAGCAGGGTTAAAAAACGTAGGTCGTGACATCTTATCTGAACCTGGAAATTATTTAAATGCCTTCATCGGTGCGTTAGGTGTACTCATTGAATCACCTCTGGATTCATTAACTCTGATGAATATTCTTAGCTCATCTCTTACACCTCTTTTTGAATCGATAAATCCATCGCTCGAGCGTACAGAACTTCACTCTACTTCTGAAACATTAGCCACGGTAATGTTAATTTATATGAGTGAAGTTGCAACAAGAAATGATATTTTGAATACAAAGGCAAGGGAAAAAATAAAAACGCTATTCCTATCATCCTGTGATTTATGTTTAGATCAATCAGATTCTTTTTTTGAAATCATCCAAAACGTCAGATCGGAAACCTATTTCACACTTCAAAAACAAGATGAACAAAGGAATGTAAAAATCATTCATCCCCAGGGATGTACAAATATTTTACTACTTGCCTATGAGCTTTACGGGGATGTTTCAAAATCCATACAACTCACTCAGATGAACCCTGACCTAAACCCTTGCTTCATCATCAGAGGCACCTTCTTGGAGGTGGTATGATTGCTAGTCTTGAAGCTTCAAAAGATCAGGTAAAACTCCTTGTCGGAGGTGTCTTGCATCAGGGCTGGAGCAGGGTGGATATTCACAGATCCATTTACACCGCAGCAGGAGCTTTTGATTTAACTCTTTCTCCTGTCTGGGAGCAGATGCCTCTTGATTTTGCTCTGTATCCAGGAGAAAGCTGCACATTAAAAATAGGCAGTGAAACAGTCATTACAGGATTTATTGATTGTGTCAGGCAAAAGTTAGATCATTCTCAGCATATTTTAGATGTTTCAGGACGGGATCAAACAGCAGATATTGTGGATTGCAGTAGTTTAAGGCAGTCCAGAGTTTGGAACCCTGTTCCGCTTGAGACGATTGCGGATGAGTTACTCAAACCCTTTGGGATTCCATTCATTCATCCAAAAAATACAGGCTCTGTGTTTCCCTCCTGGTCCATCCAAGAAGAATCCGTATTTGATAATCTCTCGCGAGCAGCTTCCTTGCGTGGTTTTTTACTCCTGTCAGATGGAAAAGGAAACCTGGTTGCAACCAGGCCCAGGACGAATCAAGTTTCAATCTTTATTCATGAAAAAAGTGGTGTTTTAAGCTGCGAACAGACTGAAGATTTTAAAAATCGTTTTAGCAAGTACGTCACCCGTGGGCTTAACTATGGACCCACCGAGGGGAAGGAAGAAAATCTCAGGTTTAAAATTCCTCCCGTCGTTGATTCTAGTATTAAACGTTACCGACCGATTCTTATCTCTCAAGATGGAGAGATTAGGGAGCAAGTCGCAAAAGACCGCCTAGCTTGGGAAGCGCGAGTCAGGCGGGCTAAGTCTAATCAGGTGGACATCACTCTGACCTCTTGGAAAGATAGCCTAGGCAAGCTCTGGGACATCAATCAACTGGTATCTTTATCTTTTCCTGGAATCCATGTGTCTGGAAAATACCTCATTACCTCAGTTCATTTCACTTTAGATTCCAGTGGAACAAAAACAAACTTACAATGTGAATCCGCCCACAGCGCAGATATTGACCCCACCTTGGAAGCCAAAGAAATCAATTTTAGAAAAGCTTTGCAAACCCCAGAAGGACCTAAATAAATGGATTACTCGTTATTTCAAGCCCTTGAAAAACTTTTGAAACCGATCCGCTCTCGGATTTCAAACCTCATTCAAAGAGGAATGATGCATAAATTGAGTGAGTCAGGCGTTCAGGTGAGTCTTGGGGAAGGCGATACACAGGAGAATATTCGTTATCTCCAGCATTATGGATTTGCCTCTCACCCACCTAAAAATTCTGAGACTTTACTTTTATTCCCTTCTGGAGAAAGAAGCACTGGATTTGCTCTGTCCTCAAACTCACCCAAAGGGTGCCCAGTCCAACTCGATGAAGGTGAATCCGCTCAGTATAATGAGGAGGGTTCATCCATTACTTTAAAAAATGGGGGTAAGCTTGAAATTAGAAACAAGGAAAATGAACTCATCAGTGTTCTTTTAGATTTAACGGTTCAAGTGGAAAAATTATCTCAACTCAGTGCACTGGCTCCTCCTGGTGGAAATTATCCTGGAGGCAATTGCACGATCAGCGTTCCAGGCTTTGACATCGCATCGGTCAAATCAAAGCTTTCTTCCTTTAAGGCGTGACCCTATGCAAGACTTAACGGCTTTACTTTTTTATCATGACATCTGGCTGAAAGAAGAACTCAGTGAAGAAAACTGGATTAAAAACGCAATTGCTATGAGCCTTTTTTCAGATCAAAGAGTGGAAGAAATCCCAGCCTATGAAGTATCCCACCGTGGGTATTGGGCAGACTCTTTAGATCCACAAGCTCAGCCTCTAGGCTCAAGACTTTGGACTTTAGCCAACCAGCCTTTGAATGAAGAAAGTTTAGAAGATGCGATCCAATACTCCTATGAATCTTTATCTTGGCTTTTAGACGAGGATGTCATTACGGAGCTAAAAACAGATGGTGAACTTTCAAAAGGTACCATTCTTCTTTTTATCGGAGTGGTCACGAAAAAGAAAAATTACAACTTCTCCATTAACCTAAATCGGGGGATCGATGGAATTTTCTAAGCCTTCTTTACAAACTTTGATCACCAGAATTCAATCCGACATCGCCAGTCGCTTAGGCATTGGGCTTCCCATTAAAAAGGCAAGCATCCTTTCTGCTCTTGCTTCCGCAATGGCTGGATCCGTGTTTCTACTCTATGGAAGCGTTGAATACTGGCTCACTCAGTGGTTTATCGATACGGCAACAGGGATTCATTTAGATCGATTAGCAGGACTCTTTGGAATGATCCGGAATGGAAAAACTCAAGCCCAGGGAACTATCCGAATCGAGGGAACCTCTGGAAAACTCATCCAAAAAGACGCACTCTTATCCACACAAGAAGGTGAAACCTATTCCATTAAAAATGACGTCACGATCAATGATCAGGGTTTTGTCCATGTAGTGGTCACTGCATCAGCAGCAGGGCCTGCTGGAAATTTAAAATCAAACTCGATTTTAAAACTGATCACTTCCATTTCAGAAGTGAAACGAGATGCCCTAGTGCTGGAAATTATCGGTGGATTTGAAGAAGAAAATGACGACCAGCTTCGAGTAAGATTACTGAAGCGACTCAGGCACCCAGGACAAGGCGGAAGTGAGGCAGATTACATTCATTGGGCGCAGTCTATTTCAGGAGTGGGCAATGTTTGGGTGACTCCTGATCCTAAATCCTTTTCAATCTTCCTTTCTTTTCTCACGATCGATGCAGATTACCCCCTCCCAACGGATGATTTGAGACAATCCGTTGAAGCAAGTTTGAAAACGAAAAAACCTTTAGGGACTCGGGTTTTTGTGCAGAAATTAGATCCAGTTCCTATTTTCATTGAAATCAAGATTTTCATTGAGATCATGATCCTAGATCAAAAAGACGTGGAAACAAAGCTTGAAAAAGCGTTAAAAAATTACTTCCTTAAAAAGGTATCTCCAGGAAATCGCATTCCATTGATTCACATCACGCAGCTTGTCTCACAAATTCTTAAACACGATCATTTTAAAATAGTTTCACCTGAAAGTGACATTCTGATTAGCCCAAATCAAATTGGAGTATTTGGAGGACTTAAATGCAGTTATTCTCAGTCTTAAAAAATCTACTTCCTCAAGGTGCTTTCTGGGAAGTGACGCCTCACAGTGCTTTTCATCGTTTGCTGCTTGCCTTGTCTGATGAACTGGACCGAAATTTAGAGGTCGTCTTAAATATTCCAAACATTCTTTCCTATGATCAAGATCCATCTCGTTTTATGAAGTATCTAGGTTTAAACCAAAGCTTACTCAAATCGAAAGACTCACAAATCCAGGCTATTTTATCCATCTTAAGTAGACAAGGAAATTTAAGCAGGCAGTACATCGAAGAAAGACTGAAGGCATTAGGCTACACCCACTTTTCAATCGATGATCCAACCGAAGAAGATGCTGGCCTTGAGCCCATTGTGAAAGATATGATTTCTGTCTACAAAAGAATTGAATCCATTCACTACTTGAGTGCTGGAGATCCTTGTGGAAGTTCGCTCCAGTCGTGGTGGAATCTTCCATTTGAATTAGATGTTAAAAAACTTCTCCCAGCTTATATTGCCGTCAACTTTTTATATCAGGAGAATATCAATGCTTCGAATATCTGAAAAAGATTATGGAACCAAAGACGGTCGTTTTCAAAACGGCGATCCAGTAACGAATACCCGTCCTACCAGGGTGACAGCCGATTGGCTCAACTCTGTTCAAGAGGAAATTGCAAACGTCATTACAAGTCGCAACCATACAAAACTAGATGCAAACGACCCAACCCAACTCCTCAAGGCTATTTTAGATATTTACAGTTACGGCGTAGATCCGGTGAGTTTTTCTATTGATAACGCGATTAAAACTCCAACGGATTTAACTTTTGAAGCGTTTGATAAGTCACTGATGAAAGCCGTTTATTTCAATGCTCTTTCCGTCAGACATACAACGAAAGCTGATATGACTTTCATGACTTCGCATGTGGCTGTATTTAGTTCATTCACATCTGAATGGTCACTTTTTACTCAATATGATCCTGCAATTATCAAAGTCGATCTTCAAGCCCCCACACATCCCATGCCACCTCTCAACCCTTCTACGAATATTCCTCCTCCGATTCAACCTGATCCTGCCGCAGTAGTCAAGGTGCTTCCAGGTCCACATTTTTTATCCATCTCAGCTGCTGGGAAACTTCAGTATCAAACGTCTACTCTTGACGGAGATTTGCACCAAGGATCGCTCACTTTATCTCACTTCCGTTATTTAAGGTCTTCCTGATGTTTACCCTAGATCAGACCGTTTTAAAAAATATGAACCCGTCAGACCCCAGGAAATATGCTCTTTATGAACAGATGCAGGAGGAAATTTGCAACGTCATTGATTTCATGGGAGGATCTCCATTGAAAAGAGATCAACCCGAAGATCACCCTCATCAGCTCCATCATCAACTCTATGATGCGATCTCTCAACTTGCGCTAGAATCACCCAGAAAATGGACCATGGATTTTTTCCCCACTCCCAGAGTGGATCCGGTGGAACTCTGGAACAATCAGCGAATCACTCGATTGATTGACAATTTTCAACTCGATCCGCTTCATAATTGGGCTGTCACCTTTCGTATTTCTTATTTTGAGCAATCTAAAAAAGATTCCAATGCGGGAGACCCTTTTATACCAACATTTGATTTAATACAAAGTCAACGGGTACAACTCACTTATGAAGATAAGATTGGAACTTGGTTTTCTGCTCATCAGGTGTGGGAAGTTGGGATGCCTCATCCGATCTTAAGCTCGGATCAACTGGGTCTGATTTTACTCCCTTCAGCTGATAACAATCAGCATCAAGATCCCAGTCAGTTTTTTATGAGCATTTCCCCTTCAGGCTACATTTCTATCACTTCAAGCACCTTTGAGTTTTTGTCAGTCACCAGGCTTGTTTTGTCGGAGTTTAGGTTCGTCAGGAGGCCCACATGATCCGACTCAATCCTGATTCAAAAAAAATCACACCTGATGACACAATGAACTATGACTGGTTCAATGCCCTTCAAGACGAAGTTTGTACCCCGATTGAAAAAACGCAAACGCTTTCAGAACGACTTGATCAGCTTGCTACCTCCATTCAAAATATCATCGCTGGCTCAGGCTTCGACTTAGGAGAGGTTGCAGATTATAGTGGAAATCCTGTTCCTATTCCTCAGCTGATCATCAAGCCTAACGAAGTAAAATCATTCACTCTGTATCTGGATATTGCTCTGAAAAATCCACTTCTTTTAGAGAATCAAGAAAACTATGCACAAGATGCTGGATTTAATTACGCTTTAAACTTTCCTCTGGATACATCGAGTTCTCAATTTAAGGATCTTTCTGTTATTTTGTCATCCAATGATATTTTAGAAAAAAGGTCAACGAGTTCTCTACCAACTGATCACGCGATGGTGAATGACTACATGCCTATCAGGCTCCCTGAGAATTTGAAAGATTTACCCCGCACAGAGGCCATTTCTCTTCTTAAGAAAATAAACGCCACCGTTTTATGCATGAGGCCCACATCTCTTGTGACTTATGTATTTGGACCTAAAAACAAAGGAATTTCAAAATTAGAAGAAGGCACCTCGTTTGTTGATTTTTCAACCGCTCAGAGCTTCTTTTCAAAGCTTTGTGCTGAGTTGCATATCCCTTCATGGGCATTTCAAGACGGACAGGAAAAGATTCCATTGTCTTCTTATTATCTCTTCGCTACTTTTGTTCCGCCCGTCATTCTCGCCAGCAATCCAGAAGGACAGATTTATTATTTTTTCAATAAAATGATGTATGGCGATTTTTTGAATGTCAGATTAGGAATCTTTAACTTATCCCAACACCCGGTCTAATTTTTGTCATTTTAGACACTAGTGTACATTTTGAAATTTCTTTAAAGTGTTTCAGATTTCAAATTTTATATAGGAGAATTTTATGGAATCCTCAAACTTATTTACCTTTGTAAAAGCAAATTTTGGAATGATTAGTTTAATTCTACTCTTGATTCTAAGCGAAGTCTTATCTTTCAAACCAGCTTTGGGTGCTTCAGGTGTCGTGAAACTGATTTACAACTTATTGCAATCTGAAGCAAAAAAATCAGAGCCTGATGCAATGAAAATCATTGAATCAGAACTCGCGGCCCGAATAGCAGATAAAACAAAACGAACGTAATCCCTTCTCTGCCACAAGGCCCATAGGTTTTTCCTAGTTTCCTATGGGCCTGCTCAACTTCAAAGGACTTTTTTTCATGAAACTCTGTATTCCGTTCCTATTTGTACTTTTTGGATGTTCCTGCTCTCATTCAGTGAAAGTCTTAGATTCTCAGAGTGCCATTTTAGCGAATGATCTCACTGCCATTTTATCAGGATGTGGCCAACAACTGGCTGGATCGGGATATCTTGTCTGTCGAGAAACCGAGTTGCAAAATACAAGAAATGAATTTCTTATTGTCCACACTCCACCAGGACTTGATTGTAAGCAAGAAGCTTGCACATTCGTCAAAGTCTTTTTCTCTGACGGTAGACCCTCACTAGAAAAGGCTATTCACAAAGGAGATGCACTCATTCAAATTCCTTGGTCGGAGATTGTGGGTAAAAAGGTATTTGATCTCTCCGACCGAGGTACTTATTCCATTTCAATTCGGACGCATTATCTGGGTCCTGATGGAATAGAGCGCATCGCCTTTGCTGAAGGTCGAATCCTCATGCTGGTGGTTAGAAAGGAGTACACATCGCTTATAGAAAATGAAGACGATGAGGCATTTTATTGGATATGGAAAACAAAGCAGAATCAGACCCTAAAAGTCACCACGGGTTATCGTGTTTACATACAACCTTGGGCCACACCGTGGAACCCATTAGGCACGAAGCCACCAAACGAATTCTCCGACCTATGGTAGCTCTCCTTCTTGTCGCATTTCAGATTCTGCTACTCCTGTTGAAAGCCTATTTTTCAAAACAGGATGACAAAGAAACTGAACTCAAACGCATCGCTGACGAGCAAGCCAAGTTAAACTCAGCCGCTGAAAAGGTCGAAGAATCTAACCGTTATTCTGAAAACAATCCTGCGCTCATGGATCAGTTCCAAGACGCTATTGACAAGGATAGATTTGATGCAACCCATTCGAAGCCAGAAAACAATAGACCTCATTAAGTCATTTGAGAGTTTTAGATCGAAAGCCTATTTAGATTTAGCAGGAATTCCAACGATTGGATGGGGAACGACAAAAGAAATTCATCTTGGCATGACAGTAACAGAGAAGCAGGCCGAAGAGTGGATCAAGCAAGATGTAGTAGAGATTGAAAATGCGATTGCTGCCATGATTACCGTTGATTTAAAAGAATCTCAGTTTTCAGCCTTGGTCAGCCTAGCGTACAATATTGGGGTTCATCATTTTTCATGTTCAACCTTACTCAAGAAACTCAATGCTGGAGATTTAATAGGGACAGCACGTGAATTTCTAAAATGGGACCACTCATGTGGTCGTACAGTCCATGGACTCTCAAACCGTAGAAAAAAAGAACAAGCTTTATTTCTTACCAAAGGAAGGTGATACTGATCCTTGATCCCCTCGGAGGATCAGGGACAACTTCATTTTCTTGTAAGGCAATGGGACGAAGGG